>SDBV01002796.1_pt1 | contig 26002 bp, 20 predicted proteins | sample 2277081 | NCBI WGS metagenome assembly SDBV01 (sample SAMN10402039, study PRJNA504765) | marine sediment metagenome | isolation source: marine sediment core GS10_PC15, 223 cmbsf | place: Arctic Ocean: Southern Knipovich Ridge | collected 2010 | reverse complement strand
CCAGTATCTCGTTTATTTTGTGATGTTTACGATGTGTACGACGTGTGAAAATGAACTTATATAGATAAAAGTGGTATATTTATGAATATAATAAGCCAATTAATATGTGCGCAGTGCCTAAGCTAGCTTATCAGATGTTTCGGATTCCACTTCAGATGTGACTAGTGCTTCTTGTGTCATCTCTTCTGATGTCATTTTGTCCTCAATATTTTCCTCCTTAAAAAAGCGCTTCTGAAATATTAATATGAATGTAACCCCGATAAAAATCGAAGCATCTGCTATATTAAAAATTGGCCATAACGAAAGATAATCACCTCCAAATACCGGAATCCAGTCAGCTACTCTTCCCTCCCAAATATCCACATAAAACATATCAATCACTTGTCCGTGAAACCATGGAGTTGAAACATTTGCAGGGACATTCCCATCAAGCAGTACACCATAAAAAGTGCTGTCAATCACATTTCCTACTGCACCGGCCAATATCAAAGCGATACACCAGGTGAGGCCCTGTGGCACACCTTTTTTTACCAGACCGTATAAATAATAGCCAATACCTACCATGGCAATAAGTCTGAAAATAGTAAGCGCCAGTTTCCCGAATTCAGAACCAAGCTCCAAACCAAAGGCCATACCCGGATTTACCGTATAATGAATTTTAAACCATTCGCCGAAAACGGGAATCTCCATTCCCAAATCCATATTGTAATAAATTGTCAACTTCACAACCTGATCAATTATGATGAGTCCAATGGTAAGCAGGTAAAATTTAAAATATTTCATCATATTTTTTGAGTCTTTTTATTAGTACGAATTCTAATTTCTAACGCTAATTTCTCAATTTGGTTATATTGCTTCTATACGAAGTCTTATTACAAACTGATCAATTTCCAGTTCCTTGTAATTTTGTACATCATCAGTCACGTCGAATTCCAGCGCTTGGGTTTCAGTACAAATATACTCCATATTGCTTTTAATACTCTCCGAAACCAACTGGTTACGATCATCTACAAGCACTTTTATTTTATCCTGAATTTCAAATCCGAGATCCTTTCTTAAATTTTGAATGCGATTTACAATATCTCTTGCAATTCCTTCTTTTTGAAGTTCTTCAGTAATCTCAATATCCAAAGCCACGGTAATTCCTCCTTCAGTCGCCACGGTCCATCCCGGAATGTCTTCAGATTGAATTAGAAGATCGTCATCGCTCAGGTCAACAGATTGGCCATTGAGATCCAATACTATTTCACCTTGTGTCTCAAAGGCAGAAATAGCTTCCTGATCCATACTGCCAATTAGCTTCGACAGCTCCTTCATCATAGCGCCATACTTTTGACCTAATTTCCTAAAGTTTGGCTTAGCTTTTTTAATGATAATACCAGAAGTATTGTCAACATATTCGATGGCCTTGATATTGACTTCATTTAAGATAATATCTTCCACCGCCTGAATATGGTCCTTGGTTTTTGCATCTAGAACAGGTATTAGAATTCGCGAAAGCGGTTGCCGTACTTTTAGCTTATGTTGCTTTCGAAGCGAATGCACCAATGATGAAATATTTTGTGCTAAGGTCATTTTCTGTTCCAGATCCTTATTTATGATGGAAGCATCTGATTCAGGAAAATCTGTCAAATGAATTGAATTTGCCTCATAGTCACCATCCATGGAAAGATCCAGGTACAGCTTGTCCATATAAAATGGAGACACCGGCGATGCTAACTTAGCAACTGTAAGCAAACAGGTATGCAAGGATTGATAAGCTGCTTTTTTATCATCATTTAATTCTCCTTTCCAGAAACGCTTCCGGTTAAGACGCACATACCAATTGCTCAAATCATCGATGACAAAATTCTGAATCGCTCTGGCTGCTCTGGTTGGCTCATAATCTTCATAGGCAGCATCTACCTTGGCAATAAGCGTATTCAATTTTGAAATGATCCACTGATCACTTTCCGTTCTCTTATTCAGTGGAATTTGCTTCTCCTGCCAATCAAAATTGTCAAGGTTGGCATAAAGGGCAAAGAAAGAATATGTGTTTTGTAGCGTGCTGAAAAACCTCCTTTGCACTTCCTGGATTCCACCTTCATCAAATTTCAGGTTGTCCCATGGATTTGCATTGCTGATCATATACCAACGTGTCGCATCAGCTCCATATTTAGCCAATGTTTTGAATGGATCAACTGCATTCCCCAGACGCTTCGACATTTTGTTGCCGTCTTTATCCAGCACCAAACCATTAGATATCACATTCTTAAATGCCACACTGTCAAAGAGCATTACAGCTATCGTATGTAGTGTAAAAAACCAACCCCGGGTTTGGTCTACCCCTTCAGCAATAAAATCTGCAGGGTATTTATTTTTAAATATTTCTTCGTTTTCAAATGGATAATGCCATTGCGCGTATGGCATAGCCCCTGAATCGAACCAGACATCTATCAAATCAGGCTCCCTGGTCATTTTTTCCCCGGAAGGGGAAACGAGATAAATATTGTCAACATATGGCCGGTGAAGGTCAAAATCCTCTGGAATTTGTTGATCCATGAATCCGGCTTCGATGGCCCTTGAAATTTCTTCCTTTAATTCAGCAATGGAACCAATACATATTTCCTCTTTTCCATCTTCTGTCCTCCAAATAGGCAATGGAGTGCCCCAAAACCGTGACCTGCTCAAATTCCAATCCACAAGGTTCTCCAGCCAATTTCCGAATCTTCCTGTTCCGGTAGATTCTGGTTTCCAGTTAATGGTTTTATTTAGTTCAACCAGTCTTTCCTTATATGCGGTGGTTTTTATAAACCATGAGTCCATCGGATAATACAACACCGGCTTATCTGTTCGCCAGCAATGCGGGTATGAGTGTAGGTATTTTTCTACCTTAAACGCTTTATTATCTTCTTTTAGCTTGATCGCAATGAGTACGTCTGTTGGTTTATAATTTGGATCATTCTCATCTTCACCCGTGTAGTTTTTCACGTACATTCCGGCAAAGTCAGTGATCTCTTTTACAAACCTTCCCTGCTTGTCAACAATAGGCCCGTCTTTGCCATTTTCATCTTTAACCAAAACTCCGGGCACTTTAAATTTCTCGCTTACACGGTAGTCATCTGCGCCAAATGTTTTAGCCAAATGCACGATCCCGGTACCATCATCGGTAGTCACAAAATCCCCCGCTAACATGGTGAGCGCCGGTGACGCCAAAGGAACATAAGGCAACAATTGCTCATATTCCATCCCCACCAAATCGCTGCCTTTGTAATGCTCTACAATTGCCCATGGTATGAGCTTATCTCCGGCTTTGTAATCTTCAAAATTTAAATTCTCAGATTTAGAACTGAAAAAAGCTGACACACGAACCTTGGCAAGGATCACGTTGATTGGCTCAAAGGTATATTGATTGAACGTCTTAACTTTTACATAGTCAATCTTATGACCTACCGCCAGGGAATTGTTAGCTGGCAATGTCCAGGGTGTGGTGGTCCAGGCCAGAAAAAAATCATTTTCTGTATCTTTGACCTTAAACTGAGCAACAACCGAAGTGTCTTTGACATCTCTATAAGCGCCTGGTTGATTTAATTCATGTGAACTTAATCCTGTTCCCGCTGCCGGGGAATATGGCTGGATGGTGTAGCCTTTGTAGAGGAGTCCCTTATCGTAAAATTTTTTGAGCAGATGCCAAAGGGTTTCCATATATTTCCTGTCAAAAGTGATGTATGGATTATCCAAATCTACCCAATACCCCATTTTCTCAGTTATGTCATCCCATTCGCTTTTGAATTGCATGACCGCTTCACGGCATTTTTGGTTGTATTCTTCTACAGAAATTTTCTTGCCAATATCCTCTTTGGTGATGCCCAGTTGTTTTTCTACCTGAAGCTCTACGGGAAGTCCGTGCGTATCCCAACCACCCTTACGTTCAACCTTATATCCTTTAAGCGTTTTAAATCTGCAGAAAATATCTTTTACAGCCCGTGAAATAACGTGATGGATTCCAGGAGTTCCGTTGGCAGAGGGCGGACCTTCATAGAATGTATATTCCTTTTGCCTTTTTCTATTTTCCAAAGAGGCCTCAAAGATGTTATTTTTTTTCCAGTGGGCGAGCATATCATCCCCCACTTGAGCTAAATTCAGATTTTTATTTTCTCTGTACTTCACTTTTCAAATAATCTATGTCAATTATTTATCTATTCTGAAATTCTTTTATTTCTCTCATCCCGTTCTCGCCAATCTTAATTTTTGCAAGATTAATCTCCTCATCTTCATCTTCCTGATAAAATTCATCATAGTGCTCGATTAGTGGATGAGCGTCCTCTTTGCGCTTTCCATCGTCAAACACCATAAGTAACGCAGGCAGGACGATAAGATTTGCGAACATAGCAATAAGCAAGGTAGTAGATGTCAATACCCCAAGCATGGTAGTACCGACAAATTCAGAACCGCTAAAAATTATAAATCCGGCAAATAACACGATGGAAGTGTATATCATACTAGCTCCAGTTTCCCTGATGCTTCTACTAATTGCCAATGGAACGAAAAAATCATTTGCAAAAAGTTCTTGCCGGTATTTTGCTAAAAAATGAATGGAATCATCAACTGAGATGCCAAATACAACGCTAAAAATCAAGACGGTGCTCGGTCGAAGTGCAATGTTAAAATATCCCATAATCCCTGCAATAAGGATAAGTGGGATAAAATTAGGAATTAGTGAAATAACAATCATTTTTGGATTCTTAAACAGAATTCCCATAATGATCGCAATGATGACAAATGCCAGAATGAGGCTTAACCTCAGGTTTTGCACTAAAAATTTATTCCCTTTTACAAAAAGCAATGTAGTCCCAGTTACTTTCGCATCAATATTTGTATCCTTAAATAACTCATCAATTTTTTTGTTCACCACATTATCTAGCAAGGAATCAAGCTTTATAGAACCTATATCGGCCACTTTGAGTGAAATTCGCATTATCTGCTGATCTTCATCCACGAAAGATTTCAGTAATGAACTTTGACTTTTGTCTCCTGAGAAATACCTCAATATAAAATTCCTGTCCGATCGGGTTGGTAAACTATAATAATCCGGATTGTTGTTGTAAAAAGCCTGGCGTGAAGCTTTTAGCATACTTACAATGGATACCGGTTTTGAAATATATTTTTGCTGATTCAAAAAATCTTCAAGTTCGCTTACTTTATCTAAAAAACTTTGCTGCAAAACCCCTTTTTTCTTTCCTGAATCTACCATGATTTCCAAAGGCATGATGCCACTAAAGTTCTCCTCAAAAAACCTGAGGTCTTTTTTTACCTGGCTATTTTCTGGGACATCATCCATAATAAAGGTTTCTGCCCGCAATTTAAGTAATCCAAAAAAGGCGACAATAAGGACAACGCCCGTAAATACAAACACTCTGTACCGATGGCGATGTACCATCAAATCGAGCGTGGTTAAGGCGATATCCAGCGTTTTAAACTTCAAATGTTTTAATTGCTTTCCATGAGGTGTTGGCAAATAACTGAATACTGCCGGAATTAATATAATGCTAACAAGGAAGGTCGCCATGATATTGATACTTGCTACCAGACCAAACTCCTGCAAATCTTTAATTCCTGTAAAGGTAAGTACCAGGAAACCAACTGCGGTCGTAAAATTGGTAAGGAAAGCCACCAGACCAATTTTTCTGATCACATGACTTAGCGCCCGCACTTTATTGCCATGACTACTAATTTGCTGATGATACCGATTGAGCAAATAAATGCTATTTGGAATTCCGATCACCACAATTACAGGTGGCAATAAACCTGTTAGTATAGTTATTTGATAGCCAAATATACCCAGGGTACCCATGCACCATATCACAACGACTATAATGATGATAAGAGGAAAAACCACGGCATCCCACGAACGGAAGAAAAACAGCAGTATTAAGGCTGTTACAAAAAGTGAGGCTACAAGAAAAATTTGAAGTTCTACCTTTACACTCCCATTAACCTCAGTACGGATATAAGGTAAGCCTACATAACGAAGAGTAATATTGGTGTTTTCTTCAAAGGCAAAAGCGACATGCTCAATATCTTTAATTACAACATCCCTTTCCTTTGTATTTAAAACTTCATTATCAATTGAAATCAGGATAAACGTAGCTCCATTTTTATTGTTTATTATTTGATCACTAAAAAATCGCTGTTCATTGGCAAATTTCAGCAAACTATCCAGTTTCTCTTGATTGTCAGGGATTTCATCAAAAATAGGTTTAAGAATAAATTTTTTATTTTTTGAATCCTTTTTTAAGAATTGAAATAGTGGTATTGAAACAACCTGCTTTACACCTTTTATCGTTAAAAGCTCATCACTTAAGTATTTAAATCGACGGAAATTGGTCACCTCATAAAGAGCTGAGTCCTTCATCCCTATCGCTACGATGTTTGCATCTTCGCCAAAATTTTTCTTAAATTTTGTGAATAATTGCATGTCCGGATCATCCATGGGAACGGGTGTAAAAAAGCTATATGTAAATTCTACATCTTTAGCTTTATACCCCATAAAGACCGTAATTACCCCCAATATTAGAATTAAGGCTAAGCGATTCTTAAGAACGATATGTGCTAGTTTAGTCCACATTTTTAAACAAGCTGCAAATGTAATCAAATTTGAGATTATACTTAATAATTCATCGATTTGTTTATGAAGGACTTAGCTGAATGAACAATGTATATTTTAGCGCCTCCATGAGCAAATTTTTTGACCGACTCCTCCCTTTTTCTAATTAAATAAAAGTTGCTTTTGAAGCCAAACTGTATAGCTATATAAAAAGTAGAGCAAGCTAAAATATTTTTTATTGTTTAATACCTACTTCTAACTCCATTTTCAGTTTTTTATATTTTTTGAAGTAAAAATCTGCGAATATGACTTTATCAAGTCAATAAATGATTATATCCCATATTTAATAGTGTAAGATCATGGATAAAATACAAATTATTTCGGATTTCCCTCCAGATCAGCTATTTTCCTGACGTGATCCCAATTTCTGAATTCGTAATTCAATAACTCTATAATTATATTTACACATTATAGTAAATATGCAAGATAAAAACAGATCATTAATGAAAGGATTATTTGTGTTGATTTTTACATTAGCATCAATTTCTATATTTTCTGATGCAGAGGCTCAGAGATATAGAAATAAAAGTAATCTTGGCAATGAGGAGATGGTTAAGTTTATTGCTCTGAAAAATGGTGATGTTCTGGAATTTAATTGGGAAATCAAGTCAACAAGGGTTATAAAATCAATTGAATTGAGGAAAGGGGTGTTGAATTCCGATGCAATTGAGTGGAAAATTGTGAAAGAATTAACTTTAGAAGATGTAAAATATGTAGATCCCATGCCGGACCTCGGACAGGTTTTTTATAAATTGATTCTGACCGATGAAAGTGGTAAAGAGAGTGAATATGATCCGGAGTTTAAGCTCAAAAAGGATGGCACTGCTCTCTTGTAAAATATTCAGGTGAAATAATTGTGTTGTAAATATTAAAAAGCCGGCTCGTCCGGTTTTTTTATGTCTGAAAATTTAAGTCCTTCCTTCCAAATCAATCAGATTCATTTTTAAAATCCCATTTATCTGGTTGAAATCTGATTTCCAAAAAAGATGCTGTTCATAAATAATCGATTTGTGCCATACCAAAAGGCTCTGAAATTATGATCATCGACAAATGCAATAACCTTTCCCTCACCAAATGAAGCAATACTTACAGCCGGAGAACCACTGATTAGCTTCAGGTTTTCCTTTGAAACATAACCACTCAAAAGCGGATTTTTTGTGTATCTGAAGGGATTTGAAATTTTTCTTTTTGCAGGTTCCAAAAATATTGTACCTCTTTTAAAAACCGGCAAGGTATATTGATCATATCCATATGCCAATGGATGTGTTGGGTCAATTTCCATATTAAAAATAGCTCCTCCAATTACCTGGGCTCCCCGATATTTCGACCGGTCAGCGTACGAAATTATATGGGTTGTATCTTTGCTCGTCTTTTTAAATTTCACATCAGCTATTTGCAATTTCGAAAGTAGCCTTAATGCATCCCTCCAGGCAATGAGTGTTCCTCCGTCTTTTACCCATTCCTTTATCCTTTCTTGTGCAGTAGAATTTAAGCTACTATATGATCCTCCCGGTAAAATAAGGGTGTTGTATTGATCAAGTCTAATTCTTTCAACCTTTTGAGTCGAAATCATAGTAACATTCATATCGTAACGTTGGTCAAGAAGATGCCAAACCTCTCCTGCCTCATATCCACTGACACCCTTATCAACAAGCATAGCTATTTCCGGCTTTCGAATATTATTAAAACTTACACTTCCCAAATCAATACCTGATCTGGAAAGCCCTGATTCCAAAGAAAAAACTTTTACATGATAGATTGATGCATATTTTTCCAATAGTTCATATATAGCTTCTTTGCCCATTACCTGAATTCCAACTGGGATCAAAATTGATCCCCGATGAAATTTTTTCCCTGAACTGGCAGTAAAAGGTTCAGTTGCGACTTTCAAAATCAAGCCATTTTTTAATAATGCATTAACCAATCCCGGAGCATAATACTGATTCCAATCGACTATATAAGCATACGCGTTTTTTCCCAAAATTTCACCCTTGGGCAATTCGAGAGCCGTGATCTTTTCTCCCAAAATATTCATGGAACTATTTTTTTTAATCCATTCCAAATCAGTATTGTAGGAAAGATCGAAATTCCATGCAGAAACATCATAAAACAAGCTGTCCTGGAATGTTGTCAATCGCTCGAATAAAGCCTTGACCAGCTTATTCTGGGCCTGATGTAATGGGATCACTATGCTTTTATCAGCGAAAAATAGCTTGCCATTTACCTTCACATTCCGCAAAGGTTTGTATAGTTCAATATGATGCTTCAACAGCACTTGGCCCAGCAAAATGGTCCGCGCCGGATCATGATTCGTTCCGACAATTAATGCTTGATTTTCTTCACCTTTATTCGGTTGTATAGCATCAAGATAAAAATCTCGTTGGAATTGTAGCAAATCTACTTTCATATGATGTGCTGCATCAATCGTTGATAATGAGGTAATAAATTGATTTTTTATAGCAAAAGGAAATGATAAATTTCCATTTTCAGTTTCCCGCAAGTGACCTCGAATTGATGCCTGTTCAAATAATATTCCAATACCTCCATGCAAATCTGGATAAGTAGATCCTTTCCCAAAGAAAAAATCATCAAAGGACTCTTTTGTGTAATAAAGCCGCTTGTTTTTGTCCAAAGCCATTGCATGAAATTCACCGATTCGCTCAGTTAATGAAACATTTCTTGCAGGTATTAAAGGGTGCTTTCTTGCAGGTATGCCGGGCTGAAAGAAAAAAGTAGCATCGCTTCCCATTTCATGATGATCTGTCTGGACATTCGGCATCCAATCATGATAAATCTTCAATCTTGCTTTCGACTCGGGATGTTGGGCAAGAAGCCAATCCCGGTTCAAATCAAACCAATAGTGATTTGTTCTGCCATTTGGCCAGGGTTCTTCAAATTCCCTGCTGTTGGGGTCTGCATTCAAATTTTTTGATTTGTGTTCATTCACCCAGGTGGAAAATCGTTGCATTCCATCCGGGTTTAAGCTTGGATCAATGAGAATGATGCAATTATTTAGAATTTCATCAATTTCTTTCCCCTGTGCCGCTGCCAGATGATATGCTACCAATAATGAGGCGTTGGAACCACTCTGTTCATTACCATGAATGCTATACCCCAACCTGATGACAACAGGCATATTTTGTATATTGAGTAGATTGGATGCATTAGGATCTGCTAGTTTCAAATGCTCATTTCGAATCTGATCAAGTTTTTTGTGATTTTCTTCAGATGTGATAATTACATTCAACAGGGGGCGATTTTCATAGGTAAACCCAATTTTTTCAATGGTCACTTTTTTAGAAGCCTCAGCCAATTCATAAAGGTAATATGTCAATTTATCATGTGAAATATGCCATTCTCCAACTTCATGACCAAGGAATGATTTTGGCGTCGGGATATTTTTATTGTAGGAAATACCCTCTGGCATATAATAAAATAAGTCAGCTTGAGCCCATGTTCTGGAAATGAAAACAACTAAGCTTAAAAATAGAAATTGAGCCTTAATTAAATAACTGTGCATACATTAAAAGATTAAATCAATTTTGCCTGTGTGCTTATCCATTTCTCCGGAATTTCCCCTTTGGCCGCAGATTTATAATCTGAATAACTGCATGGAATAATCAGGTTTCGTTCATATAAAAATTTTCCTTGTGGATAAGGAACTTCCAGCCACCATTTTTCACTTAATTTACTTTTATAAAAAACCAAATTCTCAGGATCTGAAGGCAAGGAAACCACAAATCTTAAATAGTCATTTCCTCTGAAATTTTGCTCGTCCTTTCGATGATAAAATCCTTCAATAAAATACCATATCATTGTTGCGGTTACGGCGGCAGTCTTTTTTTGCGCATCATCGACTTCGGGATTGTATTCATAAAATCCCACAGAACTCATTTTTTCATTTAACCCGGCATACCAGCAAATCTGGCAAGCCTCCTCTCCGGTAAGCCCGAAAGGTTGGGCATTTTTATTTCCTGGCGCATCGCTCGATTTCACGGATGTGATATCAAAACTCATCAAATCCGCATCTCTGATCACAGGCTCCATATCCGGCAAATTTTGCCTTAAATGCCCGAGTCGATACGCGTCAAAATACAACTTTTCTAATACGGCCAATGTTTCATTATCAATCAAGTAGGATTGATATGCCAATAGATTGAGGGAAAAAAGAAAATTGGGTTCATGCAACAGGATTTTACTCAAATGGTTTTTACTGTTTACATCACCTGTTCCATCATCCTCCATATCCAAAAACGCATCCACATTCAGCAGAGAAACTAACTTATCAAGGTTTTCATAGGCCAAATATTGACCGTAGGTATGATCGTGGGTACCTCCTATAATTATAGGCAACACATCGTTCAAAATCAATGTCGAGCAAACCTCCTTTAGCCTCAATTGTGATTCTGTTACATTAATTCCTTTTCTTAAATTTCCAAGGTCTACAATTTTATACTGGCCAAAACCTTTTTTTAATCTGTATAGCTTTTTTCTGATTTCGTCTGCAGCATTGGAAGCGCCCTGGTTTGATTCAGATCCACCATCTTCTAAGATTCCAATCAATGCAATGTTGGCTCCTTTGAAGCTCGGCTGCTTTTCAGTAAAAACGTTGATGCTTTCAAAAATTGAGGCAGGATCGGTAATGCCTTCAAAAATGGAATCGTCAATTGGAGAGAAAAAAATTTTTAAGTCCATATTTGCTGTGTTTCCAACAATTTTGAATAAAAAAAAGGAGAAAATCAAATTTTCTCCCTTTCAGTTTTGAAGGATGTTAACCTCCAAAGTCATCAAATTTTATATTCTCTGGCGGAACACCCATATCATCCAGCATTTTGGTGACCGCTGAATTCATTAATGGAGGCCCACATAAATAGTATTCTATTTCTTCCGGCTCCGGATGTTTGCTCAAATAATTATCTAATAATACCTGATGTATAAATCCCACATAGCCATCGCCATCTCGATCCTCGTAAGATTTCCTTACCTTCCAATTATCTTCTTCCATAGGTTCAGAAAGGCCGATGTTGAATTTGAAATTCGGAAAATCTTTTTCTATTTTTTCGAATTGGTCAAGATAGAATAATTCTCTTTTAGACCTGCCTCCATACCAGTAAGATACTTTTCTGCTTGATTTTTCAGTATGGAAAAGGTGAAAGATATGTGATCTTAATGGCGCCATTCCTGCTCCGCCACCGATATAGATCATTTCTCTTTCTGTTTTATTGATGAAAAATTCTCCGTAAGGTCCTGATACGGTAACCTTATCACCAGGCTTCCTGCTAAAGACATATGAAGAACAAATTCCCGGATTTACATCCATCCATTTACCAGCTGCCCTGTCCCATGGAGGAGTGGCAACCCTAATGTTCAGCATAACGATATTTCCTTCGGCAGGGTGATTGGCCATTGAATAAGCCCTGTAAATCGGCTCATCATTTTTCATTTTCAAATCCCAAAGATTGAATTTATCCCAATCAGGTTTGTAAACTTCATTTGGATGGCCCAAATCCGGATGAGGTGTGATGTCCATTGTTTTGAAATCAACTTCACATTCCGGAACATCGATTTGAATATACCCTCCCGATTGGAAATCGAGTGTTTCACCTTCAGGAAGTTTTACCACAAATTCCTTAATAAAAGTAGATACATTGTAATTTGAAACCACTTCGCATTCCCATTTCTTGATGCCAAAAATCTCTTCCGGGATGTGGATTTTCATATCATTTTTTACCTTTACCTGGCAAGCCAGGCGAACATTTTCTTTTTGCTCGGTGCGGTTAAGGTGACCAACTTCTGTTGGAAGTACATCGCCACCACCTTCTTCAATGGTACACTTACACATTGCGCACGTTCCTCCACCGCCACATGCAGATGGTAAAAATATTTTTTGATTTGAAAGTGTAGCAAGAAGTGTTGAACCTGCCGGTGTTACTAGCGGATTTTCTTCATCACCATTCATCACTATATTAACATCCCCGGATGGCACAAGTTTTGACTGCGCAAAAAGTAGTAATAACACCAAAAGGAGTATTACAACTGTAAATGCTATAACTGAGCTTATAATTACTGTTGTCATCTACTAAAAATTTCGTTTGAACGTCTCTTCAATTAAAATGCAAATATATTATTATTATACTGTTTTTTAATGCTTACAAATAAATTTTATCATTTGCGTCACCAACTTTCTTCCTAAGATTATGGTAGAATGGCTTTATCAATTTTTACAATCCCGAAATGAGGCTTATTGGAGCATTTTCAGCAAGGTGCTCATCTTTGACTTTAGCTGCCTTCGGTCTACTATAAAGTCTACAAAACCATGATCTAACAAGAATTCAGAGCTTTGAAAACCTTTTGGAAGGTCTTTTCCGATGGTCTCCCTAATAACTCTTGGCCCGGCAAAACCAATTAGCGCTTCCGGTTCGGCAATATTGAAATCTCCGAGCATGGCATATGAAGCTGTAACGCCGCCGGTTGTCGGATCTGTTAGTATGGATAGGAATGGGATTTTTGCTTCGGAAAGCAGTGCAAGCTTTGCGGAAGTTTTCGCCATTTGCATCAATGAATAACCTGCCTCCATCATTCGGGCTCCTCCCGATTTTGATATCATGATAAAAGGCTTTTTCTTTTTAAGGCTGTGGTCAATTGCTCTGGCGATTTTCTCTCCAACTACGGATCCCATTGATCCGCCGATAAACGTAAAATCCATACAGCCAATGGTGACGTCAATGCCATCCATCTTGCCATAGGCAGTACGCACTGCATCTTTTAACGCGGTCTTTTTTTGAGAGGCAATTATTCTACCAGGATATGGCTTGCTATCAACAAAATTTAAGGGGTCCGCTGAACTCATGTTTTTGTCAAGCTCAGTAAATTTATTTTTGTCAAATAAGATGTCAAAATATTCCTTTGAGCCAATTCTGACATGATAATCATCATCCGGACATACATACGCATTGTTTTTCAATTCACGGATATGTATGATTTTGCCCTTTGGAGTTTTATACCACAAACCATCAGGAACATCTTTTTTCTCTGTGGTGGGTGTATGTATTCCTTTATCTTTTCTTTGAAACCAAGCCATGAAGATTTTATTAATTCAGTGACGACAAATATATTTATATTTTTTGTTCTACTGATCATTTAATAGAAAAAAGAAGGTTTTCATTCGATTTCTTCCACGGTATGCGTTATTACGTAAATAGGAGTTCACTTTTTGATGTAAAACATACTAATCTGCTAACCGCAACATTTTTTATACTTTCGCCCACTTCCACAAATACAGGGATCATTTCTTCCAATTTTAGCTTCTTGAACTTGCTGTATTTTCGAGGGGGCTCTTTTTTTAATCTCGTTTTTGAATAGCATATAATGCTTCTTCAACCTTTCCACATAACTATTATCCTCAATAATTACTTCAGTAAATAGCTCCAATAAAGTGTTTGCAAATGTTGACTGTTTTGCAAATGTCAAAGCAGGACCTTTAAAATTCCGGATTACATCATCGGTTTTTCCTCCCATCCAATCTTCATAAAATTTAAGACTTTCCCAACCATAAGAGATGGTTGCGAGAGGTTCGGCATGTTTGGGATTAATCACCTGGATATACACATTTCTGCAATCGCAATTATCTTCGTTGCAATATAATTCCACAAAACCATATTCCCCTTTTGGGAGATCTTTATAGTTCTCCTGAAAAATCAAAAACCTGGTCTCTTTCTCTGCTATTTCCCTACAGAGTTCATGAAGTTGTTGATGCGGCATAATAATTTCTGTATTTCAATTGCTTTGATATTCTAATTGTAAAAATAGGAAATGAAATCTTAATTTTTTATCACTTCAATCAACATTTGCAAGGTGATCCGGATATTGGCTTGTGCTGTATGCTACATTCAAAAGTAGTGTTTTGATTTGACACTTTTGAGAAAGATAATTCTAAAGCGTTTCTTGTAAAAATCAAAAAAGTTCCAGGCGAAATGCTTGAACCAGTTTTTATTTTTAATATGTTACTTACCAGGATGAGCGATTATATTTTACTTCACATCCTCATAGTCAATGTAGTCTCCGTCTTTTGATCCGGTATTGCGTTTCTGTTTTTTGCCTTTCGGCATATAATCAATATTAATTTCACCGGATTTTTGCTGCTGCCTTGATTGACGAGGAGGTGGCTGCTGTGGCTGACCTCCCAGCATTCTAAACACAAAACTACCGATGGTTTTTAAAACGTAATAGATAACCAATCCAAATAAAATAAATTTTAATAATGCTCCCATAAAACACTAACGACTTAAGTACAGATTTCTTTCAGAATAAATATTCAAGAAATAATCATCAAGCAGATCATCGATAAAATAGATTGACTCTCCGGTAGATTTCATTTCCGGTCCAAGTTCCTTATTTACGTTCGGAAATTTATTGAATGAGAAAACCGGCTCTTTGATGGCGTAACCCTTCTTGGTTGGTTTGAAATCAAAATCCTTCACCTTTTTCTCTCCCAGCATTACCTTGGTGGCATAATTCACGTAGGGCTCATTATATGCTTTACTAATGAATGGCACAGTACGGGATGCTCTTGGATTTGCCTCAATGATATACACTTTGTCGTCCTTAATGGCAAACTGAATATTGATCAATCCTACAGTATTGAGCGCAAGAGCGATCTTTTTGGTGTAAGCCACCATTTGTTGAATGATAAAATCACCCAAATTATATGGAGGGAGTACGGCATAAGAGTCTCCGGAATGAATCCCTGCCGGTTCTATGTGTTGCATGATCCCGATGATATACACATCCTCTCCGTCGCAAATCGCATCTGCCTCTGCTTCATAGGCCCCTTCAAGGAAGCGATCTAAAAGTACGAGATTCCCCGGGATGTCTTTTAATATGTTGACTACATGAGATTCCAACTCTTTCTCATTGATCACAATTTTCATTCCCTGCCCGCCAAGTACATATGAAGGCCTCACGAGCAATGGAAATCCAATTTGCTTTGATAGCTCCAATGCGTGATCTGCATTTTCGATGGTACCAAACTCAGGGTAGGGGATGTTATTATCTTTTAACAATTGGCTGAAATGCCCTCGATCCTCGGCGAGGTCAAGGGATTTGAAATCCGTGCCAATGATCTTAATTCCATAGCGCTCCAGCTTTTCGGCAAGTTTTAATGCCGTTTGTCCACCTAGCTGAACGATAACACCTACCGGCTTTTCATGAAGGATGATATCATAAATATGCTCCCAGAACACAGGCTCAAAATATAGCTTATCCGAAATATCCGGATCCGTAGAAACGGTTTCAGGGTTACAGTTAATCATGATAGTCTCATAACCGCACTCTTTGGCAGCCAACACACCATGCACACAGCAATAATCAAATTCGATTCCCTGACCAATCCTGTTTGGCCCACTTCCAAGAATGACAATTTTCTTTTTATCAGAAGGTATCGACTCATTTTCCTCGGCGAAGGTAGAATAAAAATAAGGGGTTTGCGCTTCGAATTCCCCAGCACAGGTATCCACAAGCTTATACACCCTTGTAATCCCCATTTCCGTACGCTTCTTGTGTACCTGGCTTTCAAGGCACCCGATCAGGTGGGCAATTTGCCTGTCCGCATATCCTTTTTCCTTGGCCTCTCTCATGAGTTCCTGAGGAATGGTATCCAGCTTAAATTTCTCAATTTCCTTTTCCAGGTGGATCATCTCTTCGATCTGGTTCAAAAACCATTTGTCGATTTTCGTGACATTTTGTATGGTTTTGAAAGGAATTCCCAGCTTGAAGGCGTCATACACATGAAATAGTCTGTTCCAGCTTGGATTTGCCAAACTGTGTAGTATCTGCTCATGATCCCTTAGTTCTTTGGCATCTGCTCCAAGCCCGTTCCTATTTATTTCTAAGGACTGACAAGCTTTCTGCAATGCTTCCTGGAAATTGCGGCCAATTCCCATTACTTCCCCAACGGACTTCATCGATAAACCTAGTCTTCGGTCCGATCCTTTAAATTTATCAAAATTCCAGCGCGGAATTTTTACGATCACATAATCCAGTGCCGGCTCAAAATACGCGGGCGTGGTTTGTGTGATCTGATTCTTTAACTCATCCAAATTATATCCTATCGCCAATTTGGCTGCAATTTTCGCAATAGGGTATCCGGTAGCTTTTGAAGCCAACGCTGATGATCGGGATACCCTGGGATTAATTTCAACGCCAATTATGGATTCATCTTCCGGATTCACTGCAAATTGAACATTACAACCTCCGGCAAACTTACCGATGCTGTTCATCATCCTGATCGCCAGATCACGCATATGTTGGTAGGTGGTATCTGCCAGGGTCATAGCCGGGGCAACGGTGATAGAGTCTCCGGTATGCACTCCCATCGGATCGAAATTTTCTATGGAACATATAATGATCACATTTCCATTATTATCCCTGAGTAATTCAAGTTCATATTCTTTCCAGCCCAGAATACTTTGTTCTATTAAAACTTCATGAATTGGTGAAGTGTGCAGGCCGTTGTCAAGGGCTTTTTCAAATTCCCCGGCAGTATGAACAAATCCGCCTCCTGATCCGCCAAGTGTAAAAGATGGCCGAATCACCAATGGGAACCCAATCTCTTGGGCAATTTCTTTTCCCTGAAGAAAAGAAGTAGCAGTTTTCCCTTTACATACGCCAACGCCTATTTCCTTCATTTTCAACCTGAATTTCTCCCGGTCTTCTGTAGTTTCAATGGCCTTGATGTCAACGCCAATAATCTTAACGCCAAACTTTTTCCAGAGCCCTGCATTCTCGCAATCAATCGCCAGGTTCAATGCTGTCTGACCTCCCATTGTTGGCAATACCGCATCGATATCATGCTTTTTCAGTATTTCAACAATCGATTTTTTAGTCAGTGGTTTCAGATAAATATTATCAGCAGTTACATTATCAGTCATAATCGTTGCCGGATTGGAATTGATAAGTGTCACTTCAATTCCCTCATCGCGCAACGATCTGGATGCCTGTGAGCCTGAATAATCAAATTCACATGCCTGACCTATGATGATTGGGCCACTACCTATAATTAATACTGATTTTATGCTATGATCTCTCGGCATAGTTTATTGGAAAAGTATATGTGTTATAAAAGTATCTACTCAAAATTCGGGCAAAGTTATCGGAAATTAGACAAGAATGAAACAGAATTATGAATTATTAGCAGGTGGAGGCCATTAAAAAAAAGGAAACTTTACAGGCGCTGGGTCCTGGGCGCTGGATTCCTGGCTCTGGATTCTGACTTATTCAGTATATTTGCCGCAAGAAAAACTTCAATTCTCTTATATATGCTATCACACTCAGAATTATTAGAGCTAAAACGCTGGAACACCCCAACGATATTCAACGGATGGGAACAAATCACAAAAAAAAATAGCGGGCGTGAATGCTTCAACCTGGACGAAACCAAGGATTTTATGCCTCAAATGGGGCCGATGGTTGGTTACGCCGTTACGGTGGTGATCGAACCGGGTAATGCCGCCCATCCAAAAGGCAATACAAATGCCTGGAGTGAATACCGTCAATACATCGCTTCTGTTGCCGGGCCAAAAATCGTGGTTGTGCAGGATCTGGACAAGCCACAAGTATATGGCTCTTTTTGGGGTGAAGTGAATGCAAATATCCATCATGCACTCGGGTGTGTGGGAACGATCACGGATGGAAGTATCAGGGATGTGGATGAAATGAATAATGCCGGATTTAAAGCGCTTTCGAGACGATTGTCTGTTGGGCATGCCTATAGCGCTCCTGTGAAATGGAATTGTGAGGTAGAAGTATTTGGAACCAAAATAAAACCAGGCCAGTTGATACATGCCGATAAACATGGATTTCTGACAATCCCTCAGGAAGATGAACAAGGCCTGCTAGATGCCTCCCGGTTTATGGACGCCAACGAATGCAACACCCTGATCTCTGCTGCCCGAAATGCCACAGGAAAATCCATGGACAAGATTTTAGCTGAGCTCAATGAGGCAACGCAAAGATTCAAAGCGGCTGTAAACGAAAAGTTTGGAGGTAATGGGGAATGGTGATTTACCGTCACGCAGGAACTTTTTCATCCTCCTCCATGATTCAGGTTTCGGATGTCAGATCCGGACTTTTATCACAACTTTCCTAACCTTTGATACTTGCTTAAACTTGATACAAGGCATATGCAGATCATCGGGAAAAAATATGGCAAACTTGCCTGCATCAACCTTCACAAAGGATGAATCGCCCTCAAAGAAGGCATAATCATCTTCATCGTTTCTTGTTATCAGTTTTTGATTTGCCAAGGATGTTACTCCCATAAGCTCTGTCCCGGAAACAATATATTGCACATCAATATACCTGCGATGACCTTCAAGCTTACCTTCACTTTTGTCCTTTGTATCATATTCCTGAACAAGTGCAAAGACATCATCCTTGTCAATTTCATGTTTACCTAAGGCTATTTGAGAAAAATCTGTCTCATTAATATAAGCGAATGCCTGAGCTATCTTATCGCTTAGCTTTTCATAAAGTTTAAAATTTTCAATTTTATCTATTACCATGTTTTTTTATTTTTAACTAGTAAAATAGCGCTTCCTCCCTGTATCGATTTTGATTCAAGGATTATATCTCCAAAACTAGAGATATCCTCTGATGCTGGCAAATGTTTTTTATGTACAGTATACAAATGGGATTAGAGGCAGAGAAAAACTTATTTTTCCGCTATTGTATTTGTCTTCACAAACCATTTTCTTTCCGGTCTTTGAATACATCGGTCGAGGCTGGGAGATTTCACGGAATGCAAAGTACGTCAGTGGGAGAAACTCCAATTTTTAATTTAGCATCCAAATCCGCTTTAATCTTCATCTGTAAACTTCAATATAATGACCTATTTATTTTTATGGTTTTTAAATACCATTTTTTGTAACGGTTGATAAAATCTTTGTGCTTTATAGTTGTGTCTTTTTCCTCTACTTCAATCAAATGAAGTTGGATTTTCCGAGTGGCATTTCCCTGACCTTTACAACCACATTGCCTCATCGGCAGACGGCGAGGCAGGGTAGGCAGGTTCAACATTGCCTATCCCGCTTTACGGGAGACTACTCGCTCTGTCTTGCAGACCGCTCATAGTCCTATTTATTAGTGGTCGTTTTTCCTCGTTGTTGGTCAGGATTTTGGAATTTGACTTTTGTCTCCAGCTCTGGGTAGTCATCTTTGTCAAAATTCTGAAAAGGCTTGTTTTTCAAATAGGAGTTCCAGAAATTCAGTATGATTTTGTTTGTGAGCAAACTCATCCGTTCTCCTGGAATATCTCCCAATTGGCCATAAATTCTCATAATTGGCCAAATCAAAGTCATATCACTAAAATTGGCGTGGCGAGCATCCTTGATTGTATATTCATAAAAATCAGCTTGGCAATTCATTTCAAGAAACTCATTAGTACCCTCACCGTCTTGACTATAAATCATCATAAATGGTACGTGCAAAGCTACTTCATTTTTTTTTCCATATTGTAACCCATCTATGTTCATGGCCGCCTTAATTCGATGATCCGCTTTAGAAAATTCTGTTGCAGTTGCGCCTCCAATCGACATGCCCATTATGCCGATCTTTGACGTGTCCATAATACTTTGAAAAGGAGATTTTACATTAGAGGAAGTAATTAGTTGGTCAAGTATGAAATGGTTGTCTTGTTCCCATTTGGTAACTATATTATTCATTTCTGAATGTTCAATGGCTCTTAACATGATTTGGGCACGTTCTTCCTTACTTTGTATGTTTTTCATGGAATCTTTTGCTGCAAGAATGGGATCCGACGTTTTTTTAATCCATGCTATGGCCTTTTGAAATTTTTCCATGCTCGTAATAAATTCAGGAAATACGGTCCCTGCTTTTGGCAAGTTTACCCTTAGGCTTTCATAAGGGTGGGCAATACTTACCATTACATAACCATGACTAGCCAAATGTTCCATTAATAATGTGCTTTGCGCAGTGAACATCTGCAAACCGTGATTAAAAAGAATTATCGGAAAAGTGCCATTGTCAGAATTTGGAGGCAAATCAGGATATGAGTGTGTGGCAATTCCCTGTAAATATGTCATGAAGAAACTTACTCTGTCAATTTCTCCAGTATATAGTTCTTGCCAAAGTGGTTTTGCTTCCGGAATATCTTCAACTTCCTCTAGATGTGCAGGATACCAGACTTCTACAAAAAGCTCCCTTTTATCATTTGGATCCTCAGTTTGTAATTCGTCTCTTGATTCATCGGTGATTGTAAAGTGCGTGGTACCGACGATGAACTCTCCTGATGGAGCTGGTAATTTCAAAATGGGCATCAGGATTGCATAAAAACCAGAAGTTGTAATAAGAAGTAATCCACTTGTGAAACCTAAAATCCGAAAAACTATGTGTGAAGTAGAACGCTTAAATAGTATTAAGGCCATGACGATAAACACTAAGTAGCAAAACGCCATTTGCCACCTGGCTATTTCAAATACGACATGAAGAATTAACGTCCCCAGACCAAACTGAAAACAACGTATTTGAAATGCTCTCCGCTTTCCAAAAAAGGAAATAAGAAGCAATAAAAGTATAGAGGATAGCAAAAATAATAATTCAAAAAACTGCATTCGTTTAAATTTCTAAATCAAATGTAAAGATAGCCTAAATAATTAAAAGTGGCTTACCCACCAACGACCCATGTATGTGCCGTGCAATTCGCTTCTTACGAGCATAAAAATAGCAATAATTACGGAGATTCATATTGCAGCGTTCTTGTCCCTGCCGGCGAGGCAGGGCAGGTGGGCAACGAGCCCACTACGACAGCGTTTTTTGGAATTCCACAAACCAAGTTTCAAGAAGCCAATAAGCAAATATTTCGGATTTATTCGATTAACTTAAATACAACAATTTGGTATCGAAATGACATACCAGCATATACCTTGTGTTGAGTTATTTTCAGTAAAGATAACTTTTTTAGATGAGGTTATTTGTCAATACTCTGATACCATTCCGCTATCCCGGTGCCAATCTCATGAGGGTAATCTTCCTGTATAAAATGCAAGCCTTCACCAAGGTCAATCATCTTTAGGTTCTTCATGCTCTCCCGTATTATCTTTATATCTTTTTCTTTTATAGCAACACCAGGAGAAACATAAAAGCAAAGCTTGGGTATGTCTGTTTCTTGCAACCACTTGTTCCAGGATGAAACCGCCCCGGCAACTGCTTTGGGTTTGCCACCACCAAAAGGAACTGCTTTTGGCCATTCAAGAAGGGGCTTTCTGCTCTTACTGCTTGGGTAGGGTGCAGCGTAATAATCCATTTCTTCTTTCGTAAGCTTTCTTAATATCATATCAGCAAGCATTTTTTTAACGAACATATTTGCAGTCTTTACCATTAGTGGACCCAATACCGGCATTCTTACCATCCTAATTGCCATTCTGATTGATGCCGGCATGTCAAACATCGTTGGAGCATCGTACATTGCCTCCATGAACGCAATGGCCTTTATATTATCTCTGTGCAAATTGGCGTAATGAAATCCCATACCCGAACCCCAATCGTGTAGTACAAGCGTTACGTTCTTCAGGCGAAGTTTCGCTATGAAGGCATTCAGATATTCATACGTATCATGGAAACCATAATCAATATCCGGCTTATCTGATTTTCCCATACCGATAAGGTCCGGTGCAATACATCTTCCTTGAGAAGTCAGGTAAGGAATAATGTTCCTCCATAAGTATGATGACGTTGGATTGCCGTGAAGGAAAAGGATAGGATCACCTTCACCTTCGTCTATGTAATGAATTTTACTTCCCTTGACTTCCAAATACTTTGATTCGAAGGGGAATGCTGCTGAAATTTCTTTTTTCATGTTCTTTTTTATTTGGTTCTGAAAGTTAGATGCACGGAATAAACAGGTGTTACAAAAATCTGCCGGAAGGCGTATAAAAAAGAGGCCCCCAATGGTGAACTCTTAGCTTTATATTGTTTACATAAATTATATGTTAAACAAATTCTTTATCGTTTTGTCCTTAATTATTTTGCTCACAACAGTCTCTGCATCAAACTCAGATCTGCCCGGATGGTTCCGGAAAATCTCTACATATTTCTGGTCTAACACCTCTCTCATAGTTTCTTGCTTTTCTGCTACAAAATCACCAATCTTCTTCGTGTAGGAAGGTTTGAAGATCAGGTTATTCTCGTTCAGCACACCCATTTTTAAAGCGCTCTTGGCTTTTTTGGAGCATCTGCATGGATTAGATTTTTTTATTAATCCGCATCTGTATTCCATATAATTGTGTAATTCTTTCCGGGCCCTGGACAACTTTACCCTGAAGTTCTGCTTAGATACACCAAAGATCTCAGCGCCTAAGTTGTGATCGATACCAAAGGAGTCTCCTAACAAATAGATTAGTCTTTGCTCTCTGTCAAGGCAAATAAGCATAGCCGAAGTACATCTCAATTTAACTTCCCTGGTGTAGTCCCGTATTTCCAGCGCTTCTTCCGGTGTTAGTTCAGGGTCCGGAACGGCATTTAACTGTTGATCATGAGCCTCAAAACTTGGAAATGCTTCCTCCTTGGCCTTTCTCCTGGTCTGCAAAAACTCATTGAATACAATACGGTATAGCCAAGTTCTAAAGGCGCTTTCTCTTTTGAAAGTGGACAATTTGGTTACCACTTTTATAAGTACCTCCTGGGTCAGGTCCAAAGCATCTTCTTTGCTGTGTGTCATCTTCCAGGCCACATTGTAAATAAAGGCTTGATGAATATGTACAAGTTTGTCCAGCGCTTTCGAATCACCTTCAAGCACCTTGTCGACCAAGGTCAGGTTTTCTTCTTCCGAATAATTAATTGATAATGGATTTTTCATAACTGTAGCATTCTTTCTTAAAACTTAGATGCTTGAAAAAAGAAAGTGTTACAAAAGGAGTATAAACTAAGTTCTGCTCATTAATTACCTGCATGTTGGTTTGGATAGCGCTTTTCATATTTGCCATCTGTATGAATGTTCGATCAACTCGAATACTTTCCAGATTAACTTTTCACCAGAATCTCCATTTGTCATGATGACAACACCATCGGGAACCACAATGGAAAGTACCATGAAACACCGATAACCGTCATTTCCGCCACTATGCTGAAATCGAAAGACACCCGCGCTCGGCAAAGAGAGCCCAAGTCCGAAATCATCAATTTGTCTGGTCAACATTTCGCGTGCAAGATACTTGGGCAAGAGCGTGTCTGACAATCCTTGATAAGATCTCCAGAGTTCGATCATGAAGGATGCAAGGTCTGTTGGCGTTGTCCAAAGTCCTCCGGCTGCCTGCTCCGGTAGCGTATGCCAGAGCCCCATAAGGGGAGTTTTATTGTTGAGGTGACCAACGGCAGCCCGTGGCCAAAATTGTTGCAGTAACGGTTGCTCAAAGGTATTGGATAACATACCCGCAGGTTGTAGTACGAGATCACGAGCAAGCTCTTCAAATGGACGCTTCGCGATGTCAGTCAATAGTACTTGCAACACAATATAACCTCCGCCAGAATATCGGAACATCGTACCTGGTTCGATGAAAGGACGAACTGATTCTGCTGATACATACCAGTCACCATCAAGAATTTGCACAAGCGTAGGGAGTTCCGCATCAGCAGTAAATTCCGGAACACCGTGCATAGGCAGACCGGCAGAATGGCTCAATAATCGCCGAAGAGTGATGGATTGTTTTTTAGTGAATTCGTTCTCAGGAACTTTCCATGACTGCAACTTAAGGTTTATGTTTTCGTCTAAGGTAAGCTCACCTTTATCTACCATTCGCAAGGAAACTACTCCAGAGACAGGTTTTGAAATCGATGCTGCCTGAAATAAAGTGTTACTGTCTACACGTTCAGGTTTTCCGTATTCTCGAACACCGTAGCCTTTCGCCCAATCAATTTGTCCATTACGGACGACAGCAATACTTACTCCGCGAACATGATACATTTCCATTAGCGTATCCATTGGAATAGGACAACCTGCAGTCACACGCCTACTAAGATCTGTGTCCTGATTTCGCGAGCATTGTATGCAACAGAAGAGAGAAATAGCAATGAGATAAATCCATAGGGCACCTCTATTAATTCCTTTTGGAATACCAACACAGGTATTTTTTTCAGATACAAGGCACCAAAAACGGAGTTTAGCATCGCTAAATGAGTATTTTGGTAACGCAGTAGCTGGGAGAAAGCCCAAGTTAGGAAACAAAATGGAGTTATTAGAGGTGCCCCATAATCTGTTTATAGTTTTCATGTCATCAATTTTTTACGCTCTCTTCACAAGTCATACAATTGCATGTAGCGCACAGGCTAGCATCTGTAGGGATTAAAACGCCGGGGATATTTAATTCCACATAGCCCCAGACCGGGATCGCGTTTGATACTCTCGATAAAACCCTATGGATGCTCGCCATTGTTGTGAGGCGTGTTTTATTATTATGCAGTTTTAAGGTTCAGGTTTCCTCCTACTGCTCTGAGAACTTTTAATATGGTGTCGAACTGTGGTTTTGCTCCTTCTGATAAAGCTTTATATAGGCTAGGTCGACTTAAGCCAGTTTCTTCTGCAATTTTTGACATGCCTAAAGCCTTGGCAATATAACCTAATGCTATTATTATATCTTTTGAATCGCCTTCTTCTAAAACCGTGTTCAAATATTCCTTTATCATTTCATCGTTATCTAAATATTCAGCGATGTCAAATTTCGTTACTTTCTTCATACCCATTTATTTTAAACCGTCTTTATATTCTGACCAAATCTTCTTTGCTTTTACTATATCTTTCTGTTGGGTAGATTTGTCTCCACCGTTTAATAGTAAAACTATTCTTTCTTCGTATTCTTTAAGATATACTCGATAGCCTTTCGCATAATGAATTCGGAGTTCACTAATTCCTTCTCCAACCGGATCACAATCTCCAAAGTTCCCATTTTGCTCAATCCTTTGAATTCGAAAAAGAATTTTGGTCTTTGCTCTAAGATCTTTAAACTTCCTGAACCACTTATCGAATTCATCCGTCTTTTCAATTATATACATACGTAAATGTATTCACTTGGATACACTATTGCAAGTTTGTTACAAATCTCAATCTGGAAATCTTCACCATGCCTCACAATTGAGATAGAATAGCGGATTGCTCCACCTATCCCCTCGCAGAACCGAGTACCGTGAAAACGGCACAGGCTGTACAGAATTCCCCCGATGCATCGGGGTTCCTCTGATATTACGTTACGCTTTCAGTAGCACAATTTATACATTAGTTTGAACAATCTTTGGTTTCGGAAAAACAAAGTGTCGTAACAGGGGTTTATACCCCTCCCACGTGTAGCTGTT
>SDBV01002795.1_pt1 | contig 26004 bp, 26 predicted proteins | sample 2277081 | NCBI WGS metagenome assembly SDBV01 (sample SAMN10402039, study PRJNA504765) | marine sediment metagenome | isolation source: marine sediment core GS10_PC15, 223 cmbsf | place: Arctic Ocean: Southern Knipovich Ridge | collected 2010 | reverse complement strand
GTATTAGCATGGTTAGCCAACACATTTGCAATTAATCTGACAGAAACTTGCTATCACTTACACTCGCTGGAACTTCCTCATAAGACTCGGGAACCGTCTGATCAATGTAGCCTAATAGATTCGAAATGTGGTACGAATGCTCCTTACCCCTTTCTATTAGGTCTGGAGCTAAATCCCAAAAAGGTTTTTGTCTCCTGCAACTCCATAGACTTCTCAAAGGAAAATTGAAATCATAATAATATTGTGCAGAAGCAAGCCAAATCTCCGACAACCATCGTGGGCCTTTTTCATATAAAAATTTGTCAACTAAACCTTCGGGACTTTTTAGAGCTTTTTCTGAGATTTTTATCAGAAGATCTAAATTTTTACTTTCAGAGGCATTTTGAAGTTCCGTTATTGTCTTTTCTATGTCTTCTAACCATTTTTTCAGATGATATTGTACTTCTAAAATAAAATGGGCTCTCGGAAGCAACTCTATCTGGCGAGTCTTTCGATCCTCATCAATGCTTCGTTTTGCCAGATTCAATGACCTCCTGTTTAAATAGGTCTGGTATGCGACAACACATAAGGCAACGAAGTTTAGTCCCAGCGCAATTATTGTTAGATTCGCTGATAGATTTGAGTTGTCCATTTCGTTCCTAAAAACTGGCTAACAAATGGTTAAACGGATCTAGATATCATTGCTTTTGTAAGGTTATCCGGCAAAATATGTGACTTTGATCTACTCCCATATCCCATAATAATGTCCAGGGCCTTTGGGCGTATTACACGAGCATGAAGCTGAAAATAAAAACAATAAAGATGAGGAAAATCAGAGCGCCGCAACCATATTGGGTTGGTTTCTTCTTAACCGGCGCACCGCAGTTGGGAAATGTTTCTGCCCTTTTTGAAACCTAATTACCACATTTTCTACATTCTATCAATGCCATATTGATTTCTCATAATCCGACTGGATCACATACTGTTATTATTAACAGTATTTAATACTTGAGCCCTTTAATCAGGGTGGATCAGTTGGCCTCCCCGCCAGATTACCTGGCCCAGGACCCGTATATTCACTCTATCTATTTGATATGGTGGATATTGGCTTTTGTTGTCGCTGATAATGCGGATATTGGTACCGGCCAGGAGTTCGAGGCGCTTAATAGAAATGTCGTCGTCTATGCCCAGGGCGTATATCTGGCCGGTGAAAATCTGTGGCCGACCCCTATCCAGCATGACGATGTCGCCGTCCATGATCGTGGGATCCATGCTATTGCCCACAACACGCATTTGCTCACCGGCCCTCCATTGACCGATAAAGAGGTTAAAGCTCTTTTAAAAAACCTTCAATGGCTGAGTTGACCTCTTCCGGTTTTTCCGCAAAAGTATAGTGTGTACCTCCTTGTATAATCACCGCCCGGCCGCTTTTCATATTATCGGCCAGGTATTGGGCATACTTGGGAGGGGTCATGATGTCTTCCGTTCCGCTGATCGCTAAAAGTGGGATGTTGATATCGTCAAGCCTGTCCATGATATCAAATTTATTGCAAGCCAGAAGATCGTTCAACATTACGGAAAGACCGTTTTCTTCCATCCGGCGGGTCATGATCTTTTTTAGTTTCGGTTCGATAAGGCTCAACGTCTTTTCAACAGAGGCTTGAGTATTGTCTGGAGCGGCTATGGCTTTTTCAAGACCTGCCAGGTACATGGGATGGATTCGAAGCCGCCCGCCACTTCCGACACAGATCAGCCCCTTTACATTCTCCGGGTATTTCAGACCATATAAAAGTGCGATTCCCCCACCCAAAGAGTGGCCGGTTATGACCAGGTTCGTATACTGCTTCTCGGTTACATACCCGTGCAGCCATTCCACGTAATCCGCAATGGTTGGACAAGGCTTGCCAACCGGGTGACCGGGCAAGTCCATGGCCTCGGAGCCGGTGAAGTATTGGGTCTGGTATTGCCAGGATTCTTTACATCCCCCTGAGCCGTGAATGAATAATAGTTTCATCTTATCTCAAACATGATAGTTGGTGCCGATGGATGTAGTTAGTGTCCATCCACAAACGGCATCTTTTGGCCCAGAGCGGCGTTTTCGCTCTTTTGAAATCCTCGACATAGCCCGCCTCCGGTTTCAAAATTGCTCAAGCCTTGCTCTGAACCAATATCTACCACTTGTGGATGGACACTAGTTAAAAAGCCATCTCTATATGCCCATTGCGCATTATTTGCAATATTGGGCTATTCTTCATAAATGCTCCTTAGCAAGTAGAAGAGTTCGTCTGGATCAATCGGTTTGTTCATGCAAGCGAAAATATGATAGCATATGGCATCTTTTAGCTTAGGATTATAGGTATGTTTCGACATGGCCAGGAAATACACTCCCGGGTTTTTTACAGTTAGTTCTCTGACAACTCGGTTGTCAATGGCAATCGTATCAATATCCAAAAGAACGACCAGACAGTCATTTTCCTGAATCTTTCTGTTCAGATTCGACAAAGAATAGACTGGCTTCACTCGATAATGCCGCTCTTCCAGCATGCCGCATAAAGCCTGACTTTGCTCTTTGTCTGCATTAACTACTATTATCGATCTCTCCATAAAAGGTCTCCCGATCATTGTGGTGATAGCAAAGGCCAAGTATATAGCACAAATGATTCCGTATGACAATCTAAGGTGAGCTGGGGGTGATAAGAATTTTCTTTAACCCTAATTGAGCGAAAGTCGAGGGTGCCGGGTTTCCCCGGTAGCGGGATCTTCGCTTCGCTTCAAAAAGGCGTTGCCAAGGGCGACGGTGCAGTCGTCTACCGCGAGTCCTTGGCAATGCAGAACATGGGATGGCAGCGTCTTTCCCATCGGGAATTCAACTATCAAAAAAGAGTACTTAACAGAGAATATATTATGGCTCCCAGCGTTGCTATCCCGATGGTTAAAAAGGCCCACCCCATGATAAACACAAATCTGGAATACCATTTTCCGGGTGGGTCCACTAAGTATTCATCCAGCTTTCCGTTTTTGACCAACTCTTGATATTCTCTCTGCCTTTCTTCCTTAAATCTGGAAAGTGGCAGCCGTTGGGTAAATATAACGGTATCCATAGGGAAGTTCTCAGGTCTCATATGAGAATGAAAGAAATGCATTGAAAAAATAAACCCGGTCGCTAACAGCGCTTCGTCGCTATGAATTATAGTGGCTACATTTAGGATCCAACCCGGCAGGTATCGAGTCGCGAGTTCAGGATACGCCAGGAACAATCCCGTGGCGCCGATGATGCCCACGCCCCAAAATACCGCCATGTAATCAAACTTTTCCCAATAGGTCCAGCGGCCAAATTCCGGTTTGGGACCTTTGCCTAGAAAATACAGCAAATTCTCTTTCAGCTCTTTTAAATCACGGGGTAACGGTATTAATGAGTATTCTTCTTTAAATAAGCCCAAAATCGATATTTTACGTCTGATAAAAAGAACCAGCAATTGGAGCAGGTGAATTGCGAAATAACTGAAGGTCACCACGGCCCCGATTCGGTGTATCGTTCCCATCACGTGGGGTCCGCCCACCCAATGCGTTATACCGGCCAGCAGGGGGTTGTCGGCAAATTTTAATGACATCCCGGTAATGGCCAGGGTCAAAAAACTGACCACAATCATCACATGCAATAGCGTGTGGGACACATTAAATCGTTTGACATGTTTTTCATTTTTTGGGTCGATTACGATGGTTTTTTCTTCACTTTGCCGTGATCTGAATCGTTCTATTAAAGATCGGTTGAGCCATAGAAGCGCATGAATCCCGAACCCGGTAATCGTCAAGACCAATAGCAAGGTCATGATCCAAAAGGGATAAAACAGTTGGGGGTACTTTTTTCCGTCCAGATGGTCTGCATGGGGCAAAAACCCGGTGAAACCCTCATTGGCTTTTGGGTGGCATTCTTGACATGTTTTTAAAATATTATCGGCATGCAGTGTGGAAGCCGGATTTGATGGTGACAACAGCTCATGGGATCCATGACAATTGGCACATTTGGCCACCCGGTCGCTTCCCAGTTTTGAGGCTTTCCCGTGATAGGTGCCAAAGTAGGTTTTGATCAACTCCTTATGGCACGCCCCGCAACGATTAACGACCGCGAATTTTGTCTCGTTCAGTTTTACGTCGGTGATATAGTGCTGGGTTCCATGACAATCGTTACATTGGGGCGGTTTTAATTCCGTATCCGGTGTTGTTTCGGTTTTTTGAATTGCATGGGCACTTTTTTGAAGTTTTCGCAACACTTTGGGGTGGCAGTTGGCGCAAGTCGGTTTAAAGGTTTCAGGATGGGTATCAACTGCCATTTCCCCGCTTAACAGATGGGCTTTAAAAGCTTCGGTATCCTGATAAATTTTATCCGCCGGATGCAGCACTACGTGACATCTGATACAGTTCATTTTTTTATGAACCGATTTTTCACTTTTAGCCTGGTCTACAAATTTGGAACTGATTTTTTCATTCTGATGATCTTTCAGAATCGGATCCCCGTGGCACTCCAGGCATTGGGCGTTAGTGGGTCCCACTTTGGTGAATCTTTTAATATCTTCATATGAGGCAAACGGTAAATGGGGGGCCTTTCTAGTCATGGTAGATGTTTTGCTATGGCAATTGACACAGTCATTTTTGATAATGGGATAAATGTTATCCTTAAAAAAATCGTCGTTTTTACCCCCGTCCTGAATCCATTGTGCCATGATGTCGATATCTTCATCATCGGCAACCTGATCATACATACTGGTTTTCATTGCCGCAACAATGCGGGAATCGGTACCGGCGGATTTATCCTGTTCAACCGCGGGGCTCTCTGCGGTTTCGGCACGAGACTCATAAACGGTGCTCATTGCCAAAAGAATACCGATTGAAATAACGGCCGCGGCCAGGCGCAACATGATATTTCTTCCCAGTATGCGGATTTTAATCATTTAAAAAAATTCTCCCAAATGCATCGGGTAAAAAGGAAACCTGTTTGTCTTGGGACCAAGACAAACAGGTTTCGAGTAAATTTAAGAAGCCTTTATCTATTTAAAGGACATCCCGATGGAACCTTCGTGATAAATATGATTAATTTGGGAATTGTCGAAAACAGAAATTCCAAAGTAATAAACTTTGTTCAAGTCGCTAAATTGTACATCCTGGATTTCAGCTTTATCACCTGTGGTGACCAGCGCGCGTACAATTTCCAGGGTCCACTGGCCGTCTTTCCAGATACTCTCTGCTTTAATATCGCCTCGAGAACCGGTAAAAGGGGTGATCACGATTCCGGGAACCACGTCTCCGGTTTTAAACGTGTCCACAAATTCCGCTTTCGTCCCGGGCAATACCCAGTATTTATCCTTCTCACTATAAGGTTTATTCATAAAAGCCGGGCCGGTTTTGGCTTTGTTTACATTGTTTTTATAACCCCCGCCCAGTTTTGTATCACCTTTTCGACCCCAGTTTTTATTCTGCTTCGGATCTTTGGTGTCATCCACAAACTGATCGTCAACCATTCCCAAGGGACCGGTTCGGACGCTTTTCCAGTGCCACATGTCGATGCTCTCACCCGGTTTGTTGGTGTATTTTCGCCCGGCGGAAGTATCGTCAATATCGTTATTTTTACCATTTTCAGTCAAATGGCAGGAGACGGAACACCCTTTCTTTTTAAAGCCTCTGGCCTTGATTTCCCAATACAGCCCCAATTTATCTTCATAATAGGTGTTGTCGTGTCCGGTGCTGTCTTTTTTCTGAAGTTGCTTCCAGCTGCCGTCCGCCTGCTTTACCCAGGGAAATCGAGCAAAACTCTGGGTTGGATCCGCATATTGAATAAAAAAATAGACATTTTTATCATCGTACACGGACTTTATTTTAACCGTAGTTTCTCGTACTCCCTCATACCCGTTGCTCGGTTCATAGGGCATTTGGTCCAACTTCACCTCCAGGGCGGTTGCCTTGTCCCAGGCTTTTTCGGCAACGCCATCAAGAACGATGGCTGTGTCGGCATTTACACTGACCAGTTTCATTTGCTCCTTTTTAGCCAGTGATGGGTTAGCGATAACCAAAAACCCGGTTAAGGCCACAGCCATCGCCAAAAATAGTTTTACTCCCGTTTTCATAGGTACCTCCTATTTATAAACATAACCCTCAGAATTTGAGATAAAATAACAACGGTTATTTTTATCTTTCGCCTTTGATTTGCTTATTATTATCAGGGTCCCTGATGATTATGATTTCATCAACTGCTTGTTATTTCACCATATAACAATGAGCAAGCGATCAACCAGCATCTAATTTCTGAGGATTAAATCAGACGCTGATAATTTCCAAAGACAGGGATTTATAATACATTGTGGTATAACACAAATGAAGAATAACTTTTTTTGAGCCTGAATTTCCATTTTTCGGATGATTGACATCAGGCCATTCCCGTTTTCGATTCACGCGTACGTGCCTAAACCGCAACAGAAAACCTCCACTAAAACACCGAACGAGACAAAAGGAGCCTTTGATTGATTGACAATAGTTAAGGTATTATGGAAAAAAATATCTGTTCCAGCGAGGAAGAGCATTAATAGCTGGAAAATTACCTGATAAGTGATTTTGAATTGTGTTGGGAGCTGAGAATGAAGTCAACTTCAGGTTGTGTTCAACTATCTAACTTATATGGTAAAGCATGCATTAGAGTCAAGAAAAAATGGTAAATTATGAGGATTTTTTCCGGGAATGGTTTTAACAGATTCAACAAATTAAGTTTGCCCGGAATCCGAAAAATACGGGTGTTACAGCCAACATGGTTTCAATTGGCGGAAAGAAAATGGTCTGTCTGTCGGTATTTGACCATCAAACAGCTGCTGTTTTTCGATATTGAGTCCCATGCATTACTTAAAAATAAAACGAGTTGCATTGAAATCAACATTCAAAAGCTCAGTTGAGACGCAATATTAAATTTGTTTATTTGAAATTGACTTAATTATAAAAATAAACCAAATATTGTCAATAATATTATTGGATAACGTCACATTTTAGCATCTTCACTTCCCCCTATCTGCCCCGCTTTTCATTCGCGTTTTATCCACCGGCAAGCGTTGCGGTGTATCCGTGTTTCTTGATCTCTCCCAATAATACTTGCCGGTGATCCCCCTGAATGATAATAACCCCGTCTTTAACGGATCCACCGGCACCACAGCGGCGCTTTAGTATTTTGGCAAATTTTCCAAGCGCCTTGTCTTCAAGTGGAACACCGAAGACGGTCGTAACGGTTTTACCTTTACGTCCTTTGACTTCCCGCCGAATTCTGATGGTGCCGTCATTTAAATAGCCTGTTGGCGGCTTTTCAACTTTAACCGCTTTTTTCTTTTTGCAAGAGCATTCGGGAACCGGCTTACCGCACGCAGGGCAGATTCGACCGGTTTCCGTTGAATAAACCAGACGATTTTCATTCATTGGTTTGTTTTCCCATTTCTTCCGAAATAAAAGAGTCTTTTGGAAGGTTGAATCAAAAACATTCATCCAATTCAGTACATCTCGTATTTTACCAACCTGCCATCAAGCCCACCGTTCTTAATCGGCTTTTTCCATGATGCTTTCAACCCCAGTTTTTTGATATACTTCCGTTCTCCAAAATAGACAAAAGCGTTCGAGCCTTTGCATTTTTGTTTCAAAAAATCACCAAGATTTTTATAAAATACTTCAAGGTTCTCATCCCTCCCCATCCGAATGCCATAAGGCGGATTGGCTACAAGAACATACCCTTTTAGGGCGGACAGCTTTCTGAAATCAACTCTTTCAATGCATACATTTTTTCCGTAATGGAGTCCCATCAGATTGGTCCGTGCTGCGCTGACAGCCTCTTCGGACACATCACTACCCGCTATCAGTCCCTTCGGCACCTTTCGGATGGCTGCGTCAGCCGCTTTCTTTTCCTGCTTCCACATAGCAAAATCAAAATCGGGCAGAGACTCAAATCCGAATCGATTCCTGAAAACACCCGCAGGAATATTGCAATACCGCATGAGCGCTTCACACAACAGGGTTCCCGAACCGCACAAAGGATCATATAAAGGGACAGAACCGTCCCATTCGCTGAATCGGATAATCGCGGCGGCAACGGTTTCCTGTATCGGCGCTGCAACGGTCTCCTCTCTGTATCCTCTCCGGTGAAGCGCACCGCCTGAAGTGTCGAGGCTTATTACTGCCGAATCGTGCCTGATATGAAGATTCAGCAGGATATCCGGATTCCTTACCGACACATCCGGCCGCTGACCGGTTTTTTCTCTAAAGTAATCGGCAACCGCATCTTTAAGGCGTAGGGCGGCGTACTTTGAATGTGTAATTGCACTATCGGAAACATTTCCTGACACGGCAAAGGTATCCCCGTTTGAAAAAAAATCTTCCCACTTGATCTGTTTGGCCTTCTGATACAGTCTGTCGGTATCATGACAAGTAAATGATATTAAAGGCGCCAGGCACCGTGAAAGAAGTCGGGTCAAATAATTAATTCGATACAACGTTGATTTATCGGCCTTGAAATGGATTCCGCTGAATTCGGGCCGGATATCTTCGGCGCCGAGTTCAGCTAATTCCTCGGCGCCGGCTAATTTTAAGCCATCTGCGATCTGGGCAAAATAACGGCAATCCTTCTGATACTGATATACCGCTGCTCGCCGTTTTTTTCTTATAATCGGTTTGACCCTATCGGCTGATATCATTTTTCACCATTTATATTTGAATCGGAATCGAAAAGACCGGGCGAGATATTGCTTGATCATTTCAACCCTTTTGCAGTATTAGCTGTTAAGTTCCTGAATGAACCATACCGTTACTGCAACTGAGTAAAAAATTCGGGTCCGGAAAACCAGGCTTTTAAGATTAAAGTGAATACTGTAGGAGTTTGTGTGTAAAATCAACCTTCTTAATGAACTTAATTTATGTTGCGCACCGTTAAAATGAACCGCCATATCCAGTGCAACGAAATTGATTAAATGTCCGCTTAAGTTCATTTTATAAATAGCACTGTGGCAAAGTTTCTATGCCAGGTGTTAACGTTTCAAAACTCGAAGATGCCCCAGTATCGGGATCCTCATGACCCGGATTAATCTCCGCTTCACCAGGACAAGGCGTCCAAGGTGGAGACCTGCAAAATGGATACGGAATATAAAAGCAGAACCCAAAAAAAAAAAGAGGCCCAAGCCCTGCAGCGCCTGGGCGAGCGGTTGGTCGCCCTGCCCTCCGGTAAGCTTGCGGCCATGGAGCTGCCCGATGAGCTTCTTACAGCCATCAAATTTGCACGTAAAATAAAGAGTCGTGGCGCCCGGCGCAGGCAGATTCAATACATCGGTGTCATCATGCGAAATATCGACGCGCAACCCATCCAAACCGCCCTCGAACGCAACCCCTAGCGAAACTTCCAAAAACAATCCAGCGTCCAACGAGAACACACAATCTCAATCCCGTCCTTTCTTTTCACTTCTATCCTGATTGAGTGAAAATCAAAATCAAAGATCCATTTCCGAAGGGCGCAATTGCGCTTCCGATTCGAAAAATAGATTGACCCGCTCTAAATATTGATCCGGCCGGCGCGTTTTGGTGATTTTTTTCATTGATTTTTTACAGTCTTTAAAGGGGAGTGAAAAATAGCGCCAGAATCCTTTCATCTTGTTCAGCACGTGGGAGGGTCCATCTAAAACGCGGCTGTAGGCTTCAAACAGAGCCTCGTGAAATCGTTGCATTCGATATATTTTATCCGGGATATCATCGATACCGGTTTTGATGCAGCCCGGCAAAAAGGGGTCGGCCAGGCACCATCGGCCGATCATCCAGGCATGGACGCGGTCAAAGCGCCGGGAAAGCCGCCTGAAATCATCCACCGTTCTAATATCCCCGTTGTAAACCACCGGCTGACGGATCAAGGCCAGGCAACCTTCAAAAGTGTCCAGATCGACAGACCCTTCGTAGCGTTGCAGGCCGGTTCGTGGATGAATGATGATTTCCGATAAGGGGTATTGGTCGATCACGGGCAGTAACCTGAAAATATCAGTATTGTCTTTCCAACCCAGCCGTACTTTGATGGAAAGCGACCCGTGGATTTCGCGAATGACGCGGTCAAGAAAAGCCTGAATCCGATCCGTGTAGGGCAGCAAGCCGGAGCCTCGTTTTTTGTTGGCCACCATGGGATAGGGGCAGCCCAGATTCCAGTTGACGGTGTCATATCCCAGATCATACAGATAGTTAGCCAGCACGATAAAATCCGCTGCGTTTTTGCTCAGAATTTGAGGGATAACCGGCATGCGGGTATTGTTTTCCGGAAGAACGTCTTTGACGTATTTTTTCTTGATACGATAACCCTGTGTGCTGGCGATAAACGGAGCCACCGCCAGGTCAAACCCGGCGAAATGGTCGGCAAACGCACTCCTGAACAGGTGATCGGTAAACCCCTTCAGGGGGGCCATATATAGTTTGATCCGCTGCATTGGGGCCACCCCGGTATTTTATGGATATGGTGCCATGGTGTTAATGGATTGATATAGCGTTCGGGTTCGGATTTTCGTTTGCGGCGTATAGCACATTCGCATCACCTCCGCCAGTTGTTTAAATCCGACCCGGCCGATTTTTTCAGAATGTTTAGATTTTCTTTGGAGTTAAAAAGTTTTTCACACAACTCACATTTTCTATATTGAACAATTTCACTCGCTTTGAGTCCTAAGTATGACGCCATGTTCGTAAGCCCCATGTTCCTGATAAAATGATACAATACATGTGTTTCCTTTTTTCGGAACAAGGCGTCGATGTTATCATTGCGAAGGTTTCCAAGATATAAAAAATGTGTTTTTGAAAAGCGATTTGCCGCGTCACAACAGGCAAACATATCCAGTTCCGGAGAAAGGTATGGATTCATTGAACATACATTGGGTCGATAATCAGTAAATACCCGTTGGCGATCGAATTCACCTGCACGGCCGAAATAAATAACAGGCTCCGGGAAAAAAATTAAATGATGATCCCGCAAAAACTGCTCATACGGATCATCTTTTTTTGAAAAATCGGTAACAAATGAGATAAAATAATCAAGACCCTGTTCTTGACAGCTTAACGCCGCGTGAACGATGTTTTCACGGTTAATATGTTGCTGATGCCAGCGACTGTAACTGAGCCGTAACTGCGACAAACCGTTTAACATCAATTCTGAAACCACACGATCGGCATGTTTCCGCGTCTTTGCCCAGTATCCGTTAGTGACAATTCTTGAATAGATTCCATTTTCTCTACAGAGCTGAACCAATTTGCAGATATCATCAAAAAACAAAAGCGGTTCGCCGGCTGTAAAACTGATGCCCGTGACATGACAACGGGCCATCTCTTTAATAATATCTTTCGCTCGGGCAAAGTCCATTTTTGCACTTCCGGGCGACGCGTCCGCGGCAACACAATGACCACATCTAATGTTACATTGCGTTGAATATCCAAATGCAATTTGTCGGACCGGGTTCATTTTAATATACGTCCTTTAGAAGTTCCTTGGCTTTCAATTTTTCCTGCTTTCGCTTCTGGTGTTTCCGAAGACAGACCTTATCCTTTCTGACAAGAGCGCAAACTTTTTTATTATCAAGCTCCCTGCAATTGTTGTGATTATATAAGGGACACTCCGGATATTGTTTTGACATTCTTTATTTAATCTCCCCCTGTTATTTCATTGTTAAACCGAGTTTAGAATGCACGCCATGAATGCCGTAACCCTTAACGAGTAGGGGGCCGTCCATCAACGGCCCCTTTTGCTCTGCTCGACATTCTCCGTGGGTTTTCGGATGCGGCTTACAGCCGGTACGTCTCACCGCAGAGCCTTGTGCAGCTCATAAAAAAATTTACGGGATTTCATCTCTAAACAGATTTTTATAAGCTGTACTTAACTCAATCAGACCAAAAACCGGCACATTTTTTTAATTGGACCACCGCCATGAGTTGTTTGAGAGTTGTGGGCGGACACTGACTACCAAGCCCTTCTTACCAATTTGCTTGCCATTATTGAGATTAAGCCGCCGAGCATCACGTACCCGGTTATTACCTCTGCAGCAATCCAGATCGCTCCGGCAGGTGCTTGTGATGTAATATCGCCAAAACCAAGAGTCGTGAAAGTTACAATACTGTAATAAAGCATGGATACAAAATCAAAAGGCAACTTCCAGCTAATTTTGAAGTTCCCTTGTCCCAACATCAAAAAGTTGAATCCAAAATAGAGAGCAATCAGCAAAGACCAGAAAATCCATCTTAACACAGATCGTCCACAATCTGAAGAGAGAGACCAGATGCAATAGAGAAGCTTATGCCTATCGGCAAATTCTTCAATATATTCATTGTCCTTGGCATCTCTGATGAACATGGGACTGCCGGAACAACCCTCTATCAAGATACCTCTACAACGCCCCAATTTTCTATACTTGATCCCTTTGAGTCTGGCATCCCGCAGGTCGGCATCCTCCAGGTCGGCTTTATGCAATATAGCACCCCGCAGGCTGCTTCCCTTCAATGTCGCACCCCACAGGTTGGCTTTTTGCAGCTTGGCGTTTCGCAGATCAGCTCCATCCAGACCGGCTACATTCAGGTTGGCTTTACGCAAGTCGGGAATAACCATCGGGTTTTCTTTTCGCCACGCATTCCAGACGTCCACGCCTTCTTTAAGCTTGTCATAGTGTTCTTGGTTCACAACAGCCTCCTTTCTGTTAGGGATTTGTACAGTCAGCGGCTCTGCCCCTTCTCATGTGGGTCACTACTATTTTTTGCTTGTATCCCAGGAAAAATTTGCCGCGCGAGCGATATCTCTCATCGCCACGAGTTTCTATATTAAAGGATCTCTCTTGATGATCGGCATAAATTTCAATGAAATATCAATGAGTTATCTGTTTGTCGGGTTATCCGGAAAATCACCTCCTTTAAATAAGAATCTTGACAAATTATCTGAGCTAAACACTTCTCCACGATCACTGTAATTTTGCTATAGGATCCATGAGAGCCAAAGGTTCTTGGATCGAATTCTTAAAACAGATTTTCAAATTCCTGATCATATTTCGCAATTATATTTTTCCAGGCAAACCGGCCCATTGAATCTGAAAGTTTCCGACATTTTTTGCGATAGGCGTGTCTATTGAGAATCATATCCGCCAGTTTTTGATCCATATCATTTCTGTTCTTATAAATAAAATCCGGATGAAATATGTTCGGAAGAATTTCAGGGTAGGAAAGCCGGTTGGGTAAGAGGGGAAGGCACCCGTAGCGTATCGCTTCAACAATGGCAATTCCAAAATTTTCCTGTAATGCAGTGCTGATTACAATATCTCCTTTTTTCAGCCATGCAATGTAATTTTTTCGGTTCGAAACATATCCGAACTGAACGATTCGATTTCCATATCGTTTTTTTGCTTCTGAAAATTGTTCCTGATCCACTGTAAAATTGTCACCCAATATTGCCAGACGAAATTCAAGCCGATTGGATATCGCCTTATCCAGGGCTGTAAAAAACGCTTTGGCATTCTTATCATATCCCCATCGATGGTTCCAGATTATCAAGGGTGGCAGGGTTTCATCTTTTTCACAAAGCTCAATTTTTTCAGAAAATCCGACACCCGGATGTAAATAATCGGATTTAGCGGCAATATTTTCGTGTATCCAGCCTGGCTGAAAATCCGGGACACGGCCGGTAAAATGTTCAATACCGGTCAGAAAGCTTTCAAGATGCATTTTTGAATTAAACAGATTTTTATCGGCTGACAAGGCAGTTGTAATATCGATAATACCAAAATTGAATTCATTTTTCTCACCAGGCACACCCGGATATGTGATCTGATCTTCATGAAAATAGGCCAGAACCGGCGGGCAATCATTCCCGGCCAACGCTTTAAAGTCTGAAAGGCTCATCAGATCCGTTACAATCAGACCGTCATATTTATTTAAGTTTTTGATCTTATGAATAAAATAAAGCGCCGCCCCCCGCATTCGCCACCGCCAGTTTCGCTCCGGCATGGTAATTAAATCAATATCATACCGTGAATGTTCCACCAGACCTTTGGCAAATTCACCATGTGATCCGCCAAAATATGATTCAAGAAACAGTAACTTCATTCAATTTCCAAAAAAAATGGGCCGAGTCTTATCGGGTTGCTACCCAAACCAAAACCATTTTTTAAACACAAAAAAATCGAACCCAATTCGGATAACACAAATCTATTATTGTGCGAAATCTTTCCTCAATCAGTATTTTTTTGCGGTTTTTTAAAAAAAATAACATATCCGATTCAACTAAAAGGGTTTCAGAGTTTCCGATAACCGAAAACAGAGGTGATCGATCATCGACCTTTCCCACAATTAATGGTTCTGAATAATAATTACAACCTAATATCCCGAGATTTTTCGGATTTGGTATCTGCCGGATTTATTAAAAAGTCCTCTCCAAACAGCCTTGAAGTGCCCTCTCATTTTAATGAGTTCTATTTCCTTGCTTTTAATGGTTTAATGCGATTCATTCACCCATTTTTCCCGGATTTTTGTCCCGACCGAATTTACTTTTAAGAATAGAAATCAGTTCAGCGCTCACCTCTTTTTGTTGTTCTTTATCCAGGCAACGCAACATTAATAAATTTCTCTGTTCAATATCTTCAATTTTTGCGACCTCCTTTAAATAGGCGTGTCTTAAAATCCGTACCGGATCGATCCCCAGTCTTCTGCAAAGTTTTCCAAGTTTCACATACTCTAAATCATTCGTGATAGACTTGGCCACATTCCCCAGACCTCTGTCTGCCCTTGTCGTTTCCATTTTCTCTGCTTTCTTTTCTATTTCTTCTCCGAATGTTTCCATTTTCTCTGCTTTCTTTTCTATTTCTTCTCCGAATGTTTCCATTTTTTTTCCTTTCTTTTCTATTTCCTCTCCAAATTTTTCCATTTCCCCTTTTCCCTTTTCCATTTCCCCACTCTTCTTTTCCACACCGGGGAACCATTTGATATTTACCACCATACCTCCTCCTTTATTTTGCCCTGTCTTTTACTAAACTTCTGAAAAAAGTAATTCGTATCCATCCATTGGGTTAGCAAAAATAACTTCCAGTTAAGATAAAAAAAAAGTCAATTTGAGCGGTTTCGCCACTAACTCTCTACCTGACTGGGTAGAAGGTGATGAAAGATCATTATCTGATTTACCGAGAGAAGAATTTAGAGGATCAGAATCAGTCTGGTGAATGATCCGGAATAACAGAAAAGAATATAATCGAAATTTTTTGAATGTGAAATTGAACTTTAAATGAACACTATATTATAATTCAACCCTAATTGAGAGAACATTGAGGGTGGCCCAGATCCGGAGTAACCGAGGATGCAGCTATACTTTTTTGGCGCAAATCCTTGGCAACGAAGGAGATGCGGTATCCCCATCTTTCCCAACGCAAATAAAAGATGACAAATATGATACTCTTTGTGGATGCCGCCAGTGGTCGATTCCAAAAATTAATCCGCTTATTCTGAAACCTCTGACGGCATTCTTTTTAAATCTTTTTGGGTATCTTTTTTATGCAACCATATGGTTTATCAATCGGTGTTAGAATAAGGTCTCAAATTTCTTAAATTCCGGGATATGTAACTGATCTCTTAATATAGTGTCTGAACGAAAAAGTATCGTTTTCGTTCAGACACTGATAAACCAGATTGAATTACGGCCCACAGGACCAGACTGAAGACCGGCTTTAGTTTTCCTCTTAAAGTGGTTATTTTTTAGCAAATTGAAAAAGTTCAGATTACCTCAAGTGCGCTAAAGTGATTGTATTTCCTGGCTAGGCTGATTTTATTTCATTGATAGAATTCTATAGCTGTAGCCCGCTCCAAATTTTAGACACTTTTGAGGTTTCCGACAGAGCCGGATGCCTCCGGCCCGCCAAAGGATGAGGTTTTCCAAGGCCCAATAAATAACCGGTTAAACCGGATTTTACCTTTTGCGCATTTTTTTATGCGATTCTATTTTACCGCATCCTTCAATGCCTTCCCTGGAACAAACTTCGGTACCGTTCTCGCTTTGATATCGATCTCCTCACCTGTTTGTGGATTTCTTCCTTTTCTGGCTGATCTATCGGAAACCTTAAAACTGCCGAACCCTGAAATTTGAACCGTTTCTTTGTTTTTCAGACTATTCTGGATGGTTGATAAAATACAATCGACAGCAGCTTGAGCGTCTTTCTTTGTGGAAACAACCTTCGCGACTTCATTGATTAAATCGGTTTTATTCATTTTCGATCCTCCACTTTTATTTGGTTCTCAGTTTCTGAAATCTCTTTTGAGATTCAAGGGCTTCATTTATCATAAAGATCCAGATATGGATACAAAATTTCAGCACAATCCGGACAAATACTATGACTGAATTCAGCTTCCGAGCGGCTGCCGATATAAAGCTCAATTGGGTGCCAGAGATCCTGATCATCACGAATTTTTTTGCAACCCGTACAAACGGGTAAAATACCGCTCAAAGTTTTCTGTTTTTTAATCGCGTCATTCAGATCGCCCAAACGCTTTATTTGTTTATGTTCGAGTTCTTTTTGATCGGTTATATCCCGCACGGAGTGTACGGCACCTGTAATCTGCTCGCGTTCATCCCGGACAGGATCAACGGTGATCCTCGTCCAGCGACGATTCGGCAGTTGGAATTCAATGCTTTCTCTTTTTCCGGTTTTGATCATTATGGGCAAGGGACATTCGGGTATCGTTTTTTCGTCCCCGTACATTATTTTACAGCAAGTCTGACCGATAATGCTCCTCAAATTGAGTCCGGAAATTTGCTCGACCTGGCGATTGGTTCGAAGAATTTTGAAATTGAGATCGATTAAACAAATCCAATCAGAGATCGCATCAATCGTTTTTTCTAACTCCTCTCTTCCCAACCTTATAACGTTTTCGATTTTTTTCCGGCCCGTAATATTTCTGACCGATGAAAAATTGTATTCCTCCCCCTTAAATTCAATATAATTGGAAAGAACTTCAACGGGGATCATTGTGCCGCTTTTTCTTTTATAATTCGCTTGGAATAATAAAGAGCCCCTTTCTTTCAAATTTGTCCAATGGCGTTGCCATTCCTCAGGAGAAAGATTTGTGTCGATATCATGCAGCGTCATGGAAAACAGTTCATCCATTGAGTAACGCAAATTTCGACAGGCAGCTCGGTTGGCGTAAACAAAACTGGCATCCATATCCAAAAAAAAGGCGGCATCCACCGAGTAATTGATGGCAGCCTCAAGCAGTTCCGATGAGAGTTTGGTGCCTTTCGTATCTTGTTTTACAGAAAGAATGCCCATACGGGCTCCTGATGGTAATCGATTATGGATCTCTTTTTTGAATCAAGTGCCCCTGATCATAACCGGGTACTTATACCCTGAATTGATCGTAAAAAAAATCAAAACCGGATAACAATTTAAAATAGTTGTCTTTTTTGTTATGATACCTTTTCAGAAAATCCGATGTCACCTCATTTCTCCCCTCGAGGGAAATCTGATATCTGTTTTGCGGGAGCTCGTTGATTACCCTGGCGGGTCAGCAAGCCGCCTCCGGGATATTTTGTAGTGGAAAGGTGGAAATTTATCCATCTCGGGGGAGGCTCCGCTACCGGGGAAACCAGGCACTTTACCCAACGGATCTTAAACCTCAATTTTCGCTGACAAGGTACCGCAATGAAACAAACCCGGATCATATTGTTCCAAATCAAAAAACCCGCATTCAGTACTTGAGAGCGGGTCTGCACTTGCCTTGCCTAGCAACCCCGCTACCTTGTCTGTCTCAAATGAACTTAGGTCGGAAGCTTTGCGCCCCTTTCTTTCAAAAGGTTAGCCCTTCAGCATTTTAACTAGTTAATGGAATTAAAGCATCTCAATCTTATTTAAAAATGTCAAGGAAAAAAATAAATGCCTCAAATTAAACCGGCGTGAAAGAATTCGTAAGAAGTGCCAAACAAAACTGATCTGCGATCTTGCCGACTGTGGGTTAAAAAAATATTGCTGCTCTCATTTAAAATTTATTTTTCTTGATCTTATTTTGACCAGCGTTTATAAATTGACCAGTAGTCATTTATTGGCAATTTGCTATTACAGGAGGGGTCATGGGTACAAAAGAACGAAGACTCCGGGAAAAAGAGAAACGCAGGCAAAAAATTCTGGGGGCCGCGAAAAAGCTTTTTTTTGAAAAAGGGTTTATTGCCGCCACCATGGACCAGATCGCACACAATGTCGAACTCAGCAAAGGAACCCTTTACCTGTACTTTAAAAACAAGGAAGAGCTGTATATCTCCCTTTTAGTGGAAGGCATGGCGCTATTAAACAATACATTTAAAAGCGCTATAATAAATAAAATCGGCTGGAAAGAAAAAATAAGGTCCATTGGGTGGGCCTATTACCGGTATTCAAGGGATTACAGACCGTTTTTCCATATCAATTTCCAGTTCCAGCATGGTCAAATCACCGCCAATATTTCCGATGAACTTTCCCGAAAGTGCATCCGGGGAGGCCTGGCCTGCCTGGGGTATTTATCCCGGGCCATCGCGGAGGGCATCCGTGCAGACGAAATCCGGCAGCAGGACCCCATGAGTCTTGCCGTAGTGCTGTGGGGTTCTTTGACCGGAATTATACTGCTGCATGAGGGCAAAGACCACCAAAAGTTCATGTCATACCCCATTGAACAGTTAGTTGAGCAAAACATTGAGATGGCTGTCCATGGTCTGACAACCATGTGACCCGCCGGGAGAGAACATGAACCCAAGAATTCGAAATAAAATTGAAGCCTTTTTTTCAAACCTGGCAGACATCTTTTACCGGCATTGCTTGAAAAGTCTGTTTTCCTGTATTTTGGTCATCGTGGCCCTGACCCGCTTGATCCCGAGCACTGTTATCGACACCTCCGCGGTTGCTATTTTACGTGAAAACGATCCCACCCGAATCCAGTACAATGCATTTCGGGAACAGTTTGATGAAAATGAGATAATCATCATAACGGTCACACCCGATGCGGTTTTTAATATCCCATTTTTAGAGCGGTTAAGAGCCTTTCACAATGACCTGGAAAACCATGTTCCCTATATCAAGGAGATCACCAGCCTGATCAATGCCCGGTACACCCATGGCAAAGATGACGCACTGATGGTGGAAGCGCTTCTGGAATTTTGGCCGGAAACCCGCTCAGACCTTGAGGCTTTGAAAAAACGGGTATTTGCCAACCCCTTGTATCTGAACACCTTGATTTCAAAAGACGGTAAGGTCATCACCCTGCTCCTTGAAACCGAGGCTGTTATTGAAAACAAAGTAAAGGATAATGACATTCTGACTGGATTTGAAGATGATAAAATATCCGGTGAAACCGAACCACCGATTTTGGAAAAACCGGCATTACCGCGTTATTTCAGCGACAAGGAAAACCGCCATGTGGTCGAGGCCGTCAACCGGATTATCAAAGAATATGAAAGTCCGGATTTTTTAGTGTCTCTGGCCGGCGACCCTGTCGTACTGGATGTTTACAACCGGGCTATGGAAACCGATATCGTCAAAGTAATTCTGCTGTCTATTATTACCATTGCCATTTTCCTGACCCTCCTGTTTCGCAGGGTGTCCGGTGTGCTACTACCGGAAATCGTCATCATCTCCGGACTTTTGTCCACCGCAGGCCTGATTTCGTTGTTCAATGTCACAATCAAGCTCACCACCATCGTGCTGCCCGGATTTCTTCTGGCGGTAAGTGTGGGATATTCCGTGCATATCCTGGCCATTTTTTTTGTGCAGTATCAAAATGGCCGCACTAAAAAAGATGCCATCACCTATGCAGTAGGCCATTCAGGATTTGCCGTCGTCCTTACGGCTCTGACAACAGCCGCCAGTCTATTCTCCTTTGCATTCGCAGAGCTGACCGCCATTTCCGACCTGGGATTTTTCGGAGCGGCCGGCGTATTGCTGGCTTTGGTATACACCATGGTGTTGTTACCCGCCTGTATTGCCCTTTTTCCTATCAGGAGGAAACCCAAATTGCGCGAGGATAAAAAGACCGCCGTTATGGACAAAGTGTTGCTTTCCTTTTCCAATTTATCAACCAGGCACCCTAAAAAAATTGTAGCCGGCACCTTTGTCCTGTTTGCAGTGAGCATCTTTTATACTTTTCAAGTGGTCTACTCCCACAATGTTCTCAACTGGATTGCACAAAAAGAAAAGATTCAGACAGATGTGCGCTATATCGATACGCACATGCAAGGCTCGGTAATCCTGGAAGTCATTTTGGACACCCGGAAAGACAACGGCATTAAAAACCCGTTATTTTTGAAAAGAATCGAGGCATTTAAGCAGGATGTTCAAACCTTTTCCAATGAGCATCTATTTGTCGGCAAGGTGATTGCCATTAACGATATCATCAAGGAAATTCACAAAGCCCTGTTTGACAACGATCCCGCCTATTACATCATACCGGAAAAGCAAAACGTGGTTTCACAGGAGTTGCTGTTGTTTGAAAACAGCGGGTCAGATGATCTTGAGCGGTTTACGGACTTGAGCTACCGCCTCACCCGAATCAGCATCAAGACCCCTTGGACCGATGCCGTGCATTTGAAAAACTTTATCACCCATGTTGAAACCCTGCTGGAAAAACGGTTCCCGGATATTGAATCCAAAATTATCACCGGGATACCGGCACTCATGTCTCGAACCATACCGGCCGCCCTTCGCAGCATGGCCAAAAGCTATTTGATCGCCTTTATGATCATCACCGGGCTGATGATCGCCCATGTGGGAAGTGTGAAAATCGGCCTGCTGAGTATGGTCTCAAACCTTTTGCCCATTTTCATGATCATGGGTATCATGGGTGCATTTAAAATAAAGCTGGACATGAGCACCATCATGATCGGCAGCATTGCCATCGGTATTGTTGTGGACGACACCTTGCATTTTATGTACAACTTCAGAAAATATTATGACGCAACCGGCAATCCCGCCATTGCCATCGAAAAAACAATGCTGGGTACGGGCCGGGCACTTCTGCTCACCTCCGTGATTCTGAGTTCCGGTTTTTTCATCCTGATGACGGCATCATTGCCGTTGCTCATCATGTTCGGTTTTTTAACGGGACTGACTATTATCTTTGCCCTGTTGGCGGATTTTATTGTCAACCCGGCATTGATGATCCTGGTGACCGATCATAAGACGGACGTTGCGGTACCGGCAAACCATTGTTAGTACCGGCGGTTTTTGTCAATGATCCCGAAGCCTTTTGCTAAAAAAAAATGTTGCAGATATCGATCCGAAAACAAAATACATGGGCTGGAGAGGGATTTCTTTGATTTACAAGGATTGATTTTGAAATTCCCTTTTATAGGCTATGGGAGTCTGTCCATAAATGGGGTGAGGTGGATTAACTTAAGGGCTCGCGAAAAAATAACTTCACATTTTAGCATCTTAGCTTCAGCCCGTCTTTGGCCGATGCCTCACTCGCAAAATCCTCTAAATAGCGAGCTATTTCTGTAGTTTTGCTCTTTCGGATCAGCCAAATCTAAACCAAATCTAAGCGCCAATTCTGCTAAGTTATTTTTGCGCGAACCCTAAGAGAATTTTATCTTCTTGTGCCGGATTTTCACATAAGCGTTTTTAATAGTCGATACCGGGTTGAGGCTCAATCCCTTTTCGATACGCGTGTTTAACTTCCGTAATGTCGCTCACTGTGTCAGCAAGTCGAACTACATCCGGGTGGGCATCTCTTCCAACAAGTACTAAATGCATTTCCAAAGGCTTTTTATATATGATATTCAATATTTGGTCTAGATCAACTAGCTTTAGATTAACTGCATTGTTTATCTCATCTAGTATAAGAATGTCAAAGTCATTGGACGACATTTTTGTATGGACCAAACGAATTGCGTCTTGCGCATTTCTTCGATGCTCCTCAAATGGGTAAGGATTTCCCTGGATGCCACAAAATCCTTTTCCGGTGGAAATAAGTTCTACATCGCAAGCCATTTTTTTTATTCCTTCCCATTCGCCTGCAAATATATCTCCTTTCATGAACTGAATGATGCCTATTTTCATATTGTGGCCGCAAGCCCGAACTGCAATACCGAGTGCTGTAGTCGTTTTACCTTTACCGTAGCCCGTGATAACGACCAGAAGCCCTTTTTTTACCTTTGGTTCTAAATGGGTAATCTCCATTTTCGATTTCTTTCATCAAGCCGGAATCAACTCAAAATTTTTCATCTCGTTGTTCCCCCGATTACATGCGGGAATTTACGAGGCGTTTGGTTTTTAAACCTTTCATTGAGTACCATAACATATGAACAAAAACTATTATTTCAAGCCTTAAGATAGTCTGCCCTGCTTTGGCAAAAGTCGAGGAAAAACCAGATTTTCTGATCGCTTAGGAGAAACTTATCTCCCGCGGATCTTCGACCTCGACCTTCGCTCAATCAGGATTCTACCTCACAGCATCCTTCAATACCTTCCCTGGAACAAATTTCGGCACCATTTTCGCTTTGATATCGATCTCCTCGCCCGTCTGTGGATTCCTTCCTTTTCTGGCTAATCGGATAGCAACCTTAAACCTGCCAAATCCCGCAATTTGAACCGATTCTCTGTTTATTAGTGTATTTTTGATAATTGAGAAAGTACACTCTACAGCTTTCTGGGCCTCTTTCTTTATGGAAACAACCTTGGCGACTTCACTGATTAAATCAGCTTTATTCATTTCAGTCCTCCTTTTTTATTTGGCTCCCCTTTTCAGCAATCACTTTCAAAGTACAACGGTTAGTCAATTAAATTCCGCATAATGCTTCAATCCTGACTTCCTTCGTCGTCATTGTCATTCAAGATACAAGTTTTATCTACCTCCGGCGGAGCCTTCGGTAAATTCCCGTTAAAGAACAGGGAGTAATTTTTTTCTGTTTATCTGGCATGTACAACCAAACAATAAGTGTATTTCACAGGAACCTGAACCGATTGTCTTTACTTTTGTTGTCGCCCGGACAAGGTTCACTGGAAGCCATTAAATTCTCTTATTATGCCCGGCCTCCACCGTCGAGGACCAGTGGATATCCGGTCATGAATCGGGCTGAATCCGATGCTGCAAACAACGCGAGATCTGCGACTTCCTCTACGCTACAGACACGATTTACCGGCAATCTCTGCGCGGATTCTTTGAGGCCTGTTTCTACATCGATTCCGCGCTCAACAAATTCTCCACGCAGCATCGGCGTATCCACATCGCCGGGGCACAGGACCACTACTCTGATACCCTCCCGGGCGTGATCGAGGGCCATTGCCCTTGACATCTGGATCACCGCTCCCTTGCTGGCACAGTATGCGACCAGGTGTTGACTGCCGCTGAGTCCGGCATCGGAAGCAATGTTGATGATGACACCGCCTCCCTGGGCACGCAGTTTCGGCACCGCAGCCCGGCAGATGTAAAAAATTCCATTGACGTTAACTGCGAATGTGTTCAACCATTGCTTATCAGTGGTGTGGTCCACGGTCGCGTGATAAATGATGCCCGCAGAGTTGACTACAATATCCAGTCCGCCCAAGGTTCGCTCCGCAAAGTCAACCAATTCACGGCAAAAAACACTGTCGGTGATGTCTCCCGGCTTGAACTTTGCAATATTTTCGTGGCGCGCCATGCTTTCGCACACGACTTTTCCCCGTGTTTCATTGCGCCCCGTGATGACCACGTTGGCACCGGCTGCTGCAAGGCTCTTTGCGATGGCTTGGCCCATACCGGATGTCCCTCCGGTAACCAGCGCTCGTTTTCCAGCAAAATCGAATTGTGATCGGCTCATTTTGACCCGTTATTTATGCAATAGGAAGATTTGCGCCTATATTGCTTAACAAACATTTGACTGTGAGCTACTTTGGAACTGTTTTTTTTGATCTTAGCGCATGAAACATCCCACAATAACCGACCCGACTTTTCAGGTTGGTTTTTCAAGCAAAAAATTCTCACAGATTGTGCCTGACACTAAGAAGACCCTCTCGAGAGCGGAATAAAGGAAACTTTAAGGTGGTAATTGGTAATAAAATACCGGAAATCGGTAGTATTGTCAAGACAACATTTCTTTCCAACTCGGTTGAAAAATTGTCAACCTTGGACATAGCAGTCTGTGCTGATCAGATATTGATTTTTAGATTAGATATCCACGGCAGTGAAATTGTCGATTTGAATACCCGTGATCTTCTTTTCACTCATTGGTTTTCGCCTCAGGTGGCAGGAAAATCCGTATCGCCGAAATTGTTTAAAAACTAACGTCAGAACTAAAAAAAAAGAAAAACAACAGAGCCGGATTTTCATGGCGCTAATAGGGTTAACAAGGTCAACATCCCGTTCCCCGGTTTCCATCAATAACTATTTAAAGAGATATGAAATTTTATGTAAAGGCTCAATGGTCTATCTGTTTTCAGCTGTCTCTAATATTTCTTCAGTTTATTTAGGCTCATTTAGGGTTCTACTCACTTCTTTTAATTGACTAAAGAGATAAATCTACTGTTTCCCAACAGACGATCCTGATTCGCCTCCATCTATCGTTAAGTATTTTCCCACTTTTTCTTTCTCGTAATTGCTTTCCTTCATCACGGTTTGCCAGCGTTTGTCGCGCTCTACCTCTTTGATGGATTTTTTCCAACGTGCGCCCAACATTTTCTTTTGATTGTTTTTGTTTACGGCAACATAATATTTGCCCTTGGATTTGTAATAGTTCCCCCATTTTTCTTTTATGCCTTTCGTGCCGAGCAATTCCACCGTCTTGGAAGGTAACGCAATGAGAATTTTGTTTTCATTACCAATCACTTCTTTCCAGTAGTTTTGTTCATGTTTCTGTACTTCGGGTTCTTCGCCTGTTTGAGCGACCGCAAAACCGACAAAGCAAAAAAGAACTAGGATCTTAACTGCTAATATAACTATTTTTTTGTGCATAATTCCCCCTAATATGATTTAGGATTAACAGACAGCCATGCATTTAAAAACTCAACCATAAGGCCTTTTCTGCCGCTTCTCATATTAGCCAAACTTAGAGTCAATAAGTTGCTGTTGACTACTTAAAGCGGTAGAACGTTTACGGTTTGTCAAAAGAAAGACCTTTTGATATAAGTTTAGCAAAGTGGCGTAAACACACACACAACCTTTGGTTTGAATGTTCGAAAATACAGCAAACCACAATCTCTCGGGCGGCTGCATTTTATTGTTAACAATTTATTCCTTTTTTAACAATTCTTCCGGCCACTTATTTTTAACACCCTCTTCTCCGGAATAATAGGGTACTTTCGATCCTTCCTCAAAAATGTCCAATGCCGGCAGAATATTGATTTTACCTGAATCAGGATATTCACACACATCAATATTGGCCTTAGTGCGTAAGTCGATGTAGACTAGCTGCTCATCACTCTGATTGTAAAGTTGGTGTGTACCGGAAGATCCTTCTTCAAAAAATATGATGTCTCCCTTTGATATTTTCTGATATCCCTCTGGTGAACGTAAAGTGGCTTCTCCTTCTAAAATGATAAACAGTTCTTCAGCATTCCGATGAAAATGGTACGGATAAGAAAATTTACCTGGATTTAGCGACTTAATGTCAAAATGCAAATACTTTGATTTGGAAATTTTTTCTAATGGCAAGCTCGATTTCCAAGAGAAATGGGGAATCGGAGATTTATTTTCCCTTAGTTCTAATTCGGAAAGTCTGTGTATCAACGGCATTTATTCATCCTCCTCCAGTTAATATTTAAATCAAATGGATAATTTTTTCATATAGTGAAATATTATATAAAAGAACGGGCACAAGTTATCGAACTGGATCAGGAAGGGGCGACCCGGTTGTTCGGGTAGCCTGAGATCGAATAGCGTCTGAAACTAAGGGTCAAATGCAGATCCGGCCCCTTTTGACCCCTTTTCTTTTATGTAGTATCTTTTAAAAATCCACTGGCATATTTGTGAAGCACACTTCCAATTAATGTTTGATAGGGGATGCCTTCCCGTGCAGCTTTTCTTTGTAAGGCCGTAAGATCA
>SDBV01002794.1_pt1 | contig 26016 bp, 25 predicted proteins | sample 2277081 | NCBI WGS metagenome assembly SDBV01 (sample SAMN10402039, study PRJNA504765) | marine sediment metagenome | isolation source: marine sediment core GS10_PC15, 223 cmbsf | place: Arctic Ocean: Southern Knipovich Ridge | collected 2010 | reverse complement strand
CCCATGAAGATACGGGAGCATGAAAAGGCCATTTCCGCCCCAAACAGGAATCGGAACCGCACCGCGGCATCGATATCAATATGCGACCACAAAGGATCCCGCAAATTTCAGGGACACCCGTCCACTTCCATCGCCCAACCCGCCCCCCCGGCAACAGTACGCTGGTCAGTACTCACCCTCCTGCGGCAGCAGATGAAATCGCCTGTCTCGTGCAAATAGCTACCGCAAAAGTCGCTTTGCCTAGATCGTGGTCCCTATTCCTGCAACCCGACTGAAAACCGGACGGCTATAAAGTGATGAGTTCGCGACATCTGTTGCCTCTCATCGACAAGGCTCCGGCAGGGCACTGCGATCGCGTCCATGCTTCACGGCAGATGAACGGCTGAAGCCGCGACCGACTGTCGTTCAACAATGCCCTCTGCTGTCGTATGAGTTTTGGCCTTGCGCACTCATCTCGATCAACATATCCATGGAGAAGGAATGAACGACATGAAGTTGGGCGATCAATTAAATCTCCGTCAGATTTTCCTGAAAATTCCCGATCTCGCCCTGCCGATCATTGACTGCTTTCAGCACCTGATGAGAGGGCCGTCCTCTCTGTCCCCGGGGGAGCGCGAACTGATTTATTCCTACACGTCGGGACTCGACGGCTGCCATTTTTGCGCATTCTCTCATCGACACTGTGCAATCGGACTGGGCATACCGGAGTCCGTATTCAGCGTTCCGAGGGATCGTATCGGCGCTGCAGATCTTCCCGCCGAAACGCGTGAGCGGCTTGCTTTTGCATCGTCTCTTCACGCACTTGAGCGCGACTCCATGTCCTTGACTGCTCCTGTGCTATCGAACCATCCCGCTTCGGCTCGCGAAGACGTCGTTCGGGTGACGGCCTTCACCGCATTTATGAACCGGGTCATTGACGGACTTGGCGCCATATCGCCGGACGCGATGCACGTTATCGCAGGAAAAAGTCTTGCGCAATTTGGCTATCTACAAGTTCGCAAAGACGTTGAATCATTGATCAATGCCACAGGTAGCCATCCAACCCAGAGACTGGACGGCCTGCCCAGTGACTGGCCGGGCATCACCAGTCCCCTTGACGCTACGATGGCATGGTTGAACGCAGTGACCGCACAATTGCTGCGTCAGAACTCTGGCATCTCGACCCAGTTAAGACTTGATATCAGGCAGGCGGTCCTCGGCTCCAGAAAATATCCGGATGACGTCAACGGCACTCAACAAAGTCGCACCGAACGCGACGATGCCCTGCTTCAATTTGCCGTTGCCGTGGGCACATCGAAGGCGCGAAGTGTTGCCGACGACTTCGCGAGGTTACGTGGCCAGGGATGGACCGATCGAGATATCATCGACGCCGTATTGATTGCGGCAGGCGCTGCCTGTTCACTGAGAGTTACGGCTGGTATGGACGCCCTCGCAAACTTGACCTAACTAGTCGGCAAAGCGCAACGTGACGCATTGAAAATAAAGGAACAGGAAGGCATCTTCCCGGCAAAACTCAAGGACGCCGTCGCGTGTGATGCACATGATTTTCGGCGTAGTTCTGAATAGATACGCGTGAAACGTGATCGGGATTGCACTCGCTCCATCTGCCGAATGAGTATCAGGGATACGGTCCGCATTCTGGCAGCGACAAGCGCCCCCTTCTGACCCATGCCTCACCGGCTCTGCTGCGTTTCACTTCAGTGTGACTTTGTGCGTCGCCACGATCGGCTGATCCCGACCGGACAAAGCGTCGTGCTTGAGCAGGCGTCACGCGACAAGCGCCAGTAGACGAGGGATTCCGCTGGCGCCCGTCGCAGGCCGCGTTTGCTCAGCCCAGAACGTCGCTGCCGGAAACGGCAGCCCGGTCGACATTCACCCACCGATCAATGTTTGGTGGTGATTGGCGTCCACTTTCCGTTCTTTACTTCGTAGAGCGTACTCGACGGATCCTTCAACGCGCCGGTGTCGCTAAACGCAATCGGACCGGTAATGCCGTCGACCGCTTGCGAATGCAGTTTTGCCAGGTATTGAGTCGGGTCTGGCGAGTTTGCCGCCTGCATGGCGTGAATTGCTGCCCATGTGGCGTCGTAGGCAAATGGAGCATACGTCAGCATCGGCGTATGGAAAGTCTTCTCGTAGTTCGACTGGAACGCCGCGCCACCGGGAAGCGATGCGATCGGTTCGCCATACTCCCATGCCATGGCCCCCTCTGCGGAACCCCCTGCCAGAGAAAGGAATGTCGGTTCCATGACCCCACCTCCGCCGACAAACTGGGCAGCGATTCCCAATTGCTTCATGCGTTTGACGATCATCGCCGCCTGCGGATTCAGCGTCGCCACAAATACGAGATCGGCATTGGTGCTCTTGATATGTGTGAGTTGAGCGCTGAATTCAACCGCCTTGTCAGTCGTGAATTCGCGATCGACGACATTCCCATTGGCAGCCTTCACAGCCTTCACGAATTCATCTGCCTCACCCTGACCGAACGCCGTGCGGTCGTCCAAGACTGCGATGCGCTTTGCCTTGGTCACTTCAACCGCATATTTACCAGCATTGCCGGCGTTCTGGGCATCTGTCGCGATGGTGCTAAAAACATTGCTGAAACCCTGCGAGGTAATGGTCGGATTCGTCGCGGATGGGGTAATCATCGGAATTCCGGCGTTGGCATAGATGCGGGAAGCCGGAAGCGTCGTTCCTGAATTTTCGTGGCCAATCACCACCGCGACCTTCTTGTCCGCGAGCAGCTGCGCGACTTCGACAGCGGTCTTGGGATCAGCCTGGTCGTCCTGCGCCAGGACGACGAAGTGAGCGGATTTGCCACCGATCGTCAGCTTCTTTCCGTTGGCACTGTCCACGGCCAGTTGCACGCCGTTTAACAAATCCTTGCCGTAGGCCGCGTTATTTCCGCTCAGTGGCGCCGCTACGCCGACCGTGACCGTCACCTCATCTGCCGCCATGGCAGCACTCTGAAAGGCTGCAGCCGAGGCTGCCAAAAAGAAATATGCGGCGGCGGTAGCGCTAAACATCCTTTGTGTCGATGTCAGTCTTTGCTTCGTTTGCATTGCGACTACTCCTCTGGCGGTAGATAAGGTAAAGAAAGTGCTTTCAGACCACAGGCCTGACGGAACCGGACGATGGGTTCCGTCCACCTTTTCTGGCGCTCAAGTGGTCTCAAACGTTCATCGGGGAATCGGTAAGCAACTGCAGACTCGAGGGACGCAGGACCTGATCGATGAACCGTTGCTGGTGCGGCTTGTAAAAGTCCCAAAGGGCACGCAGAGCGACTTCGGGGTTTTCCTGGAAGTCGATGCGCAGATCGACGAGCGGCCAACTCTGCTGATCAGCAATCAGAAGCGCCGCCGACATGACCGGCTTGGTTTCACCGCCGGCCTTCACACCAGCGTCGAGCGCTTTCATGAGCCGATCGCCGAACTCCAGTTCGGGGGCGCGCTCATACTCGGCAATCATGCTATCGGTGATGTTGTGATTGGCCAGGAAGTTTCCGGTGGCTACGCAGGCGTCGCCGACGGTACCCGTGGCGATGTTGGGAATCGCGGGTCCGCAGAAAAATGCAACTCGCCCTTCCTTGTCCACAGCCGCGAACTGGCGTGATCGAGGCACGGACGGCCCCCTACGGCCTGCAACTTTGCTTGGTACCCTTCCGGCGTTGCCCAATCGGGCCAAAGCAGTAATCTCCGCTCCGGCATCGCCGTACCCGGCAACTGCGAGGAAGCCGCCTCTGCCAGGGTTAGTTGAGCTGACTCCTGACCGCGCGGGATGATGCATTACGTTCCGTAGCAACGAGCGCCTGATCCAGTGCGCTCACAACCCAGTCGATATCCTGAGCCTGAAAGGCCAGCGGCGGCCGAAGTTTGAGCACATTTCCATGCGGGCCCGCCACGGAGGTAAGCACGCGTTGATCACGCAGGTTCTCGATGACGTCAAGCGCACGAGCCTTGTCCGGCGTTTTACTCTCCCGGTCCGTAACCAGTTCGAAACCGATAAACAACCCCGCCCCCCTCACGTCCCCTACGCACTCGTGGCGCTCGGCCAGACGGGAAAACTCGCCGAGCAGACGTGCGCCGACCTGTTGACTGTGCTCTTGAAGCCGTTCCTCGCGAATGACGTTGAGCACAGCCTGGGCCGCGGCCATGGAAACCGGATTGCCACCAAAAGTGTTGAAATACGGAATCTCATCACTAAAGGCGGCAAGCACCTCCGCCCGCGCGAACAGGGCGGACACGGGGATACCGTTTCCCATTGGCTTGCCCATCGTCACCACGTCGGGAACGACGCCATGGCGTGCGAAGCCCCAGAAGGCGTCGCCTGTCCGTGCGAAACCGGGCTGAACCTCGTCCGCGATGAAAATACCACCGTTGCGATGTACCACGTCAATCGCTGGCTGAAGGTAACCTGCAGGGCCTGGCAAAACGCCATCCGACGAAAAGATGGAATCCGCCATAAATCCGGCGAACCTGATACCCTGGGCAGCCATGTCGTCGATCTGCTTTTGCATCTCTGCCGCGAACCACAGGCCCAGATCGGGCGTGTCGACGCGATAGCGGTCCGGCGCTGGGATGAGGCGGGTTGTCGGGTCAATCGGCTGGCCGCTGCCCAACGCAGGCGAGGCGCCCGAGGTCAGGTAGCTGGTGCCATGGTAGGCCTCGCGGCTGACAATGATTCCCGTGCCGCCGCTATAGGCACGTGCAACCCGCATCGCCAGGTCGTTTGCCTCTGAGCCCGTACACATGTACATGGCCCTGCTGATTTCGGAGGGCATCGTGGTCAGCAGTTCCTCCGTGTAGGCGAGGATTCGCTCGTGCAGATAACGGGTATGCGTATTCAGCTGCTTCATCTGCTCATGCACCGACGCTATGACGGCCGGGTGACAATGACCGATGCTGGCGACGTTGTTATACATGTCCAGATACTTATCGCCGTGAACGTCCCAAAGATATTGCAGCTGGCCGCGTACGAGATGAACGGGCTTTCTGTAGAACAACCGATAGGAACCCCCCAGCAGTTGCTCCCGCTTCTGCGTAAGTTGGCGGGTGTATTCATCCAGTGTTGCCGCGTTCTCAGGACGGAAACTATTCGTGTCCATAATGGTTGACCGGGTACCCATGACTAATTGCTCCACATTTAAAAGCGGTCTGAGATCAGGATGACGTTTCACGCGCTCGATAGACGAACGGGAACGAGAGTCCGCCTGTCAGACCCGCTTGAGTATTCAGAAAAAGTTGCTCCATTCCGCCGGCGATCTGTCGAACGGCGACGAGCGGAAGTGGATTCGGAACTGCCGGTGTGGGTCAGTGCAGCGCAGGCGCGCAGGCAGGACCCTTTGCGCCGGTCGTGACCTGTCTCGAGAACAAGCGGTCCACCCGGGCAATTTCCTCTGGCGACTGTTTGATCGCGAGCGCAAAAATCACGAAGACGATAAAGTTCGCGGCGAGCCCGACGATCCCGCTTGTCAGCGAGCCGAGTGCCCGAATATCGTCCGGATAAATGGTCGTCAGTACGATTGCGATCGCAATGCCGACCAGCATGCCGGCAATCGCCCCCTGCTTGTTTCCGCGCTTCGAAAAGATCCCGAAGAAAAGCGGCACTGCCAGCTGGATAATCCCTTGATACGAGATCTGCGCAAGCAATTGCAGTCGACTGTAATCGAATGTCAGGTACGCGATCACGGCAGCAGCAACAATGAATACGACCATTCCGGCCTTCGACAGCACCATGAGCTGCCGGTCGGAGCGCGGAGTATTCCAGGTCGCAATGTCATTTGCGAATTGTGTGCCGCACACCTGCACGCAACCGTCCACGTGTCCGATACTGGCTGCGAGTACGATGACGGTTGCGAGCGCAAGCAGCCACGGGCCGCCGATATCCGCGAGAGCGACGAACCAGCCGTCCTGCGGATGTGCTGCAACCTTGGGATCGTGGCTCGCCGTCGCGGCAAACAGCATCAGGATGCAATAGAACCCGCCAACCAGCAACATCGTCAACAGCGTGCCCTTCTTGACTGCGCGTACACCGCTCGCCGTGTAAATCCGCTGGAAGCTCATCGGCCAGCACATCGACCCGATCACGCCTGTGAAGATCAGGCTAAACATGTACCAGGGACCATATGCCGTGCGAGCGTCCCCCGGGATCAGGAGCATCCTGGCCGGAAGCTGGGAGAGGTTCGAAAAGGGCGCGTGGTTGCCCATCAACAGCAATATGCAGACTACCGCGCATACCACATACGCGACGATGCCTTGAAACATATCGGTCATGATGAGCCCGCGCATGCCCATGCTGACCGTCCAGTATTGACGGATGAGAACAACGGCAACGCCCACGATCAGACAGGTCGTAACGGACCACTGGCTGAAGCTGGCGAACTGGAACAACGTCCCGAGCGCCTGGATGCCCATCACGACCCACGGAAACACGGAGATAATTCCGATGATCGACGCAATCCGCTTGACGACCGGGCTGTTGTAGCGCATTCCGAGCAAATCTGGTTGCGTCGTCAGGTTGTACTGCGACCCCCACGACCATGCGCGATTCGCCATGAGGTACATCACCGTAACCCCGAGCGTGGCGTACACCATTCCATAGAAGCCGAGCACGCCGCCGACGGACAAGGCAAAGAATGCAGTGAACGTTGACCCCGGCCACCAGGAATTTGTATAACTCATTGCAACGTACCACGGACCGTAGGAACGTCCGCCGACCGCGTAGTCCGCGAAACTCGTGCTCCTCCGGTTGGTCGCATACAGTATCGCGATCATCACGACGAGAAAAATGGCAATCGTGCCAAACGTTATGAATACGGCTCCATTCGACGCGTTCATGCCAGCTCTCCTTCTTTCACGCAATCTCCGACCTTCCCTTCAACCAGGTACAGCACCCAGACGCCGAGTAAGACCAGAACCACATTGACCATCCAGTAAAAAATCGGTAGCGGTATACCGAGCACCAGAAGCGTGCTACCGCTGACACTGAGATAGAGCGGCGGAAACAGTGCCATCAGCAGTAGCAGGAAGAAATAAATACCAAACACGACTCGGATCAGGCGCCGCGGTGGTGACAGCATTGGCGTATTCACTTTCAGATGCTCCTTAAAGTTAAGGTTTTCTTCACATAAATTCAGGAATACTAAGTACAGTAGTTGTAATTAGCCGGTGATGACTTCGTCCTGCTACCCTCAAATCCTGTTACCTACCAGCCTGCCGATCTGACCATCGTCGAACAGCAGGAGAAGCTCATACCTGCCTTAGCCAGCTTTCCCATCTGATATCCTGCATGACAGTGCGAGCTCGCATGTACTTCCATATCCCGTACTTATAGAAATCAAAATCGATTCTGGAGACTGAACGCTGCACCATCGCCCATGCCGACCATTTAAGGTCAGCCAGCGCTTTGTAGAGCTGTACACGTGCAATTTCCCTGGGTCCAACGCGCCCAAAATATTCCTCGATCAGTTCCAGCTCCACCTGCTCATCGAAGAACATCTCGCCGAACCACATCGCAAGCTCGTAGTACCGGTCGTTATTCGACGCGTATTCGAAATCGACGAGCATGACTCGATGTGCTGCATCGAGCATGAAGTTGCCCGCGAGCGTATCGTTCATGCATGGCGCGAGATCGACGCCGGATGCCTCGAGCGCCCGCCGTGCGCGTGCGTATTGCCGGCACAACCATTCGTGATCGAGCGGACACGCCGCGCGTAGTGTGCCGCGCTGGTCCTCATGCTCGTCGATCATGTTGAATACGGTTTTCGTCTGCGTTAGCAATGGCTGGTCGTTAAACGCCTTCAGCGCCCGTAACGCGTTGTGCCGTACCGTGCCATTCAGAAAGTCGAGATTCGAAGACGAGTGCCATCCCTCCATGAACTCGAAAATTTCGACGCCGCAGTCTTCCATAAATGAGAAGACCGGAGCACCGTAACCACATTCAGCGGCGCGCACACTTGCCTCATGCGCGGTGCGGCGATCGATGAACATTTCCGTCCCGATGCCAGGGACCTTAAGGAAATACGTGGTTTTCTCGTGTCCGTTCGCAACCTCCACGCGCCAGTTCGAGTTGGAAATTCCACCGCTGACAGGCGAATAGCGGATCGCCCGCTCCGCCCAATCCGGCACGCGGCGAATGACGGACTCGATGTTGAATTCATCAGTTGTCTGTGCATCTCCGGGAGTTTTCATTTCACCTATCCTTTGAATGCTCGTAGCCAGCCCTCGAAACGCGGGTCCCGAATCGTCTGCCGACAGCGCTGTAGTGTCCATTGAGAAAGCTTGGTGAACTCAAGGCGGCGCGAGGACGTCGTGCCAAGCCATAGTCCCCACAACGTCCAGTACCAGTCGTCAACAAACGCATAGAGACGGCAGCGTGCGTAGTCGGCTTCTTCACACTGACCACTCCAAAACCTGATTCCGTCACGCCATTGCGGTTCAAACTGGTAAAGCTCATTCAGAACGACAGCGACGTCGTACCAGGCATCGCCCGTTCCACCTCGATCAAAGTCGACCAGGGCCAGCGTATCGTCAGGGCCAACCATCACGTTTGAAGCTGCACCGTCACCGTGTAGCGGGACAGGGGTGGTGTCGCGTCCACTTTCGAGCGCGCTCGATGCCATTTCGACGCACTCGTCGAGCCATTCATGACCTGACGGCAGAACGACGGCGTCGCGATCACACAGTGCGCGCAGGCGGGCAATATCGGCCACAAACGAGCGGTGAAATCCGGGATCCGGTCCGCAATGAACCTTGCGCTTGAGATCCCACAAACGCTCGAGTCGGTCAGGCGCAGTGAGATCGTCGACCCGTGCCCACCGCCACGCATCGTCCGGGAGCGCATCGAATAGCAACACACCGCGCTCGACATCGGCCAGATAGAGAGCTGGCGTGACACCGGTCAACGCTGCCGCCCGGCTGGCGAGTACGGTCTGCTCCACATCGATCAGCGGACGCATATCGTCGTACAGCACTTTCGCGTATCGTTTCTCGCCGTCGCCTGTTTGAACGAGAAATCCCGCCCATTCGGTCCGGAGGCGCATCGGCGACGCGACACCGCCAAGTCCGCTGCAGCTATACTCGAGCGCAGTCAGGTCCGTATCGGCGAGTGCCTCGATCAGGCGTGCCTGTTCGGAGGAGGTTTTCATTTCCCAACCCTCACCGACTGTTCTGCGTTGTCACGCAGAGCGTTTCCAACAGCGCACTTAGCGCGCGCAGGCCATTGTGCAGATCTGCCTCTTCCGTGAACTCAGCTTCGTTATGAGCGATGCCGCGATGGCTCGGTATGAAGAGCAGACAGGAGGGAACCGTTCGACTTAGACTGATCGCGTCGTGCCCGGCGACCGTCACGCTGTCGACGGACCGCAGCCCGAGCGATCTGCAAACGTCGTGTGCGCACTGTGCCAACCTGCTATCGAGCGCAACCGGCGCGCGTAGCTGACGGCTCTCCACTTCGACATGCGTGCCGGTCTGCGCAGCGATGTCGTCGAGTATCTGGGCAAAGCGTTTGCCGACGTCCTCGAGTCTATCTGTGGACAGGGAGCGGAATTCGACGTAGAGCGTCGCCTTCGATGGCACCACGTTTGGCGAATTTGGATAAACGTCGAGACGTCCCACCGAACCATGCATCTGGTCGCCGTGCTTCCCGACTTCCGAGTACACGGCCGAAATCGCGCGTGCAGCGGCCCGTAGCGCGTCCCGCCGCTGGTCCATCGGCGTAGGACCCGTGTGGCTTTGTTCGCCGTCAAAGCGCACGCGCAGCTTTAGGGCCGCCCAGGTTTCCCTCACTACGCCGATTGAGATCTGCTCCCGCTCGAGTCTTTCGCCCTGCTCGACATGCGTTTCCACGTATGCGGCGACCGGGATGTCGAGCATCTCTTCGCCGAGGTAGCCGATGCGCTCGAGCGCCTGGCACAACGTGATGCCCTGTGCATCGGTACAGGCGAGCGCGTCGTCAACCGATAACGCGCCAGTGAATACGCTGCTGCCCGTCAGGCTGGGCTGGAAGCGGGCGCCTTCTTCGTTTGTCCAGTCGACGACAGCGAGATTGCATGGAGGGCGAACGCCACGTTCCCGTAGCCGTCTTGCAATGCCGGCAATTGCGACTGCACCGGCAAGCACGCCGTAGACCCCGTCGAAACGTCCCGCACTCGGCTGACTATCAAGATGCGAGCCGCACAGCACGTAGGGCGCTGACGGGTCGAACGTGACGAGACCGAACAGGTTGCCGACGCGATCGACTTGCACATGGAAGCCATGGCGGACTAACCAGTCGCGCAGCAGGTCGCGTACACGGCCATCTTCCTCAGATGCGGCAAGTCGATGCAGACCTCCCGCGCTGGTTACGCCGATCGCCGAGGTGGCTCGAAACAGCGCATCGAACTCACTTATTGCATCGGCATCAGGCAAGTTGACTGCGATTGGAGAGCTAGGGATAGAGTATGTCGACATGTTCCTGTTCCATACGTTGACGATAGTCTCCTGGTGGCGGGAGATTCGTGACAAGAGTCGTGACTGCGCTGAATGGCAGGGTGTTGATGAACGTGCGATGGCCAAACTTGCCGTAGTCGGCGAGAATCACGCTTCGTACGCAATGCCTGGCGAGCGTCCGCCTCAACACTGCCTCGGGTTCCTCGTAATCCATGAAACCGAGTTCCAGGTCGATGCCGCCGATTCCCATGAACGCGATGTCGTAGTGGAACTGCCGGGAAAATTCGAGCGTATGAGGACCAATCAGCGCATTGTCGTTACGGCGAACATCACCAGGCGTGACGACCACATGGTTGTCGCTTTGCTGCGCGACGAGTTGTGCGATATCCAGTGAGTTCGTGACAATCCGTAACCGGCTGAATCTCGTCAACGCCTGCGCCATCGCAAATGTCGTCGTGCCGGTATCAAGAAAAATTGCCATACCCTCCTGGACAAATCCTGCCGCACACGTGGCGATCTGGGTCTTCGCCTTTGTCTGAAGTCGGCTGCGCACCTGCAGCGGCTGCTCCTCGCTGCTCCTTGGCGCAATCGCGCCGCCGTGAATCCGGCGGAGTTTGCCGATCGACTCAAGATATTTGAAATCCCGTCGAATGGTTTCTTCGGAAACCAGTAAAAGTGCTGCCAGATCAGATGCTTTCACGCGCTGCTGCGCGTCCAGCAAGCGCAGGATTTCCTGAATACGTGGCTGAGTGAGCATGAAGTGGTCGATCCCGGTGACTAGAGTCCTAGCAGTGTAGCGAGACCGTCGTGCCCTGCGTGAGGTACGCCCATCACGATGTGCGCGATGCGCGACCGTCACATCACGGGCGTCGGGCGCCGAAGTGACCCATCTCACTGATCGATCGTGAACCACGAAGCGTTGGCAACGTAGCATGGTGGGCCTCAGACGCCGAGCATCGGGGGTAGCCGATGCGCCCATGGCATGATTGCTTCGATGGCGGAGCAGAACTGCAGCACATCTGCGTCTGCGAAACGCGGACCCACGACCTGCAATCCAACTGGCAAACCCGTGTCGCTCCAGCCGCACGGCAGGCTCGCGGCCGGATTACCGGATAGATTGAACGGGTACGTGAAGGGCGTCCAACACGCCCAGGGCAACGCACTGTCATGCGTATCGAGTTCAGGCGGAGCGATGAGATCCGCGTCGAACGGAAGGATTGGCAGCGTTGGCGTCAGCAGGAAATCGTACGTGTCGAACAGCGCATGAACCTGGCAGGCGAACGTCGCTCGCCGCTGGATTGCAGTGAGATAGTCCTCGAGACTGTAATCTGATGCCCGGCCTATCAGCCTGGCGAACCCGGGGTCGAGCTGGTCCGCACAGTTTTTCAAGGTCTGGCCATACACGATACCGCGCCCGGCGACCCAAAGCGTTTCGAACGTGGGGAGCGGATCATGCCAGCCGAGCACCGGCATTTCCAGGTCGATCGGGAGCGCACGTGCAATTCGCTCAACAGCTGCGCCGACGACACGCGATATTTCCGGATCAACATCGACACCAAATAGCGTTGGACAGAACGCGACGCGTACCCGCTTCAACGGCTCTTCGCAGCGTGCGAGATACGATCCGGTCGCTGCAGGCAACGCCTGGTGATCACGCGAATCGGGCCCGGCAAGAACGTCAAAAAGCAGCGCGCTGTCACGTACGGTCCGGGTGATGGGACCCGCGTGGCTCAGCATTTCTGTCGCCGACCAGGGCCACGTTGGGATGCGACCGTGGGACCCCTTCATCGCGAATACGCCACAAAACGCGCTGGGGATTCTGACCGATCCCCCTCCGTCCGAGCCGAGTGATGCAGGGACCATGCGCGCAGCAACCGAGATAGCCGAACCGGAACTCGACCCCCCACTTGTGAGGCGCGCATCCCACGGATTGCAGCCATTACCAAAAACCCGCGAATAGCTCGCCCCACTCCAGCCAAACTCGGTCGTCGCAGCTTTTCCGAGCAGGATTGCCCCCGCTTCCTTGAGCCGCCTGATAACGGGAGCATCTTCCTGCGGTACCCAGTTCATAGCGGTCAACGAGCCTCGCGTAGTGCGCAGCCCTGCGGTGGCAAACAGGTCCTTGATTGCGAACGGGACGCCGTGCAGGCCTCCACGCGTCCGGTTCTCTTTAGCCTCGCGCGTGAGGGTTTCCGCGTAGCGAAGCGCCTCTTCCGCATAGACGTCACCGAACGCATGCAATGTTGGATTGTGGGTTTTGATCGAATCCAGACAGCGCTGAACGAGCTCAACCGGCGTCAGTTCGCCGCATCGTATCGATGCGGCCGCGTCGGCGACGGTCGGCATTAAGTTCTTGTTTACTTGCGGATTCATGGCGGAATGGGGCGTCGTCATCAGCATTGATAGGGCGATTCCATTACAGGCAAGCCAAAAATCCGCGTCAAGAAAAATTTGTTGGGAATGTTGTGATTGTTGGTTTTGTTGGTTTTGGTTTGGTGCATAGATTCGACGTACAGCCGCAGATCTCACCCTGGTCGCTCTTGACGTCGATCGACGGCCAGTGGCATGAGCCAACCAGTCCGCGCGAGTTACCGGAGAGATTTGTCCCCAGGAGGGGTTCTGAAGCTGTGTCCGGGAGGCGGCCCTCCATCATGGACGCAGCGACCTGACGCGCGGCCGAAACTGTTCGTGGGCAGGCTTATGGCGCTCAAGATCAAGAGGGAGCGGAATTGTGTAGCTGTCGTCCACGAACGACCGGCGTTGCTATGACGGGCGTGGCCTTCGAAAGCGCGGGTAAAGTCTGGGATCCGGGATCCGTACCGCAGGGCTGAGTATGAAAACGATGAAAGAGCCTCAAAATAGCGCACGAGCTGCGTCGTAAGCCATTCATCATTCGATAATCAGCTGGGGACTCCTTACGACGTGCACCCGAGTGGCAACCAACAGTTGCCAGGGCAACTGCGTCGATCATTGCCTCACCTGGAGCAACCCAATAAAGTTATTGAGCGGCAGGCATTTCCCGCGCCGCGATGTGTGTTTTGAGGGCTCCGGTGCGCGCATTGGAGCCCTTTTTTCTCCACATCAACTGAAGAATTGACGACCGACGCCTGATTCGGCTATCTGCTGACCCGATGCTCATGGATTCGTCATTGTCCGGGAGCCGTGGTACCCGTCACACGCAGCGCGTTGGCAACCAGCGAAAACGCCGGAGAAGGCTGACGCCGGCTTGGGTAATACAGGTAATAGCCGGGAAAGGAAGCGCACCACTCGTTCAGGACGCGCACCAGACGGCCTTCCTTGATGTGCGGCGCGAATTCATCCTCGGGGAGGAAGGCGATGCCCAATCCCGCCAACGCGGCGTCCACCATGCCGGGCGACGTGTTAAAGATGAGCTGTCCGTTGACCCGCACATTCTGCCTCTTGCCCCGGCGCTCGAAATCCCAGACGTACAACCCACCTGCCGTCTGCATGCGCTGGTTGATGCAATTGTGGCTCAACAGGTCACGCGGCGTTTTGGGAACCGGGCGGGCAGCGAAGTATGCCGGCGACGCCACAACAGCCATGCGCACCGGCGGCCCGATGGGCACCGCAATCATGTCCTTGTCGATGGTGTCCCCCAGGCGCACACCCGCGTCGAAGCGATCGGCCACGATGTCCCTGAACCCGTAGTTGACATCGAACTCGACATTGATATCGGGATAGTCGCGCAATAGCGGCTTGAGCTTGGGCAGCAACGTTGTCCGCAGGACATGCTCACCGCAGGTAATCCGCACCGTGCCGGCTGGCTTGTTCCGCATCTGCGTCAGCTCATCCAGTTCGGCTTCGATTTCCTCGAAGCGATGGCCGATGGCCTTCAACAGACGTTCGCCCGCAGCCGTGGCCGACACACTGCGGGTGGTTCGCGTCAGCAGCCGGATCTCAAGCCTTGCCTCCAGGCCGGCGATGGCCTGACTGAGTGCCGACTGGGTCACGCCCAGCAAAGCAGCGGCACGCGTGAAGCTGCCTTCCCGCGCCACTGTCACGAAATACAGGAGATCGTTGAGGTTACGTCTGACCATGAGGGCCATCCTCAGAGGTGATTAATTAGCCGATCTTATATCCTCTTTAAGAATTCATTAGCTAGTCGGGCGCACCGTCCTGAAGGAAGATTCAGCATATGACCGCCAATGCGGCATCTATCTGAAAGTGAACGCCCCGAACATGAGCAAGCCATTCAACTGTGCGGAAAAAGAAGCTGCAGATCCCACGCGCAGCCAGGTAACGGATCGACGCGGCTTTCTGAAAGTGGCTGGAACCACCCTCACCGCACTGAGCGTTCTGTCTATCACTGGCAACATCGCCTTTGCTGCAAATACGAAAGCGAGCCCCGATATGTCCAATGGCGCAGACAATTTTTACCGGAGCGACAAGGTGACCTTGCAGACAGTCTCCTTCGACAACCAGTACAGGATGCAGGTCGCAGGCAATCTGTTTGTTCCAAACGGGTTCGACCGGAACGTCAGGCATCCCGCGATCATCGTCGGCCATCCGATGGGCGCGGTGAAGGAGCAAAGCTCGAACCTGTACGCGCAAAAGCTGGCCGAACAGGGCTTCGTCACCCTGGCGATCGACCAGTCGTTCTGGGGAGAGAGCGAGGGCCAGCCGCGCAACGCCGTCGCACCGGACATCTATGCCGAGGCATTCAGCGCGGCGGTGGACTACCTCGGTACGCAACCGTTCGTGGATCGCGAGCGCATTGGCGTTCTCGGTATCTGTGGCAGCGGCAGCTTCGTCATCAGCGCGGCGAAGATCGACCCGCGCATGAAAGCCATTGCAACAGTCAGCATGTACGACATGGGGGCGGCCAACCGTGACGCCCTGAACCACTCGCTGACGCTCGAGCAGCGCAAGCAGATCATCGCGGAGGCAGCGCAGCAGCGGTATGTGGAGTTCACCGGCGGAACGACACGGTACACCGGTGGGACGGTGCTGAAACTGGACGCCCATACCGATCCCGTGCAGCGCGAGTTCTACGACTTCTACCGCACTCCGCGCGGCGAGTTCACGCCGAAGGGCGTGTCGCCGCAGACCACCACGCGTCCGACGCTGACCAGCAACGTGAAGTTCATGAACTTCTACCCGTTCAACGACATCGAGGCGATCTCGCCGCGCCCGCTGCTGTTCATCAGCGGTGACCAGGCGCATTCCAGGGAGTTCAGCGAGGACGCCTACCGGCGCGCCGCCGAGCCGAAGGAACTGGTCTGGGTGGCGGGCGCCGGCCATGTCGATCTCTACGACCGCGTGGACCTCATTCCCTGGGACAAGCTCACGTCCTTCTTCAGCAGGCATCTGGCGCAGACGGTAACTTCATGACGGCACGACCCTGTGAGGCCCGAGATCAAGGCAACTTCTCCGCGGATACGACGAGCGAACGGGCCGGCTGTTGGAGCGGCGTATTCGCGATGTCGCTGTGCGTGTTCGCGCTGATCGCTTCCGAGTTCATGCCTGTCAGCCTGCTGACGTCCATGGCGAACGACCTCCATGTCACCGAGGGAATGGCCGGGCAGGGCATTGCGATCTCCGGGGCGTTCGCTGTACTGACCAGCCTGTCAATCTCCGCGCTGGCCGGCAGCCTGAACCGGAAGACCCTGCTGCTGGGATTGACGGCACTGATGGCCGTCTCCGGTGCCGTGATCGCGCTGGCATCGAACTATCCGGCGTATATGGCAGGCCGTGCGCTCATCGGCGTGGTCATCGGCGGTTTCTGGTCCATGTCGGCCGCGACGGCCATGCGGCTGGTGCCAGCCCATCAGGTGCCGCGCGCGCTGGCGATCTTCAACGGTGGCAACGCGCTGGCCACGGTGATTGCCGCGCCGCTGGGCAGCTATCTGGGCTTGGTCATGGGCTGGCGCGGTGCCTTCTTCTGTCTGGCGCCGGTGGCGGCGGTCACGCTGGTCTGGCAATGGGTCAGCCTGCCTTCGATGCAGCCCGAGGCCCGCGCAGCCGGCTCCCCCAACGTGTTCAGGTTGCTCAGGAGCCGCTCCGTCGCGCTCGGCATGGCCGCCTGTGGCGCTTTCTTCATGGGGCAGTTCGCCTTGTTCACCTACGTGCGGCCGTTCCTTGAAACGGTGACGCATGTCGGCGTGTCCACGCTGTCGCTCATCCTGCTCGTGATCGGGGTGGCAGGCTTCATCGGCACCGCGCTCATCGGGGCGGTCCTCAAGCTCGGTCTGTACAGGACCCTGATCGTCATTCCGGTTCTGATGGCGCTGATCGCCCTGGCATTGATCCCCCTCGGAGCTTCGATCGCGGACGTTGGGGCGTTGCTTGGCGTGTGGGGTCTGATAGCGACAGCAGCACCCGTCGGCTGGTGGAGCTGGATCGCCGAAGCCATGCCGCAGAGCGCCGAAGCGGGCGGCGGGCTGATGGTGGCCGTAATCCAGTTGTCCATCGCCCTGGGTTCGACGGTGGGCGGTCTGCTGTTCGACACCAGCGGCTACCGGAGTACCTTCGTGGCAAGTGCCGTCGTGCTGCTGCTCGCGGCCTTCCTGACCTTCCTGACCTCACGCTCGCTGACGTCCCACACCGCTTGAGTATGCAATGAAGATCGAACATCGACGAAATCGAAAGGGGTGGAGCCTGCGTGGACTGAGCCTGGTGCTCGGGTTATTCATTTTTAGCAGCAGCGGCGAAGCCGGCCAGCAGTCGGTTTCGGGCTCACTCGCCGTTACTGCTGCGGATGCCAGTGCGGCGTCCCTGAAACCGGAGGAATCACGTATGTGGATGACAATCGGCGAACATCGTTTCGCCATTACGCTGGCTGACAACGCCGCCGCCCGCGCGCTCGCAGGGCTGCTACCCCTGACGCTGGATATGGCGGAACTCAATGGCAACGAGAAGCATGGCGAGGTATCCAAATCGTTGCCGATAAACGCCAGCCGCCCAGGGACGATTCGTAACGGCGACCTGATGCTGTACGGGTCAAGGACCCTGGTCGTTTTTTATCAGACCTTCGACTCGTCCTATTCGTACACCCGCATTGGTCGCGTGGACGATCCCACTAGCCTTGCCCAAACGCTCGGCGACCGCAATGTACGAGTTACGTTTTCCAGGGACTAATCGGGCTCTGCCAATTCCCCCCAGCAGCCTCAAGGCTGGCTTGCGGAACTCGCCCCGCGTTCGTGATGAAAGAGCGGTGACGCCGCGGATTCCCAGAACGTCAGCGAATGACAGCTTCTCCGCTTTGACGCGGCCACAGAGTTGTGGTGATCGAAGCTCGCCAATGGGTCGACGCGCGCCGATCGAGCGCCGCCGCGTCGGCATAGAATCATCGTAGTAGCTGAGCGTGACCGTCGTCGGGCTGTTCAGGCCGAACGCGACGGACGGCGCGACGCCCCACCGCTTGCTGTAGACGTTGTTGCGCCCCGCCTGATTCGCATCGAAGCCCATCGCATTGAAACGAAATGCGTTATCGCCTGCGAACTTCTGGTTGACGTCGAGCGTCAGGCGCTTATATGCGTCAGTACCGATGCCGGCACTGCCCGTGATGAAGTTCTCGTTCTTCGGCATCTTGGTTTCGATGTCGATCGAACCGCCCACCGCGCCGCGGCCGGCATAAACCGAATCCGGGCCCTTGATGACCGTGATGTTCTCGATGTCGAAGGTCTCGCGATTCTGGACGCCGGAGTCCCGAATGCCATCCACAAAGATCGAATTGCGCGATTCGAAGCCGCGGATCACCGGTCGATCTGCCGACGGGTTCGCCGCCGCATCGCCGCCCAGAAAGGTGATACCAGGAACGGTCTTGAGCGCGTCCGCGAAGGTTGTTGCGTTGGTTTGCCTGATCAGTTCTTCGGGGATGACCGTGATCGAACGTGGCGTGTCCAGCAACGGCGCGGTGAATTTATAAGACGGTAGCGCCTTAACCTGCATATCCGATTGGACCGCAGTCGCATTCACGGTTACGGCAGGCAATGTTTGCGGCGAGGAATCGCCCGACTCCTGCACAGGCGCGGCCTGCGCGAACGCTTGCGAGGGGGAGAGAAAACTTGCGCAATAGAGGGCGCCGACGGACGCGAGCAGGCGCGTCCGCGTGTTGAACAGAGCGGGCATGGTGGCGGTCTTGAAGATGGATGATCCCCACGTTGCATGGGGCACACGGATGCGAAATGGATCGTCTTAATCCAGTAAATGAGAAGCATCCTCATTTACTTTTAGAAGCGAAGTGTAATGTTTCCTTTACAATCGTGTAAACAACTTTCGTCGCAAAGGTGTTGTATCCGGGAGGGTTGGCGCCGAACGGTCGCGTCGAGCAAAAACGGTCAGCCCTATCCCACCGCCTATGGTGGCCTGGCACTCTAGCCCGCTATTGATCGGAGCTATTGCCATTATCGAACGATATATCCTGATGTCGGGCTTGTTAGCTCTCGTGTTCAATTCATAGATCGTCCCGCCGTACGTCAGGAAATCGCCCCGTGTTAGCGCGGCGCTGCCGTGGCTGTGTCTGTGTCTTAAGGGCCGCTCGGCGGGCAATATGGGCGAAGCGCTGCGTGTGCTGCTGACGCGAAGGGCTTGTCGGGGAGTGTCGTGAGTCGGCTGAAGGCGTAGGGCCGAGGAGCATGCCACGTGGAGCCGGCGTGATCTGTCGAAGTCGTACTACGTCTATTGGCGGGTCGACGGTATACACCCCGGGCTGCGCAGCGAGAACTCCGATGACCAATTCATGCTAGTGATCATCGGCGTGAGGGGATTGGCGTAAAGAGCGCGGGGCAATCGGTGACGGGTATCGGGAAACAAAGGCATCATGGCTTGAGCCGCTGCTTGATCTGAAGCGCGGGGCTTGCAAGCGGGTCCACGACTGGCCGTCGGCGATAGTGCAATGGGCTTCTGGGCACGCGCAAAGGCGGACATGTAGACGATCTGGATGGCTGCCACACGAGCCGACGCGTACGCCGCTTTCGCCCCTTTCGTGTCGATCCATTCAGCGAAATATCCGAAGGCAACCGAGACGCTGAAAATGGATCGCGAGAGCCTGTTGGCGTTCTACGACCTCCCCGCTGAGGACTGGCAGCATTTGCGGACGACCAACGCGATCGAGTCGACATCCGCGAAGGTACGTCATCGAACGACGCGTATGCGTAACTGCGTGTCGCGGCCTACCTTTCTTGGTCTTGCATTCAACCTGATTGAGGAGGCGGAGAAAACTTGGCGCCGCATCAACGGACCGGAAACGATCAAGCAATTGCTGGAAGGCCCCCCTTCGAGGACGGCGAACCGGTGCAAGACGATCGACCAGTCCAGCAGAAACTCGCCGCTTGAAATCGACCGTAATGATGCGGCTCATACACCACTCTTGACGTTAGCTCAGCTAGCTGACCTATATGTCGGCGTAGATCGTTGCCGACTGCATATCGCTGCAAGAGATCAAGATAATTCACCACACGATGGACAGGGCCAAAAACTCTCAATTGCCCTAGCTTAGCCGGCAACGGCAATCCGGCCGGCAAACCGCAGGTGGATTATCCATGGCCGGCAGCAAAACGGGTTCAACAAAGGTTCAACGGCGTAGTGACGTAACCGCGCTTTCTTGTGAGATGACAATTTTCAAGTAGTTGATTTTTAAGACAAAGTTATGTGAAGTGACGCGTCGAAGGGGACTCTTAATCCGTAGGTCGAGTGTTCGAGTCACTCACGCCCCACCAAAGATATCAAGCACTTAGCCCGGTCACTGCGACCGGGCTTTTTGCTTTCTGGGTCCATGTAGGCAAATTCGGGCCACACTGGTGGCACACCGTCATTTGATAGGACGAACAACGTACCAGAGAAAGGCAGGCGCTTCACGCACGACCGAATAGAAATCGCGAAACTCCCAGAAGCGAGGATATGCGCCACTGACTTCGTCGACGCCAAAGCGTTTGAGAGCCAGCATAGCCCTGGGAAGATGAAAATATTGCGTTACGACCACAGCACTTGAGAGTCCACGATTCCGCATGAATTCGCTAGCGTGGCGTGCTGTAGACCATGTGTCATTTCCTGCGTCATCCACAAAGACCCTATCGCCAGGGACTCCTCGGCGAACAAGCCAGGCCCGCATCGCCTCACCCTCGTTTGTGCCAGAGGAGTCAATGCCGCCGCTAACGAAGATGATTCCACATTGATGTCGTTGATAGCATTCCCAAGCGCGAGTCAGCCTTGCCGCCAATCTTGGTGACGGGCTACCATTTCGGTCTACGGTGTTACCGAGCACAACGGCAATGTCTGCCGAGTGCGGGTGGGTTAGCAGGCCCGCTGAAGCCAACACCACGCTGAGAATCAACCATACACTTACAACGATTTTCAAAAGGTTCAAATGAGAATCCTCGCGGGGCTTGGTGCCATTATCGTTATTGGATGGCTCGCCGTTACGACCGACTTGCCACGTGCGCCCTTAGTCGAGCCATGCACACCAGAATGGTTCTCATACCTTTCTAGTCACTACTTCGATATTTCTGATGGAGAAGGGCACGGACCGGACCCCGGTAGCAGCGAATGGCTTGGATCGATCGAGCGACAGATCGGTCTGCCAGTGGGAGAGCACACTTTAAATTCACAGCGCTGCCAGTTAATTCAGGCGCAACTAGAACATCATACATACATCATTAACCAACAGCTTGGTTGGGCAATTTCACTTTGACGGTGCCGCGAGTCCGAATTTCGCACGCATATCCTCAACCACTTGCATACCGTAGCGCCCCGGACATGCTCGCCCTTCATTGCCAGGCGCAAGGCGTTGATACTCGCGATGCCCTCCCAAAGCGGCGACGTTGAAAAACTCTAGCAGTGTCCCAACCAAGATAGATAACGCGTCAATCTGCGCTCGGGTCGGTATCGCATGATCGATAGCCACGGCATCCCGGGCGATATCTAGCGATCCCTTAAGCTTCTGCCAAAGCGATTTCTGGCTGTACTCCTGCTGCCACGCCTCGCCCGCCTCAGCCAAGTTCTCAAGCAGGACAATCCCTATCTTGCCGGTGTTGTCGCCCGCGACGTGTGAGCCCGTGAACCGGATATCGCGCGCTTCAATCAGTTCGCCCGGACACGAGACAGCATAGTGATAACCGATGTCGTAGAACTTGCGCATGTCATATCCCTGCGCCTTCTGGATTTGTTCGATTGCACCTTGCTCATCCACCGCACACGAATAGCTGTGCCCGGCATGGTGAATCACAATGTCCTGATAGTCCCAGTTCGTCGGAGTTAGGGCGTTCCTCGGTGGTTTTGCGTGCCACGAGGATCGCTCGAGAAGCGCATAACCTTTCTGCTTCAACCGTGTAATGATCACTTGCCGTGTTGCGGCTCGATTGTTGACGGATACCGAGACGGCGTCGTCTTTGCTGCTGCCAGGGACGGTCCGCGCAGAAGTCCAGTGTTCGATCTCGTAATCTGCCACAGTCAGGCCTCCGTGCAAGGTTTTAGCGCGCGCTTTGGTGACGCAAAAACCACGTGGACATCAAGCGGCTGCTCGCCGTCAGTTTCGATCTTTACGTAACCGCCCGCATCGGTTTTACCAGCGTGCTTTTTACCCGCAACGTCAGCAAAATAGTTGCGGTTGCGAAGTGGCTCGCCAGTAGCTGCGTCCCATACAAAGAACCAGCGAACATGGCATGGCTTCTCGGGTTTCTGCGGCACGGGTGATGTAGCGCCCATCGCATTTCCCGCGATGCCGCTGGGCGTCACGTCACCGCCGTCCGATATCATGAACTTGCGCCCATAAACCGCAACGATCCGGGGCGGCGTAGCACATTTGCACAGAACGATGTCACCACCAACAGCCTGGAGCCGGCCACCGTTGACAAGATCAACCATGCGCTTGCGTTCACTAACACCCGCGCCATAGGTGATAACGCCGCTGCTATTACACTTCGCGCAATAACCCTCATCCCCGATGAACACCATATTGCGGGACCTGCCGTTTTCGTCTGCAATGGCCCCAATGGTTTTCTTTGTCGCATAGATGTGGCCGCCTTCGGCGCTGTCAAGCGAATCGCCTTCGACCGCTGCATAGTAGGTAGTCACTCACACCTCTACTGTTTCTCTGTTAGTCAATTTCCTGCAGGCGAAACTTCGCATGAGCGCGTCTCCTGCACCCCAAGGCTTCCGTGTTCATGATGAATACACAGTCCGAAACACATTCTCGAGAAAACCGATCTCCAATAAAATCAGATAAGTCTCGAAAATTTGGGAAATTAGCGACAATGCGCGACGCTTTTGGCGCATTGAAATCGGATGTGGCTCGTCAAGACCAGTTGGCTGTTGGCGGGCTTGCCTCAACCAAATCTGGTGATTGGCATCACTGCCGCTGGTAGGAGCGAAAGGAAAACTGCAGTTCACGGGTTGTTACTGTGGCGTGGGGGCATCGCTGCTGCTGCCGGTGCGCCGGGATGATGCCGATGACCGCAATGTGTCGCCATAGGTAGGCGTGCCTCCTTGCTGGGTTTTGCGGGAGACACCGTCCTCCGGCCGACGGCGAAGCATTGCTGACCTTTTTCATTTCTTCGCACGCAATCCTCACTCCCGCCGAATGCCTTACCTTGTCAGATTCAGTAAGAGACCCAGCGTCGTCGTGGTCGCTCGATATCCGTAAAATCGCCCCAGAATGATCCTCGGGCGGTTGTCAGGTGAGAGAGATGCGAGCGTACATCCGGCTTTGTTTTCAAATTCTTCGATACCTGCCGGTCGTCGTCGCCATCTGCATCGGCGGCATCCAGTCGGCGCATGCCGATTGCGCCTCCACCAGCGCAAACCTGCCGCTGAATCTCACCCTTCCCCCAACGAATATTGCTGTATCTCCGAACCTGCCGCTGGGCGCCACGCTCGGGTCGGCCCACGTCGCCGCGCTGCAAGATATCCCCTTTGTCTGTAACGGGAAGTCGAACGCGCGCGAGGTGCGGTTGGTAACGCCTCCGGTTCCAGTGGCGGATTTCGCCAACGTCTACCGCACCAATATTCCGGGTATCGGCATGCGGATCACCGCCAGCGGCGGGAGCTTCGCCGGAATCGACGACGGCCCGCGACTCGCCCCCTACAACATCCCCTTGCAGCAGCAGGCGAACCACTTAACCGGCTTCGCGCTGCAGGTCGACTTTATAAAAATCGGCGAAGTACAAAACGGAACCTTGGCCGCAGGCAAGCTCGTAACCGTATTCGTCGGCGGCGCTGAACTCATCGACGTCGCGATTCCGAATAGCGCCGTCCTGTTTGTGGCGAATCAGTGCGACGCTGTGCACGTTGGAGGGGCGGTCGCAACAGGCATCGGCACGGCAGGCGCATTCAGCTACGAAAGCATCGCGGTGGGTACCGGTTGCAATCCCGGAGTCGGCGTCGTGCTGCAACTGGATCAGGGCTATGTGTATGGTCGAGGAGCACCGCTGATTACCCAGGACGTGCACAGAAAGGCCGCTACGGTGCCTGACCTCGCTGTTGCCAATCATGCGCAGCTGAGCTACCGAAACCCCAATGCAATCGACGCCTCGGACGGCGGCACCAGCTTCGGCTCCGCGGCGTTCGGCGCGCCTAGCTACGGAGCGGGCGCGTTCGGTGGCAACGCATTCGGCGGAAATTTCCACCGGTAAGCGGCGCCGCTGTAAAGCACTGCCGGGGAGTTTCCTCGTCCAATCCGGCTCCACGGCATCCTCTGATTCCGCGCAGAAAAAGCCGTTCGCCCTGCCAACTACCACCCCGCATCGATCCCTCGCCTAGGCGTGTGGTATCCGCTCCCTCCTCCCTCTTCATCGTCAACCTCACTCTCCGCTTGCATCTACCCAAAATACTGTATAAATTCACAGTATGTATGTTCATACAGGTAGGGGTCAGGCCATGAACCAGCTTATCCGCATCTTGAATGACGACGACCGCGAGACGCTCGCCTGGTTGTGCAAGCACGCTGGCGACGCGCGCGTAGCTGCCGCTGCGCGGCATCTGGGAGGCAACGGCAAGCCGTATGTCTCCGCGGTATGCCGCTATCTGGGCGTACGCCCGCCCATGCCACGCCAGCACATCCGGCCCGTTGAGGACTGCACGGTCGGCGATAGCCATCTCGCCAAGATCCGTCAGTTGCTTGCGCAGCGAGGCCAAGCCCCTTCGAAACACCATCTTTAAAGCAACGCGTCGCCCCGATCTACAAGGAAGATAAGACCATGATCAACGCCACGGCCTTCGATGCGGATGTCCGCGACATCGATCCGATCGCCCTTGAGCGCGCGCTCCGTGCCGCCTCGCTCGACCTTCAGCAGGTTATCGTCACCGTCGCCAAGCGCCACCTTGATAGCGGCCGTCGCGCCTACCCGATCGGCGGCCGAGCACCGACCTGGCGCACGCTACAAACAATCGACGAACAGGTGTTCGAGAACCCCGGCTTTCGCGCAAGACACAAAGAGCACGTGCGGGAGATGTTTGTCCGGTTTGGCGACAGCCGTCTATCCGGAGGGGATCTTGACGAACCGGTTGACTGGCGGCGCGACGACGACGACCTGCCAGTGGTGTATCTAACCGTACGTGCGCTACTGCAGGCCGGCTCGGGCGACGCCGGCGGATCCGACTAACGAATCGAACCGAACAGAACCGGAAGTACCCGCTTGCTAAGCGTGACCCAATAGTTATATTATGACTAGATATTCCAGCACTAGTCATATCCTATGGTCCGCCACTCGCCCCTAGCTCTTGCCGTCCTCGCCATGCTCACCGAAGCGCCAATGCATCCTTACCGGATGCAGCAGCTCATCAAAGCACGCGGCAAGGACGAGGTGATCAACGTCGGCCAGCGCAACAGCCTGTACCAGACCATCGACCGTCTGCTGCGTGCCGACCTGATCGCAATTCGCGAAACCGAGCGCGACGGCGCGTTTCCCGAGCGCACGGTCTACGAAATTACCGAAGCCGGCCGCGACATCGCGCGGCTTTGGCTGCGCGAGCAGCTTGCGCAACCGGCGCGCGAATTCCCGGCGTTCCCGGCCGCGCTCTCGTTCCTGCCGCTGCTGTCGCCCGACGACGTGCGCCGCCAGCTCGAAACCCGCATCGGCGCGCTCGATCGCGAACTGGCCCGCATGGACGCTGCAACCAAGGAGGCCACCGCGATCCAGATTCCGCGCCTGTTCCTGCTGGAAGGCGAACTGGTGCGCGCGCAACTGGTCGTGGAACGGGACTGGGTAAGCAGCGTCGTTGCCGATCTGAAGGCCGGCACGCTGACATGGAGCCCGGAGTGGCTCGACGAGATTGCCAAGCGCTTCACCCTGCCCTCCGATGCATCCACCTACAAGCCAGTCAAGCCCGCTGCCAGGAAGGAGACTCAAGCATGAGCCGCGAACCTTTGAACGTCATCATCATCGGCGCCGGCACCGGTGGCCTGTGTCTTGCGCACGGTCTTAAGCAGGCTGGCATCAATGTGACCGTCTACGAACGCGATCGCACCCGCGTCGACGGTCTGCAGGGCTACCGCGTCGGCATCAACGATCAGGGTGTCGCTGCGCTGAAGGCCTGTTTGCCGCCTGATCTGTTCGACACCTTTCTCGCCACCTGCGCGCGCACGCCGGGTTACTTCAATATCGTGACGGAGCGCATGACTGAACTGTTGTGC
>SDBV01002793.1_pt1 | contig 26024 bp, 22 predicted proteins | sample 2277081 | NCBI WGS metagenome assembly SDBV01 (sample SAMN10402039, study PRJNA504765) | marine sediment metagenome | isolation source: marine sediment core GS10_PC15, 223 cmbsf | place: Arctic Ocean: Southern Knipovich Ridge | collected 2010 | reverse complement strand
TGAGATGCAGGTTGCGTGTCCAGGTTCCCAGGAGGCCTGGTTAAACCCCTGGGGAAATTTATTTGCCAACACCAATTTGGCAATGGCTGCGTAGAAACGCGACAGCCCGTCCTTGGTGTTTTCGCCCGTGGGGCGCCAATGGACGACGATCAGCGGGCTTATCGACTGAGAGTCGGACGGTTACTCAGCCGAGACATTTTGTCGCCCTGGCCGTGAGAAACCGTGTCGCAAGCGGGTTTGATCGGCGAGAAACAAAACTGCGACTATACACGTAGACGCCTGTGTTAAAACGTCACGGGACGCGGGTTCGATTCCCGCCGCCTCCATTAGACGGGCCCCACAACCCGTCTCTTGTCGAGTTTGACTCGGCAAGTCAGGGATGTCCACAACTGGTCGTCCTTGTTTGCATGACCTCGTTGTTGGTCGTGTCCTTGATTGCAGAGATGCAGTTTATCTGTTACGAGAAAGGAGCTATTAATTTGGTTAATTCGCTCAAAATCGCCGTTATGGCGTACTTGTTGGCGGGAACTGCGGCCCTGGGAGGTCCGGCGACACGTTCCCAACACCAAGAGAGGTAGCGCAAGGAGCCCTGTGGAAGTGGCCGCAGGGGAGGTTCGACTCCTCCCCCTCCCTTTGGCGGGTGGGATGGTCAGACCCTGAAAGGGGATGGCCATGATTCTGTATTTCTCAATTGTCAACCCGTTCATGGCCATTGGCTTGGGGCTTTGCTAAATGCTTCGCCCGCACAAGCCGCCGCTGACCACCCCACCCAACGCCGTGGGGGGTTCTCGAAACTACTTCCGCTTGCGTCTCAGCAGCGCCAGCCTGCTGATAGCCAACAGGGACATCGTGGCAGGTTCGGGGATGGGAATGTCGCTGCCCATCTCTATCGTGTTACCGAAGTTTGCCTGTACGCTGCCGTAGTCATCGGCGGAGACCACAGTGTCACCGTTTGCATCGCCGGGAATCCCGGCCTCGTCCACTTGGTCGGCCGAGGAGGTGGTTGCTTTGGGTTTGTCGGTCCGGAGGCGTTCAATCAGCCACGCCGGGCAATCGGCCAAGGGTATGTCGGCGGGACCGCTCGACGTCTCCCACTCGTACCGCTTGCCGCTAGCGTCCAGGCTCGGAACAGCAACGATAAATCCTCCATCGCCTTTAACGTCCAAGCCCGAACCCAGTTTGCCTTGGTTATCATTCCTGACCATCCCGCCGGGATGTCGAAAGAGGATATGCCGCCCACCTCCGCCGGTAATGGCTTCGGCGGTTTCGGGTAGCGGGTCGTGCTCGGCCAGAAGTTCACCAAGCGCCATGTCGCCACCGTTTCGGGGGTCAACGTCAAGGACTATGAATCCACTGGCCGCGCCGGTTACTATGCCAATGTTGCTGTCCGGCCACCGTCGCCACCAGCGATGGATTATTTCTATGTCGGTGCTCGCGTCTTTTAGGCCGTGCTGCGTTCGCGGGTGCTTGCCGGGCGAACCGCAATCGGCTCTGTCACAGGTACAATTCCCATGGCGGATCGAATGAAGCGGCAACACCGGCCAATCCCGTGCTGCGTATTCAAGGGCAGTTGTTTCTAACTCGTTCACAATCATAGTCTCGGTCGTACTCATGGTCTGGCCTCCAGGTAAGCGACGATCCGGTCTCGCCGCCAACGGTCCTGAGCCTGCCTGTCGGCAGACAGGTTCATCTCGAAGGACCTGGACCTGTGGGCGTACTGGAACAAAGTGAAGCTGGACTTCAGCCGTCCGTGCAAGCCGACGGACAACGCGTTTATCGAGTCATTTAATGCTCGATTCCGGCTGGAGTGTTTGAATGAGCATTGGTTTTTGACACTGGAAGATGCTCGGGAGAAGATTGAAGCGTGGCGTCGGGATTACAACGAACATCGACCGCATAGCAGCCTGGGCAACGTGCCCCCGGCCGAGTTCGCGCGACGGCGTATTCCTCCGGCTGTCGCTACGCTCCAGCCTCCGGAATACGCCGAGGTGACATAGTTCCAAGCGTGAAAAACTCGCACGCCAAATGGACCAGATATGGGGAGAGGTTCAAACATTGACCTGACTCTCACTCAGGTTGGTACAGAAAACTGGGGCAAGTCAATAGTATGTCGCCTTTGTGTCAATTGTGCAACCGTAATAGGCGCCTAACGCGCGAAATCTCTAATCATAAGCTACATAAGCCATTGATCACAAAAACGCAATACCAAACGCGCCGGCGATCTTGGCATCTTTCACCACGTGGCTTAAGCAACTTTCGATTGATTGTACAATCAAAGGCGTTTGTGTGTGCGTCATGAAAAGCGTGACGATATTCATAAAGCGCTCCTGATCATCGGGTGCTTTCTAACTTGATGGCATGGAGTTACGGAGTTTTGTTAGAGTGCCCTAATATATCTCTCCAACATAGTGTGATATACCTGACAATCAGAGTTGGGGCGAACACGCCTAGATAAAGGTGACATCTCTTCAGCCAGGCTTGCAAGGTCTGTTTGGGGTTCAGTCAGCCCCCGGGCAATTATCGCCGCGCCCAAAGCACTTGCACCACTCTGAGATTGGCAGACAACCTCCAGGCCTGTAACGTTGGCAACTATCTGTGGGGTTATACTACTTTCGGCTGCCCCGCCGCACATAACAAGGCGTTCTGTGGGTATATCCGCCTCTTCCAAAAAACAAATATATCTTCCCAGCTCCAGAACCAACCCCTCAAGAACTGACTGAAGAATATGAGGGGGACCATGTAGCAAACGTATCCCATCAAACCTTCCTGCACCTGTAAGGTGTAAACTACTCCCACCGGGAGGAGTAAACAAAGGCCAGCATCGCAAACCATCACAGCCCGGAGACACACTTGCCAGAAGCGAATCTATCTTTTGACGGTCTTCACCAACCAACCCCAACAAATTTAACGCCCAGCTAAAACACGAACCACCGTTTACCATGCTCAGAAGTTGGCCATACAATCCTTCTACCGTATGAATGCACAGATAAGCCTCATCAATAACGGGTTTGGCTAATTTGTCGACCATTGCAAGCAAAACCCATGCAGTACCCGCACCAAACATAACATCTCCAGAACGAGTTGCACCCACGCCAACGGAAGCTGCATATTGATCATGAATTACAGGTGATACGGGTATATCTGCAGGCAATAAAGCCCGGGAAGCAACAACATCTTTTAATCTTCCTGCCGATTCACGCGCAGACAATAAATCCGGTAACATCTTTTCGTTTAGCTGTAAAAGAGCAAGCAGTTCGGGATCTGCTTTACCAAGGTACGGGTTGAAGAAGGAGGAGATAGACAAAGATGTCGCATCATGGGCATTTCTACCGCATAAATACGATACAATTATATCACCCGCAAACGCTATCTTCTTCGCTTGTGCAAACAAGTCTTTTTGTTCATGCTGCAGACGAAGAATCTGTCCAACACCCAACATCTTGCCGGCATGTCCGATGTGTTCAACAAACCAATCACTGCCCATTTGGGAGGTAAGTCTTCTGCTGTAATCTTCTCCACGGCCATCCTGCCAGCCTATCATTTTGCCAAGCGCTTCACCGTTGTCATTAAGAAGTTGCAATGCGCCCCCCTGACTGGAGACCCCAATAGCCTGGACCTTCATCCCAATATCGGACTTGGTCGCCTCTGCTATGGCCTGAATTGTCGCCGACCAAATTTGCTCTATATCCTGTTCGACACCACTGTTATTCAGGTGAGTTATATCCACCGGTGACGAGCCGCTTGCTACCACCCGGCCATCGGCTTCCAAAACAACTGCTTTTATATTTGTTGTGCCTATGTCAATTCCAAGGTACATTTTGTTTCATTCCTTATAAATCTCATCACGCATATACTCCAGTGATTGTAGGTTTAATATACCGCTGACTTCCTGCCGATAGTCCCAAACTGCTACCTGTTCACTAACCAACCCAGACTGGGGAACACACTGCCAGATGGCCGTCTGCCTGTATTACGCGACAATGGTAGAAAACAGGAACCTCGCTGTTGCACCTATCCACAAACTCCACACGGCATATATTATTGCCCGCCTTTTCTTCGTAACACATTTCTGTATTGCGCAGGAATTGTACCTTCGCAATCTTGCTTGGCGCCCAGACTTCAGCTAGAATCTTGCATTCTTCAGACGAGGAAATCTCAGACCCCATTGGATGTCCATTAACAAAAAACCTAAGGGCAATCCGTGCTCCGGTAAGCGCATACGTACGGCGGGCGATAAATGCCTCAAACAAAGACCGCCTTGTTAGTTTCTTCGCCCATATTGCGCATAGCCCTCCCCAATAAGGACGTACTTCATGAGCTGATCCGCCCGGACGTCCGGTGTGAGTATCTGAACCGGCAACAATGCCCATACGCAGGCCCCGGCGAAGACCGGCCATTGCTCCATCCCGACGCCACGGAGGAATCAGGGGACGGTCATGCGGGTCACATCCTTCACTTGAACCATGCATAGACCATATCTCAATAAACCGGTCCACATCAGTCTCGATAGTCTCCCATTCTGTACCCGGAGCATGAAGATCAAGTTCATAACCCGGATGGTGGCTGATTATAAAAGCATCTGTTTTGCGAAGTGCCTGATATAGTTTTTGGGGATTGTTGTACCTTGGATCATCAACTGGCAGATAGGGCATATCACCGCCAAGATAATGGATTACTTTATCACCATAATGTGAATGCTGCCATTCAAAGGAAAGAAAGGTAACAAAGCGTCCTTCTTCAAGAAAGTATTCATTCATGTGTTTTGCAAGAGACCACTTTTCATTGTCTATCCAACGGTGCACCTGAATTGGAACAGAAACAAAATCAAGGGCTTTTTCATCCGTAGCCCAATGGTATACGTCCGCAGGATAAGCTTCTGCTGTACTATTGAAATCATGGGTATGCATATCACCAAAATAAAGATTCAAATTATCAGAGGGCAAGCACCAGTTCGATTCTGCCTCTCTGGACACAATATTACATTGTGCCTTAGCTCTCACCGGTTTAGTTCCGGATTTGCCAATATTAGTCTGCCCGAGTCCCTTGCAAAGATAGGCGGTTGTCTTCTTGCTGTCAGCTTCGATTGAAAGCGGCCCATCGTACGAAACACGATTATCATAACGATCACGGATAGACACCACAGCGTTTATTTCCGTCCCGGGCTCCGATGTCGCAGGCAAGAATAAGTCAATATGATCAGGTTCAAGAGGCAAAATTTCAATAATCACCGGTTCAGGCAGACGCATTTTAGGCTTGTCGTCTCCTGTCTCAATGATTATTTTGAATTCTTTCCTGCCGGATAATTTTTTCCAGAAGAAACCGGCTGTTTTACCCACGGAGATACGCACTTCATCCCCTTCTTCGAGCGAGCCTTTTAAAATTTTGAACCCTATGGTTATCGGGCCTACGGTAAGATCGCCCGATTGGAAACATTTCTCGGAGTTCTCACCATGTTCAAGACTCAGCACACGTGTTTTATCGCAGAACAACTCGATCGCAACACTCTCCGGTGCAGCCAAATCCAAATACCCCGGAAATTGGGGATCATTTACCTGCGGAGATGTTCCAAGTGACCCCTGTCCTGCCATCCAGAATTTTACCATCGCTCCCGCCTTGAGAACAAATGATCCGGCACGATAAATCAGCTCAAAAGATTTGTCCTCACCAGCCATAACTGTACTAATGCTTGCCATTGCCATACCAAGAGATGACGGTTTATAAAGAGATTCGTCGCCTCTGGCATCTCCAACATTACCCGTAGATTCACCGGTCAAACGATCAGAATGCCAGCGATTAAGCGATACTACTCTGGCTGAATAATCAACAAGGTCCTTTTTATAGTCTGAATTAGAATTTTCTGAATTTTTCATATTTCTTCCAATCCAATCTGGCATAGATTCGAAAGGATCTCCATGTCCCCCACCAAATCTCCATAAGATAGTGCCAGGTGATGTGTTCCACCAGCTCTTGAATAACGTTTCACAAAACTATCAATATCACAATTAAACCGGATCCTTGAATAAGGAACTTTCAGATTCGGTTGTTCGGGGGCATCAATGATTTCTCCTGAGACCACTAGCATCTGAAAAGATTTTTTAGATGTGGCCTGCAACACCGGAGTCTCACTCATACTAACCAAAGTCACCTGTCCCGGCCGCATCTGGAACACTGGTATGGCCAGACGTTTACATTTTCCCCATGGAAAATCTCTAGCGACTAGTTTTACCCGGTGTGCGGGATTAGCCAATTCAAAATTGCATTCACCCATATGACTTAGCAATATTTCATTACGACTATAATCCGCACTATAGAACTCAGTAAAAGTAGCTTCTCCCGCGATTTTCGCCAGAGCAGCGGTGAGACAGGCACAAAGGACATCACCTTCGCCTGCATATCCGACCCCTTTTGACATCAAACGGCTTGCCCCAAGAAACGGCATGGCTTCTGCTCCGGCTTGTACAACCGACTGAAAGTTCATGGCTATGGCTTCAAGAGACATTTCATCTACCATATCCTCAAGTGCCTGCGACCAAACAGCGTTGGCTGCAAGCTCATCGGATGTTAGATCGGGGTCTATGTCAAACCGGCTACGAGCCCATTTTATATAGCCTTTAATCCGTTTATCCTCTACTTTTTTTGCAAAGACACCCAGCTCTTGCGCACCAATGGCAACCACCTCGAACCCGAGTGATTCAGACAAATTCGTCGGATCATATGTAAAATCAAGCATGCCTGCGAAAGGGTCACCGATACGGCCGACGCGGCCGTAACGCAAAATACTGGCTCCGGCTGCCACCTGCACACAACGCTGGAGTTCCTTGCAAAAAGTTGCCTGACTATGATGCCCGGCCACAAGATAAAAATCGCGATCTTTGCGCCGGAGTATATTGGTCAGGTCAAGTCCACCGTGCAAGGCTTGATTGGCAAGTAGATGCTCTCCTCCCATATTGTAAGGAAGAGGTGCATCACGTGCAGTACTAATAATCACCAAAGGCAGCCGCGATGCATCCAATGCTTCTATAGCAGCACCACTTGGCGCATAAGCCATTGGTAAAAGCGTTATCAGGTCACATCCGGCATCCTCACATGCCTCAACTTGCAAGGAAAATTCATTAGCTGTATGGGCAACATCTGTAAAAAAAAGATCTCCACAATCAGAGATGATATCTTGCAAAACACCACGCCAGTATTTAGCAAATTTGACAGACATCTCTGGAATATTTTGACGATAAATATCTGACAACGTCATGAGTATGCCGACTTTGGGCTTGGTTTTTTTCATTAAATCACCTTTTCTATCAGAGGGAGCTTAACTACCCTGCGCTCCTTATTCGATATAACAGCTGCCCAGCAAGCTTCTGCCACCTTTACTGCGTCAACTGCCTGGCACAGCTGTGTATCTTCTTTACCGCTTAATATCCAGTCAACGAATTGAAGAATTTCCACATCCCACGGCTCTGTAATTCCAGGCGTGTTATTCGGGATCCATTCTTCCGGATAAATAATCTTCTTTTTCTTGTTGGCAGGATCCCAGTAATCGGGGAAACTGTCCAAAACCAGAGTATTGTTCTTAAAGGTACCTTTAGTACCATACAGTTCGACGTTGAATTCAAAGCTTGTAATAGGAGTAGGCGCTATCCGCATCACCTTTCCCAAAGCACCGCTTTCGAACCTGTATATTGCAATAGTATCGGCTTCGGTTTCGCATTCGGGACAACTCATGTTGCTCACAAAAGCCGTGCACTCCACAATTTCGCTATCTGTCAGGAAACGCAGAAGATCTACACAATGGCTTCCGCCGGCGTGGAACAAGGATGGATTGAATTCCTTCTTTAAAGTCCATTTGATTATCGGCAGCTTCATCTGATTATGAATATAATCGCACTGGCAGAAAAAAATCTCACCTAACCTGCCAGCATCTTTCATCTTTTTCATCTCCTGGTACAGAGGATTAAATCTTCGATGAAAACCTACTGCGCATTTAACATCATTTTCCTTTATGGCCTTCAGAGAATTGACAGCTTCTTTGATCGATGAGACAAAAGGCTTTTCACAGAGGATATGTTTCTTCTGCTCAGCAGCGGCTACGGTCATTTCACTATGATATTTATTTGGAGCGCATATTGAAACAGCTTCAATATCCTTGTTCTTTAATAAATCCCTGTAGTCTTCATAGTACTTGCAGTTTAAGCTGTACTTGGACTTCAGAGATTCGACCGCATCTTCTTTTACATCCGAGATAGCAACGATATCTGCCTTATTGCTTTTAATATATCCCGCTATATGATGATTAGCGATCCAGCCGGCACCGATAATTCCTATGTTAAGTTTCTTTCCCATCAGATGTATCTCCCTTTAAGATTATTATCCTTCCGCCACCTTTTTTTGGCAGCATAAATGGCTTCATCGATCCGTTCCACCACCCAGTCAATAGCAGTCGCATCCATGATGAGCGGCAGTTTAAGCATGGCGGCTGGAGGTACTTCCGTCTTGTAGGTCTGTACACTGATATCGATTCCCTGACCGTTTAGTATTCCGACCAGTTCCGAGGCCAGATCTATATCATTGAAAGCAATTGCCAGCATGTGTCGCTTGCCATTCAAGGAGGCTATTAAGTCCCCGTGTTTGCAAGCCAGATCCTGCAGCCGTTCCTCGAACCTGTCACCCAGCATCCGGGTCGTTTCAGCGTTGGCCTCCACCCAGGCAATGGTTACCAGGTAGGCGAGGCTGGCGATCTCCTCCTGACCGTTGGTCACCAATGCACCAAATTGGGGCATCCGATCATAAGCCTTGTTGAAAAGAATACGCGAAGCCGGATATTCTCCGCCTGTGAACCCTTTGCCCAGGGCCACGAAATCGGGCTGAAGCCCCCATTCCTTGAACATGAACAGATCATGGTGCCAGGCACACGATTGAATTTCGTCATCTACCGTGGCCGTTCCACTTTTACGGCACAACTCATAGGCCAGCCCCAGGAATTCGGGGGTAAGCAAAAGACCGGCATAGTTCATCATCACGATCTCGTGGAAAAAGGCCGCAATCTTATACTTTCCGGAATCATACTCACGAAAAACAGAGCGTAGGTCGTCCATGTTGTTGGGACGCACGCTTCTGATCAGGTAAGCCTTATCTTCCAGCTGGGTGTATAATTCACTCCACATACCGCGCAGGGTCTGCATCAACAGCGTTGTTCCATGGTAGTTAGCCTGGAGGCCACCATTATCATTACCGACTACCACAAGGACCGGAATACGACCTTTATAGTGTGGTTCAGGGTCATCCTTCTGGATTCGATAAAAGGGGGACAGGACCATCTTGAGAGCCGCTTCAACTGCCAAGCTCCCGGTCTCCAAATTGAGAACACAGTTCAAAGTGGGGGAACCGGCGGTGCGGATTAATTTCTCTTCCAACCAGCGGGTGATGCATCCACGGGTATTGTTATGCGTGGCATTGGGGATACCCAGACTGCGAGCCGTTTCCAATATCGCATAACCCGGAAAATTGTGCCCCAGAGGTGCATGGTAGTGGGCGCTTTTGGTCGACATGTAGAGCTTGCCGTCCTCACCTACACGGTAATAGCCCATACCGGATAAAGGGGCGAGTTCGGTTTTAGTAGAAGCATTATAGGCCCGGGAGGAGGCCCCGGTTGCAGTGTGCCTGAGACCGGAACAGACCTGGGTCCCGACCCGGCCCATAAGCGCATGCATCCGCTCCTGAAAACGGGCAGGCAGGAATTCAACTTTGTTTTCCGAGACTGCCATCAGGTCGTTGTACGAATCTCCCCTGAGTGCGCTACGTGCCCGACAGGCTGCTTCCACATACTCACGGCCGAGCAGATCGGTCAAAGACATCTCGACCGGTACGAAACTTATCTCATTATGTGCCATATTGTTTCCATTTCATGTTTATTTTACATCCGTCATCTTATTGAAATTATTTTGAAAACTCTTTTTCAAACCTTTGCTTGTGACCACATATCCAGTTCGGACAATGAGCTTCAGTTTTTTCCCATCAGATATATTTCTTTTAGATTATTACGATCTCTCCATCATTTGTATGGCTCGTTGAAGTTTTTCAGCCGTTTTCTCGGCTTTCTCTATGGTCATAAATATGAGATTAACTGTAATAAGCCTCGGCATTAAATCCTCTGTTATAGGACAAAGACCTTTGTGATACTTATAATCACTATTTTGTGTGTAAAAAGGACACCTGGCCGGACAATCCGGATGGCCATACAGTTTTGATTCTCGGAAGAGTTCAAATTCATAGGCCGCTTTTTGATTAAATCCAAACCTTAACCTTATATCCAGCTCTCCGTTTAGCTTCTTAAACCTATTATAATCTAGATTAAATTTTTCACCCTCCCATGTGCAGGCAAACCAGTAACCACTTTGAACCGCCCCGTCAGGAATAACCCTATTGTTTAACCATTTACAGTCTTTGACGGCATTATTCAAAATCTTCAATGTTCTATTATATGTGTTCTCTAAAATATCGTCTATTTTTTCTAATTGCGCTAAACCCAAAGCAGCGGTAACCTCGTTCATCCTGTAATTCATGGTAAAAAACAGAGGCGATTCACCGGAAAAAGCCATTTTGTGTGAAATGTCGTATGCAAGTTGTTTATTGTCGGTGACCATCATTCCTCCATCGCCGCAAGAAAGTTGTTTGAACTCCTGAAAGCTGAACATCCCTATATCACCATATGTGCCTGCATGCTTATCTTTCCAATAAGAACCCATGGCATGGGCACAGTCCTCAATTAAAAAAATATTATGCTTATTGCATATATTGCGGATAGTATCCATCTCTGCCATAAGTCCCCAAAGGTTAGTAACAACTACAGCTTTTGTCCTATCTGTTATATTCGCCTCTAGGGACTTGGGATCCATGGTATATGTATCATAGTTCACATCCACAAATCTGGGGACAGCATTAAAATAGGCGGCAGCAAGAGCACCAAAGTGAACAATCGGGTCACACAAGACCTCGTCGCCAACACTGGCTCCGCTCACACCCACTGCCTCGGCCAAGGCCGTCATTCCCGTGCATCTTGGGATGGCGTGTCTTGATCCAGTATATTGGGCAAACGCTTTGGCAAATTTGGTCAGGTATCCATTTTCATTATCGAAATTGCTCAGGGCGCCATTATCTATAACCTCCTTTAGGTAAGAAAGTTCCGGCTCACCAAGCCTCCGTACTTTCTTGGCAAACTCCCATTTTTCATCCATTACATCTTCTCCATTTGTTTATCCGTACCTTGACAAGAGCGTAACAAAACTTCATCCAGTTTTTTTTGTTTGTCCAAGGTCAGGATTGGTTTCCCTGACCTAGCAATCATGGATTTTGCAATATCTAAAGCTCTCTCAGATGCTGAAGATATTCGCTCTGTCTGTTTTTGTTTCGCCGCGGCACTACTGAAGAGATTCGGCTTCCGGTACTCATCACCATGTAGCATCCTATCTAAAGTCTGCTTATGACTAATGTAATCTCGCTTATGACCAACATGACGGATTATATCTTCAGCTAAATGATCTTTATCGATTTTTATATTCTTGAAAAAAGCCTTGGCAATTTCTAAAATCTCACTGTCCATTATCAGTTGGGCAAGACTGAGATTCATGCCTGTGCCGACCATACCCGCATTGGGCTGCAAATCCACGCCTGCCCCTACACTTGCCAAGGCAGTGAGCATTTTTTCCCACCCGGCCTGCTGATCCGATAAGAGGGAATCTGCGTCAGGACCAAGACAATGAGCCGGGACTCCATAACGAGAAGATAATTGTCGTCCGGCGATACGCATTAATGCTGCTTCCGGGGTAGAGATACACCGCTGTAATTGCCTCATATCGGAAGTCCCCCAGCCCCCGCCATACAGGCAGGGCGCACCAGGCTGAATTGCCTGTCCAGACACCATGGCCGCCAGCATCTCAGCATTGTACTGAACTGCCAAACCAGCCAAGGTGTAAGGAGCAGTGAGTGCCGTCTGGGGCGCCGTGTGATAAAGCATGGGTACTCCTGCAGGAATAACCAATCTCATTATCTGCGCCATATCGCTGGGCAGACAAAAAGGACTGCGCATTGATTGCTGACAGACCCATCTGGGTCTACCGCCGTCTCCGCTCCCGACAACCTTCATCATTTCTAAAATGATATTTGCGTCCTCGAGTACAAAAGGAGCGACTATCAATGGCTTAGAAGTATTGGTCAACATTTCCCGAACTGTATAACCAAGGGAAATCTCCTGGTCTACTTCCTGAGATAATGCCGGGGTGGCTACCATCTCAATTGTTTCCAATTGCTCCGAAAGACGTACAAAATCAATAATCTCCCGTGTAGTAGCCGGACTGGGCATCGCCTGCCCCGGTTCAAAAAAATTAACCGCCTGCATACCGCTGGCAAAATGAGGGATACCGTCGCCTAGGGTCAAACCGGGGTTCTTACCATATCCTGCGACAGAAAAAGAACTTGGGATTTTCCTAAGAAGCGTTTCAACTAATTTTGAAGGGAAACAAACAATGTCATCATCTTCCTCAGTCTTACAGCCAGCTCTCTTCAGTACTTGCCTTAACTCTTCATCTTCAACACGAATACCCACATCCCATAACAGGCGCAGAGATGCTTGATGGATTTCTTCAACTTCAGTCTCACTCAAGACTTGTAAGAGCGGCAGCTTCATTTTTTTATTTCTTCTATATACACTTAATGTTGGCTTTCGCACTTATTTATGGACGAATTTTTTGCTGAACAAAGGGCTTACGTACGTTTCAGAACTAAACATGCATTTGGAATGTATCTTTTCGACATTACCGTATCCCTTCAAAGAAAATGTTCATGCTAGTTCCCAGCCTGCTTAGTCCGGGAGGATTATCTCATACCTGTAGCAATTGAAATCATAGCCTGATCGCACCGGGCAATGTTCGGACATCTGCAGCTTCATGAAGAGCAGCATGTTCTTGGATTCGCGTTCTTCAAGGGTGATCCAGTTGGACAAACGCACATGGAAATGGTGCTCGGGGAGTCGTTCATCGATAATGGCGATAGTGTCGCGTTTGACTGCAACCGGATCGGTGTTGAGTTCCGCGATCTGAAGCACGGTGCGCGGGTCGCAGCCGGTGCACGGGTTCTTGTTGATATTGATGATCACGTACGGCTTGCCGTTCTTGGACGAGTAGAACGTGTCCGGGAAGCTGGTGGAGGAGTAGACGTACCGCCCGTCCTCATAGCACAGCGGTGCGGGCTTGGTCCAGGTGCGCCCGTTGTCCTCGGAAATCGAGAACGATTTGAGCGCAGGTTTACCGGGATCATCCTGCGACGGGGTCAGGCCATCCATGCGAAAGACAATAAAGATTCTGCCGTCTGTAAACTGGCAGGCATGCGGTTCGCTGACGCCCTGGCGGCTCAAGTCGAGGTCGGCATCAATCGTAGCAGGGGATTCCCAGTCAACCCCGCTCAGATCCTCGCGCCAGGTGCCGATAAAGATTTTGCAGGCGCCGCAATAATATCCGACCTCTGCCACATTTTTCGTGGTGACCCAAAGGAGTTGACCGTTCTGCAACTTGATGATGCCATAGGCAGACCCGCGTCCTGAAAGGTCCATGGCTTCCGGCTCGGTCCAGGTTTTGCCTTCGTCCGCGGATAGCTCGTAGACCAGGCGATAGGTATTGGCGCCGTATTCGCCGGCATTATCCACTTCGCTGATGGGTTGCTTGTAGTAGCGCAGGAGCATATTCTTTTCCTCGTCCAGGAAGTAGGAGGCGGGGCGGAGGTTGTCGCCATCGTGCCTGCGCCAGGTGCGCGCGCCGTCATCGCTGAGCATTGGAACCACTTCAGCTTCTTCGGGCCTGCACCTGACACTGCGGTCAATGCGCGGACAGAAGATGGTGGGCTTATCTTTGCTGCGATAACACAAATTACCGCGCATGATAACATTCTCAGCAGCGCGATAGACTGCGCTGAAGGTCTTGCGCACCTCGATGCCCGTACCGCGATTCTTGCGGATACTGAGCAGGCGGGAAGTGGAAAACGGACCCGGATCGGCTGCGCGTTCGACGTTCATGCCCCTGGTTTGAATGTACACCGCGGAAAACGCAAGCTCTCCGCCTTCACCCACATTCGGTATCTCAAACGTGGGCTTGAAGCAGCGCTCGCGCACAGTCAATTCCACGGTTCCCGCAGCCGGTGCCTTGCTGTTTGCGAAATGGCAGATGATCTCCGTACCGTCAGCAGAAACCACGAACGAATTCGACGTATCGGTCACCGCTTGAACACTGGTCAATTGTTCGAGCGGCTCGTCATCCACATAAATCTGCCCGAGAGTTTCCGGTAATTCCGGTCCATCCGTGGGTCGAACCTGGCCCGGTTCGTCCACCACGCAACTGAGTTCATACGGATTGTACGCCCCATCCGCAAAGAGAGATTCCGGCAACTTCGCTTTGTATGTACCCGCGGCGGTTTCTTTCCAGTCCGCGTCAAACGGGTCCGCTCCAGTCAGGTAAACCTCTTTGCCTGGAATCGCCATGAAAAACACGAGGGTCAAAGGCTCGTAAGGATGTCCGTGTCCGGTGATGGGCACCTGCTCGCGATAGATGCCCTCATCAATCATCACGCGGTCGAATTCCTTTACCTTCGCCGCGGCCGCGGAAATGGTCTTGAACGGAAGCTCCTCCGTCCCTGGATTGTCATCAGAAGCATTTTCGCATTTTTGTGCGACGTGATAAATGTCACCATGCGTTTCCCATGCATTGGGAATGTACCTTCGCACCATTACCTGATCCTTTCAAAAATATTTTTCAAGACAAACCGAATCAAATCGTATTAACCGAGATTTCCCATATGGATGCAAGCCCACGACCATCGCGGGTTTTTCGTTGATTCTATCAGGATTCCGGACATTCACAAACCCTTTCTGGGCCCCGGCAAGGGCCATTTGCCTGTCATCAGGCCGTGGTTCTGCCCGAAACGCCCCTTCATCCGGGCGGTTGAGCCAGGCACGGGAAGACAAGTTCCGTCACCCCCGCGTCCCTCTGCCGTTCCACCGTGTGCTGGCGTCATATCGGCACCGGTTCCCGCAGCCGGAGCCGCTGAATGCCTTCGAGGATGGCCCGAAAGAGCCATTGTGGTACGGCCACCTCCGCCATCTGGAAGATGACGTACCGGGCATGAGTAACAACTTTGGCTCCGAGCAATTGCGCCGTGACCTGCGCGAACCATGGGTGGAGCGGTACTGGGAAAAGAATCCCACCGGTTCGGGCACGGAACCAATGGACTGGGATTCCAGACCCGAGGAATCGTTCTAAGCCATTAATTGCCATTCTTTGTTGTAACTTCAAAATACTACTTGCCAGGTTTTACCTTGCGTTAGGGGTTGCCGTATTGGAAAAGATTATTCACCGCAGCGCACAACGCCCCCTCTCGCACTGCACATTGTACTATTAAACGGAGCAATCACCACATATCCCACCCCGGCTTTCAGTAAATTATCGCCCGTAAGCTATCTTCGGTCAAGGTATTGGAAAGCCTGTCTGTTTCTATTTGAATGGACAAGAAGTGGCACGCAGAATCGTGTTTCATTTCCGATACACACTGACTCCGCAAGACGAATCTGAAACTAATCTGGGATAGTATAGGTAAACATTAACCGCTTAGTTCTCATAGAACCAGAGATCGGGACGTCCCCAATCACTGCGATGCCACGGGAGGAAAGTGGTCGGGACATTTCGCAGCCTGGGATTTATGACCTTGATGTGCCCCGGATACTTGGTAGTACCGATCGTCCAGAGGTTATCCGCGGCGATGTCGGTCACCACTTTAAACCATTTTTCCTGTTCTTTGGGGTCGAGTGTGCTTCTGGCCTTGTTGAAGGCCTCAATGGCCCGAATCATATCTGGAACGGGCTTGACGCCCCTCTCTCCTCCGGTTTGATACCAGTTTACCCACTCAGGCGCCCAGAAGCTCAACTGCTTGACGGCTACGAGGTGATTCACGCCCCCCGCCAGAAAGCTACCGTCGAGGGTACCCCATGAATGCATGTTCAAAGCAGCACTGTGGTCGTTGCCCTCTCTTTTTTCTTCAAAGAGCCCGAAGTCAATAATCCTGAAGTTGGCCTTTAGGCCTATGTCCTTCAAATTTTCCATCACAATCCCAGCAATTGCAGAAAGGCTCATTTCGGGTCCAGCCATGAAGTTGATTTCCAGCTTCCCGCCGTCCGGGCGCAGACGGTAACCATCCGCATCCTTTTTGTCGAGACCCATTTCGTCTAACAGCTTCCTGGCCTTGGGGGGATCATATTCCAGGGCGGTGTGCGCCAAGCGTTCGTTGTAGAACCTGCTCGTTTCGTATGGCGCGACTTGCCATGGTTCAGCGAGCCCCAACCAAACGAGTTCATTTATCATTTCCCGGTTGATGGCATGGGAGACGGCAAAGCGGAATCGCTTGTCCAGGAATATCTTTCGCATAACAGGATCCTTGTGGGTCAGGTTGAACTCCACCTGAAGCGCATTGATGGCGGTGCTGGCCCAGCGGAAGACTTTGATCCTTCCTGCCTTCTCGGTTTGCTTGAAGATGCTGTATGAAATGATGTCCTGAATGGTTGCATAGTCCAGTTCACCCGCCAGGGCCTTGAGCTTGACAATCTCTGAGTTTCCCGTGAGGTTATAACGCATCTCATTAATATAGGGCAGCTGGTTGCCGGCCTTGTCCACGGCCCAGTAGTAGGGATTTCGTTTGAATATGACCGGATTCTTTGGCGAGGCCTGAACCAGGGTCCAGGGCTCCAGTGAGGGCTTTTCCGTGTTTGCTCTTTCGTAGGAGTCAGCTTTGTCCAAAAACATCTGATCCCATGAGGCAAACCCCGCTTTCTTCGCCAACTCATTTGCCTTTGCTTCGCCGATGTATCTGACATGGAATTGCTTGAGGTAGTGCTTTGGGTAGCGGGTCGCCCACCAGTGTAAGGATGTGTTGACTTCCAGGAGATAAGTTTTTTTTGCCCGGATTCGAAGCGTATAATCATCCACTTTTTCGAATTTTATAACTTCACCGCCAGACATTAGTTGAGGTGTAATACTTGGGGTTACCTCTGGATTCAACTGAACATCCTCATACCAGAACATGATGTCATCAACCGTGTAGGGGTGCCCGTCAGACCATTTCAGGCCCTTCCGCAGATGTATGATCCAATCGCGTCCCTCGTCCCTCATTTTATAACTCTTGGCAAGATTAGTATATAAACCTACCGGGTGAGAAAGTTTTTTCAGCATGAGTGAAGTAAGCACATGTATGGGAACAGTCTTGGTTGGGTCCCACGTGGCGCGTCGAAGAACACCGCCGTACTTTCCGATCTTACCGTCCTTCACGCTCCACTCGGCGACAAATGGTTCGGCGGGAAGCCTCTGTTCGACCGGCGGTAGTTTTCCCGCCTTGACCAACGCCGCCAACTCCGGGGCTTCATTGTATTTTTCGGGAAGGGCAGTCCCCGCGAACCCAAGAATGGTAATGGAAAGGGCGAATCCGACTATCCAGGATTTTATCATCAGCGATACCTCTATTCCAGTCTCAGGACCATACTGTATCATATTACCATATCCATTCTCTATTTTCTGTAGAACCAGTCGATTCCGATGCGGGCTACGTAAACACCGTCACGCTTGTGGTAACCAACCAGCGCAAGGTTCTCACCGATGAACTCGATGCACTGGTAGCCGAAATCGTCTTCCGGGTCGCGGGCGATTTGACGTTTGTGGATGAACGTTTTGCCTTCATCCCTGGAAATTGCTGTTGCCAGGGCGCAGCGCCAGTGGACTTTCGGGTTTTTCTTGTCAACGGACCTTTCATTGATCCAGATGAACAGCAGATCGCCCGTGGACGGAATCCGCCTGACCGTGGGCAGACCGGCGTAAGGCATTTTGAGCTCTTTGATCAGCTGTCCTTTTGACCAGGTCTCGCCTTTATCCTTCGAGTAGGCCCGGACGGGGAACCCGCTGTAGGTGCGGGCGAACATCAGCAGCCGCCCGTCCTTAAGTTCCACGGCGTCGGGCTCCTGGACATCGATCTTCTTGGACTTGTACAAGTCCACCTTGTTCTTACTGGGAAACCAACTGTACCCGTTGTCGTCGGAGTAGAAACTCATCCCAACATACCCGGCGTGGTCGCTCTTGCTGGGCATATACTCTTTGTGCTCAGCCATGGCGATGATTCGGCCGCTCTCGATGGTAAAAAGCTTATCGTTGTGCACCAGCGTATATCCGGAACATGGCGTGATGGTGAACTGGTCACCCCAGGTATTTCCATCATCGATACTGCGGCGGTAATAGACCATCGCGAAGTACGGTGTCGCAGGATGTGTAGTGTAATTATAAGTCAGCAGGATGTCACCGTTCTTCAGCCGCAGAAAACCGGGGGCACCGTATCCTCCTTTATGTGGAGGTTTGATCCTGGGCACCAGTACCTTCGGCCGGGACCACGTTTTGCCCTTGTCCCTCGATTTGACGACCTTAATGTCCCCGTCGGTGTAGCTCATCAACAGCGATCCATCTTTGAGCTGGATAAAGTCCCCCATTATCCCGCGGTATCCGTGCATGGCCTTTTTCTTCTTTATAACGTGAAGGTCTTCGAATAAGGCCTTTCCCCCTCGATTCTTGGTCTCATCAGCGACCATGGCCAGTAAGAACGGTAAACACACCAGAAATGAGGCTATCAAGAAGACTTCGGGTCGCATTTGTTTTCTCCTTTTATCCAAGTTTCCCCACATGGGTTTTATTCCCACGATCATCGCGGGCCATTGTCCGCGATTCTATTTCGATTCCAGGTTTCTGTCAAGCTTGCCTCGAATCACGAGGTCCGTTGTCTTTACTCCAGGGCATAATTCTCAAAACTAGATACTTTCGCCCAAGAGGCACTATGGTACGGCAAACTCAAAACCACTCCTATTTGACCTCTGTAAACATTGGCCTAAATGAGACGAAACTATCTAGTCCCCTCGACGTGAACTTACTTCCGCTTATTCCACCACTTCCGCTTTGACTCACGAACGTTGATGCGTTTGCAGAAATCACAGCGGCCGCATCTTCGGCCATCTGGAAGTAGCTTCCCGCAGTCCTTGCAACGAACCCGCGGAACTTTCGGCTTTCGGATGCCAAAAATAGGTGCTGATTCCAAAGCCGTAAGGGATTCCTTTTGCCGACCTACCCCTCGTCCGGGAGTTCCCATCCCCCCGTGCCTGGCTGATTTCGTGACTCGCACGTCCTTTGGCCCGGCCTTTAGTAATTCTGGGACAGGCTCCGTGGCTACAATCGAAAGGGCTTCTTCCAGTTGTTCTCTGCTCCAGCCACGCCATTTGACGTAACCGCTGACCCTAAATAGCACCCGCTGCCGGTTCTGGAAGGCTTCTTCGCTCGGTAAGCCCCTGCGCCGTAGCTGGCGGTTCTCCCTGACCCAGTCCAGGACCGTTGCATGTAACCTGTCCTTATCGTCATCGTCCATGATTATCCCCCTTTGGTTTGGATGAGATGCTGCTGACCATCGCCACGATACCGACCTTGATGGGTTCGGGCAGCGTCGGCCAAGCGTCGATCAGGTGTGCAAGTTCGGGGTCGTTTCCGGGCTGCGAATTAGGCGAATTTCGCGTTTTTTCGTCAATACTTTGCTGTAAGTCCTTGTCGTTACTACATCGGTTGCGGGTTCGATTCCCGCCGCCTCCAGTCTTCGTTCGCCACAAGGGGAGCGAAAGCTCCCACGGTGCAGCCCGCTGTTTGGGCGAAGCCGGGCCTTCGGCGCTTTAGAAACTGCGGCGAACTACGCCTTGGGATGCCATCTCGGACAGATGTCATCGACGACCAATTCTATTACGTGTACATCCTCGTCAGTCTGACTGATTCGCGGCGTTACTACACCGGATGGACGAAAGATCTGCACGAATGTCTCGCCGTTCACAACACCGGACGATGCCCGGACACAAGCAAGTTCATCCCGTGGCGGATTGAGACTGCAATTTCCTTCCGAGAAAAAGCCAACCCCATCACATTTGAGCGATACCTGAAATCGCACTCCGGCCGGGCGTTCGCGACAAAGCATTTCTAGAAGAGGCTCGGCGGACTTTTGTGTATCGCTGTGCACCGATGTTATTGGCTTGACTAATATGAGGCCCGCCCTGTAAATAGACGGGGAAAACATCTATTATATGTTGGGCACAGAGATGAAAATCGTATTGTACATCATCCTCGGGATTGTCGGTGTGTACTTGCTTCTTGTCATTCCGGCAGGCATTGCAGTGTTCATTTCGTCAATGCGGTTCAAGCGATCACCCCATCGCGACATCATTCTGTCCGTGATTCAGTGCTATCAACAGAGCATTCGTGCCTGGTCAGAGGAGCAGGTAGCAGAACTCGTCACCAACCCGAAGTGTGAAAAGACAGAACAGGACGATGTCCCCCTTTCAGTTGTCCTCAGTGCAAAAGCACTGAGGCAGCATAAGACTTACAAGATATGTGTTTCTGTCGGCAAACTCAGATGCGTTACAATCGGCCATGCCGAAACAATGGAACTGAACTTCTCCGGTTAGGCCGGAGTGCCCAACAAAGCACTGCACGGTATTGTCGCTGGACGCACCAAATCGTGAGTGCAAGCGTTAGCCAAGGCTGCATGAACGTCAGTGATCGGGGGCAGATAGGAGAGTGACATGCTGGAACGAAAAGAACTGGATTTTTGGGTTTGTGGGGGTGAAATTCTCAAACGCTTGCGGCCGGGCGCTGGGGGTGTGCTCTGTACTGTCGCGGACAAGGCGGGGGAGCAGAACCTGCTGACGCTGGGCTGGGGGCAGATAGGCCCATTTTACCATGACAATCCTGTCTTCATCATCGCCGTAACCCCATTGCGATATTCCTGGCGGTTTCTTGAAGATATACCAGAATTCGTCATTGCAGTCCCAAATGATAGTCTCAAGTCAGCAGTGGAGTTCTGCGGGACGAAATCAGGACGTGACGTGGACAAATTCAAAGCCGCCGGGCTGACACCTGTATCGAGTGCGCACGTTCGGCCGCCTTCAATCGCCGAGTCCCCCATCAATGTGGAGTGTCGGATCTACGCGACTGTTGCGCCGCCGCATAAGCTTCTGACACCGGAGCATCGCCAGCGGCCGCTGGATGAACAGCATACCATTTACTTCGCTGAGATATTGGGAACGTACGGGTGGTGAAGAAATTCGGGAGTTGCGGGGGATGATGTTGTAGCTTGACAAACATGAGACCCGCCCCGTAAATAGGCGGGGAAAACATTGTGTATTAAATGTTGTTTGCGGAGAGAACAATGCGCGAAAAACCATACTACTCTGTGCGCTCGGGGAAGAATCCGCTATCAGACCGGTTCGATTTACCTACTCTCCGCGACCTATTCAGGACGCTCTTCGTCCACTTTGAAGATGAAGGCTACTTTCAGGAAGCTCTCGGTTACCACTGCGTTGATGCTGGCTTTGTTCCGGGTACGCTTGGTCATGACCTCGACGGCGCACTCCTCCTTGAATTGCGCAAACGCAATCTCACACCGATTCGAGGCAAAATCGGCGACTATGCAGAAGATGACCTGTTTGATATGATCGAGTTTCTCTATGAACACTGCTCGAAACCCATTAAACGGCACTACCATAGCTGGAGTGACTGCGGATGGCACTGCGAAACGTTCGAACGAGAGTCCGGACGGCAGGAGTTCCGAGCGAAAGCAAACAGAGTGTTGGCCCTCTATGGTCCAGGTTATGAACTGTCTGCTGACGGAGAGATCCTAGGGTTGGCAGACACGGGGCTTGAGGGCTTGTTTGAAGCACCCATTCCTGGCATTGATCCCGAGAACATCTTGGCGCGGGTCGAAGCTGCCCGCAACAAGTTCCGTCGTTACAAATCGTCACTTGATGAGAGGCGGGATGCAATACGCGACCTGGCTGATGTACTCGAATTTCTACGACCCCAACTCAAGAATGTCATTACGTCGAAGGATGAATCCGACCTCTTCAACCTTGCAAACAACTTCGGCATTCGCCACCACAATTCCACGCAAAAAATAACTTATGACAAACATATTTGGTATAGTTGGATGTTCTATTACTACTTGGCAACGATTCACGCAGTGGTCCGTCTGATTGAGCGACACAAGTCCGGCAAGCCACCGGGTAGAGAGATCAATTGACAAGAGCCGGGTGGCATGCTTCCGCTGGTTGAGGTGTCCCGTGGCTCGATTCGTGAACCGCTTTTTATGGTTCTTCGTGGTTTTGGCGGAGGATTCGCAGGAGTTTTTTGATGTCCCGGAATCCGCCGATGGTTACCCAGACGGCCATCAACGCGAACAGGCCCATCCCGCCGATAAGAACGATCTTCCAAAGTGTTATCCAGAATCCCATCAGTTACCTCCCTCCGCAGTGCTTTCCGGTGTATGAGTTTTTCTTCTGTCGGGAAACAGCAGCGACCCGACGACCATCAAACCCGTGGTCAGTGCGATACTTATCAGCCCGATCCTCTCGCTGGGGACTTTGATCCCGATCGCATCCTGCACCGGGCTGAGTCCGAAGATTGCGAATATCCCGCCCAGCAAGGCAAGGACCGCGCCGGTGGAGCTGGCGCGTTTCCAGTACAGCCCGCCCACCAGCAGCGCAAAAGCGCCCGAGAAATAGATCGCAGCGGTCACGGCCATGTAGTCCCAGATATCTTCACGTCCCTTGTAGAGCAATCCCCAGTACAGCACATATCCGCCGATCACCACGATCAGAATGCGCGTCAGCCGCACCCTTGCTTTGGTGCTCATGCGATTTCCGAACATCGGCGCGATAACGTCCTGTGTCAGTACCGAACTCCAGCACAGCAGGTAGCTGTCGTGGGTTGACATGAACGCCGCCAGCATCCCTGCGGTGATCAGTCCGATAACGCCTGCCGGGAGGATTCGTCCCAGGAAGACGGGCATGGCGTAAAGGTTCGAAATCGGTTCGACGCCGGAGCCCGTCGGGAAAAATCTTTCCTGGATCGCGCCGCCTTGGTTCACGATGAACACGAAGGCGCAGATGCCCCAGAAATATGGGATCATAAGCCGTATGAGATACGAAATGCTTGTCCACATGAACTGTTTTTTGACGGTTTTAGGGCTCTCGGCCGCGAGCGCACGTGCGACGACCACCGGCCAAATCCCGCAACCCACCAAACCGAGGAACCCCATCCAGACAATGTACTCCATGCCGAATTCGCCCTCGGATACCGTGGGGTCGAAGCCCGCTCTCCCCATGGTCTGCTCGACTGTGTCCCAGATGTTATTCCACCCCAGATATCTGATCGCCAGGAACGTCGCCAGAAGCAAACCAAACGAGAGGACGACAAACTGGACATAGTCCGTGATTACGACTGAGACCATCCCACCCAGTGAAGTATAGATCAGCACCAGGACGATCAGTGAGACCATCACCACCGGAAGCGCCCAGCCTGTCTCGGAAAGCCCCGTGATACCCACGATGAACATGGACCCGACTTTGAGAAACAGCCCCCATGTTCAAAACCCCGCCCAGGACCATCATGGTCCCGCCGAGTATTCGCGTTTTTCGCCCGAAGCGACGTTCGTAAAATTCGGGAATAGTCAGCACCTTCATTTCCCGCAGGCGATAGATGAAAAACCCCGTTGCGCAGACTACGAAGGTAACCAGTCCGGCGGCAAGGGCGATGTGAAATGCGGCGAACCCTCCGACGAACCCTTTTTGGGCGCTGAACATCACCGTGATCAGCCCGAGTTCGGTTCCGGCCAAGGTCGCTACGCCCAGGGCGGTTCCCAACCCGCGTCCGGCGCAGACAAAATCACTCATGTTCCGGATGACTTTGCGGACGGACAGACCGATGATCAGCGAGATCACCGAGTAGACAATTACGATGCCCCAATCGACGGCGGTGAAATTAGTCCTGCTCAAAATTTCGGTGGTGATCGCCAACTCCAATATTCCTTATTACGGTTTCACGCGACGATTGGTAGCGCAGTGGGTGTCATTGTCCTGTTTCTTCTTCCTGCTCGAAGAGGCTCGCCTCGTCTTGCCTCGGGATGAACTTGAGTCCGAGGTGCTTTGCAGCCTGTGCGGTGACCTGTCTTCCGCGCCGGGTGCGGGCCAGTAGCCCAGCCTGCAGCAGGAACGGCTCGACAACGTCCACAAGCGTATCGGTTTCCTCCCCAAGCGTGGCCGCAACCGCCTCGATCCCGACCGGCCCGCCCTTGTACACTTCGATTATCGTCCGCAGGAATCGCCGGTCCAGATTGTCCAGGCCCAGTTCGTCAATGCCTTCCAGCTCCAGCGCCGCGGTAATGACGCGGTCGGTCAGCCGCCCGTCGGCCTTTACCTGGGCGTAATCGCGGCAGCGGCGGAGCAGGCGATTGACGATCCGGGGCGTACCGCGTGCCCGCCCGGAAAGCATCTGCAAGGCCGACGCGTCGAAATCGATTTTCAGCATCTCGGCGGACATGCGGCAGCGGGCCAGACGGTCATCGACGTTCGAGCAGTCCAGGTGATGATTGATCCCGAACCGCGTTCGCATGGGCGGGCTGAGCAATCCGGCCCGCGTGGTCGCACCGATCAGCGTGAAGGGTTTCAGCGGGAGGTTGATGGTTCGGCTGTGCATTCCACTGTCCACCACGAAGTCGACCTTGTACTCTTCCATCGCTGGATAGATGTATTCTTCCACGGCCGGGCTTAGGCGATGAATTTCGTCGATGAACAGCACGTCGAGATAATCGAGGTTGGTCAGGATCCCGATCAGGTCCCCCGGGCGCGTCAGCGCAGGACCGGACGAGACCTTGATGTTGGCGCCCATCTCGTGGGCGATCACGTATGCCAGTGTCGTCTTGCCCAGCCCCGGCGGACCGTGCAGGAGCCAGTGTTCCATCGGCTCGTTGCGGGCGCGGGCAGCGGCGATCGAAATCCGCAGCTTCTCCAGCAGATCGCCCGACCCGATACACTCGTCGATTGTCCGCGGGCGGAGGGCGGTGTTGAACGTCTCGTCCTCCGCACCCGTCGCCTTCTGTGAAATGATCTTTTCGCGTGCCATTGTTTAATTAGAATTTAGGAGTCAGAAGTTAGAAGTCAGAAGCTAAAAGTCAGCAGCCAGTATAAGAAGGTGGGTTGGTACCTCGCAAGCGAGTGCCTGAAGAAAGTACACAAACTTCTTCTCTTCCTGGTTCCCAACACCTGTTTTCAGCTACTGACCGCCGGCCTTCAGCTTATACACGTATCGAATGATCTCTTCCGGCGTTTGGGCCTCGGGCGCAACGGTCAGGACGCGTTCGACCAGCGCCATCGCGTCGGGGCGTTTCTCGCCAAGTTGCACCAGTGCGCTGACGGCTTCGTTGCCCGCTTCGGACAGTTCGGAGGTTTCGTCCGCGAAGGATACCTCCCCGGCGAACTGGGCGACCTTTCCGTTAAGTTCCGCGATGATCTGCTCGGCCGTCCGCTTTCCGATCTCCGGGAGGGCGACCAGCAGCCTGGCGTCCTTGGCTTCGATGGCGGCGGCGACCTCCGCAAACGGGCGGACCAGTGCACGAAGGGCCTTGCGAATGCCGATGCCCTTGACCTTCGTGAAGGCCTTGAAGAAGTCGCGATCCGTCTCGCTGCTGAAACCGATCAGCCGCGGGACCACCTGCCCCCGCGACGGGTCGCCTTCGATGACGTGAATCGTGTGCAGCACCACCTCCTGCCCGACCCGCCGGGTGAGGCGGTCGAGTTCGCAGGCCGGGACGCGTACCTCGTACCACAGACCCACGCCGCAATCGACCAGTGCCGAACCGTCGCCCACTTCCTCGAGTCTGCCTGTTATTCTTGCAATCATAGTCCACTGATTACACAGATTACGCGGATTTCTCAAGAAGAAAGCGAACCGTCGCCAACTTCCTTGAGTTTGCCCGTGATTCTTTCAATCATAGTCCACTGATTACACAGGAGGCACAGATTTGAGAATAGACCAGTGATTACACAGATTACGCTGATTTTTCAATAAGAAAATGAAACATCCCTCAAATTCGTGGAG
>SDBV01002792.1_pt1 | contig 26030 bp, 31 predicted proteins | sample 2277081 | NCBI WGS metagenome assembly SDBV01 (sample SAMN10402039, study PRJNA504765) | marine sediment metagenome | isolation source: marine sediment core GS10_PC15, 223 cmbsf | place: Arctic Ocean: Southern Knipovich Ridge | collected 2010 | reverse complement strand
CCTGCTGCTGCCCATGTATTATCACCTCTCCAATAAGTTGCAGCTGAAGGTGTTCCTGTGATACCTATTTGAGTATCTAACTTTGCTAAACTATTCAATTCAGTTTCATATAATATAGCGGCTGTATCAGTAAGATCAGTTGATGCTCCAGTACATTCAGAACCTATGGCTATATTGCTTATCGTATTATTATCTGCATCTAAAATAGCACTTGTTATAGTGCCGTTAGCAGCTAAGTCAAGACCTCCTGATGCGATAGCCACAGTGTCTGTTCCATCCCCAATTACTATTCCATCAGTACCATCCGAAACCTGAGAAATAGTTGTTACTCCACCATCAGCAGTAGCGATATTTAAGTATGCTGCTGCATCAAACCTTAATTGAATATTCGGAGCTTCGGCAGTAACCGTTGTATCAGCTTCTATTTCTACTATACCGTTTGTGCCTAAATCTATATAGACTTGTGGATCTACACCTTCTAATTTTGCCATTGAAGTTATGGCTAAATCATTAGCATCTGCACCTGCACCAAGAGTTGCAACTAAAGTATCTACTACGTTTTCTATATAATTACCTGTATCTATGGTTCCTACCGAGTTCTCCCAATTTAAAACTTCCTTATCACCTGCACTATATACTGCATTACTACCTTCTGTAAGAGTTCCAGCATTAGCGGTTCCTGTTACTTCTAAATCTTTTCCTATTGTAGTATCACCATCAAACTCTACATTAAATACCGTAGCAGGTGCACCGCCAAAAGCATCTGTGCATTTTATAAAATCAGCATTGCTACCCGCATCTTGAGTTTGCTGTAATTCCAGCATGTAAGTTTCACTTGCGAGAGTTCCATCTGTATTTCTTAGTATTAAAAGCGTTGTGCCATCAGTTGATGCACTCATTAAGTCTGCTGCGTCATCTGTTATAAAGCCCACATCATCGCCCGTATTAGAACCTGAAACCGATACTGCTCCTCCTCCTATAGTCAGAACAGAATTATTCCCTATATCTGCTGTAAGGGTAAGAGTTCCTGTGTTAACTACAAGCGCGGTTGTGAAGGTAGCGTTAGTTACATTTCCTGCTGTCAATCCTGAAGCTGTTCCTGAAATATTAGTCCCTACTAAACCCGAGGGTGTCCCTGCATCTCCGCCAGAATAAAGCAATGTTTGACTTGAATCTGGTAATGTAAATATTCTTTCTGCTGTTGTTGGACCTGTGAATTTAGTAAATCCATTTCCTGTGCCACCATAAGCAGAACCTATAATTCCTAAATCTCCTGCTCCAAGCAATGTAACTCCGCCAACTGTCTTAATATTTGTTCCGCTAACCAGAGTGGCTTGTTTTCCACCAAGTTGAGATTGAATAGCAGAAGATAATCCTTTGACATAAGAAAGTTCTGTTAATGAAGGATATGTAGCAACGGGGGCTGATACTATTTTTTTATCGGCATCTGTTATTAGTATTTCAGAAGCAGTCAAATAAGAACCTGTAACAGATGTTGCGAATGTTGGAGATGTAGAAGGAGCTTTAGCATTTATCTGATTTTGAACCGCCGAAGATAATCCTTTAACATAACTTAATTCTGTAAGGCTTGGATAAGTTGCTACTGCTAAAGATTGAAGTTTCTTAGAAGCGTCTGTGGCTACAATCTCTGATGCTGTTAATGTATTAAATATTGGACTATCATTAGTAATTGTTTGCGCTGAAGTTTGGTCTAATTTTAATCCAGTAGATGTATAAAGTCCGTTAGTTACTGTCCCTGCATTGCCTGTAACACCACCTGCGATAGCATTAGTAACTGCAAGATCTGTAAACCAGCCCTTTGTAATCGGTGTACCAGTAGAACCTATATCCCCGGTTAATTGTAAATTAGACCTATCATAAGTAAGAGAAGCATCGCCTTCTATAGTTCCATCTCCAGTCCATACACCTACTTGACTATCGGCTGGCGTACCTACCTTACTTACATCTCCACCGCCTATCGCATCAGCATAAGCAGTAGTGGCTAACTTGGTTGAATTATCCGAAGCTGATTGAGTGGTGGCTGTCGTACCATTAGGAAGATCTGGTGTTCCTGATAGATTGGCAGCAGTGCCTGTTATATTTGAGTCTGTAAAAGCAAAGGTTTTCCTTGCTGGACCAGTGGTAATAACTCCATAGTAAGCGTCTGCAAGAAACTCTATTGCACCTGCTTCTGGTGTATCTTGTACAGATCCAGAGGTTAGTTTAATAGGTGCTGTTGAAGCGGCTGTAGTTCCTGCTTTGAGATGTAGATAGGCTGTAGGTGTCGTCGTCCCGATGCCGACATTACCTGAAGAATCTATATGCATTCCCTTACTTCCAAACGCAGTACCATATCCTATGGTGGCTGTATCTTCTGAAGCATCATATCCCCAGTGCATTCCCAGCTCAGAACCATCTTCATCTATTGTTGCGTATAATTGATTATCTATTCCACCTCTATCTGATGTAAATTTAGTTATCATACTCACAGATGGTAACCTTTTAACCTTTAGGATTTGGCTGTCACCATCATCAACAAAGATTTTATACTCCGTTACTCCACTTAAATCAAGATTCACACCTACGTCTCCATCTGCTGCAGAATTATCAATAGTAAGTGTTGTATCTGCAGCACTTGAATTTAATTCTAGTATACTTCCTGGGTCTGTCGTCCCGATGCCGACGTTGCCATTACCTAAAAATGAAGCTCTAACTCCGCCAACTAATGTATAAGCAGAGGAAGCTTCATCAGTCGCTGATACAATAGTCATAAGCGTATCATTTGTAATCGCAGTAATAGCCCTGGTTTCAGCAGTATCAGTAATCGTTATGGTATCACCGACCTTAAAAGTATTTAAGAATTGAGTCCCAGTTCCCGTGCAAGTTGTGTTTGTTGTTATTGCTACAGTTCCTACTCCTGCTGTGCTTTGTGCTACTTGAAGATTTGCTGTTAGTGAATTGGTTCCGATGCCGACGTTGCCTAATGAGTCTAAAACCATATGGTCTGTACCAACAGAAGAATGATAAATTGACAAATAATTACTTGCACTATTCCATTTCATAGCTGCGGATTCACCAGTAGATACACCTTCACCGATAACAAATCGTACATCAAAATCATCGTCCAATAACCGAATTTCACCTTCTGGTGGATTAGCAGGATTACCTGGTACAACATCTCCAACAAGTAAACCTCCACCAGAAATTCTTGTAATCCCATTTACATCTAAAGTTCTTAAGGGATTCGTGGTTCCGATGCCAACCCTATTATTATCCCCTTCATAAACAAACCCTGTACCATCTATTGTAAAGTCATCTGCTGCGTCTGCACCTAAAGTAAAGGCGTGTCCTACCCCACCTGTTTGAGTATAAGTATTCTCATCGCCTTGACCTAATACGATTGAGGAACCATCGGAGGAAATGGTATCTAAGGAAGCATCGCTTATATTGGTAATAGCGTTGTCGCCCATTGATAATGCCCCTGTCATAGTATCGCCTGCTTTTAAAACAAAGTTTTCAAGTATTTCACCAGGAACCCCAAAATTTAAATGATGCTTTGCGTTGTCATAATATACATTAAGTTCTGGATAACCACCTGCACCACTAAGCGTAGTTGCTATTGGTTGAAGCCAAAGCCTTTTTCCTGAAGGTACTGTAATGTCTGCAGCAACATGAATATGTAATGAATATGTTGTTTTAGTTACTGTTAATTCTCCAGTAGAATCGCTATCTCCACCTATCTGGACAGGATTGCTTGTGCCGTCTGCGTCTACATATAAAAGCTGAAAAGTAAGTCCTTCGTTTCTCCCTGCTCCTGATGTTTCATCTGCATCAAAATGAACAGAAATTATAGAACCAGCTTCTATATTAAAAGGTGTAGCGGTTTCAGCAATAGAGGATTTAAAATAAATATTTGTTAATGTATCAGGGGTAACATTAGGAGTTTCAGTTAAAGAAGCTTCTGAATCAGTTAGCATCAACTCTAAGGTAGTATTGCTAAACCAATAATTTAAGGTAACATTAACGCTATTCAATAATGTCTGATAAATAACTACTTCAGTAAGAGCTGCTGGGGTGGCTGCTGTTAAAGTCGCACCTGTAAAATCATAAGTTCCTGCTGTGGCTGTATCACCACCGAGTTTTAGATAATTGTCTTTAATTGATACTGCACCCGAAGATACTGTAAAATCACCTGTGGCAAATGAAGCTATTCCTTTATTAGTAACAGTGGCATTCTCGCCTGCGATAGTCAGAATATCTCCAATTACATCGGTGTTTATTCCTTCTCCACCATCTATACTAATTGCAAGGCCAGAAGTCGGAGTATTACCATCTCCTTGAATAGTATTAAGCATATTATCTACGTCTAACTCATCGTCGTTAAGCGTTATATAATCGCCTGCGGTAAGATTTGTATCTGCCGATATATCTATACCGCTTAAAGTTGAACCTGTATGATCATGGCTATCATTATTCACGGTCAATAAACCAGCTGCATCGATACTACCATCGCCACCCATGACCTTATTATCCCAAGTATTACTGCCATCGTATATTAAAATATTCGCAGCTACTTCACCTGATATATCTGTATCCTGGGCATTTTTAATCTTTTGTTGCCTATAGATCATAGGTTCAGCTGTGCAGACGTCTGCACTTAATAAGAAAAACAATAAACTTATTAAAATTATTTTTTTCATATTATTCCTTTTCGGATAACTTTACTTCTCCGACTAAATGCAGAATAAGAGCTCTATTCCTTTCCAACAAAGCCTTTACTTGATTATATAACCTATCTATCACAGCACTTTTTTTCTGTATTTGCCGATCATTATCAGTTATTTCAGATAATATATGTCTATCAATTTCTATTGTTATCATTATTAACACCCATACAATTTTTTATACTTCCATTTTTTAAATACCTTAAATATCGTGTCATAACCTTTGTTTTTGGGGAAAGAAATTAAAAGTTTTACCAGCCATCCAGGGATTTTAAAGAATGAAAAAACCGCAAATAATCTTTGTAAATTTATAAATTTATCCTTTTTATTTATGGCCAGAACCGTATCTTCAAAAAAATCCACTTTAAAACCATCTGTTTTACCGTCAAATAAATCCATAGTCTTACAAAGTTCCCCTAATTTTGTCTTCGGATAAGGCTGGTATAAAGAAACCCAATTATAAGTCCCTCCACATCTTGTATTCAATTTAAGCGTATATAAAGCATTTTCAATAAGCTCCCCGGGTAAACCTATTATATTCTCTATACGAAAACGAAGATCGTATTTTTTTAATAACTCCACTCCTTTAATAATCTGTTTATCCGTTATCTTTTTATCAAGTACAACCCATCTCGTCACCTGATTACCGCTTTCAATAGCAAAGGTTATGCTATAACACCCGGCCTCTTTTAACATCTTTACTTTTTCTTCGGTTAAGCAATCTATTCTTAATTGACAATGAAAAGGAAGCTTTATTTCTTCTCTATATTTATCAACGAATTCCTCGAGTCTTTTACCGCTTACAGCGAATTCATCATCAGCAAAAAAGATAAACTTCGTAGGATATTTTTCCTTTAACTCTAAACATTCGGCCATTATATTGTCAATAGAACGGTATCTTAATATATGTTGATCCTTATATAATTCCCGAAAGGCACTTAAATAACAATAAGTGCATGAAAAAGGGCATCCTCTACTCGTAAACACATTCTTTATCGGGTTATTATAGTTCTCCGGATATTTATAAATAAGTTCTCTATCGGGAAAAGGAATAGTATCTAAATCTTGAATTAAAGGTTCTATCCGCCTTTCCTCAATCTGACCCATTTCTATTGCCTTAACTAACTTTGGAAAAGATACTTCTCCCTCTCCCCTAATAATATAATCAATGCAATCTTCTTTAGCTATTTCAGGAAAATAAGTTGGATGCGCGCCGCCGAATACAATTTTTATTTTAGGATAATGTTTTTTTACCTCTCTAACTAATTTCAAATACCTTATATGCTGACCGGTAGTAGTAGATATGGCCATAATATCTGGTTTAAAATTAAGGATATCTTCCCACATAACGTCAGGCCGGGTTATATCCACTGTATGGCCTTCTTTTTTCAATATGGAGGAAAGATATCCCATGCCCAATAAATCTATTACCCAAGGAAAAGATAAAAACAATATCTTCATTTTTTCTTCCTAAAAGTGATTTCAAGTAAACTTGGCGCTACTTTTTTATTTAATACTATTTCAAATACTCCCGATGGATGTCCCGTAGTTAAATAAACAGCTGTCTGCTCCGTCCAAAAACTTAGATGTTCAGGATCTTGAAAAGCAATGGATGAAGGATACAAAGGAACTTGAATAAAGAAAATTCCACCAGGCTTTAATATTCTTAACACCTCTTCAAAAAGAAAATGTATCGGAGAATATTTTTCAGTCTTACTAAGATAAATATAAAAAGGCACGTGTTCAACAAAATGATAAGCAGTTACTTTATCTGCTACATTATTATCTAAAGGGATACGCTCAAAGCCTAAATTGCAACCAATTACACCAATGCTAGCATTAGGAAGAATATCAAAATTTATATCTCCACGAGGAGTATATCCGCTTCCTAAATCGACTATCATATATCCTCCACATATATTACACCGACACCATTATGATCGTTAAATTCTTCTATTCGAAAATCTTCATTTTCTCCTTTTAATTCTTCCCAAAATCGCTTTATACCGGTCGTTGCATGTACAATATCATGGATAGCGATTATTCCCCCTGATCTTACCATTGAACTATAATTTATGTAATCTTGTTTTACAGCTTCATAACTATGCCATCCATCTATAAATAAGAAATCAACTGTTCTATTTGGAAAATAACTCTTTGCTTTTTCAATAGTCTCCGGATTATTCGAATCGCCCAAAATAAGTTTAACATTCTTCTTTTCCCCTATTTCAATAAAACGCTCTAACATTCCATAAGCTTTTGTTTGACCATCATTATCTATCCCAACAATTAATCCTCCAAACCGTTCCCATATCAGCAAAGAAGCCCCACAAGCCACTCCTATTTCAAGCCCATTTTTCAATTTAAGTCTTTCTATGATATTATAAAGCCATGAAAGCTCTTGTGGCGCCATGAGGCTATAAAATCCATATATAAGATTTGTTATATATTCAGGCGTCATTCCATCCATCCCTTAGGAAGATTTTGTTCTATTTCAATATCCATAAATTTACTTTCTTTCGGCCCAATCTTTCTAGCCCATCCTACCATTTTAATAATACCTTTTTCAAGGGAAGTAGTTTTACTTTCTCCAAAAAACCTCTTAAGTTTAGCATGATCGCAAAAAGCGTATTTTACCTCGTTCCTCGGTTTTAAATATGTAATACTAGGTTTCACTTTCATAATACTGGCGATAGTTCTTACCAAGGTCAATATACTATAAGGCCTCTCTGCGCCTATATTAAAAACTTCTCCATAGGCAGAATGATTATATATTGCGCCTGCAATTATAGGAGCTACATCATCGATATAACTAAATGCCCTCATCTGCTTACCGTCACCAAATACAGTCATCGATTTATTTTGCATAATCTGATTCATAAAAATACCAATGACATTACGGTATCTATCTGCAATATTTTGTCTTTCTCCATAGACATTATGTGGCCTGAAGATTATATAATCCAAATCAAACATCTTCTTTGATATTTTAAGTTCTTCTTCAACGGTAAGTTTAGCGATACCGTAAGAATCCTCAGGAAAAGGATCCATATCTTCTTTCATAGGAAGTTGATTTTTTCCATAAACGGCCATGGAAGAAGTAAAAACAAAACACTTTATCTTATTCAAGATTGACTCATTGATAAGGTTTATGGAACCAATAAGATTGTTCATGTAATTGAATCTTTTGATAAAATGACTCAGTCCCTCAGCAGCGTACGCTGCAAGATGAAATACATAATCAAATTTGTATTCTTGAAAGATAGTTTTGAGCAATTCAATATCTAAAATAGAACCCTCGATAAATATTGCTTTTTTATTTACATTTTTTCTAAATCCTCCGCTTAAATCATCAAGCACAACTATCTTATTATCTTTTACTAACTCATCAACAATATGCGAACCGATAAAACCCGCACCTCCCGTAACCAATATATTCATAAGTCTCCTATTTTTTTGTATAAATGATTTCTATCATTACCGAATCTATTTCCTTATTCTGCGTTAATATAAGTTCCCCTATAACTTTTCCATCCCATACTTGTGGCCCTTTTAAATATGGTGCAGTATATGTTGTCCAAACACTCATATGACCAGGATCCATCCACATAACATAAGAAGGAGGTCGCGGAACTTCTATAAGAAAGATACCGCCTGGTTTCAATATTCTTGTTACCTCACAAAAAAGATGTTTCATCGGAGAATACTTTTCACCTTTTTTATTAAGATAGATATAAAAAGGTATATGTTCAATAAAACAATGAGCACTTACTTTATCCGCTACATTGTCATCTAAAGAAATACGCTCAAAACCTAAATTGCAAACTATCATCCCTGGTGCATCAGAATATCTATGAATATCAATATTTACATCCCCGCGAAATCTTCCCGCGCATCCTAGATCAACATGCATTATTCTCTCCTTTAATATACATTTTGCCAATTTTTTGGTTTAGGAGTTCTCCAATCTCCATAATTAGTTTTAAAATATTGCTCAAACGGATGAGGAATATTATAAATTCTGCCATTATAAGTAACAACCTTATCACATGACACTGGAAAATCTAAAGCATAATGATGTACATCTAACAAGATTTCGTCATTTTTGTAGAAATGTTGCGATGTCCCGTCTCTACGATACCCGTTTTCTTGTAACCATTTAATAAATTCTATCCATTTATCATCAGAGCATTTAACACTAACATCGATATCATTATCACCCTGAATATATTTTCCATCTCTAAATAATCCCAAGGCCGTACCCATGGTAAGACAAAACTCGATGCCCATTTTCTTGCAAATGTCATCACATTCTTCTAAAATCTTATCTGCCAATTCTTTTGCATCACACGGATATTTTATCATATCTTCCCCAATTAATCCGGAACCAGATAAATTCATTATATATATATACTATATGTTTAATTCCTATATAAGTTAGGGTAACCGCTGCCATCTGCTTCCAGCCTCCTGTAATTAAATAAGTAATCGTTCCCAATATGATATTCCCGCATAGAGTTTCATATGTAAACATCTTTGCTATGCTTCTCTTGGTTAAATTTACTGGATGCTTCATTCTTAACCATAATCTTTCATGGAAATAAAACACAAATAAAAATATCCCATGATGAAGAAATGTAATTATCGAAGTCTGTACCCAATGTCTTGTATAAGCATAAGTAATCATACCTAAAATTAAAATTCCTACTATTCTCCAAATAATGCTTTTTGATACAGACCTTATTTTAACTTCCATTTTAGGCCCCCTGTTACTTCATCGATCTCCCAATTCTCAGTGGGATTACTATCTGCTGAAATAGAAATCTCATCAGGCATTAAAGTAGTTTGTTTATCAAATCCTAATCCAGCACAGCCAGAACATATAAACAGTAATGGTATTATAAAGATTAATTCTTTCATTTATTCCTTATCTTTTTCTTTATCCTCGTAGAAGATTGTAAAGGATAATAAGGTGTTACAACAACTCTACCCCCTATTGACTTCATGACTTCTCTTACTTTTTCAATAGCTTCTTTAGAATGACTCGAAGATTCCATTAAAATATCCGGTTTTATCCTCTTAACATTAGGTAAAGGTGAATAGGTCTCTTGAACGACTACTAAATCTACATATTCAATAGCTTCTGCTACAGCTATTCGTTCTCTTAATGAAAGAATAGGTTTCTTTTTCTTTTCCATTACGGCTTCATCTGTAAGTATTCCTACGATTGATCTACCGCTTTTGCCTACCATGGCCTTTGCATTTTTCATCGTTAAAAGATGCCCTGTATGAATAATATCCAATACATAATAAGAATAACTGATAATCATTATTCTCTCCTGTAAACCTTTAAAGTTCTCAGCATGGCTACAGTCATAAGAAATGAACCAACTTCTTTATAATTAAAAGGTTTCAAAAAATCAGCCCTTTTAGAGATTGTTTTATAATCTTTTTCGTAATTATCCCACGTTTCACACACCACAGTCTCAGGTAAAAATTTTTCGATCACCTTCTTAAAAGTCTCGAAGGATGTCCTGCTCTCTATACTATTATTCTCAACACTTATACCAAAACACATAAAAATATCTACTTTCGTTAAATGATCCATAATTTTATCATCTGGTAAACAGTGTAATGCAATTTTAAGAGAAACTGGTCCATTCTTCCATTTTCTAGCTATCTCTAAAAATTCCTGATTTATATCGTTACCAATATACTGAGTAAAATCTTCTGATAAATACTGAAGCATCCCCGCCCTTCCACAGTTTAAATCTAAAATAACTTTATCCTTGATTGAACCAATCATTGAAACAGCTTTTTCAAATCTTAAATTTAAATTACTTGTTGCAAGATATGGCCAATAATCTATCACTTTTTCCTCCCTAAAAATCTATACATAAAAATATTAGTACCTTCAAATGGATAAATATAACCTTTTTCTTCTTCCAAAATATCAAAACTTTGTTGAAAATTATCTCTTAAATCCTTTACAAGAAAATAATATTGATTTTCAAAATCTATACTTGTCATCGAATATTTATAAATATCCGCGCACCATGAAACTAGGACAATCAATCCTCCATCCTTTAAAACTTTATTGTATCCTATAAATGTTTTATTTAAATCTTCTAATCGAATATGATCTATAGTTGAAAAATCAAGCACTAGATCAAAATATTTATCTTCATAGGGCAAATGGCATATATTTCCCTTAATAACTTTAACAAATTCATACAATTGCATATATTTTCCTTGGTCTATCTTCTTCTGATCGCATTCAATCGCATGTAACTCCATAACAGTCGATCTCTCTTTTCCAAAGGTTACAGCTCCTTTCCAATCTAAAGAAATGAAATACTTTAAATTAAGTAATATTCCCCCTGGTATAGGATGTCTTAGAGTAATTTCATTAAAGATATCCATCTTCAATATCCTTATATTATTACCTAGCATACCGATTGCTCTGCTGGCTTCTTCTAAATATATCGGATGTCCAAGTCCTCTTCCTTGATCCATTTTATCCCTTCTTTGTATAAAGCAAGAGCGGCCAATTATATTCCGCCTGCATAGATATCTCATTGTATTTAGAATCCATGAGCCGAAAATATAAATATACATATTCATCCACACCACCATATTTTTTAAATAACTCTTTCCAATATTGTATCGGCTGAATGTTTACATGTGTCGGATCATCTATATAACCTGGTGGTGGCTTCGCTCCAAATATACCAGAACAACGAATATGGCCTCCTGGCTTAACTATACGCATAATCTCACTAATGCTCTTTTCTGATTGCTCTGGAGGAATATGTTCCAAAACCTGTTCGGAAATGACTATATCAAACTCATTATCTTTAAAACATTTCATATCATGCGCTGGACAGGAAAAAAGTTTCCCTTTTAATGCTGGATGAATTAGTCTCTCTTCTGCCGTAGTATAGATAGAGATATCGCATCCATAAGCATCTACCTCATCAAGTATACAAGAAAGTACAAATCCCCCATAAGCACAACCCACGTCTACCACTCTCTTGCCCTTGAAATGATAAACATTATCTAGGCATTTATAATACTGATGCTGCCATAATCCATAAGAAGCCATATCGGTTTTCTGTTCTCCCTTAGCATAATCCTCGAAATATTCTTTACCGAATTTCATCAAAATTTCTTTGTCAATTTTTGTCATCTACCATCCTCCTTAATTTATCCCATCGGGATATAAATTTTTCATTAGTAAACTCTGTCTGTATTACATTCAAAGCATAATTCCTGCATTCATTATAAAAGCTCACATCAGAAAGTAACCTCTGATATGCAGAAATTACTTTAGGCATCTCTAAAAAAGGATCGAAAGTTAATTGAGGAAATAGTTTTTTCTGTGTTTGATGAACATAAGTACCAATCACAGGAATACCTAAAGCAGCTATGTCTAAAGAGAACCTACCCCAGCTACCTAAGGGATCGAGATTTATACACAAATAACATTTAGAATATCTTTCGTAAAATTCTGTATAATTAAGTCTACCATGTACCTCTACGGAAATATGATTTTCAAGTAAAAATTTTGCTACATTATCCTTTTCCGGCTCACAGAGAACCGCTCTGACTCCTTTAACCTTCTTCACTAAAAACAGGCTACCTATAGAATTTCTGACAGGCGCATTTGTTAATTGACCATTTATCCCAGCTAATTTTTCATGTTTTTCCTGCGGGGGAATCTGAAATCCTTTTACTTCCTCATAAGGAAACGGTACACCTAAAAAACAACAGGGACTATCGGTAAATAAACTATAATAACCCACAGCATTCTCTACAAGGCTACCAAATCCATCTGATACCTGTAAGGCCTTAATCAATAGAATTCCATCTGGTGCAAATGGTATACGTGTTAAATCTTGATAAGCACCGTCGGCAAAATTGATTATCTTCACCCTGGAAGGTAAATTTTCTCTTAACTCCATAGTCAATCGATACATACTAGTAGCCTGATCAACAACTACATAATCATATTGTTCCATTTCCTTATAATCATTACACTTAACTCCAAAATATGTAACCGCCTTCATTAAATGAGCCACTCCCCCGATAGAATGCGAATTTTGTGATATACCATCGTATCTTCTTAATCCCTTGGATGCTGCCGGAGAGATAAAGGCGACTTTAGGCATTAATTAACTCCTTTAATTTATCCCATCGGGATAAGAATTTCTCATTAGTCATTTCTGTCTCTATTATATGTAAAGCGTAATCTACACATTCTTTATAGAAAACTGGATCAGAAAACAATCTTTTATATATTGGAATGATTTTTGGGACCTCTAAAAAAGGCTCAAAAGTCAATTTAGGAAATAACATTTTTTGGTGTTGATGAACAGATCCTCCAATCACAGGTATACCCATTCCGGCCAGATCTAAAGAGAATCTGCCCAGGCTACCCAACGGATCAAGATTTATACCCAGATAGCATTCAGAATATTTCTTAAAAAAGTCCTCTTGAATGATACGATTGTGCATTTCTATCGTAAAATTATTCTCATCTAAAAAATCTTTCACCTTATCATATTGTGGTTCCAAAAGGAGTATTTTTACTTTCTCAGCTTTTTTAGTCAAGAATATATTACCCACACAGTTTTTTAAAGAACAATGCATTAATTGACCAGCTACTCCTATTAATTTTTCTTTTCCTTTCTGCTCTAAGGGAATCTTAAAATTCCTGACTTTTTCATACGGAAAAGGCATACCTAAATATGCAACCGGTTTATCAGTAAACAATTTATAATATCCTATGGCATCTTCAACGAGTGTTGCAAATCCATCTACGATATTCAGCATTTTGATAAGTAACATCCCGTGAGGCATAAAAGGCTGACGAGTTAAATCCTGATACGCTCCATCCGCATAACCGATTACTTTGGTCTTGGGAGGCAGGCCTTCTCTTAAATCAATAGTCAATTGATACATCGCACTATTTTCGTTAACAAACACATAGTCATATTCTTCTAGATCTCTATAATTCGGGCTACAATGATCTCCAGACCAGAAATCTGCATCCAGCACATGCGCCGTCCCTGCAATCGAATGCTCAAATGGACCTTTACCATGATTATATAATTCCTGATTAATTGCTGGGGCGATAAAAGCAACTTTAGACATTAAGAACCTCCTCTATTTTCTTTAATACTTCTTCGGCTTTTATCTCCTTGAGACACGGAGGGATTATATCAGTTTTTCCTTGTGGATGATGTTCGTTCACAGTACATTCACTGTAATACCAACAATAAGTATTATTATCATATTTTAATGGACAGACTCCCTCATGTTTTACTATCCAATGCGCTCCTTTATACATAGCTACCCTGTATTTTGGATCAGTTGGACCCAAAAGACATATCTGTGATATTCCTAATGCAGCAGCCATGTGCATCATTCCACCATCTTGGGTAACAGCAATATCGCAATCTTTAAATATGGAAGCCATTTTTCTTATCGATTCACCATGTACGTTTATAACCCCATTGATATTTATCGGTGATTGATTTTTCATAGTAAAAATAACTGGAACATAACCTTTTTCTATCAACAAATTTATAAGATTCAAATTTCCTTCTCTCGTCCAACTAACCCAGATCTCCGCTGCAGATAACGCTATTCCAATTTTCTTTTTGACTGAAGGTTTTTTCTGTATTCCAAGTTTACTAAAAAATTCTACTCCTTGCTTTATTTCCTCATCTCTCAAGCAGAAAACTGGAGTTTTGTCTTTTGATTTAAAACCAAGATGTTCGCAAAATATATCTATTCTACTTTTAAAAATCCTGCGGTTATGATAATGTTCATAAACACCGGCAGGACAAAAATTAGAATAAGATACAAAGAGATCTTTTTCAATATCCTCATCAAGACCAATAATATCATCTATATAAGGATTATTTTCTAAAAGAGATCTATAATGCTGAGGCACTTTAAATATTACATGGCAAGAAGGAAATTGCCTTTTTAATTCCTTTACAGCCACAGTTATGGTCAATAAATCACCCAATCCTTTATCTGTTCTTTCAATCAAAATCCTTTTATTATTAAAGCCAAAAGGTTCAAATTCATAATCTTTAGGCAAGGCTATATGCTGCGTCGGATTATTTTCTAATCTAATATGATCACAAGCAAGATATTTAGAAAAATTATAATGAGGACGTTTACACTCAGAACAATCTATATAAGAACGGAGTTCTTTATGATGGAAATTACAAAGATATCGAGAACTTTTTATTCCTTTCATAACATTCTCTTCACTTTCTCTAAAACCATAGATGGCTTTATTGCTTTCATACATTTTGAATCACCACAAGGAAAACTATACCAGCAAAAACCTTTACAGCATTTTTTAGTTAAACAGATCCAATCAGCATTCCTATATGTATTCAATCTCATCATTGGATCTGTCGATCCAAATAACCCTAATATTTTTGTCCCTACGGCGCCTGCTAAATGTAAAAGTCCAGAATCGGGCCCAATGATTAAATCTAACCTTTCTATAATTGCTGTAACATCCTCTATAGAGGATCCACATACGTTTATTACTTTTTTATCCTTCCAGGCCATGTGTACATTATGATCAAATATGAATATTTTGCTGTTTTTTATATCTTTATATATAAGTCTTGCTAATTCCTTCCATTCTGTCCAATCCCGTCTTTTTTCAACACTTCTTAATTCAAATCCTATTTTTATCTTTCCCCAGGTCCCAGTTCTTCTTAAAAATTCTTCTGTACGTTTTTTCTCATAATCTTTTACTTCATAAATTAATTTTCTATTTCCTGTCTTTATACCCGCCGTATTTAAAAATAGATCTATTCTATTCCTCACAACATCCCTTGTTTGTTCATATATTGATGCTGGACAAGGATTAGATAATTTTATTGTTTTATCAAATGCACCTTTTAAAAAAGGAGTTTCTACAATTTGCACTTCATCTACATAAGAATTATGCTTTGGAATAGCCAAGTATTTTTCCGGTACCTGATAAACTATATAGGAATCAGGATATTTCGTCTTTAATTCCCTGGCAATTGCCGATTGCATCACAATATCCCCTATACCGCCTACATTTCTCCATACTAAAATATGCATTCTGTTTTTTAATTTAGGATCTAATTTTCTTATCTTTCTTTCAAGTCTAATAATACGTTTCAAAATAACAGGCATAAGCATAGAATTTTGAACTAAATCATCGAACCATTTCGCAGATATTTTTGGAAGCTTAACTTTTCCCATTTTTTTGTAGAAATATATCTATTTTTGTCTTTATCTCTGTAACTTCACTTTTAATATCCGGTAAACAGGCTAATTTTTCATCAACAGATTTATGTATTTCATCACAGAGTTCCTTTTTCTGATATCTTTTTTCTGAATCTCTGAACGTAAGCCTTTTTTCAAGTCCGACCTTTACTGCTATTAATGATGAAATTCCAAAGATTATTAGACCTGCTGGAAGAATGTATACTTCCATGCTCTCCTCCTTTTAGTTACTAAGTGTAAAGACTTTTAAATCCCGTAGAAGATTTTTATATGTAAGTGCATCGACCATGGCTTTGCCATTAAAATAATCCCGTATCCATTCTTTCCTTTCAAACTTATCTATAAATACAAATTTCGTCTTATTTCTATCTTTGATCATAGTCTTAATTTCCATACCCTTGAATTTAAGCCAAGTAGCAATGCCTAAATCATTTGTCTCAAATAATAATTCTCCTATCGATTTAGATGATCCATTCATAATTAATAAGGCGACGAAGTTCCTGAGGTTTCATCAGTATCCTCCGAATGCCCCTCCAAGAATTCCAAAGGTTTTTTAGTTGGATAAGTATAGGTAGAAATCTGAGCGAGGTTTTCTTCTACATCATCCCAGAAATCATTCACCCTTTTCTTCATATCCACCTGAAAATTTTCATATTGATAATCGGGTAATTTTTCAGACTTCAATATTCCTTGACCAAAATTATTGGCTAAAACAGCACATACGCAAAAAATCGTAGCTATTTTTAAATAATGCAAATCATCGCCGGTCAAACTCGCATAATCAGTTATCCTATCGATAATAATAGTTTCTGCATGCTCTACTCCATCCATCCTATCTATTTTAGAATCAGGTAAGGTAACTGAATCAAATCCGATTTTATCACGTATAATATCCTGATAACCAGAATCAGTCAAAATGCGATTACTATAAGACATAAATCACCTTATTTTTTCAGCCTCTGCCTTTTTCAATTCTACTTCAGCTTTTACAAGTTCCCTTTTTTTCTCCTCGAAATCTGCCTCATTAGATTTTTCTAAATCGAAGATTTTTTGCTCTACTATCTTCTTAAGTTCTTCTATGCTCTTGACTTCTCTATCCTTGGCTTCTTCCACTACTTTACCTTTTACCTCGATCAAAACATCCTTTGTAATACTCTTTGCCACAAAATCCGTGATCTCCGATTCAATCACTTTGTCCCCTGTCCAGGTTATCTTTGTCTCAGGATCCCATGCAATCTTAGTCTTATCTTTTAATCGAAATTTCCCTTTCATAACAATTCCTCCTTTAATAAAAAAATAAGCGGACAAAATATATTTACACTTTGCCCGCTTATGATAATTTTCTGTCTCATATTATTAATATTTAAGCGTTAATATCTAATATTCTGCAAGCCGGAGTAAATAATTTAGAAAGATTAGAGCATTCAGAAAGTATAATCTCATTAAACTGTTCTCTAATAAGTTTATCCGTTTCCTGTAAATCTGCCCCGATCTCAACTACCTTTTCCAGCGCGTATCTTTTATCTAATCCAATTAATAGATCACTTCCAACGCCACTATGTATAATAAGCTTTACTAATCCCCAAGCGGGATTGACAAGTGTAATATCTTCACCCAGCTTTGCCTGTTTTGACTGTAATAAGCTCAAAAGTTGAATAGGATCAGTAGAAGGTTTAGCACACAGAACTACCTTTAAAATAGTATCTATGGTACCAATCGCTACGTTCATCCTATAAGGCCTGAATACATCGCCGAATTTCAAATATCCTTTATAGGTCAACGTTGGAGGAGTTGCTCCAGTATCTAATGTTGAAAGATTACTCGTAGTTGCTGGATTTGCAGGAGAAGCATGATCATCGCCATTAACCAAAACATTAACTACATCTGCGAAATCATCAACCCTACCCTGTAAAAGTATCCTTGAAAGCACCAATTGAATTAATGGAATGTCCGCGCGTCTTACAAATTCATAGCTCATTAATATCCTGATACCATGTTTATATACCGCACCTGCCTGTTCAGACCAGCTAACCTTAGTCGTCGGGAAATCTCCACCCTCGCCTACTCTGGCCTTACGTCTCTTAGCAGCAGTATCAGAAATATAAAGTGAGCGAAAAGCGCCGCTATCAATTGGTCTAATGTTTGCTACCACCCAGTTAATATCATAATCTTCCAAAATTGCAGCTCTTGCAACCCTATTCAAAAATTCAGGGAAAAGTATCCTTGACGCCGGTTGATTTGACTGAAAAAACATTTCTCCTTTAGATGCCCAGATACCTTTTTCCGGAATATTTCTTAATACAATACCAAACCTTTTGCACTGTTTCTCGAAAGCATCGAGCGTATCACCCTGTACAGAAGGATTGATTCTCTCTAATAGTTGCGAAAATGTCATACCATGTTTGTAAGCAATCGAATAAAATTCAGAACTCAGCTTGACATCTTCAGCTTTTTCTATCTTTTGAAGTCCTACTCTTTTAAGATCCAAAGTTTCCATTCTATTTTCTCCCTCCCTTCATTAGATTTTTTTATCCCTTCAATTTTAATATAACTTCCTCGTTACTGGTATCTACTGCCACAACTTCATGATCTCCTACTCCTGCTGCAGATCCAACAGCTTTTACCTTCCCTGCACCATTAGAAACAATCCTGTCTCCAATATTAGGCGCAGCTGAATAACCTAATTCTTCCACATAGCCTTCGTCTTGAATAACAACTATGTCATCACCTTCCACCTTTTTTAATATTCCCTTAACCCTTGCACCATCCCAACCTAAACCAACGGTCTTATTAGCTGTCATACAAACAGCCATCCCGAGATAATCGGTAGTTAAAGTACCGTCATTGATAAAAGTAGTATGGTGATGGTCAATTTCTTCAAATTGAACCCCTCTTGTTACAAGACCTTTTGCCATTTACTTTTTCCCCTCCCTTCATTCAAGTTTGAATCCTTCATCAGGTACACCCTGCTCAATTTCTCCTTTTGGTAAATCTGCCTGCGGGCCTGCGAGCTGTTTACCTACAGGAAATTTTGCACAGAGTTCATTTAAAACTTTTGTCCTAACAATTTTAATATCATCTATGGATTTATCCTGTAATAGCTTCAATTCTTTATCTTTTTCAAAGCTATTACCGTGTAATTTAATACCATACTCTAGTGTTTCGTCAATCAATTCCTTCTTAAATTTATCTAAATCACCTTTAGCAGTATCAAGTTCCTTCTGAATAGTCACATTCAAATCCTTAACTTCCTTTATCTCTTTCTCTAATCTTTCTTTTACCTCACCGGCCTCAGTCTCCAGGGCATCTAAAGACTGCTGCAAAATATCAACTTTCTTATTTTGCTCCAAGAGTATCTTGTTATTATCTGTGGCCGTCTTTAAATCCTTCCCTAAATCTTCCTTTATCTTCTTTACCTTTTCTAATATTGTATTCATATCTTCATTACTCAATTTCATTTCTTTTAATTCTTCTTCGCTATATTCCCCCGCGAAGAATTTTTCTATATCTATTTTCTTCATATCCTCTTTTCCTCCTTTAAATGAAAAATTAAAATTCATATTCACCGCAACTTCTTCCGGCATCTCTTTAAGAGATTTTCCTTCTTCAAGATCTAATGCAAACTTAGGCACTTCACTTGCTTTCTTCTGCTTTGCTTTCGGCACCGCTCCTTTATATACTGCGCTTACTTCCAAAAGTGCCTCACCACTCGGACCTCCTGGTTCCATTACCCAAGCAAAACAAAGAACTCCACCAGTCTCAACCTCTTCACCTTTATCATTGTATCTTTTGCCCGGCCAATGTTTACAATCCATATTTCTAATATCTTTTCCGCAAATACTGCATTCCCACCTTTTGGCAGAGAAACCTATGGAGACGTCTTCAATTGTCCCGCCTAAAAATGCCTTCATAAAATCATCTGTATTTATTCCATTAACCTCTAAATCCTTCTGCATGAAAAATTTTGCAAAGACCTCTACATCATCACCGTTTGAAACAAGTTGACCTTTGAATGATCTAGCCATGGGAATTTTGTTCTTATCATGACCTACTAAAAACCCTACTCCATTAATTAAATCCTTGGTACACTGTTCAAGAAAGGTAGGATGGACCCTTGTAAAATAAGCAGTCATACGATTATCAACAATCATGGCCGGGAATGAATATAAATCTTTTTCCGATTTATAAGGTACTTTGGCAAATTTTTCATTTATAATTGCTAATTCTTCTTTAGTAGGTTGATAATCCATGATATCCTCCTCTAAGTTATGCTCTCATCTTCCCAGAAGTCGCTTGCTCTAAATTCTCTAAATCTTTTTTCTCTTTCAATTTCTTTTTGACCCTAGAAGTTTTTTTATCTTTTTCCATTTATATATTCCAAAAGTTCATCTACTGTATCAAAATTATTTTTACCGTTCCCGTTTCCATTTCCGTTTCCATTATCGTTTTTATCGGAAGGGCGCTCAAATTCAGGATACTTTACTCCCAAGAGCGCCAAAAGTAATTTTAACTCGTCACGTTTCGTACCAGAAGGTTTATGCCCTGTGAGCTCAATACACGCCTCTTCATAGCTTTCAAATCCCAAAGCAACAAACATTAATTGATTTCTGATCCTGATTGCGTTCCACTGCGCAAGTTCAGTCTTGCTCCTAAGCTCAATCGGCAAATATTGAAACTCTACATACCCCTGTTGTCCGAACATATTAAGACAAAAAGTAAGCATCCTTCCCATTACAAGGCCACTTACCCTTTGTATCGCTTCCACTCCTTTAATATATAGTTGTACCTCGGCCGATGCATATGTCTCAGTTCTTCCGCGATTTCTACCCATTAAAGTAGATAAGCTTTTCAAGGCTGCAATAACCTGCGCATCGATAACTTCAATCAGGGCCCTTGCATCATAACTGGATAATCCTTGCTGTGATCCACCCATGTATTGAAGTTTCACAGAATCATAATGGATTGCTGCATCATCCGGTTTTATATTCTTGTACTGTGTTTCTATCTCCACCTTCCGCGCATTAAGCCATTCAGTTAAGGCCTTAGCATTATTTCTTATCTGAGGTGGCGAGTTCTTAATAAGGATCTCTTCCATTAACGTTATTTCAATCCTGGGAAATCCTGCTTTATGCACAACGGCTTGTAGATCCTGATATACTTGTATTTGAAAAAAGACCACCTGTAATACTGGTAGGATAGGAGATACTCCATAAACATCATCCAAGCGTGCATCTAATGCCTGATAAAAAAATGAAGGTATATCAATCTTTTTATAATTTCCTTCCCATTCGCCCTTCTTATCTGCTACATCTTGTAACTGCCATGGTATAAGTTCTTGATCTTTTCTTCTAAACCATATACTAATAGGATCCACGGGTTGTAAATAAGATGGTTCTAATTTATCATTCAAAGCTACTTCACAAGAAGCTGCCCCTTTCGTAAAAAAAGACAGGTGAATTTTATTTACAAAACTATTTAAACTCCTGTCTTCCTTGAATCCTCTATTTGTCTGCTGCAGATCGCATCTCTTTACCCATTCATCAATTATCTTCTGTCCTTTAACAAAAGGTTTACCATTATTATTAAACACTTTTATTATAAATCCTGGATTACACATCCTGAGAAAACTGTACACGGCCTGCGATACATCAGGATTTGAATCAATAAGTATATTTATAAGCTGGTCTGCTGAAGCAGTATTTGCGTATTGAGTTAAGTCTATGGTATGATGTTGTTTGTACCGGCGGGATAAAAATGTATTGGTCAATCTTGACACTAAATCATTCATAGATGTAACCTTACCAGATCCAAGTAACTTCCTATCATCTACGGGATTACTTTGCTTAAATTTTTTTATTTCTAAGCCGAATATTCTCATAAAAGACTATACCTCCACTATAATTTATAAGCTTTATACGAGTATATATTATAGAATCTATATTGTCAAGTTATTTTGGTATAGAGAATCCGCTTATGCTTGGATCTATCACCCTATTAACTATATTTACATCGCTTTCTATCGCCATACAGAGATAATTCCATACATGCGCAAAGTGAGTCTTATCCTTATGTCCTTTCCACATAGCCTTCTGCTGCCCGTGCTCATCTTCATCAATTACCTTCACCATGCCTGTCAAATGTTTGATCAATGCCTCATATACCTGATAATTCGCACTATTCTCAGGGAATATCTCAATCCTTCTATCTATCCAATACTGCATAGCATAATCAAGGCTCCTGGTCCTATTAGCAATCACAACAAACTCTTCTTCTTTCCATACAAGTTTATTGAGTTGTCTGTCTGAATAAAAACATATATGAACCCTACCGGCATGATTCTTGGCAAACTGATACGCCGACTCTGTATTTGGCTGAGCGTCTATAACCGCGGATTGTACGTCAAATTGATCCATGAGCTCGGAAAATCTTCCAGAAATCTTCTCCCCGGACTTACCTACCTGATCAAACATATTACGATCAATCTTTTCTATCCTTAATACCTTTATCTTATCTCGTTCATTGTCGTATTCCGCTACCATCGCCCAGCTCGGAGGTCCCTGATCAGCGGCCATGAAACAATTCCTGCCTGTCCTCTGTATCGTTAAATCATTATTCCAGCATCTCGTAATAACATCCCTTGTAAGTTTCTTCCCTGGATCAGTATAAGCTAATCCAAGAACCCTATTATATGCTTGATCTAATTCTTTATAATTATAAAAACTTTTAATTATCCGAGCAGCCTTCTTATATCCCCATGCTGTACAGGGCCCAAGATAATAACCATGTGCATCTTTTTTTTCTGGATACTTCGTTACCCACTCCATTTTCATATCCGGACTATACTCTATTCTCTTTACGCATTTTTTACATACATACGTCCATTCATTTTTTATCTTTCTTATATTATATAATTCCTCTTTATCTTTATCCGGCAACCAGATTAATTCTTGCCATACATTACAATGCGGACACTTTATATGCCAGTACTTCTGATCCGATTCCTCGAACATGAAATCTATCCCATATCCCGGGATAGTTGGCGTTGAGCAATCCATTTCCCATGCAAATGATGAATGTTCCAATCTTGATCTATAAAGATTTTGAATATCGGGTTTAGAAAAATCTATCTCATCATGGATATTATAATCACTCGGTACCGCTATTGTTTCTCGTTCACCATACGTTCCTTTAAAATGCGCAAAACTTTGTCCTATTTGTTTTATTTTAACATTATCAGTATTAAATCCAAGTTCCTTGATCTTTGAACAATCTTTAATGGCCGGGTCCACCCTTGATTTAACAAATTTACTCACTTCATCCGCTGTCGGAAAAGTATATATAACCTGAGTCCCCTGGTACATAGATAGAAACGCTAAGAGTTTCCTGATAAGAACCTCTGAAACCCCTACCTGTACGCATTTCTTTATTACTATCATAGGATGCGTGTCATCCAGGATCGCTTCCTGATATTCATGTTTATCGAAACTGAATTCTTTCCCCTTGAGTTTGGTATAAGAAAGGACCCATTTGGAAAATTTTGTTATTTCCTCAGGTTTAAAAGTGCGGAGTTCTTTATAGAAATCTTGGATAGACATTAGTTTCTATCCCAACTTATAAGAAGCTCATATTTATCATTATATTTTGTTCTCGTGGCGTGACCTTCAAAAACTTTTCTTATCGAAATATCTACATTATCGATTATTATTCCAACGAATCCACGATCCTTGTCAATATGATGCGTTCTTGTCTTCAATCCAATTTCATTCAAAGCTTTTAACAAGGGTATTGCAACTTTATCTGCCACAAACTCTCCAGAACCGAAGTCAACTATTTTTTGTTCTTTTGTTATTTCGTGATGATGATTACAGAATTCGTATTTTTTTGTATTTATTTCCTTCATAATTTCACGGTTTTTATCATATTATTAAATATTGTCATACAGGTTTCTTTCTTTAAATCTTTAGGCAGGAAAAATTTTGTCACAAAAACTCTATTAGGATTAAATTTTCTTATTATGAATATATGCCTTACCCAGTAACGCGGATCCATTATTTTTTCTCTTCCTCGGTCTCTATTTCTTCGATCCGGCGCAGCGCCAAGGGTGAGATCTTTACTTTCTCTCTTTCCCACCTGGAGACGCTTACAACAGACACACCCAGTTTATCAGCTAGATCCTTCTGGGACCATCTTTTCTTGGCCCTCAATACTCTTAACCTGGTACCGATATCCATGTATCACCTTCCTTTTAATATATAAGGGAGATGAAACACCCTACCCGTTAGGGCCAGATGCTAACCAAGGAGGCGATGTGCCAAATGAAACTAAACACACAACCTTTCCATCTCCCTATATATTATTTCTTCAATATGCAAAACATGTTTGTGTTACATGAAGAACAGACACCCTTATTGGCCTTCCTGCCATTCTTCATGGTTACTTCCTTTACATCCACCATTTCTCTCTTTGCCTTACATTTCATGCAATATCCTTTTGCCATGACAACCCCTCCTTTATTCTAGATTCCAATGTATGTATTTTTACATAACTAAGTAATTTCTTCGATGATAGAATACAATTACATCTCCCTGCCTTCAGCCTATTCCTCACTACCTGATATTCTTCTATCTTAAATTTCAGATTAGGATCATATAATTTAAGGATCTCGCTCGCCAACAAGGGTCCCGGGTTCACCATATTAAAGATTCCTGTAATTCTTTTATGGGCCAAAACATCTATGGCAGCAACTAGATCCGGAAGATAAGTCATCGAATTCTTCATATCAAACAAACTCTTGCTTTCCTTAATATACTTAAGAAGCTTAAACACATAACTCCTTTCACTCATCTCTTTATCGATCGGCATCCTTATCCTTAATACACATACCTCTTTATACGACTTGAGGATATCCTGTGAGATCGCTTTTGTGACAGAGTAAAAACTTCCATAATAATTCGGCGCATCCTCCTCAGTCCAGATCTTCTCATATCCATCATACACACATCCGGACCCTATGTGAATCCAATACCGGCCCAGGCGCCTGCAGGCCTCAGCAATATAGAACGGCACAAGTATATTTGAAAATATAGTTTCCTGCTTATGGTCCTCGCACCAGTCAATATTAGGCCGGCCGGTCTTCCCTATACAGTTTATAAAGACACTATCTTCTCTTGCGAAGTCGTCAATAATATAATCCGCATCCCTTTGATCTCTTATTTTTTGTGGTTCCATGTAGATGTAGCCGTTAAGCTTATCCTGTAAATAATTTCCAATCCATCCATTACCTAGTATTACGTATTTCATAAATCACCAAACTTTTCCTGAATCTCTTTTTCAGACATTTTCTTTACATCCTCTAAGGTAATCCCTAATTTAACAGCACGCTGCTTTATCACCGGCCTCATTACATTGTTCATTACACTATCTAATTCAGACATTAATCCCTATTTACCTCTCTTACCATGGCGCCTTCGATAACAGTCCTTAAAAGCGAAGGCTGCTTTGAGTCGTATGTCGCTTCCTTATAAGACATCTGCGTGGGCCGATCCGTGTAAAATTCTACTTCGTTCTCTTTAATAACTATTTTCGCATTTGGTTTCGATTTAATAGTAGCACAACCTGCCAAACATATAACTATTAATATGACTGCTATTATGCGCTTCACATTACCTCCGTTACAAGTTTAGCTATAGATAGCTATGCACACAATGACCGCGATCCATATAACAAGCAAACCAAGTATCAGGGTTACCTCAAAAAATAAAGGGTGTTCACGAACCCTTCGAATTGATGGTGGAACAGGCAGTACTGGTTTATCATTCATCATTCACCTTAACCTATACCTATAATCCTTAGGCCGGTACGGGATGCAATGCAGATCCTTTTCACCCCAATTCCTTGAACCAGCGCACGATTTTCTTAATACTCTCATTCCATTCCCTCGAGCCGGTAACCCAGATCTTCAACCTTCTTATACTTCAATGGATTACTCTGCTTATCCATTTCCATCAATTC
>SDBV01002791.1_pt1 | contig 26030 bp, 27 predicted proteins | sample 2277081 | NCBI WGS metagenome assembly SDBV01 (sample SAMN10402039, study PRJNA504765) | marine sediment metagenome | isolation source: marine sediment core GS10_PC15, 223 cmbsf | place: Arctic Ocean: Southern Knipovich Ridge | collected 2010 | reverse complement strand
GCTGCGAGCTGCCTGCTCCATCGCAGCTTTGTCCATCACAGGGGGGTTGGTGTTAGTATCGGTCATTTTTTGATCCTCTCTGATCGTAGGTAGTCTGCAGCATCTGTGAAGCCATGTAGCCGCAGTTCGATTTCCATGTTGAAGCGGGATGAGTTGATAGCCCGCTCGATGAAGTGGTGTATTACATCTCGGATGATCTTGTAGTTTTGCCTGAACTGTACCTGCACGTGTTCAGGAAACTGTTCTATACTGGCTTTGATGACAAGAGTATTAGTAGTCTTCTCCGAGAAGTAGCTCGGCAAGTCCTTATCACTAACTCCCCTATCTGTAAACTCAACGATGAGCTTGGGAGCAGATTTTGGACGCGCTGGTGACCGTATTAACAGCTCACTCACAGGTGCCTCTGGAGTAGTCATCAAACGATCGTTAGTACACCAGCACCGGCGATATCCTGATCCCAGGTGAAGGTCTCGCCGTCGGCTAGACTGACTGTCGAACCACGATCCCAGAACAGGACTAGAGGGTCAACCGGTCCCGTAGGAGTGTCATTGTATAGCACCGGATACCTAAAGTCGGCGATTGATCCACCCGATGCTGTCCAGACATTATCAGTTAGGGTGAGCTTGTAGGTACCCGCTGGATCTTGGGCCGACTCTGAAACAGCGACTACGTCACCAGCTGCTGTGTAGCCGTTGCCAGCTGCGATGTCAGTCAGGTTGGCAAAGACAGTATTGGTGGCCACCGGTGCTACTAAGGCTAGCATAACCTTGTGGCTATCGGCACCGTGATCGTGAACCTTCTCGGCTACGTTCTCAGTGTAGATATTGAACTTTTGGGCTGCTGCCATCTTACTGGCTCCTCATGCTAGGAAGGTCGATGTGATCTTCCGTTCTGCTCCATCTCCGTATTCTCCGGAGACCTGTAGTACACCCCAATCCAGGCTCGTACCAACGGTGAAGCTGTCGGTAGTTTGCTGGGCCGAAGTGTATGTTCCGGTTTGCGCGTCATTCACGATTATTTCTCTTACTAGTGTACTACCATTATATATCAAAATTTTGTACTTTTCAAGGGTTTCTCCAAGGGGAACATCTGAATTGTCCCAAATTTCACCGTCAATTCGAGTGCGCCTAATCCACTTGAAAATGATATCACCCGGAGAGAAGTCCTTTCGGGCGACAGACCTTGTGGGCATTAAGGGTCTTAGTCCAACTGCAGTAGGTGTAAATACTTGCTGTTCGAACTCTGGGTCCCCTGGGGATCCCGAAGAAGGTCCATATTCCCAGGTAACCGCAACGTTCCTTAGAGACGAAGGCATATTGGATTGTAAGATAGACTCATCCAGCAATACAAACCTTGCACCCACAGCCAGAGTCGCGTCTAAGTTTACATCAGCTCCTTGTTGTAATCGAAGTAATCCTTTTAGCCTATACTGGTTTGGTGCAAGAAGGGTAGCAGACGTCCACTGGAATATCTCCCAAGCTCCTGTAGAATGTTTTAGAGCACCAACATTCTGTCCGTTAAGAACATCTAGTTCTGTAACTGACTGAAGGTCTGCAATAGACGAGAGGTCGAGGTCGAGAATAGCTCCACGATTAAAGATACCGTGGACACCTATATCAAGGGTGGTTATAGTCGTACCGAATGCTGATGGGTTGGGTATAATAGTGTCGAGTATAAATAATGTACCCGTTACCCTGTGTACAGCTATACTACCCGGCCAAGGGAATGAAGCTACAGCCAGCCAAGGAGCATAGTCGATCTCATTGGAGGTTCCTAAGAGTGGTAGGCCCAAGAACTCAAGGATCGCAATTCCCGTAGCAGCTGATTGATCTATTATGGTTGAGATTACAACCCTCGGAACCTGAACATAGAGACTTCGATCTGTGCGTGCTAATACTACAGGTTTGGTATACTCAGCTCCAATACGTGTAATTCTGTACTGGGTTGTTCTATTAGCAAAGGTTACATCTAAGACGTCTGCAGCATCTAGTGCTAGTTTGCTCGGCATGAGCTCAACATCAGCACCATCTCTGTCGATCCAAGCCTCATGCATAAGAATGTCCGCAACCTGCTGTCCTACTGCTGACGACATAACAATGTTTGGACTCGACTCTGCAACCCTCAGTGAATTGCCAAACTCACGCTGTGTTTGTACGGGCAAGACAGAATAGTCTGGATCATCACCAATAAACTTGACCCTAACTATACCAGGCAGCTCTGTTTCTTGACCTCGATGAAATTCAATTGGTCCGTGAAGCTCCTGGTCACCTTTTCCCTCCTGCAGAACCATATCACTTTCAGTGATTGTCAAAACAGGAGCTGAACCACGATTTCGGAACTTGAGCTTACCCTCTGATTCGTATGCATCAAAGAAAAAGGTAGCTGCTAGGGGGTTAATTATCTCACGGGCTGAAATCGTCGAAGACACAAAGTAGCCAGTAACAGCAATATCCAACAGTGAAGTATCAAAGTCAACCCCAAGGGGTGTGAGAACATCAGAGATAAGGTTGGATATTTCTGCATTCCCAATACGCCCAGACATCCAACGTCCAAAGACCCATCGTTCCGCATCACCCCAAACATCTGTAAGTGCTGGCCATAGTGGATATGGTCTGTGATCCCATCCTGTTACGTAAATGTGATCGAGATCAATCATCCGTCCTTCATACACAGTAGAATCTACTCTGTTAACACTTCCCTCCCAGTAACCAATGAGCGCTGAGAGATACGCAGTCTGGATAAGATTATCTCCAGATCCATTTGAGTAGCGCGCTAAGCTACCAAAAGCATCCTCTGAATCAGGATCGTAAAATGCATCGGGTTGGTTAGTCGACTTATCGTGTGCTCCAGTTCCTATTGACATTAACCAGATAGGCTTTGACTTTACTACCCAACTATTAGGTGAACCATCACGAACCCCAGCAGGCCTTTCATGATGTGCTGAGAGCCACCAGTTCTGGATGTCTTTGCGACGAAACACCCAATCCTCATCTGCAGCATCTGGGTCATTGATAGTTGTCCGTGTTTGGCTATCCCGATTAGCCTGACTAGTATACTCATAGGTGTATTCTTCACCACCTTCAATCTGGCTTTTCAAATAAGCGATGTCATAAATAGAACTATGAGTCGCGGCATCCAGATGAGTAGTACCATCACGCCAATCTGAAAGAGGCGCATAAAAGTTAATACTAATACCAGAAATGTCAGCATGATTCCAGATGTCATCCATATTGAAAAGAATATCACCGGATCCATCATCAGCGTGGTTAACATTCCATTCAGTCCAGTGAGCGGCGTATGTAAACTTGGGAGGTGTTTTAGAAGCATCCGTCCATACCTTTTTGACCTCGACGAGCAGTGTGATCAACTCATCAACTGCGGGGAAGGCAGCTGTGTTATCCTGAATGTGGGTAAGTCCTGTTAGGTCAGTTCCTATAACAAAGACATCATCAGGACCAACCATACCACCCTGCTCGCACAACTTAGCATAATGCAAAACCATTCTACGGTAGGTCCAGGAAGAGGGGGTTCCGGAGAACGGAATAGTACCAGAAGCAAACGCTCCAAAGTCAGCAGCTACCTCATTGCCAAAGAAGGTTCCGATTTCAGTAACTGCTCCTGCAAGCTTGTATGTTGAGCCTCCCTGTCCTGGAGCAGCATTTAAGGTGATACGACCTGTCCACGGAAATACATCCTGTCCTGAGGTCCCATCATAAGGGTTGGTTAATATATTGTCTGGAGGTATATCCATATACAACTTACAAACAAATGTCAGGTTCAGTCCCTGAGCTAGAACATGCTCAATGCCATCCTTAATTGAGCGATCAGATGGGGTTCCACCCGCATAGGGCAGTCCATCAGCTTGTATAGTAACTGTTGAGTCAGCTTCACTCCTATCAGTGTCCGATACAATCCATGCATACTCTGAAGGTCGTTCAGTCCTTCCCGGTGGATCCAAAACTTCAGGCCTCGGGCGGATCTTTGAAGTATCACACCGCAAGTCGTTACAAGTCCAGCCTGTAACCATTGAAACCCTTGTGACTGCTGACATAACATCCGTTAGGTTTTCAAGGGCTGTAATAAAGTCAGGAGTACCATTCTGATCATGTGAACTCAAAGCTGCACGCTCACCTGTGTTGTCATCTAGAAGATCAGTAACTGCTTGTGTTGCATAAGCAAAGTCGCCGTACCCCGGGATAATATTGACAGATCTGATACGACTGACAATCGAACCAATATCAGTCACCTCGAAACAGCAGCGCTGTAGAGTTGGAAAACCCGTAATAAGGTCCTCTCGCCACTGCCAAAAACACTTTTCCTCATCACTCCACCAATACCCTTGGAACGCAACATCTCTATCACCAAACTCATCCTGCTCGTTAAGGAAAGAAACTAGTTCACCTGTTCTTAAGTCTATTCTATAATAGTCGTTGTCAGCAACCCCAACAGGCCAATACATGAAGTCACCAATGATCTTGTCATTATTTACCGTAATACCAAATGGCGGTGCTTTAATGCTTGTAATATCTGTTTGCCAAATAACACCACTGGCTTCACTCCACTTTACAAAGTATTCTTTTAAAGGCGTAACATCAATATCAACTTCAGTCTGTATTACAAACACAATAGAGTTATCAGAAGGGTCGTACAATATATGCATGGATTCACCACTTCTAAGAAGTTTGTCAGTGAAACCAAGATCAGCCATTGAGATTGTGTCAACCTGAGTTTCGGTTATAGTACCAGATGTACCAATAGTGTATTTCATCACTCGTAGTTCATCAGTAGTAGGACCCAAATCCTCCTTGGAGAGAATGTTCCAACCCTCACCTAGAAGCCCATTAGTAGGAACCGCATAAACATAGTTTGACCCCGGATCTGGAACGTCTGCCTGGAAGGTCAATGATGGGTAGTTATGATAACGAGTACCTAGAACATCGACCTCAATTGTTGCTTGAGCACCCGTACTGGGATGTTCCAAAATTATGTGCTGACCCCTCTCACCCGGAAGAATATCATCTACAGCAGCCTCAAGTGTGATTGTTGTTATTAATATCTTTGCTTCCGGGTCGTATACATAAGCAAAAGCATCGCCTGGATCATTACTTTGTTCATCGCCTCCCCATAAAAATCCAGTCTTGGTCTCGATCCCATAGATTAACATTCCAACAAACATAGACCCCAACTTCAGATCGTGAGTCTGAACAAAATTAAGGGTGTCGAGGTTAAACTCTGCCATGGTAGGACTGGTATTAAAAGTATCTTCCTCAAAAAGGTATACCTTCCTGTTAATATAGTCAACCATAGTTTGATCAAGTGACCAAATACCTACCTCACTAATAGTGGGTTCGTTGCCAAATTTACAAGTAAATTCTTCCTTCTGAGCAACCCGACAAACCTCGAAATTCATCTGTGGGATGTGATTACCATACGGTTCGAGCTCAAGGTCTTCAAAGACTACATAAGCAACACCTCGAAAAGCAGGAGTAAAATCAGCCCCCTCTATAGCAAGGATCTTAGGATCGACTTGTTGATCGTCAGTTCCGAGATAAATTCGCATTGTGATATCACTTGTATCCAACACCTGGTTATCAATCCAGATACGGCCTATACCCTTAATAGGACCCTCAGCCACACTACAGGCAAATGAAACAGAATACGTTGTGGTTTTAGTTGTTGAACCGCCAACAGCCTTGCCCTGCTTCTGTTTATGAGTCTTTTGTTTAAAGCGGGTCGACCAGATTATGGGTCCTGGAACTCTTATGCAGCCCCATACTCGTGTTATTGGAGTCCCTACAGCTGAGCCTCTAAACCTTGTTTCGTCTAGTCTAGGACCTCTAATAGTCATACCCTTAGAAAACAGTGCCTGATCAATAAAGGATCCCGCAACCCCTGCAGCAGTAACAAAAGCAAGGGCTCCAATTCCAGTTAGGCCAAGGGGTCCAAGTGCAGCAGTTGCTGCTACAACCAATACTAGTGATGTGGACATGATACTACTCCTGGCCATCTAAACACGTACGTACCTAGCTTTAGCCAGACACGATTAGGGGCACTTGAAAGCACACGCTCTCCATCAAGCGAGTGTATAACCTTACCATCCTCATCCTGTATTGCACAATGCTTTACAGCACTTCGTCTTCTTACACGGAAGAGCAGTACATCCCCTGGCCTTGGATTCCGGGCCCCAGCGGCTGGTGTAACCTGGAGAAGATGTTTTTGAGCAGCGTCAAGGAGAGGCTCTCTAATGTGAAAGGGAGCAGATCTGTCAAGGTTAGCTGCTTCAGCCCAAATTGGAGTGTAACTGGGGGCTTTTTCTGGCCAGAAGCCGTAAATTTCATGCCACATTCCAATTAGGAGTCCTAAACAGTCTACACCAACACCTTTTAGCCTGCCCTGATGGGCATACGGCGTTTCTTCCCAAGATCTTGCAATCTCGAGTACATCCCTAGCCGTTGTAGGCTTCACTGGGACACTATTGTTGAAACAGAGAAGAGCCATCATTCTTTCCGCTATCTTCCTTTGCGAACACCAGAACACTGTCTTGATTAGGCATACGTGGGAAACCTTGGAAGTTGACCACATTGTCGAACTTCGCTTTGCACATTTCGATTGTTTTGTCACAACCCGCTACGATATTGAAGGTATCGGTGGCTTGTATGTCAAAGGGCATAGGCTCCCACAATGTGATCGTAGCATTTGATCCGGTAACCTTATGAACTTTCACCTCCATCTTGATCTTGGTGTTGTTGCCTGAGGTCCACGTGATGTGTCCACGTGTAAACCATTCGTCGGGTGTACTTGAGAGACTTGTAACTGTTGCAACAAATGATAGGCGGTCAATCACACTGCTAACGGGAGCACCATGAACGGTATATGGATGTCCTAGAGGTGACGTTCCTGAAAGATCGACACCACACTTTTTCGAACCCAGAAGAACATCACACGTATAAAGGTGGATTCTACCTGTGGGCTGGTTCAAATGATGAGAAAGGCTGCGCACTTCAGCCATATAGGCAAGACGACCTCGAGATATATTCCCAATCGTACCTTTGAACTCTATGACAAATTTAGTAACGTCTGTCCAGTCAACACGATAAACAGTAATTTCGGCACCATCATAGAAACCTGAAACGATGTCGTCCGCTTTGATCTTGTCAGATTGAAGGAATCCAAAGGCGTCGAGGTCGTCGATGTTCATTCCGGTACTTTGTTCTAGAGTTGAAGGTGTATGCCCTGCATCAGGTTCAAATGTGACGCCTTCAAAAGTGAGTGGTTTGTCGTGATTTGTAAACCCCAAAATCACATTGTCGGTGCGCTTAACCTTATAAGCCTGGCAGTGAAAGGTTCCACCATCGTCAAGATCAGTCTGCATACCTGCCGGAAGAGTTTTCATGCTGCTAGTGCTATCCTCCGCTCGATTAATGGCAGGGATGGAAACTGTCCATGCTCGAAGTGCGACAAGTTCGTAAGCAACTTGTCATCTGCAAATCTCACAGGTACGTGATATTCATAACCAGCCTTTACATCAACACTGGAACCGGGTGCGGAGTCAAAAGTGACAACTCCAGTAGCAGTGTCAACTGTAAATCCAGAGCCTTGAGGTACATCATCAAGCGAAATTACAACTGTGCCTGCTATCGGCTTCTGGATGTTCCGAACAAGTGTACGACCAGCACTCGTGTAGTTCTTGATCAACTGGAAAGTAGTATCAGCAGCATCACCCACGCCTATTAGTTGGTCGGTATCGGTTACTGCTTGTAAGGGAAGTCCCGATCTATAGTCAGCCCAGTCTTTATAACGGAAGCCAAAAACAACACCGTGACGAGCAAGGAAGAACTCTTTTACAATGTGGAGTTGGTCAATTGTCTTGATACCATAGGAAACATCAAAACGATGTCTTGGCATTGACCAGGGACTATTAGCTTCCTCAAAGCCTAGAGAGCTTGTTGCAACCTCACCAAGCAGCCAAGGTCCACCAGTCGATCCATACGAGATGTTGGTTGGGAAGATAGCAGTTTCGTCAAATGGTATGGCCATTACGCGTTCCTACTGCCAGCGTTGACGAACTGTGATGCCATAGCAGCCATTTCAGACTTGGCTCGGAAGAATCCAGGAGGATTAGGAGTGTGAATGTTGAATGTTATATTAGGGCTGCCCCCACCCCCTACAGTATTTACAGATAGATCGCCACGACTGTTGCGGATCAGTGGTAACAAGCCCTCACCTCCAGCTTCACCCCCTATAACTAGACTTCCATCCCCACCGCCAAATAGTGTTGGACCTCCAAGAACAGTTCCATGTGCAGCAGGACGTGGAACTGGTATTGGTGAAAACGTGGGCCCTGCACCTCCACCGAGAACGCCTCCCAAAATACTAGTACCGATCTTTAAGAGACTTCCAAAGAGTCCACCACCACCTCCACCGGAGCTAGTAGAGGTGCTAGGATTCATGATGTCATCGAGTAGGGGCTTGATAATAGCTAGTCTAAAGAATTCGCTTAGTAACTGTTGTACAACACTACGACCAAGATCTACAAGGCTTTGCATGCTAAACTCAGCATCCAGCACCATCTGTGCAAAGACATCGCTGAGACCCTGTTCAATTTCTTCCATTGCATGTTTGACAGCCTGCATAGCCTCAACCTGACGCCTGAATGCTGGAGCAATATCTTTGAGCCCATCAATGAGTTGGGTATACCTTTCAGTAAGACGATTTATCTCTCCCTGCGTGAATATTATAGGATCGAGCTCCTTTCTAAAGTCTGCAATAAGGTCCGACCGCTCAAAGGCCTTTAGCAAATCCTCGACCACTTGTGGTGATCCTGTTTGCATAGCAGCTAGCTGGGCAGCAAGGCGATCAAGATCTTGACCTACCTTATCGAGTACGTCGAGTCGTTGAATCTCCCTATCAACGTTCGCTAGTTCAATTAAAGCATCCCTAAGCTCAAGAACCTTAGCTGCTGCTACCTGTGCTGAAACACCCTCCTTGTCAAGCTTGTCAATTGTTGAGGCAAGTTCATCAGCGATGTCGAATTGTTGTGCCAGCATATCGAGTGCTGCAGGGCCTGCTGCTAAAGCTTCTATCTCCAGTCGTATACGTTTGATAGTCTGTTCAACATCAGCAAGCGCACCTAAGGGATCCTGTTTCTTCTTACCCTTATTCTCTCTTAGTAGTGCAGCATTTCGTTCAAGTTCCTGACGGAGTTTGTCAAGTTGGAAGGTAGCTTCAGCGCCTTCGATTCCAAGTGTTTTTAGACGCTTCTCTTCAGTTGCGAGAGCTTCAGTTACCTTATTGACGTCAGAAAATGCTTCGAATGCTTTCGGACCCTTTGCGAGCGCTTCGTTTTCAAGGCGAAGGTTTGAAACTTGCTGTACAATGCTCCTCAGCGCGTCATCGATTGCTACTTGTTGGGTAACGTCCCTGAGGCGTCTCATTGCCTCAATTAGAGGTCTGAGGATACGCTCTGCTTCTGCAGCATCATCGCTAGCAGCGATAAGTTTTTGGCGCCACTTATCAATGAACTTGTTGTCTGCAACAACCTGTTTGAACTCCTCGAAGATTTTTGTACCCCGGAGGACACCCTCAGATTCACGACTAAGATTTGCGGTGGCTGTTGCAATATCTTCAATAACTTTTCCGGTTTTAACATCGGCTAGGCCGACTAGAGAAGCTTTGAACTCATCTAGTCTGGTTTTTATAACCTCGACATTTTCCGTTGAGGTAAGTAGCTTGATCGTGAAAGCTTCGATTGCTTTTGTACGTGCAAGCTCAGCATTGAGAGCCTCAACAGCTCCTTTACCCTTCTCCAGGGCCTCTGCCTGTTGGTTAATGACATCTATCTGCTTGTCAAGGCCAGCCAGAACTGACTTATCTTGCTCGGCCCTCAATTCACTTAGTGCCCTAGCAAACACTCTAGCTGCAAAGGCTCCAATTGCCAGTGAACGTGTTTGTACAGCTGTTGCGTCTCCAAACTTTTCGGCGGCTCTTGTATCCGCTAGCTCTCTATTAAATCGTATAACTGCTGCTTCTCCCTGACGGGTAGCAACAACCAATGCGTTCATGTCTGAAACGACTTCGAGGCCTAGCTTAAACGCCTCACCCCTAGCAGCTTCATTAAATGCTAAGAGAGCTGCTTTAGCTTGGGTTACCCCCTCTTTTACCTGATCAAGGTCTTCTTTCTTCGGGAAAGCCTTTATAAGGTCGGCTTCAATTTTACCGAGAGTCTCTAAATCCTTGAACTCAGCTTTGAGAAGGGCTACCGCAACAGCACCCTCTCTCATGGCTGCGGCTTCTTGGTTTATCTTATCTATTGACTTGGTGACAGAGTCAAATAGCACCTGTCGAGCCGCAACTGCTGCTGCATCAATCTTACGTTGTACTTCAGCTTGTCTTTTTTGATCCTTGAATAGTATCGATTCTCGTTCTGCAAGTGCTTCCCCAACCTCTTTCAGAGCCTCAAGCTGAGCTATCCGGTTAGTAATTGAGGCATCAAACTGCCCGATGTCTGCGCCTAATGCAACAGCACCAGCTTTTCGAGTCTCGAGAGTACTGAGAGCCTTCTCTACAGTTTTGATTTCCCTACGTGTTTGTTCACCAGCAACATTCAAGTCTCTGAGTTGTGAGCGCGTAAGATCGAGCGCGGTTCTCTTTGCATTTTCTTGAGCTGCAACGAAGGCGTCAACCCGATCGATTAATCTGTTTTGAGCTTCAATTGCGTTTGAAGTGCCAGACGCGAATACTGCAAAGCCAACACCAGCTCCGACAATGAAGCGCAGTGCTAGTTTGAGTGCTAAACCTAATCCAGTTGCTGCTCCCGCAACCCCAAGGAGGAAGCCCCCGACCTTCTTGAGGAGGCCGAGCATGACACCCAAACCCCTAAGGATACCGGGCCCGGCTAGGCCGATGAATCCAAAGGTAGCAGCCCCAATTGCACCTATAAGAATGTCCATGTTTGCAGCAAGTGTACCGACAACACCAGAGAGGGTATCTAAAGCTGCTCTGTAAACCTTACTAACGCCAACAGCTCGATCAAATGACAGGTTAAACAAGAACATAGCGTTGTCCAAACGTCCGATCGAAGCTTGGAGAGATTCTATCCTGTTAACACTTTCTGCACCGAAAGCTCTGCGCACCTCCTTAGCAAACAGTGGGAGGAAATCTACTGCTAAGAGCTTACCCTGCTTAAGCATTTTATTCAACTCTACAGTGGTAAGACCCATTGCGTCTGCAGCTCTATTAAAGGCACCAGGCAATCTATCACCAAGCTGTTGTCTCAGCTCCTCAGCAGTAACAGTCCCCTTGGACATGATTTGTTCGATTGCTTTTAAAACACCCTTAACATCTTCTGCAGGTAACCTAAATTTAGCAGCAGCGAACGATATATCTTCAAATATTTGTGTAACCTTAGCACCTTCCAGACCCGTACCCTGAGAGGCTGTTTGAAGCCTTGTAAACCCCTCAGATAGATCAGCTAGGCTTAAACCCGTAGCCTCAGCTAGATCTTTGAGCTTATCAAATTCTTTGGAAGCTCCTGCAGTAGTTCCTGCTATAGCAGTCATACGTGCATTAATAATGTCCATCTCTTTAGCAGTTGTGATGGAGGCACTACCCAACTTGGCAAGAGCAACACCCGCAAGAGTAACCGTTGCAATGAGACCTGCAATTACAAATGATGTGCGAGCCGCGATGGATGCAACTGCCTGAATCTGTGCGCCTAGACCACTAAGAGGACCAAGTGCAATAACTGAAGCACTCGCAAAGTCTCTAATTGAGACCCCAAAGAACTGCGTTTCAAGAGCTGCGTTTCTTTGATCTGTCTTGAACTGACGTAGTCGACGGCCTGAGGCACCTAATGTAGCATTGAAGCGCGCCATAGCACGGTCAAATGTAAGAGCACTAGCCTTGCCCTTTGTCATCTCAAGAGTAAGCTGTCGGAATGCATTACTTGATTCTCTAGTAGCTTTGGCACCCGCAGCGCCAGCAGAACCTTTTGTACCAAGAGACTTGGCTTCTCGTTGGAATTTTAGAATTGCCTGGAGCGATCCAAGAATAGCACGTTCTTGTCTCCGGAAGTCCGACTCTGTTTGGCGTGCACCTTTACCAGTAGCTCTTGCTGCCCTTTCGACAACCTGTCCGAACCGTGCCATTTTTATCATGGTACGGTCTAGCGCTTCGTCACCAGTGACTACTCCAAATTGGATATCACCAAGACGTATTGGCACAGTTGGTACTACCTCCTTTGACCTCTAGACCCCAGGTCTAACCCCAGGGCTTTCTTGCTCCAGGGTGTGAACTTCTAGCTGATGCTTTTCTCTGTGCTTTCTTGGCCTCCGCAGCTTTCAGCTTAAAGTAGGCTATCCATCCTGCAAAACTATCGGGAGGGAACTCCAAGATCTCGTCTACTGTCTTGCCTAACTGTTCTGCTATGTAGTATGCATTGAACAGATTAGGATCCCTTTTTAGTTTTTTCCCTCTTGCTCCACATTGATATTGGTCAACTCAGCGATTGCCTGGTTCATCCTAGACATGTCCTCACCAAAAGGCATGCCCAAGATCAGATCGATATCAGTGGATTCAAACACAAGGTCCTTGGTACCCGGTATGTAGACATAGTTGATGACCATCTCAGCTGCAGCCTGACCCGGATTATCAACATCAAGGCGCCTCAACTCGAGGACGCGCTTGGTTGAGGGCTGCCTGAGCTCGACTTTCTGCCCGAAGAACTCGATAACCTTCGACTTCGGCTTAGCCGACTCAAAGATCCGCTCTCTCAGTGTCTTTTCAACTAGCTTGACACCACTCTGTGATTGTTTTGCCATCTGTGCCTCCTAATGGCTGCTCCCTAAGGTTTGGTGGGCCCCCATAGTAAGGGAGTACACCCATGAGGACCCATAAGCAGTCGATCAACTAGGATGTCGATCAAACTGGGGTGGTTGCACCTGTTCCTTGGACTGATATGTTAAACTCGTGCATGGTCTCCAAACCACCCGCGAGTGATATCTCTGTGACGACACATACACCCTCAAGGCCAGCAACCCCATCTGAAAGGTATTCAACATCAAGCGCCGACTCATCCTGCCAGGAAGTGAGAGCCTTCTGAATGGCAGTATTGAGGGTTGTATCGTTTGCGTGATCCCACGAGAACGGGAATTCTACTGCAGGAACATTATCGGGCACAGACAGACTGAAGTTGACTGTCTCTTCTTCGAGTGCTCCAACATCTCCTGATTGACCTTCACTGATCAGTCGGAAGAAGCCCCTACAACGGCTTTTTTGGTTGCCATCAGGGTTGATCTCAATGATAGTCTCCGCCCTTGCAAGGAGGGCTGCCAAGAAACCATTAGTGAGATCATAAACACCTGTGAGCTCCAGAGCCACAGTTTTCAAGCCAGCCTCGAACGTTCGACGTCCTGAGTTAGCCTGTGCAGTGACAAAATCGGTGTTCTCGATTGCCTCTGCTGTTTGTGTGAGGTTGTAGCTCTGCGCCTTGCCAACAGCTGCTACCGGGAAGAACTTGCCCGTAGCTGTGATGGCCCCAGACGGCGTGTAACTGGAAACAAATGTTACCTTGCCGAACAGGAAGTCAATTGACTCAATATCAGCATCCGCAACAGACGCTGCGCTATCCAGGATGTCCATAGTCACTTCGCTGCGATCCCAGATCTCTTTGGTTGCATCATCAATACGATAGGTCTTGCCCGAAACGAGTGTCATAGACTCGGCAGTGAATACAGAAGCAGTACCTATCTCACTGATATCGACCTCATAGCCTGCGAAGCCCTTATAGATACCGTTTGCAGTAACTCCCCAGTTGATCAGTCCTGGAAAGTTCGACCTGAAGTTCGCGCCGAAGATAGTATCATCAATCTCAGCGCCGTCATTTCTGAGCTCACCTGAGTTACCAGGGAGGACGAAATAGGTTGTCCCGCCATCACTTGAGAGCGAGATTGTTTTAGCTGCCATGATTTCGGTCTCCTTACAATGCTACCCGATTAGCACCGGGTGGCGGTTCAACTATGAGCGCGAAGTTCACACTTAGCATTGGACGCTCATTTTCGTCGTAGCCAAGCCAGTTGACATCACCAATTGCGGTGACTGAAACCCACCTTGTGTCCCCAATGGTTTGGCTGTTGAGGCCAAGAAGTTCATCCTTGACATTTTGGGCTTTATCCCTAGCAGCGACGTAGTCACTAGGGTTTCCCCGTATCATAACTTGCATTGAAGGAAAGTCGAGAGCGAATTTCGGGTCTGACGCCCTTCCTCCAGTTCTGGCAATTGCTAACTGTCTATTAGGTGTCGAAGGCATGCGTGATATGTTAAGGGTCCATTCCTCATTAGGGGTAATGGTACCAACTCCAGCAGTTGCTAGGATGCCTCTCATGTCTTCTTCAAGAGTTAGAGCCATTATACAGCACCCCCAAGACCGCTAGCTACCTTATAGCCTTTAGCAAGCCGCGCTTGTATCTCACCTGCATCCTCTTCTAAAGCCACCTGTAAAAACTTTGCCCTTGTAGGAGGCTTGTGGAAGAAATCAGTACGTTCGTGTACAAGAGCTGCATAGTGAGGAAAACCCCTGAAACCAAATCCAATAACTACAAATGAACCGCTAGAGGATCTCCCAGCTTCAAGGAAGCCACTATCTCGCAGGTCGCCTGTATCTTCAGGAGTGTAAACATCACGAGCCTTAAAAAACGTCGGCTCTAGAGCTTCCCTAAGAACTTCGGCACCCTGAGTCTTTACATGATCGGCCCAACGTCGATATTCCTTTAGAATAGCAGCCATTTGGGCCTGAACTGCTCTTTCATAACCTGGATGGATATTGCCACGACTATTTGTGGCACGCACTCGTCCTACACGTCCTCTGAGTGACTGAAATGCACGGATGCCCATCAGAGAAAAGCTCTTATTTCACGGCTTGCAGAGCGTAGACTCGGTATGTCCATGATTTGACGGATTTCTTCAGCACCACTCACAGTTAGTGGACTAAGAGTAGTAGACTTACCCAGGAGCAGGTAGCCCCCAACCTCTATAGTTTGTGGAACAAACACAATTGCCTTGCTTACATCTATTTCACCAACAACGCTTGTGAACTGCTCAGCTTTGTCTTCCCAACGACACTTAATGGGTACGGGAGCAGCAAAGGTTTTGCCCCCAAAACCATCAGAAACCGGACTACCCCAGTAGGTAGCGTCTTGCTTATATGCTTGCCGAACTAACATCAAACTACCTGGAACTGTGCTGGCTTTGCAGATGAAGGAGGTCTTGCTGATGCTGCATCATCAAGCTCTTTTAACTTACCTGAGATATCCAGGCTTAAGGCTTGCTGTCCAAAGCGGGTCGAGGTATAACCCAAGGTCTTGGATGAGATGAATTTATACCTCTCTTTTGAATCCCCTATAGACTGGTCACCAATACCACCACGCTCCCATGCTAACACGGCAAAGTGGGCTGCTAGGTAAAGCTCTATCTGAATCTTTCTAGCGGCTGTCAATACAGTACTGGTAAGATCTTCAGTGACTATCAAGTCGGCAATCGTAATATGTAGCGCCACCTGATCATTTGGCATGTCAGTAGCGTTTTCCCTGAGGAGCTTCCGAACATCATCTTCGGTTACAAGCGGCACTGCATCACTCCATATTCAGTACAGGTCAACCTGCTTCAGCTGTGCTCTCAGCAGTGGGGGGTGGGGGGCTCACCTTTTCCATTACGTCGGCGAAGTTCTTTGCCTGTAAAGGTGTCAGCCGGACAACATCACCCGCAACCTTTGTCACCTTATCTTTACTACGCCCCGTAGAAAACTTACCACCCGTTACGCGATACTCAGCTTTGCCATCGTCTTCGATTTTGGTCTCGGCCTTCTTTGCTACTGCATTCATTTTAGTGCCTCTCTTTCATTTGTGAATGGTGGGGACCAACCAACACGTCCCCACCAACCACCGTACGGCCAGAGCCGAACTTCATTACGAGTAGTGAACAATACCAGACTGGTTAGCCTTGTCATCCCTGATGCGGGGGACCATCATGGCCATCACCTTGAAGTTGGTGATCATCCCACCATGAGATTCCCACTGCAGAGTTGTTGGCTGCATACCAGTCACCATCTCGACCACATTCGATGTCATCTGGATCATTATGACCTCACCTGCAGTCATACGATTTGTTGGACGGACAGCTTCAATACCAGGAATTTCCATGACACGCTGCATGATGGTCTTGTCACTGTTGGCCTTGTAGTCATCTCCCATATGTACAAACGCATCGTACGGTACGTAGATGACATATGGGCCATACATGTTGTCGCCGATTGCGTCGTCGATCATTGCCAATACATCGCCGACAATCTGCTCACCAGTAGCCGTCGCCCAATCAGCCGTAACTGTTCCCGTAGTACGATTGGGAGCGTTTCGGTAACCAAAGATCTGCCCGTTAGTCTGGGAGATCGTCGTACCGTTCATCACAATTTCATCGATCTTCTCTGCAACCACCCGGGCTGCAAGACCAGCATTGGTAACATCCAGTGACTCACCCCGATTACGCGAGGCAGCCAGGGCCCGGATGTTGATCTTGAAGTCCTTGTGGATGATCGGGAAAGGCATCGATTTGAGATCGTAGGTAGCCCGATCTCGTGTCGCCTCTGAGACACCCGACATGTTGACTTCAGCAGGAGTGAAGTCGCCGAGGCGCTCCCACTCAATCCTGGTAGTCCCAAGCGGATTGGGTACGTCGAACCGCAGATTGCGACTCAACAGGTCACCGGCCAAGATCAGCCGATCACGTGCAATCTCCACAACGGTCTCATCCAGAAGGATCCATTCATCCTTCCGAAGAACGTCACAGGTTCTGAGGACATTAACACTAAATCCCGTACTCAGGAGGCGGTGAGCCACCGAAGCCGGAAAGTCTAGTGATGTGCCCTCCGATGTGACGAAGTCCATCTGGGCTTCGCCAGCAGCAATGTTATCTTCTGGCATGTCTGCTCTCCTCAAAGCACTTCAGCGGTCATCCGCACGACAGCGGAACCACCTGAGTTGTCGACGGCCTCTCGAGAGAACGCAATCGGCGTCCCAGCACCCGAAAGGAATTGAGCTGTGGCATTACCCGGCTCAGTAGAACCATCTCCGCCACTCGCGGTTGCAACGATCAAGAGCGATGCGGCTGCACTTGCAACAACCTGTGCGATAACATCGGTTGCAGTGTTCGAGGCCGTGGCGGGAGTGATAGTGATCAGATTACCAGCAACCACAACAGAGGCGGTACCAGCATCGGCCAAGACGACTTCAACATCATGACCGGCAATGCCATCCTTTACGGCAGTGAAAGTGAGATCACCATTGGCATCAGCTTGACCATCAACAGTAACACTGGCTTTGGCTGACGTTTTGACAGTACCGTTACCAACCGATTCTAGGAGGTCACCAACAGCGATCGCGGCTGTTCCGACAGCAACAGTAGCACGCCACTCAGCACCTCCCCTCAAGATCGAGTAGAGGCAGCGGTCGTTCAGGGCATAATTGGTCTCTATGCCTGAACCAAACAGCTCATTCTCTTCGGCGACAGCAACCTGGATCGCACCTCCAGTCGAGCTCTGCCGTGCAGCCTTGAGAGCAGTATCGATCTCGACCAGATCTCCTGGCTGTATCACCCCCGCAGCGTTGGCTTCCTTTCGGTAGCTTTCACCTTTGATGATGATTGTTTCAGCAGCTGTGGAAGCCATGATCAGCCCTCCTTCGAATTAGCGGAGCCATTGGCACCCTTACGCGGGAATGCCTCAGGCGGCGGGGGTGGAGTGTCTTGACTCACCCTAGGAGCCACAGGAGCTGCCCTCCCAGTAAGGTTAGCTGTAGGCTCAGCTGCTCCCTTTGGGGTTCCCTCTTCGACGACGGGAGGCACCTCAGCCAGTCCAGCCATCTTGGTAAGGATGCGTGGATCCATCTCACGAAGCTCGGCCTCGCTGAAGGCGTTGTTTTGGTTCGCAAGAACCTTCGCAACGTCACCGTCGACACGCTCGTTCATGAGCACCTGCCCAGTCTCGATACTAGCCCGAAGCTCGGGTGAGAGCTTTGGAATCAACTCAGTCATCGAGCTGATCACCAACGGGGCCTTGGAAGGCTCAGCGGGGCTGGCTCCTTCAGTATTCGGCGCCACTACTGGAGTGATCGCCTTGGTATCATCTTCTCCTGCCATGGTTTCATCTCCATCACTGGCATTGACACGGGGGCTGATTCGTGTGAGCAGGTTCACCTCTATAGGATCTGACGTGAACGTGACTTCGCCCTCACTGGTCATCTCGAATTCCATTGATCGGAACTTCATATCATCCCAGATCTCGAAAACGACCTGCTCACGGGTGAATGTGCGAACACTAAAGAGATCAATGTCCTCACGGGTTTCGAGTGCGTTAAACAGAATCTTACGCACATCATCGATTGGCATGTCACTGGGAAACTCATTGACAGATAAAGTCCCAGCAGCCTCGCTCTCTGGGAAAGCCAAAGCAACATACGCATTGGATAGGGATCTACAGCGCTTTGCTGTTTCAGCCCTTATCTGTGCATTCGTTTTCTTTTTCTTCTTCTTCTTGGTATCGTCCCCAATTCCATGATCAGTTGAAGCTGCAGGTTCTGCCATCTTCGGTTCTCCTTCTGTGGAACGGCCAGACTCTCCGTAGGGTTCGTCGCCATTATCTCCACTATCTCTGCTGTCACCAGCCGGTAGAGGGACCCCGCCCGACTGAGACTGCAGTTGGAGAGTTACAGCACGAAAAGCCCGACCGCCTCCACCTGCAGTGCCCTCCAACACGTTTAATCTGGGAGCACCGCACCCCGCCTCGACAGAACAAGCACCTGTTACACCTGCTGGAAGCATTGCTAGGTGATCTGGAACAATATCTGACCAGATCCCTTCAAACTCATTACCTTCATGAATTCCATGAACCTCAATAACCTCAACAAATAAACCCGTGGATACTTCAATAACTTCCTCACCTTCAAGGCGGTCTATTAAATCTTTACTGTCATCATTAAGTTCATTTGCTCTATCAATGTTGATCCAAGCCTCGGTTTTTAGCTTCTTGTCTTCGAGATGTGTGTTGAAAAGGTGTCCAATTGCCCAGTCACTAAGAACTTGAGGACTATTTGCACTAACAAATTGGTTATTTACCTTTGGATGACCCATTGTTACGGGTCTTCCATTCCATCCCGAAGGAAACTTGCCGAATTCGCTTGCTGGCGCAAGTTCAGCCTGCCCCGCATTTGCTGGACTCAAAACACCTTCAACAAGAGCAATCAATGGCACAACCATATGGGTTTTGCCTTCAAAAGTCTCTTCGCGGATACTACTCGTATCAGGTGTCATCAGAATTGTAGGCATTTACATCTTCAACCTCCTTTATCTCTGGACATTGTCTACATTGTAATTATTATAGATCATTTTTCAGCCCCCTTCAACAGGAATCTGAGATCATCCAAGCTCTTCTCTAACAAGCACTACATGCCAGACAGTATTGTCATTACTAGAACCTACATATCTTTCGTAAAGATGTTGTACATTTTCAAATGCCTCTTGTCCAGCAGCTGCAGATCCTTTATTTGCCCTACACATAGGTGTAATCATCTGGTGAGCTGACTTTATCCCTGATATTATGGTTTCACTCATGACTAGCACCCACCTTTACGTCATCAGGGTCGTCAAATATAGGCTCTGGTTCATCCAGTCCAATAATCATACGACCTTCATCGCGGTTGATGGGTGGTTTTTCATCAGAGAGGGCTTTTGAAACGTTAGCAAGTGTGCGAGCACGTTGTGCACTTGTTTGTGCACGTTCAAGTGGCGACTGCTTAAACGCATCAGGCCATTTCCATGATAGAGTTACAGGGACTGGGATCACCCCAGCAAATACCAAACGGCGAACTAAAGGATTGAGAACGACTGGCTGGGCAAAGAGCTCCCGTCTCTCTTCAACCCTCACAGCCCAGTTAGCACGATCCTGAGCAGATGCAAGCTGTCCAGCTTCAGCACCCAAGAGGATCCGTTGTGGAATTCCAGAAGCTGCTGAGATCAATGCTATCTGGGTGCTAAACACACCACGTGGATCTGCAACTTTTCCACCAAGATCTGTGATTTCAACACCCCGGGTTCTAATGAACCTACGGAGCTGGTGTTGATACTCCTCAATCTCATCAGCCAATGCATCAGCATCTTCAGGAGTAAGCTCCAAATCCTTGTCAACATCAGCTTGAAGACCCTTACTACCCGACATCCAATAGGTCTCAGCGGCTCCACCAACAGTCTTCAACACATCATCCAACAGGTTAAACACCCTAATAAGCCGTGGATTACCATAAACAGACGTTTCGAGGGTGTTCTCTGCAACATGAATGACCCTTGAAGCGTGAACCTCTATAGGCATACTCTTGAATATCTTACGGGTACCAAACTGTATGCTTTGAGCACGGATGTTATACATTCTAGGCATTGCAAAGAGTGGGTTTAATGGATTGTCTTCGAACTCATGAATATCCACACTGACCTCACTATAGGCCTGTACGAAATTCAGTTTCTTAGCAGAACCCTCCTCTAAGGGTTCTTTTAAGTCCTTACCATCATCAAAACCGAGCAGCAAAACACCAAATGAGTACATTCCTATCATATTGTCGAGGCGGTAAATGTGGTGGAACATATCTGTTCTTGAAATAACATCCTGCCAAGCTTTCAAGAAAGGCTCGTCAGCTAATGGCTTGGGTGGGGATGCCCAACACGCCCTAGGATCTGCTTCTACAATACGTGTTGCTATATCTTGCCTTTCATACTTGAACAGTAAGTCAGCAGCAGAGATTGACCGTCTGTAGCCAAAAACGGCATATAGATCCCGCTTCCCATCGAAGAACTGTCCAAGAACAGCATTCCACGACTTTATTCGCTGAAAGAGACCGGTCTGCATATTCATCAGTGTCCCCAGGTTGCCCCCTTAACCAGGAAGATAGGACGTCTCTTACCTTCCTTGCTAAGATGGTATTCTTCTGACCTACGATCGCCGCCTCGCAACTCTTCTTGCGGACCGACCTTTTTGTTGATCTTTGTATTTCTACCCCAAGTTGGGCTTTGTGGCTTTTTACCTAGCAATTCATTATAACCGATTGCAATAGTGTCGATCTGATCATCATTATCACCATCAGGAAAATCATCAAACTCGGACAAGAAATCCTCGTTCCAATGACCTTTAAGCAACTTAACTTTGCCAGCTTCACACGCTGCAATAACAGGCTGAGCCCTTACTAACTTCGCAGTTGAATTTGGGCTCCCAATAACAGTGTAATCTGGAAGAACCTGATTTATATAGTGCGAGATTACCGTAGCTCCAGACGATCCGGGCTCTTGTTCGATGATAACCTTTGTATCCGAACCATCAATTCGTGCCAGAGCTTTAACTTGCGCCTCCAATACTTGTGGGGAGCACTGTCTTCTCCACATGTTCAGGATATACATTTCTTGTGTATGAGGATCAACAGCAATCAAACCACCTACATTGTAATCACTTTTACCAGTAGCACCTCCAAAGTCCCAAACACGAGCATACTTCATCTTATTGTGGAAAGGAACAGACCCAACGATTTCTATCCATTCCCGATCCGTAATCTTGTCGGCTTTGTTATCCGGATCCTGTTGATAAATGGCATTGTAAAAGTACGAACCAAGCACCTTTCTCTTATCCTTGAGAGCCTCCTCATCATAACGCTCAGGGAATAAAGCTTCGCCCACTTTCCTCCCCAAAATATCACCTTCAAGAGCCTCTGCTGTAAATTTGACGTGTTCCCACTCGTCTGGGAAATGTTTGAGAATACGCCCAATCAAATCATCCCAGTGCCAGCGGGTTGCAATGATAATGATAGAACCATTAGGCTCAATTCGATGGTAAACCGTACCCGTAAACCACTCCCAGTCAGAATCGCGCTTGCCTTTTGAAGCTGCTTCAGACGCCAGCTTAATATAGTCGTCGATTAAGAAAACATCTGCACCACGTCCAATAATACCACCGCCCAAACCAACGGAACGCATAGCACCACCAGCCTTGGTCATAAATCGTCCAACAGACTTCACGTCAGGTCGAATCTCTTGCGTCAATATATGCTTGTTACGTACAAATATGTCGCGGATCTCACGACCAAAGTCTGTTGATAGATCAGCACCATAAGTGGTCAGGATAATTTCCATCTCAGGAAAGTTCTCCAAGACCCATATGGGTGTGGCAATGGTTGCTAGTCGTGACTTACCATGTCTCGGGGGCCACGAAATGATGAGACGTCCATTAGGTTTGGCAATCGTTTGGGCTATCCGGAGAGACGCCTCGAGAAGAAAGGACTTTGGAATCCAGTTTGGATCGAGCCGTGAGTATAACGTTGCAGGTGTAAAATTGATATTCTCGGCTATTCTGCGTGCAATTACACGTTCACGAGCAGAAAACTGGGGATTGTGGGTAACCCCTGATGTAAGCTCGCTTTGCACTTAAGCTCCTTCGGTGGGCTTTAAACCTACCTTGATAATGAGTTCCTGTGCCAGTCTTGCAGCTTCAGGATTGTCAAGAAGCATATCAATGTCAGCACCTCCTCGAGATCGCACCTCTGCTAGATCCCCATCGGCTTTTTGAGCAATACTCCTGAGCACAACCTCCAAATGTGCATTTGGTGGTAAGGCCCCCTCCTGGGGGGTGGAAGATCCATGAGCGGGAAGGTCGAGTGCAATTCTTTGTAGCTTTGCAAGCTTTTCAAGACACGTAACTGCCACTCCGGGAGTGAGGTCTGCAAGCCAGGAAGGATTTCCATTTTCGTCCTTTTCTGTGAAGTATTTTTGTAGATTAGTAAGTAACCGCTCAGTCTCCAGGAAGTGGCGATCATTTGTCTGCATGATCCGAGCTTCGCGCACCTTTTGATAAGCAGCTACACGGAAAAGATCGTACGCCTTACATCTTGGTGCCCAATAGAAGTAAGCAAAGGCCTCCGACAACCTCTGCATACTCAGATTAATAGCAGGCTCGTGTGTTAAAGCCTCAATACCTCTAACCCCGTATTGACTAGCCATGTTTAGATAAACATCGAATGCATCGTAAAGTTCCAAAGGCTCGAATTCCATACGTGACCAGAAGGGCCTTCCATCAGCAAGGGTAGGATAACCCTCACGATACGAGATGTCAATGGCTGCTGAATGCAGGATACGCTCCTGTTCCTCATAAGGAAGCCCATCTAAGTTTGACGGTACTAAATCAGCTCTGTAGAGAAACTCAGGAAGTCCATATTCATTTAGGGGAACCCCCTCACTAAGAATAGTAAATGTTTTGATGCGTTCCCAACCTCCTGGGGCTTCTGGTTGTACATCCTCGATCTCAACCGCAGGTATGCCAGCAGCCTCTACTAAAGAGGTCCCGATCTTGTCAGCACCGTTAATGTTGGAATGCTTGTTCATCTGAGTTTAACGATCCTGTTATTTCAGTCCACCATTGTCTACTATTATAAATCATATCAAAGGCATTTTCAAGAGGGATTATGTCAATCCAAAACTCGACCTAGGAACCCAAAACTAAACCTTAGTACTATAAATCTTCAACCTTGAGTTCCTCTATAAAATGATGTATAATAAAAATAATGCCAAAATACGCCAAAATACAGAGGGTGGCTCATGAAAACTCAGACTATCGGTATGAGAAAGTGCCCATGTGCACATATGGGATGCAGAAAGTGGTTTCTTACAGGTATGGGAAGTTTCCAGACAGGCAGTGGCTTTGAAAAAGAAGAAGCCGAAGAGATAGTTCTAGCAATTAACAGTCTCAGGTACCTTCAGGATCTGGTTAAGAAGCTTCACACGGCTTCCGAAATCGAAGAAGGAAGAGGGTAGTGACTATTGCAGTTTTTGTCGATCCTACTAATTGTACTATTGAACGAGTATACTATGAAAACACACAAGGGCTTCTTCCCAAGTGCAAGGAATTTATAGGTACCACAGATTTAGGACATTGCACACCAATACCCAGATTAAACGACGGTGTAATTTGTGGCAACTTTCACGATGAATGGGGGATGAATCGGCACCTTTATGGGATTATTATAAAAGGTTATAACCACCCAATTATGGGACCCTCCTGTTTCTATGCTGAAATAATAACAGCCGATGAACACGGTGAACCTAAGCAAGTCTCGTTCGACTTCCCCTACAGGTTCATACCGGGTACTACTCTCCTCTGGATGATGAAAGATCCGAAAACTATGACAATCATCAGGCGTCCCGAAGATCACGTACTACCTAAGGATCCCAAAGCCCACATGAATTGATGCAACCAAACCAACTGGAGCTCGCAATATGGACAGCATTGAAAGACACCGACAGACCGGTGAATGTCACATGGAACTGCTGCACCTCGCTCAACACATTGATAGTGCACTGAGGCGAATGGAAGCCGCACACATGACCGGGTGGGTGGACGAACTGTCGTATATTCCAAAGGCGATCAATGAGGCGTCGGACACCATCAGTGGCAACGCGTCGCTCGATGTAAATGAAAGCATCCAGCACGGTGAGACACTGCATGCCCAAGTAGTGCTGGCGGCAATTATGGGAGCTCGCAATGTCAACTGACTTTCCACACCCCCATTATCGCTACTATATAGTTGAGCTCAACTGTGATGGCACCCCCACGAATCTCTGGATCTCTCGAACATACACGCGGGGTACAGACTCTAGAAACGAGGCAATCAAAAGAGCCCAGGAGCTTGTAATAGATAAGTCACATGAGCTCCGACACGGACTAGCAGTAATTGAAGTCCTTGATGTTATATCCCCCATCAGTGTAGTTACCGCAAATATTGAAACCGTTGACTATACAAAGAAACCCGAAGTCTGGGATGAGGATGAAGAACAATGACTAGCCGCACCCTTAGAGTAGACGATGTTTATGGTGGTAAACAATATAACACAGTTTATACCCCAAGTGAATGGATGGAGGTGTTCACTCCAAGTCAACGTGCTGCACTCGATGCAGGAGAGGTGATTTCCTTTGGCAATGGTCCCAATTTTGTTGACCTAGATGCTTTCTTTAATGCCCACAACCAACAGACCAAAACTGCCCCCGATGTATTTTATGATATCAGGATTTCTGATGAACAGCGTCTCATGTTCACCAGGGCTCTTGAATCGTATAGTCGCTATCCCGGACTTCCACAAATCACGATGGGGGAGTACTATCTACTGATAGACATGCTACGACAGGTTGAACGTGGAGGTACTCTGAATGACTTCACACTCTAGCACACTATATAAAAGCGGGGGATCGTCCTCTGCAGCAGGCCTCCGTGGTGATTGCGAGCGTTTCTATCCGAGACTGTAAGATGACTAAGGCTACAACAAACGAAGGGACAGAACAATGCCAAAACCTATACTACACCCGCGCTTTATGGAGCACCCTTCATATCAACGCGTGAAGGCAATGAGGCTACTCGTGTTGAGTGACTACCTCGAGATGGCTGCAATAGTATGGGCTGCACATCACAAAATCACACTGCCCATGCTTAGCCCAAGTAAACAGGAGGATATCAAAGCTGAGGTAGAGATGTTCACCGACTGGATACTGGGTGATGTCGACAATCTACGTGTAATTAATGGAGGCAAGGAAAAGAGTGATGACTGAACATCAAGCACGGCAGAATATGCTGAAGTCACTAAAAGTCTATACCTATGATGACGGTAAGACTTACAAAGCCAGTGTAGAATTCAAGGGCTACGATCATGAAGTAAAGGTCGAGCTTGATCCGGATGTTGCCCAGAGAATTTTGGATATGTGTATGAATGACGTTGTCAGAGCAATACAGGATACTACTGCTAATGCGTTGGAGTCCATGAGAGTGGCAGCATCCAACTTGATCGAGGATGCTGAGGTTGTCGACGAGCCTCCATTCATCCCACCACCCCTAGCTCCTGAGGATGAGGCAGTTCTCGAAGGTTTTCAAACACCACCCGACGACATGAAGATCGTTGGTGACACAGATGAT
>SDBV01002790.1_pt1 | contig 26042 bp, 50 predicted proteins | sample 2277081 | NCBI WGS metagenome assembly SDBV01 (sample SAMN10402039, study PRJNA504765) | marine sediment metagenome | isolation source: marine sediment core GS10_PC15, 223 cmbsf | place: Arctic Ocean: Southern Knipovich Ridge | collected 2010 | reverse complement strand
TCTCCGAACCAGCAGCAGCTTCAATAGTTACATCAGCCATTATTTAATCCTCTTATAAACCAGAAACATTCCAATTAGATACGCAACCCAGATAAAGGCAATCTCCAACATAAACTGCCACACCGGTCTGCCGATTGGGGCTGACTGTGATTGACAGTAAACAAGTATCACCCTTGTCAATTCCAATGGTGCGTATAGTGTCAAAACGCATATCAGCAGAGTCCACAAACTAACACCGCCTTTAACTAGCGCCAAATGTAGCAGTCCAAGTTATTACCAAGCTATCAGCAGCACCTTTATTGACAACCGCAAAGTCAGCGTAAAGCATCAGTTTAAGGTTGTCATCATCCCTCATAAGTCCAGCCTCGGTGATAGCTCCTGTGCCATCAGCAGCCGCCCAGGTGCAAACATAAATCACATCGTTGTCATCACCAGCAGCCCCCTGCGTAGTAGAGTCTAAGGCATTGCGGTCAAGGGAAGTAGCTAGACCAGTGGAAGCCGAAGTTTGACCTGAGCCGGTTCCGACTGCCATAAAGTCAATAGTGCCATCACCCTGGTCAGACATCTGGTCTGCAACCTGGACATCCATCAACTCAGTGACGGTGTTGTAGATAATACGTTCTTCTTTCAATTCACCATCGGGACCGAAAAGCTGTAGATGAGCTTTTCCCTTGATACCTAATTGGCTATAAAGTTTCTGGTCTTTCGTCTGTAACATCAGTGTCCTCCTCAGTTTTTCTTTCGTCCTTGACTTTGCCATCAGGCCCGGTTAAGACAATGTGTATTTTGTCCTGTATGCCCATTTCGTCTTTATGTTCTGGCATAATTATATCTCCTGTATTTCTAACCAGACTTTGACATTATCCCCGCCAGAGACATCTTTGGCGCTGCCTGATATCCGAGTTCCTGCATTAAAGATATGCTCGGTTCCGGACGGAGCCGCCTCTCCCTGTCTCTTGGCGCCATCGAACTGAATCTCATCAAAGAATGAAGCCCCACTATCATCACTGAGTCGCAGTTTATACCATTCGCTTGTTGACGGTTCCACGCTAATACCAACTATCCTGAAAGGGTTATCCCTGCTGGCTGCGCTGAGTAGTTGCGTGTCTGCTCCGTAAGTATTGGCTGCGCCTGTGTTGACCGTGATGCCAGTGAAGTTATCAGGAAGGATTTCGATATCGAAACGACCGCGGATATTAAGCCATTGCGAATCGCCAACCTCATCATCAACATCCCTGGTATTTTCCAGGAAGAGAATATCTTTGAAATGCTGTTCATTACCGGAGTCAATATCTATCCCCAATGCACAACCATGAATGAAGATATTATCAAAGAGATTACTATCAGCACCGGCATTATGAACCCAGATACCGGTCGCACAATCATCAATATGGATGTTCTCATAATGAGTCCGAGCCCCGAGAACATTTATACCGATGGTCTGTGCTGCATTCCCTAGAATATCAATGTCAATGGCTTTGCCATCATCTCCGTTCAACCATAGGCCGACACCTACTCCAGTATGGCCAGTCCCATCTATTCTGAGCCGATAAGCCCTGGCTCCATCGGCCCATAGAAGCAAGCCATTGTCGGCAGCCACCGGAGCGATAGTCACGTCTTGAACAACCGATAATCCCTCAAGCCTCAGGATACAGCTAGCCGAAGCGTGAGTATTCGTAAATGTAACGAAGTCTCGATGACTTCCTTGGACCACTATATTCTGAGTCCATGTAGGTTGTCCGGTCTGGTTGATATCGTAAGTTCCAGGAGCTATGAGGACTAAAGTCAAAGCATTAGCATCGGCAGAACAGGCATCAAAAGCAGCAGCAGGAGTCTGGTAAGCAGTTCTCCATGATAGCCCATCAGCTCCAGTCCCGTCAGGTGAAACATGGAGAGTAGCAGTATATGCTCGGCCTAGCCCTGCATTACCGAGCATATCTTCTTGGCGCTCTATAATTCTAGCGACCCGTTCTTCTAAGGAAATCATGCATACCACCTTGCCTGATGTTGATACATATTCGCCCAATCCTCGGCAGTCAAGGCTTTACCTGATACAATGACCCGACCCCTCATATTAGAGAAAAAATTAGCATTCTTAGTTACTCCCCGAACTCCGATAACTAAGTCCCGTGCGCTCGTCTCAGGGTCTATGAGAGCTTCTGAGACGGTCGTTACAGGCTGCCCGTTACGATACATATAGGCTGTATTACCTATTCGGCTAATACCGAAATGCCAGTTAGTGCCATAAGCCCAGCCGAGAGAATAAGCGCTAGTCCGAGGATTACCAGTTATTGGGTCGAGCGTTCCGGCGTGGTGATGCCTCAATGACAGATACCGGAGTGCGGCAGCTTCTGTTAAATAGACCTCCCACCCACTGACGCTTACCTCGTACCGACCGATTAAATTCTGCGAGTCATGAACACTATCTGCCCAATTAAACCAGCCGCCTACACTATAATCACCGGCCATAAAATTAAGGTCGGCACAGACAGCCCCGGCGCATTCCATATACTCGGTCATACCATCAAAATTGAGCGTCATTAAGCCAGAGGGTAGCACTGTCCATGTGGGCGTGTTTATCAGATTGACAACATGGTGAGGTTTGGCTACGTCCATGGTGACAATTCCGATACCTTCCCGAAGGGGTAGGTCGAGTAACATTTCCTGGTTATAACTTAAACTGTCATACAGTATAGTCATTTATACCTCATAGAATACCTGCCAGTCATATGCCCTATTTGTGCCAACTGTCTTTTCTATCGTCACCCAGATACCGTAGCGAGCTTCATGAAGGTCTATTGTGATTCCCGCATTGACTGGAACTCCAACGATGGTTTCCCTGTCGTCTATCACCCATGGACCTCCCGGGGATATCCGGTAGTAGACTAGAAGACGGATCGTTTCGGTTACGGTCTGATTCGCAAAGTCAATAATGAGTGTCTTCGGCTCGTAATTACCGGCTGGAGCGTTGTTGATATAAAGCGTCTGCTCAGTGCCATCGGTAGTCAGTTCGCCGCCGGCCTCTTCGAGTATCGCTTCTGCTTCTACAATAGCCCTGACAGCGTCTACGTTGGCATCTACGACCACCAAATCGGCATGAGTGTCCGCAACTACCGCCAGAATCGCAGCTAGGCCTGCCGTTACGTTTGTTAAATCTGCTGGATTATGAACGCCTGTACCACCCATTATACCAATCCCTCACTGACACAAAGGTTAGCATCGCCAGCAGCACAAATGGCATAGATAGCACCGTAGAATAGGTTTTCTGGACCCATGTGATAAGAGCCACCTTGAATGTTAAGGCGTTTACCACTACCAATGACTGCCGCATTACCAAAGCCCAGATAGATAGTCTGGTCACTGTCGTTAACCAAATCAAGCTCTGCCCTGTTAAGAGTGATAGGTCTAATCACAGTTGAAATGGCACCGACAGTGGTAAAAGTATCATCTACCGCTTTAATCGGATGTATTCTTGGGTCAGGCATCAAAGTTTCCCCTCCGGATATTTGCCGCAAAGCTCCCAATGCTTAATTCTCTTAGGGTTGAAGATGCACTTTCGCTTTCTGCATTTGCCGACTTCGTCCAGGGATTGACACTCTTTGAATCGGCAAAAGGCTGCATTATATGGTTCTCTAGGCATGATTCCGCCTCCCTTAGTGGTGCGTGACTGTGAGGTCGGCTGCTAGGCCGCCTGAGTATTCAAGGTATATTCCGACCTTCATTTCGCAGTCATACAGAAACGTAATCGGTTGAACGGATACTGAAGTCGTCGGGTCAAGGTGTAGCACCGCAATAACGGTTCCACCATTGTCAACGCCGTCATAGACAGTACAATCGCCTGCCGTGGTAAGTCCATTGACGACTATCGTATGAAGTATACCCCTGCCCGTCCGAACGAGTGTATTTGCTGTAACGTGGGTGGGCTTCCACCCAAAATCTAATATTGGATTTGTCATGTTCCATGCCTCCCTGCTTGGATTCTAGTCAGGGGCGATAGGAAAGGAGCATCAAACCTACCCCCCTGACTAGCTGGTGTAGTCTGGTAAAGTTAGAGCTCCTTTTCTAGTCGGCCACAGTGTTTATGAAGGTGGCTCTCCAGTCCAGCTTATTTGCACCGAAGCACTGGCGCACACGGTAGAAGATGTTATCTGTGGCAAAGTCTCCGGACATCGGGCCAATAGCTCCACCACCAAGACTTACCTTGTCAGATGCCTTCATGCAAATTTCTGGCTTCTCGTGTCCCTCCAGATAGTCGCACTCAATAGCTGCGATGTTGCTCGGGTCCGCGAAGAGGTACCAGGTGTTTGCGGTAAAGCCATTTAACCCCGCGATTGATAGCCAGGGGTCTACAATCAACTGAAGCCCGTATTGTGCTATCACGTTAGTCGTGGGATATGCACTCGGCCCACCGGCTCCACCAAGTTCGACCCATTGCTTGGTTGCTGAAGTCAAGATTTGTCGAGCGGTAAACTCCAGCCCGCCATCTGAGACAACGAGGAATTTTGGCTTGTTCCGGATAGGTTGACCACTTGGATGACGGAAGGCTTGCATAGCCGCCACGGTTGCCTCTAGGTTCGCAATGGTAAGAGGCAAAGCTGTGGCGTTAATCTCGCCGGCGGTAGTGTCATCGTAGAGGTCGCCTGCGGCGTGAGTCCCCAGGATATTCAGGTCGTTGGCGTAGAGATTCACGGCGTTGTAATGCTCTGTATTGGCGGCCAACCAGGCGAATTCGCTGGGGGAATCCTTCAGTGCGCCGAGCTTATCGGCTATAATCGCCTCCCAGGAAATGTCGATTTGGTTACCGTATTTCTTGGCATAGATGTCGTACTTCTTCTCAGTCTTTTTGAGGGCCAAGTATTCGCCCTTTTCAGCCACTAAGCCGAGGTACATACCGGACATAGTCATGGCAAACCGCTTTGCTCCCACCCAGGGATAAAGCCGGTTGACAGTCTTTACCCGCATATACTTTTTCCACTCCGGGTCGATTGCCGAGTAGGCGGCCAACATCTGCCGGTCAATCACATCGGCGAACATAAGGGGAAAGCTGTCCGTTGTCATTGCTTCCCTTATCTCATATTCGTGGCGATGGCTTGGGACCCTGCGGACATTTCCCATCAGGTCGTAAAAGGCTGCCGCTTGGGCCGGCGTGGGGCGTCCGCGTTCTCCAACGCTGGCGTACCCCTTCCAGTCCTCGATTAGTTGCATTAATCCTTCTTCTGGTGGCATCTGATTTTCCTCCGTTGATTTTATTTTTTATACCGTGACAAACTTTTCTAAAGCTAGCAAGGCTTTGGGTGATAATTCGATACTACTGCGTAGATGAATAGGCTCAAACTCTAACTCAACCTCCTCCGCCCTCGCTTCCTCGAAGTCCTTAACGAATAAGTCATACTTGGGATTTGGAACTCTGAGAAACTCCCCTTTATTCTGCGTGTCGGGGACCTGGATAAACTGTGTGACGCTTGAACCCCTTTCACTAGGAACTCCATATTCCTTGATGAGCTTGTTCCTCATTGCCTCAATCACTGAAACTATTGGCTTTATTAGCTCCCTCAACTTCAGCACCTTCATACTCGTCTGGACTGGCATTTTTTGAGACGCTAACTCACTTAGAGCTGCCTGGGCATCGAATATTTCACCATTGGTCACTTTCATTTTTCTACTCCTTTTTATTTTACTTATTTCACTACTATGCAGGGTCCTGGTAAAGCATGATGTACCTTATGAAGCCAGCGCCAGCGCCAGTTGAGAAGAACGGTATGCTGCCTATGGCGGTACCTGCTGTTGTAGCCACATAGCCCAGAAGGGCTGGGTTGTTGACCTCGTAGATAGCATCCATTGTCTGCGTGAGGTTTAGGTTCCATTGCGTGTACCAAGTATTGTCGGACTCATCCATCTGGTCGGTAAACTTACCACCGAGAGCAACCACAGCTCCCGTGATTTCAGCATCGGCTGTCATGTAGATGCCGTCAGTGTGAGGCGTTACCAGCCCACCGCCGAGCTGTGCTTTGAAAGTGGCTTCGAGGTTGAGCCAAGTCGAGTCGCCAGCGACGTAGCCAGTGGCTTGACCGGATACGTTGAAGTTGGTTTCCTTAAAACCATAACCATCAGCCAATGCACCAGCCGCGATAGCGAACGTCTCGCCCACAATCTTGCTGGCAGCAGAAGCGACAATCGACATAAACGTCTCGTTCCATTCCATGGTGTAGTCGGCAGCATCGCCGAAATAGAGCATTTCGTCGTCAAGTAATTCATGGCTTTTCGGGTCCCAATGGACTTTGACTGCTACTCTCTCAATATTTCCCGAGCCTACAACGCCCAAGGCATAACCGAAAGGCAACTGAGTAGCATTGTCCCTTATCTTTGAGACTTGGCCTGTGGTGGTGTTGATATAGACGGCCTCGCCTACTGCGACGGCTTCGTCCCCGCCATCGTTAGCTCCATGCACGTCTACGCACCATACTCCCTCAGTGTCAAAGGAAATTAAGGGATTCTCCCCGGATGGCTGAGTTGCAAACGGGATACCCACCGCATGGGTAGACCATACTCCGTATCCTTTAGTAACATAGGATACTTGAGAGCCGTGTTCCAAGTTGTCAGCATATAGGGTGACGTGTCTGCCTCCACCGGTAGATGATATTTCGTCACCTATGGCGCAGACATCTGCTGTAGGATAAACTCCTTGTGGACTCATCGTATTTAACCTCCGTTGTTATTTTCTTTGGACCGACGCTATACTTAGCGCCCGGTGACAGCTACCTCTAGCTGTGCATCGGTAAAGTCTGGGTTAGCTCGCTTGATAGATTCTCGCAAAGCCTTCTCTTCCACTTCCCTTACGGGCTGAGTAGGACCGAGTCCCTTAACTTTGCTTGATTCAGACAGCCTGGCGATATAGTCAACCTCCGACTGTATGGCTTCCGCGATACTGTCGGCTGACTCGGCGTTCTCAAACGTCTTGGTAAGACGTTCCTTAGCAGCATCGGGAAGCGTGGCCTGTGCGATTGCCTCTTTGATAGTGGCTTGCGCTGCGGCTTTTGCTTTGTCCTTTTCCGCCTCGGTTATCCTACCCTTAAGCTCTGTATTCTCGGTGGTGAGGGTTTCGTTTTGCCCCTCTAGTTCTGTGATTCTATCCTTGTCTTCCATGAACTTCTTGACCTCCTTGCTGATTTCGGCCCTGACCCTGGCCTCTATAGCCTTAATTAAATCAGGGCGGCGTTCCGTTAGTCCTGGCAGTTCGACCAAATCAATGTCCCGATTTCTGTCGGACTCGTAAAATGTGACGATACCGCTGGCGCCAGGTTCGGTCACAAAATCGACCGACCGGCAAGCTATTAGCCTGTCAATCACCTTCGTATCGACACCGTCGATTTTAGCATTGAAAGCCTTGGCTATAGCATTGATAGAAACACCCATTTCTGAAAGCATTTCCTTATCTCGCATATTCGCCAGCTTTTTCATTAGCCAATCCTCGATTATGTCTGCAACTCCAGTGACTACGCCTTTCTCGTCACAGGTAACGTCTACTAATTTAGCTACAAACCCCCAAGACTTTATTGACCGCTCCGGAAGCTCGCTCTCTTCGCTTTTCGTTGGGTGGTCTGCAAACATCTTCATGCCTTCGAAGATTTTATAATCTCTCTTCAGCATTTCGACGGGGTAATATCTCGATTTGTCAGCATTGAATCCCGGCTTGATGACAATGACCGTAGCCCTGCCCTTGTCGAACGTCGCTTCCGTAAGTGAGATAAAATTCTGTACCTCTTCGCGTACCAGGGTTTCTTTTACCCAGCGGGGCATATCCTCTTCGGAAACTTCGAGCTGGGTAAACTCGGACCTGACCCGACTTCGAACCAGTGGGTAGTCGCCTTCTGGTATCTGTGGCATTACGCCCTTGTTACCGCCAGGACTGAGGGATGCTACAGCCTCTTTGAGTTGCGGCCAGGTGACTTTCTTTTCCAGGCTTTCCCAGAGCCGGACTTTCCACGTTGAGGCATCGTTTGGGTCTGGGGTGTAAGCGAAGGCAGCCGCCGGATAATTCTCGCCGTCCTCGGTCTTCATGGCGGCCTGTTCCTTCAGCCAAACTAAGACTGCGTTGGCCTCGGTAATGGCTTCTTGCGCTTTCTTTTCCTCCGGTTCCTGCTCTGAGGATAGAAGCTCCTGACAAAGTGACAATATCAGCTTTAGCCTTTTACTGTCGAGTGAGGCGTTACGCCGGCCCGCTTCCTGGATGATATCTGAATATACAGCCTGCAGGGACTCCATCGCCTTATACACTTTGGTACCGAGCACCTTTTTTGGCTCTCCGAATGTAGCCTTGTCATTCTCATCCAGTTCGTAACTGCCTTCATAGAGCTGCCCGTCTATGTCATAGACAACCTTATCATCAAAGACTTCCTCGATAGTCAAGTTCTTGGGTATCGGGGTTGATTGGCCAATCTTGTATTCCGTGACTAAGGCCGCCTGTAACAACTTGCTCCGGTTCTTATCACTTAGCATCTTCGCCTCCTCGGTTTTGGTTTCCTTTGGTAACCACTTCCCACCGACTTGCTTGTAAACATTCTTGACGGCTGCCCATGCGGTGGCGTGGGACTTCGCCTCATCGCCGTCATATTGAACAAAGGCGCTGTTAAACGCCTTCATGTAGATATCCTGTCCATGAGCCGGTAGTGCTTTTACGCCGTCCGGCAAATCAGCTCTCGCATCGTATGGCATAAGGACCCTCCCATTTCATATTCTCTTTTAGATAAGCAGTCACCCATTTGTCTCCCTGCTGTAAAGTGAGTTTAAACAATTTGCTAGTCTCAATGATAATCCGTCCATCATGCACCATGTCATCATAATTAAGGATTTTCATATAAAGCATATTTGCATTTAGTGCGGGCATAACTACCTCCTGACAGGAATCAGTTTATTTCCCTTGCACTGTAACATAAACGAGCGCTGGCACTTCCAGCAATAATAGACTGCGCCGAGTTCTGTTTTCCTGACTCGCTTCATTTGAAGGCCGTGAAATACGCACAGGGCGAACTTCGGCCGGTTGTACTGTACCTCAGCCCAGACCTTATAGCCAAGGAATACCAATATCCTTGACCAAAACAATCTCAGCCAAGCCTTGCTCCTTTTCATATCTACTCCTTTTTGTCTGGTAATTTCGCCGGCGCCAGTGAGCATCTACAATTCGGATGCTGTGGCGGTCCGGAAGTGCCACCGCTAAAGCTGTCTTTGACAGGAATTACGCCTTGCCCTGCATTGCTCAAGCACTCAGGTGAGACATCGGCGTCGCCGATTGTTACCCACTCTTTGCCATCTATGCCCATGTCGACCATCGTATTCAGGCTGGCATCCGTTAAGGCAAAGGCCGTCTCCGTCCTGGCAATCGTCTTCGCGCGGTAAAGTGACATATCATCGAAGGTCCCGCGGATGTCCCGGGCCAAGCCAGGAATGCCCCTCTTATTTTTTATGCCGGTAGCGATGGTATGGGCGAGCCGGCGCTTCGTCTCTACGGCCATCTGGGTGACCAGTGTGGCGCCATGGCGCTCTGCCCAATTTATTGCGTGGGTTATTGGCGGTCCTTCATAGGCAATCGGGATTCCGCCTTTGGTTTTCCCCCAGGTGACCATTTCCGCCTGACCTGATAGATATACCTCTGTCAACTCCCCGGAGATATCCGCTCGAAATTGCTCAGTGAAGGTAGCCAGTACGGGGTCGAGCATCCCCTGAGTATCTGCCCCGAGGCTTTCTTTGACATTCTTGGTATAGAGGCTGCCGAGCTTGCTATATGGGAACGCCCGTTCTAATTTCTTGAAATAGTCAGCGACTACGTTTTCGAGCTTTCGCTTTAGCCTTTGATTTCTTGGGCTGTTTTGGTTTCCCGGCATCGCCGCTTCCAACAACCGGAGTATCGCTTCTATCTCCGCTAGTGGCTCCTGGTACTTCGTCGCTATTGCCATCTGCTACCTCTCGAACTTCACCTGAACTTTTCATTCCCCAACCTGCGCATCCGCCCTCGTCGCAGTCGCAAGGGACTGCTTCCAGACCCAGCTCCAGCAAGGCTTCGACCGTCACGCCGGTTGCTTTGGCGTAGTTCTCTTCGAACTGCTCTTTGGTGAGAACGTCCAGCACTACGCCAGTGCCATTGCAGGTAACACACGCCCAGGATATAAGGCCGGCGGCTTTCTCAATTAGGCCGCCCCCTCCACAGTCAGTACATGGTTTGGTTTTAGCCATTTTAGTCACGCTCCTTTTTATTTTTCTCCCTTTGAACCATTCCCGCCCCTGGCCACAATCGCCTCTTTAAGTCCCTGCAATGCCTTAGTCAACTGCGCTTCGAGGTTCCCGGCTGGGACTTCGGGTGCTTCGGGGGCTTCGGGCAAACCTTTGAGAACCTCTTTGGGGTCGTTGATACCAAGTACAATAAGGGCCTGCATTTGTACGTCCTCGGATGCTTTCAGCCTGGGAAGTGCGCCGAGTATTGCCGTGAGGGCGTTGGCTGCCGCTTCCGTATCGGCTGGGGCAATGGGTGGGAAAACCCGGTCGACATACCAGTTGTCAGGGGGGATATCCCCATGCTCCAGGAACACGTTGTCCATTTCTTCGTAGGCGCCGCGCCATGTGGCTTGATGGGACTGGAACATCTTCATCATGGGAAGCTCGACCGTCTTTGCCGTGGCCAGATTCCCAATTGAAATATCACCAAAGTATTGCTCCGGTATGCCAACTCCGGAGGCTATCATTAGCTTTATCATCCGGCCGTCATTGTAGGCATTCTTGGCTCCTGACTCTACCTTTATCTGGGTAGTGTCGACGCCCATATTCTCGAACCGAGTCGAGCCGGCCTGGACCTCTTTATCCTGGGTTACGGCCTTGACTCTATCTACGGCCACCTGCCCGCCCTTGACCTTCGTTAGCCAGGCAAAGCGGGTCAAGGCCAGCATGATTGCTATTCTCGATGCTATGAATTTTCGATTATATTTGAGGTAAAAGTGGACCGGCAATAACAGGGACGTACCGCGTTGGCCAATCGTCCGGAACGGTAGATGGTAGACAAGGGCATCGTCAGTATGGGTAACTTCCCTATTCTGAATATCTGTCGCTTTTTCGCCTTTGATATTTGATACACTTCGATAGATTGTCGTTTCCTGGCTGCCATGTATGTCTGACCATTCCCTTTTGTAATAGAGCACGTTTTCCAGGTCATCGGCGGTTGAAATAAATTCCGTTATCTCCAGTGGGTCAATCCGCCGGACTTTGGCCTCGCCCCCTGTCCCCATGAAGAGGGCAAAAAATATCTCGCCGTCGACGAGTAGCTTGTCTGAGGACTTCCGTTGCCCTTTGGCAGAATAGACACTTGAATTGCCCGGATCCTTCCAGATGCCTTCGAGTAGCTTTGTGGCCGGCTTGTCTTCCGCCTTCCACGTCATGCCGGAGCCGAAGGTGTAGTCAGTCCAGAGCCTGACTGCTTGGGCTGCCATCGGGTCGGTGTAATAATAATTTCGAGACAATTTTACGGACTGTATCCGAAGGTTAGCGTTTTGGCTTTCGTTAGCGAGCGCCCCGGTGGTGAGGTTTATCCAGCCCTCGTCTTCGGCTGACAGCTCATCCTCGACACTTCGCGTTGCTTCCCGAAGGTACTGCTTGAACATCGGATTCGGTAATGCTTCCCTTAGTAAATCGTCAAATTCTTGTAATTCATTCATAGCTATTCCTCTATCAATGGTTCTACTTGAGAGTGGAGGTAGGTTAGGATTATGTCGGCGTGTTCACTGCTGACTATCGCATTAGACCATTCCCTTTCCCACATCATTGCCCACCATTCATCGGTAACTTCAAATCCTTCTTTTATCTGGAAAAGTTGCTTTGCCAATCCTTGTCTTAGCTTTTCTTGCTTAGTCATTTTCCGCTCCTTATTCCAATCCAAATTCCTTCATTGCGTCATAAACTACGACAACCTCTTCCTCTTGCCCTGCCCGCATCCAGGCCAATGCCTGTGTTGTACTGTCAACCTGGTCGTCGTGGGGGGCGTGAGGGAAGGCGGAAAGTTCCTCGATATAATCATATAGCCAGGGCGCCGACTCTGGCAGATAAACCTTGCCAGCCTCTATAATCGGTGTTGAGGCATAGGCTCTGGCCACCTTGTCATTGTCTACCTTGACCGGCAATACCGGTATATTCGTATTGCGCTGTAGCTCCTGGATTAGCGACTGGCCGCTGGCCTTGTCTTCTACGAGTACCACATGGGGTCTATCCCGTTCGTATAGTGCAACGGCGACACGCTTCAGCTCGGGGAACTCTACCTTGTCTCGCCATACGCTGATTAGGTAATAGCCGGTCCGTGTCTCTCCCCATATCGTGCAAACTGAATAATCATTTTGTGACTTATCTTTAAATGCTGTATCCCAGCTGTGAATTATCCGGGAAAACGCTGGCGATTCCCGGTAGTATTGCCACCAGTCCCGCTTGATTATCTGCCCTTTGTCTACTGTCGGATTGCCCTGGTATAGTGCCTCGAAGGCTCTGGAGCCGATTGATATTCTTATTTGCTCCAGCACTTTGAGGGGATATCGTTCCGGCCATAATGCTTTCCCCTCGGTTATAGCTGGGAAGTGTAGAACTGTCCACTTGTCTGCTGTCGTGTCCTCTTCTGCTTGCTTTAAGAGCCGGCCTACCAGGTCGTCTGGATGCCACCGGGTCATAACGATAATAATCGCGGCGTCCGGTTCGGCTCGAGTCCTAAATACCTTTGTGTACCATTGCCAGACTTTCTCCCGTATTACCTCACTACTTGCCTCTTCCTCATCCTTCACGGGGTCGTCTATGATGCCTATATTGAATCCCCGGCCAGTTAAACCGCCGCCGATACCGACTGCGTAATATGAACCGCCTTGCTTGGTTCCCCATTCGTGGGCGGCCTGCCTTTCCGGTATTACGGTTTCTTGCCCCGGCCTTTCCGGCCGGTAGCGTATATGTGGAAAGAGAATCCCAAGCTCCGGTGATACAAAGATATCCCTTGCCCTTCTGGAATGCGTCAAGGCTATTGACTCGGCATAGCCGGCCTGTACAATGTAATCTTCTGGATGCTTCCCCATATACCAGCATGGGAAGCGGAGAGATACCAATTCTGACTTGCCATGTCGGGGAGGTTCAATAACTATTAGTCGCTTGATTTCCCCGCGCTCTACGGCTTCTAAGGCTTCAGCCAGGGCTTGTATATGTGTCGGCGCCATATAGTCAGGGAAGGTATATTGGCAAAACGGTATAAGGCCTTTACGGGCTCGTTTCCTCTCTAGGTATTTTTCTGCCGCCTCGGGCAATGATAGCGAGGAGTTCTTCGTCTGTGGGTTCCCTTGTCGCCCCTTTATCATACTCACCACTATGCTCAATCTCCTGTTTCTCTATATAGCCCCTGGCTTTCCCCTGTGTCTTTAAGAAAAAGATTATGGCAGTATTATCACCCTCTTTTATTTTGCCATATAGCTTCCCCTCAGCAAAGTCCAGCATGGCCTCCTTCGCTTCAAAGACTGCTTGCTGGACACTAGGAAACTCTTTCGTATAGCGCCACATGGTAGTATAACCAACATGGGCTTTCTTGGCTGCCAAGGACAGCAAACCACTCGATTCCCCGAGAGCCTTTATAATACGAGCTGCCGTTTGCTCTCTTTTTTTAGAGTTACCGTTTGTTCCGTTAGACATCTATCCTCACCGCCTGTTTTCCTGTAAATTGCTCCCATCTGGTTCGTATTACGTCACAATACATTTCCGAGATTTCCATCATGTAACACCGGCGGCCTAGCTTCTCACATGCTATTAGTGTGGAGCCTGAGCCACCAAATAGGTCAAGGACTATCTGCCCAACCTTACTTGAATTATTTAATGCCCTCTCGCCAAGTGCGACGGGTTTCTGCGCGATGCGTTCAGGGTATACCGCAACCCATATCTAAAAGTAAAAATAAAGGATGCATCGGGTTATTAAAGAACTAAGAAAGCGGAGCTATGGGACTTCCACCCATAGATAGTATCCTACGCTGGTTAGCTCCGTAAGAAGACTTTACCTCTCGTTACAGCATCAACCCTCTTTAATGTTGGGTATAGTGTTAATCCGCTAACAAACGGCTACACCCTCATAAAGAAGAACTCCAGCTAAGAGTTGTCTGCAACGATAGCGTCTTATCTTCCGCCACTCCGCTATCTATTCAGGGGAACTCACGGCATCTATCAAGGGCTTCGTTGCTACATAGCCAGCCTTGAGCATAAACCGCTGACAAGTTTTTATCCCATCTATAGTTGCTTCGTTCCATTCTTTTACATCTGCCTCGGACACTAAAGGCAACTTCCTCTCTACCTTGAGCACTACACCCTGAGAGTCTTCAAACCCCATTATTTCCTTTGCCACCGCTCTAGTTAATCTCTTTGCGGCTCCATCATCGGGCAGACACTCCCATTCATTTTTAGGCAACTCGTAAACACTACGCCTAAAACACCATATTCTCTCGGCTATCCCTTCCCTTATCTTTTCTTGCTTAGTTACCATTATCGACCACCTGCTTTATGTTTTTCTCATTTATTACAGCAACAACGGGTCTTCCAAACCCATCAGTACACCCCGTGTAAACCGGCATCATACCATCGTCAGGGGAACCAGCGATAGCCAACCTACACAATACCGACTTATGAACTTCACCTTCCTTTATCTCTTCCTGCTTAGTCATTTAATCTCCTTATATTGCAGACGTTTAGACCGGCACACCAGACACTCCCCCGATTCAGTGCGTCTTTTCTTCTCGAATCTAAATTTACAATCGATACATTTAACCTTCCACATGATTGAACCAGTCCCCACCCTCTAGGTCCAATGAGGTAGTAACTAGACTACCCATATATTCCACCCTTAGCAATATTTTCTCTCAAGTCAGTAAGGTACTTTTTTGCATTGCAGTTAAAGCACAAAACCTGATAACCACTTGGGTAGTCGTTAGCGTTTAACCAACGAAAAAAATGTCTTCCTTGACTACCAATCGCCCTTCGATGTCTACAGCCATTACCGTTAATATGGTCTATACACAAAACATCTACATCGGTTATGCCACATCTAGCACAGATGGGAACACCGCCACTATAATAAGACAATACGGCTATTTTCCGCTCAGTGCCTCTCTGCCTTTCCTTTTTATATATTTTAATGCGGTGTTTGAGTTTACTCTTCTTCAGGTTTCGGCGTATTTCCTGCCTGTGCTCTAGGTAATACTTCCTAGAATATGCCCTCTGTTCCTCTGTAATCAAAGTGCCTTCCTCCCCAGGCTACATATAGACAGCTATTAAACCTGTCCAGTTTATCCGCCCACAAACTAAAATACATAGTACTAAAGTACTGTATAAACCCATTGACACGCTATGACAGGGCGTGATATGATAAGAATAAAAGGAGGTAAAGGAAATGAAAAGACATTTTTACAATCATGCTTACCATGAGGAATTTGTAAGCCTACGGGATATTTGGGGTTGTTGGTGGTTGCGTTTACGGCATAAGATAGCGTTGACACTGGGATTCACAGTTAGACTATAAGTCGAAACCAGGCTCCGGCCTGTAGTACGGTAAAGCCGTACCTGATGAGACTATAGGAGGTATAAGGAGATGAATGACACCGCAGTAATAGTCGGAGGAACTAACGAGCTGAGACTTAATGTATATATGTTCTTTATGGCTCGTACAGTTGAGCTCAAGAAATCAGAATCCGTCTGGCTTCACTGGCTGGAAATATCAATGAACTAAGGAGGGAAAAGATGTCAGGTAAATATATCCTTGAGGGAAAGAGGCCGAAGTTGGTTGAAGATGTTTTAGAATGGGCAACGTGGTTTGAAACGGCAGACCGCCATGTGGCAAAAGTAGTCCTTCCTAACAACGTGAAGGTGTCAACTGTATTTCTGGGTATTGACCACTCTTTTTCTAGCGGTAAGCCCATACTGTTTGAGACCATGATATTTGGCGGGGAGTATGACCGATACCAAGAACGATACTCTACATGGGCAGAAGCAGAGGCGGGTCATAAGCAAGCCCTAGCCAAAGCAGAAGGAGGTAAATGATGAACAATGAATGGAAGTTAACAATCCAGGAAGTAGCTGATGTGGTAGCGAAGGGTGGTGATGTCAATGCGGCACAAGAGGCAAAGAAGCAAGCATATAGAAAAGCAGGTGGAATAATATTGAACCCCGATGCCCTAGAAGAGATGTATGAGGCACTGGAAAGCCTAACATTCAATGTCTCAAACGATGGTGTGCCTTGGACTCAAATCCAACAGGCTATCATTGCGGGTAGACAAGCCCTAGCCAAAGCAGGTGAGAGATGACAAGGATGTATTACTGTGCAGAATGCGATGTGGAACTTAATGCCAATGAGCTTGTGGAAAACTGCTGCCCCTACTGCGATACCGAAATACCCGAAGCTGCACAGGCTGAGGCAGAAGAGAACTAAGGAGGTAAGGAAATGAATCAAAACCTAGATAAACTATCTCAAGATGCGAAGGATATTATTCAAGCTGTGTTTACTTACGCCTTGCCTGTTTCCTGTGGCTTTTCCCCAGATGCCATTGAGGTTAAACTGGATAACCCAGTCTACAATCTACTTGAGGGTGATGGGACAGTTCATTACCACGCATTAGGTAACACAGAACATTACCTTCACCACCGCAACAACCCCGATTGGGCAATAATATTTGATGCAACAGATATAGGCAACGCTGAAAATGGCAAACGTCTAATAAATTGCCCCGAAATCTTTGTTTAAACTAAGGAGGTAAGAAGATGTATACCATAAAAGAAATACACGAAGAAATAAATGTATCAGACCGCACCGTTAGAAGGTGGATTGCAGACGGTAAACTGAAAGCCATTAAAATCCAGGGTGTAGTTAGAATTAAAGATGAGGAATATAAAAGGTTCTTAGAAGGAGGTAAATAGGTTGGGGGTCTGGGAATCGTAAGGCTCAATAAAGACTAACCCTTATTTCGCCCTACCGCCTCTGATTGCACAGTCCCAGCTTCACGGCGTCTTTCTTGGTGACTCGGCTGACACCTCTAATGCCACCACTGCAACCACGTATTGCTATGTCAGTAACCACCCCAACCTAATTATGGAAGACCAGGCCTCATATAACCTGGTTTACCCATTTGATATACCTCTAGCATCCTATTAATACAAGCATACCACACACGCTGTTTCCTGTCAAGTCTATTTCTGACTACCTCTTGGTATTCATTTCCACTGTCTACTTCATTGCCCCAGATTTGGTCTCCAATAGGCATTCAACTATAGATACAATTTTGACTGCGATTTTTCCCCAATACTCTGCTACAGAGTCATGTTCATGCACTAGAAACCAAGGCGGTTGGCTTGGTGTTCTATTCTCATTGTAAAGAAGCTCCTCGACTTCAGTTTTGATTTTTTCTTTAAGAAATATTTTCACTCTACCCTCCCTTTGGCTTGCGTTCATAGGACATACATTTACCAGAGGCGTTGATAACTATAAGGTAAATCCCACCTCTATCATTCTTACGAGTGCATAGATTCCCATAAAAAATATGATTGGCGTTGTACTTACAATTCTTTCTATAGCACTGGACTGCCATTTCCCCTATATTCTCCTTTCAGCATATATTATCTTCTGTATTCTCTCTGCTTCTTGAATTCTCTGTATGATTGCTTGCGTCTCCTCCAACCGGATATATAATTGAGTGCATCACGGGACTCTTTGCTTAACTGCTCATAAGGTACATCGCCCCCATTGAGCTCAGCCATTAATAGCTTACCCTCTAAGCCAGTCCGCCTTAACCTGACCTCTACCTCAGCGGCGAACTGACACGGCTTTACAAATCGAGCTTCCTTACTACCCCCCCCAATAGAGGGAATGTCAGTATAAGAACTCCCCCAGGGGCTAGCCGGCCAATCCCCGTCAAGTAATTCACCCAGGCTGCGGATAAGCCACATCATATTCTCACGGGAGAAGTTTATATCTTTAGGCGCATACCACTCAACTATCAATGTTCAACTCCATTCCACTCTGCGAACATCGTTTCGCCGCTATCTCGCAATACTTCTCTGAAATCTCTATGCCGATGGATTTGCGGTTGAGTTTCTTAGCACAGTAACAAGTTGTGCCTGAGCCGAGGAAAGGGTCAAGGACTAAAGCTTCCTTATCCGTAGAAAATAATATCCCCCTGACAGCGAGATGCTCTGGCATTTGCTGTCTATGTGCTTTCTTAGTAGCATCCAGCCCAATAGTTATCGCCTCATTAGACATACAAGCACCGCCTTGTAGTTGCTTAATATCGTCCCATATATCGCCGATCCTGTCCCCATCTTCCCTGCGATATTGCGTCTTAAACAGCCAATCCCTCTCCATATCTCTCGGCTTCAATTGAGCATAAGGGTCGAACTTAAAATCCTTAGACTTGGAGTAAAACAATATATCTTGATGTTGGCGGAGTAACCTATCTTTTTGGGCAGCCTCATAATGTCGCCACACAATAAGATTATGGAATAAACCGTGCTTATCCATAATAACTTGGCATCTACCTATCCTCGTCTGTGAATTCATTAAGTAGAAAGAGCCAGTAGATACCAATAAATCAAAACATTGTGAAATCCACTCTTCGCACCATTGGTAATATTCTTCAATGGGCAAGTTATCATTTACCGCCTCGCCATAATCTTTCCCTATGTTAAAAGGGGGGTCAGTAAACACCAAATCCACCTTCTCTAAAGAGGGCAATATTTCCCTACAATCCCCATGATATATAGTTACCCATTCATCTTGATAGTATGGTTTCATAATTGTGCCAACCAATAAAGTATTACTCCACTATGTCAGATAGGCTATAATACCAGCTAGTAACAAACCATCCACCAGTAATCCAGCCCACCATTTGCTAGGCTTAGGTTGCCATCCCGACATCTTCACTATGTCCATACCGATATTCGCAGACATTAAAATAATTAAAACCCATACAAACCAGTGCATTTTTAACCTCCCTTAATTCCAAAATAGTAAAGTATTACTCCAGAGGGCAAATAAAACCAGTACCATAAGGGCACTAGAAACCAGCGGTCCTTGAACCATGCAATTTCCCGTCTCCTAAACTTCCTAATACCATAGTGTGGATTAAGCACAAACCACAGGAAGTCCTCTGCTACAGTTACGAAGGCAAGGAAACTTAGAATCAACAACTCTCCTCTTAGTGTCCAGCCTGTTATAAGAATGGCCGAATGAAGCATGGCTAGAAGGAACAAGCCCATGTATAGATGATAGGAAGTGCCGGTCAAGAACAGCCTCATCCATTTGTTGTTAGTCCTCCACTCTACAGGCAACTTCTCGGCATATCCGTGCTTGCCTTCGATATTTATCTCAACTTTACTTAATAGACCCGCTGTTACAATAACGTAGGAGAGAAACAACACTAACTCACTCATGTCTTTACCTCCCTGACTTTGCTCTACTTATTGCCCTGAGACTTACACCCAATATCTTAGCCATCTCACCGTTAGTCATACCGTCTGATACCATCTTTTGAACCGCTAATTCCCTTATAGTTGTTGCAATTTTCCGTGGTCTCCGCTTTCTACCACTGTCCATAAAGCAGGGGGCAAACTTGCACTCCAGACACCTCGAAGGACGGCCTAGTATATCAGAGGCTTTCTTGCATCCACTATCCCCCCTCTCTCTAGCACGATAACCTTCACCGTCAGTACGATGCTTTACTTTATAGCTCATTTAACCCCTTATCCTCTAAAGCTCTATATCACTGTCTACTTCGTTACCCCAACAGTCCCAACCATTAACTTTTAGACGGGCAAAGAGTTCTATGCGAGGAAGGTCTCCCATTAGTTCTACAATGCGCTCCCTTGCTTCTTGTGGCTTCTCACTATGTTTACCTCGTTCAGCTTCAATTAACCCCCTGACCTTATGAGATTGGATTAGTGAATTAGCCCGCCCCCTTGAACCCAATAAACACAACTCAGTCCCCTTCATTGTCCACTTTCCATAGTAGCACACTTGCTTACCACTCTTTTCCTTTTTATTCCAAACAAAAGCAACCGTCTTGTAGGGAAGACCCCAAGACTCCATCACTCTTAATGCTAAGGGGAGATGTGCATCTGTCGTCCACATAAATAAAACAGCGTCATCGTGCAAGTAGGAACGCAGGCTAATCCCCAAATTACATACATCCATATCGCTCATTACTGACTTATACTTGCCCTCACCAACAGTTGTGTCTGGTGTGTAGTATTGATACCTACCATCTATCTTTTTAGATGACCTTATGCCACCACTAAATTCCCAAGGTGGATCAGCATATATTATCTGATACTTCTTCATAACCCCCTTATCCTTATCAGGTCTAGTAACATCTATTCATCCTCAAAATATATTTCCAAACCGTCTCTCTCAGCTTGTATTAGTTCCGCTTGGGCACCCTCAGATGAGTCCCAATTATTTAACATATAGATTGCATCACAGCGTTCCAGAATTTCCAAGTCACCCTCAAGGAACATCTGTCTGGAATCTACCCTATCCATAAAGGCAGTATTCATGTGAGGGCTTATAACTGCCCACCCCTGATACCATAGTTTAACGGCTTCTCTACGAGAGTGCTGGACGTTGTCCCATACACCGTCTAGTGTGTCTGCTTTGTAAGCACCTGCTACATAGATTATCTTCATAACCCAAACAACTCCTCTAGTATTCTTCTAGTCTCGGCAATACCATCAACTTCCTCCATGTGCCTTTGAGTGGCTCCATGAAGAATGGGGGTAATGAGAGACCTCTTGGTAACTTCGTCCCAGAGACCCTCAATGCAACGAATGTGTCTCCCTTCCTCATCCTGCAACCAGTAGTCAAACTCCTGTGCCTCATCCTTGGTCAATGATTCTGGTTTTACCTTGTGATTACTGTCAAACTCCATTACTTCAACTCTCTTTTCTTACCACCACTGCCGTATACCCTGCCTCCGTACATAAACCGTTTATTGATTATCTGCATCTGCTGCACCCAGAACCGCCCGCGATTAAAGGTAACTATGGAGAATCCCTGCTGCCAATCGGGGTGAGTAATATAATCAGGGTTTAAATCACACAAACAAAAGTTCTCCCACCACCCATAAGTGCCATACCTCCTTGTCTTTAGTGAGTTACCCCCCCTATGTGTGTGTCCATGCATCCCAGATTCCCCATGCTTGTCAGACATTCCTTTAGCGGTATAGCCTGAGTGTGCCCTGATTATCTCCCCATGCGTAACCAGGAAGTTCCCATTAAATAGTATCCCTTCAGCATAATCAACGCACTCTACCTCGCTCTCCTTGAGCTTATAGAGCCCCCAAATGGTAAGACAATCAAGCGACTTTAGGGCGGGGGCATTAGACCATAAATACCGCCTAAGTCTATCCTCGTGATTACCCAGTTCAAATATCATCCTTGTATTAGGCATTAAAGCCCTGTGTCTCCTGAATAGTGCCGCCGTGGACTTGAGGTCAGACTGGAGGTCGTCCGCCCTAGAGGGGTTCTTGTCAAACTTTGAAATCTGATAGAAGTCCCCCATGTCCCCAGGGTAAACCACCATTTCGGGTTGAAACTCATACAGAAATAGCTCCACCTCCCTTAATTCTCGCTGTGCCTGAAAGGGATTATGCGTGTCCTGTAATACAGCTAGTCTTCCCTGAAAGTTAATGTTCATCTCATAGCCTCCCTAAATATCTCCAGTATCATTCCTTCACCAATTTCTCTAGCTTGTTCACAATCTCTTCTTCGGCTACATATATTTCCTCTTTGCTGGCGTATCTTGAGCGAGCCAGATGTGCAAACCGTCCCAGAAGTAAATGCAGGGCTTCGTGCTTCGCACTTTTCCTTACGTCCAAAAAAGGGAGGCTCCCCACATCGCACTCTTTATTCAGACAAACAGTGGCAACCATACTATCCTGCCGGACAACAACATTGGCAAAGCAACCGCCCAGACGCTCAAATTTAATATAGGTTTCATAGCCAGTTAGCCCAAACATCTTTTGATATTCCGTAAAATGCTTCTTGAACAACTCAAAGTCTTCTTGCTTGACCTTCATTATCTTGTGTCATCCTTCTCTACCTCCACAGGTTCAGTTGTATAATCACTTTCAAAACAGTCAGGACAACGGGTATCTGTTTCATGGTCTCGGAATATAAGCCCGCATTTCTTACACGTATGTTCTACTAACATCATTCCTCCAATAGAGCCTTCATGGTTCTAAATATTATTCTTTGTCTACATTCCTCGAAGGCTACATATTGCTTATTGGAAACTATTTCATCGTGTGACAGGAAAGCCTTGCCATAATAACCATAGGGATTCTCTATCCCATCCAGCAACTCTCTTACCTGTCTCAAGGTGTCTTTGTGTTGGGCTTCAAGTAACTTGGTGCTATACAACCGAGGTTCAGGGTCATCACGAACTTTTTGTATCTCATCATCACTCAGTATCTTCATCATTCCTCCTTAGTTTTATATCACTCTCTACTTCACAAAAATAAAGATATAAGGTAATCTCCACCCATCTTGAGTCCTGTAATAAACATATTCGGAGTAACGGGCTTCTCCAACACAATTTATATAATCCTGCACAGCATCCCTGCTTCTTTCGCATTTATTATTATCATATACACAAATATCACGCTGGTAGACACAGTAGAAACCATGCCTGTCCATATTAAAGTGAGGACTACGAGTATACTTTGTATGTATTTTCATAAACTCTTGATAGCTTTTAATTGTAGGTTTCATAGTCTCCCTATCTTCTCTTTTAACTCAGCCTTTAATTCCGTAGCATCTATACCGGGTTTCAATATCTTCGCCCTTCTACACACGTCCTCGAACTCGTTTTTACTTAATATACCCCTAAAGAACTCGGACTTCTCAAAGGGGTTGAGGTCTAGCTTGCCATGACAGCTTCGACAAAGAGCTGCTACATTATTCTTATACCATCTAGTTGCATGGATTGTTCTACCCATACAATGAGCCGTATCTAGTCCGCTGAAACCCACCTGCTCACCGCACTTCTTGCAGTACCCGCCGGATAAGAGCCTGATATACTTTGAGAACAATAAGTCTAATACCCTAACGTCTGACCGCTTCACTTCACTCCTTCCTTGAAAGATTCCCACTCATCAAGCGGAACACCCACAAAGTCAACTACACCCATATGTTCATGTGGCTCTTTGTATTGTTCTATAAAGCCTACTATCCCCTTCACTCTCTCCTGACACTCAGCCCTTATGATGGAGGCTGTCTTGGCATCTTGGATTTTAACTGCCCACTTCAAACAACCAATATACTTCTGAGGTACATCTCCACCTTCTGCGATAAGTTTAATATCCTCATCTGTCACCAACCTACCCTCATCAGGCTTTGGCTCAAATAGCTGGCAGACTTGTTGGACTAGTTCTTCGTTAGATACATCGTAAATAGGAGCATGACCGTTGCCTGTCCATACTATGTGCGTTAGGCACCTTTGTTTATCTAGTATCTTCTTCACTTCCTCAATCATTGTTTACCTCCTTCCTTGAGAGCTTGCCACTCAAAGACAAGCAGCATCTTCGCACGTATCACACTTTACCTTGAACTCAGCATCCTTGATAAGTGATTCCCCTAGAGATTCTCCACACTCACACAAGCCTGTCTGGAACGAGAAGATATGCTTATGGGGTTTTGGCTCATACCCATCTGGGTTTTCAGCAGACTTGGGGAATAGCTGGCAGATTTGAACAGCAAAGGGTTCAAGGTTTATAGCATATCCCTTATCAAAGCTAACATATCGTGGTTTCTCATTTAGTAATTCTCTCAGTATGTTCTTCACTTTGTCAGTCATTGTTTAGTCCTCCTCTTCATAAGCTCTTTGAATGTTTAGAAAGTTCGTTCCTTCGTCATCGTATAGGAATGTCCACTGCATGTTCGTGGGATTTATCTTTGGGTCAGTATGCACCTTAGCGGAAACTATCTTTAATTTCCTTGGATTCATGGCTAAATACAGGGTGGTTTTCTTTAAGGTTTGCTCACCACCATATGCCGTATCACTGTTCCGCTTCTTTTGCAAGCCTATCGCCGCCACACAATTCCCCAGCTTATGTAACTGCTGTTGTATCCTAGCCAACGCTGGCGCAATCATAAAAAACTCACCGCTATCAGGCACATCTATATAGTCAATCACATACAATGTATCTGGTTCCTTCATGAAATCATGGAAGTTATCTATCTTAAACCACGTCTTGAAGGGGGCAGGAGTAGGTATGTCAATGTTCATAGCATCGAAACGCCTCTTAACTTGGCTTAGCCCACCCTCCATATTGGTCAGGAATACAGTATTTACGTTAAGCATATTCATTGCTACTACTCTCATCAGAAACCCCGTCTTCCCTGAATCCTTTGAACCCGCTACGATTATATGAGTCTCGGGGTCAATCCAAACGTACCTCCTCAAATCAAAGGGCAAAACAACGGGGAAGTCTTTGGTGGCATCCACATTCTGCCAGTCTTCCGGTTTGGGCAATTCATCAATCCGCCTATAAAGACCATCCCCCCTGCCAGCACTTTCACATATGGGTTTGGCTTGGTGGGAGAAATCATACACTACTTTCCTGAGTGCCGTATCAAGTTCAGGGGTTAAGACAGACCTGAGTCCCATAATATCCTTGTAATGAAAAATCCCTTCAGGCATCGTCTCTATCCAGTTCTTTATGTCAGGTCTAGATACTATCGCCATGCTCACTCCTTTGGTTTAGTTATGCTCTTCCCTCTCAAACCTTTTAACAAATTGGTCGTTCATGCATAGAGTTTGATAACCTTCGGGGTAACCCTCCCTTTTTAACCAGCGATAAAAAGCTGTAGAAGCTCGTAGCCTCCCCACCCTTTGTTTATTGCCACCACCCTCAATATGGTCGATAGATAAACACGCCACCCTGCTTTCGCCACATTTCACACAAGCACACTTACCATTCCCGTAGTGAGTTAGAACCTCTACTTTAAAGTTTTGGTTCCTATCCCTCTGATGAAGCCATTGCTCAAAGGCCTTTTCGGGATGGGCTGACCTATAAATTTTCATCTGCATAGAACGGGGCTTATTTCTACACAATTCCCGTATTTGCCACCATAAAACTGTCTTCTTTTTATAGACATCTACCTTCTCAGCACTAGATACCACAGGAATTTCACTAAGATGTTTATAAATCATTAATAATTCCTCTAATTCTTTATCCATAATCTAACCTCCTATCTTATTGTAACACAAGACAGGTGCTTTGTCAACTCTTGGAACAACTATAACAGAGGTAACACTTTGGAACATAAAACGATGCGTTTTGGAACACTTGGAACATTTGGAACACCGTGCCTAAAAAGGACACCTTGTGGGGTGAAAAACCACCCATGTTCCAATTCCCTTTGGAACACGCTAAGAATACTATATTATTTAATAACATACCCCTCCCCTCTCTTTTCCTTTAGGGAGTCATTAAGTTTTCTCTGAAGGAATAACACCATCCCTTTTAATTGCCTAACTTGGTCCCATTGTCGGTTACTCCACGAGGTTTCCTTTGAGTAAATAACCGTAGTTTCTACCGGAAGCACATCCTGATTAAGTGACGGCTCTTGTTGCATAGACAACTCATCCATTCTAAGCGACAACCCATATGCAGGGTTGGTTCTTAAAAGAGTCTCGTGTTCCATTCTGGCTTCTTTAAGTGTGTCCTTCATTGTATTTCCACCCCCTCTGCGGAGGGTATAACAACTTGGTATTCGGTGGAAGCCCACCGTATTATACCCTCTATATAATCTGCAAACTCAGCAGCTGAGAGCTTTGCTGTAGAGCCTACGGTTACAAGGTTGGTATCCTCGTGTTTCTTAAGGAACTTAAACTTTAATGCTTCGTGCATTTCCTCTCTATCATAACCGAAACAATCGGATAGTATCTCGATTATCACTCCCCAGTAGTATTTATTCTGGCTGAGTGACCTTGTATGACGTTCCTTTCGGATGGT
>SDBV01002789.1_pt1 | contig 26048 bp, 34 predicted proteins | sample 2277081 | NCBI WGS metagenome assembly SDBV01 (sample SAMN10402039, study PRJNA504765) | marine sediment metagenome | isolation source: marine sediment core GS10_PC15, 223 cmbsf | place: Arctic Ocean: Southern Knipovich Ridge | collected 2010 | reverse complement strand
AACCTAAAGATTCTCTGTTCGCCTACATCGTGAGGCCCTACTGATGCCTGGCTTATTGTTGTCCCCAAGGGAAGCTGCTGCTATTGTGCGCGTAATTCGTAACGCGACATGGGGATGCAGTCACGGCTCAGTCTGTAAGGAATGTCGGGCATTAATGGCCATTGAGCGGAAGATAGAAGAAGCCTATGCCTGACAAAACCTGGAAGGCTCTAGAGCGTCGCTTGGCCGCTCAGCTTGGCGGAAGGCGTAACCCTCTGTCTGGTATCCGCTCCGGCCACGGTACCCACGGTGACCTTCTCCATCCCACTCTATACGGGGAGTTTAAGCACACGGCCCGCGCCGCCATTCTTACTCTGCTGCGCGGTACTGTGAAGCTCGCCAAGCGAGAGCACAAAATGCCTCTGGTCGTGGTGCACGAGAAGGGCACCCAGAACTATGCGGCGGTGCTCCCCTTCTCCGACTTCTTAACCATTTGGAACCTGCTGCGGGAGGCGGGGGCAACGTCGGGTAGCCCTCAGCTAGACCAACTAGGTAGACGAATCCGTGCGCTAACAGGAGGCAAGTAGTGGAGCAACATGACCTACAGATAGACTTCTCCGGCCAGCATGAGGTACCAGCCCAGCGTCATCTAACCCTCGGCTTTATCGCTGACCTCCAGTACGGCGCAGACGGTTGCGACCTTAACAAGCTGGAGAAGTACATTGAGCAGGCCATGCGCTTTGAGCATGTGCACCTCTTGGGTGTGGGTGACTTGGTAGACCGCTACAGCCCCAGCAACCGTACTGGCATTACCATTGCCCGCCAGACCCTCTACGATAGCGCGCGCAAGGCCCTAGACCACGCAGGGGAGGAGGACGTAGAGGCTATCAAGCAGATACTTGCTCCTACGCGTGGGCGCTGCTCAGTCTGCGGCAATAACATCTGGCTCGGTCTCCACGAGGGCCACCACTTCTACCCCTTCTGGGATGGCTCTACCAGCGACACGCGCATAGCGGAGTGGCTGGGCTGCCCAATGCTGGGGCACACAGCGGCAACCTTCCTGGATTTTGTAGACTCCCACAAGCATAAGGGCACGTTTCGTATCGTTAGCCGCCATGGCGCGGGCGGCGCGAATAGCGAAGCTACCGTCATTAAGAAACTGGAGGCTCTGGCCACTGACTTTGTGGCTGATCTCTACGTGACGGGTCACTATCACATGCGCTTCGCCTTTGACCGGCCCCGCATCGACTGGGTAGACACGACACGGAGCCATACGATGATAGACCGCACTTACTTCATGGTCTCTGCGGGCAGCTATCTCCGTGGCTACGTGGTGGGTAACCGGCTGGAGGGTCGTCCGCAGGGTACCTACGTGGAGCAGAAGGGCCTACGTCCCCGTTCCCTTGGCGGCCTGTTCATTGACATACAGCCCTATCGTAACGGCAACGGCAGCGGTAGGCTCCTATTCCGACAGACGCCGATATATCCCTAGAGGTGCCAGGTGAATAGATTACTGACGGCTCCAATACAAGCACTCCGCTGGCTGACGCAGCGCAACGCGCGCAGCTTGTCAAGCATCGTTAGCCGCGTGTTAGGCCGTATGCGTGGCGCGGCTAACGTAGGCGCGATTCAGCGAGCCTATAAGGAAAACGAGCTAGTCAATTCGGCTATTACGGAGACCGTGCGCGGCCTTATCTCTGTGCCGCTCCTAGTGGAGAAGTGGCTACCACAAAGCGAGCGCTGGGCCGTTCAGCCCTGGACGCACCCTCTCATGCGTCTCCTGGAGCGCCCCCACCCCAGCATAGATAAGGTGCGCCTAATAGACCGTTTCTGGACAGACGTAGCCGTGCTAGGCAATGGCCTCCTATGGAAGCAGCGCAACAATAACGTGACGCCTGAGCACCCACGGGGGGAGGTTATCGCCCTCTGGCCCATAGACGCTAGCATGGTGGTGGTCAAGGCCGACAAAGAGAAGATGATAGAGGGGTACTACGTCTTTACAGACGGCTCTACCTACGGCACGGGCATTGCTATTGCGGGCGCACAGAAGCTCGTGGAGGATAAGAACAGCAAACGATTTAAGCGCTTCGCCCCAGAGGACGTGCTACACTTGGCCCTCAGCCCTGACCCCGTGTTCCCTCTCTGGGGTCTCTCTCCCATCGCCCCTACCCTCCCCAGCGTGGACGCTGACGAAGCTATTACGGCGTTCATAATTCGTTTTTTCCAGGTTGGCGCTATTCCCGCGTACCTCTACGAGTCTGAGCGCGAGCTAACCGAGGACGAAATCAGCCGCATGAAAACGCAATTTGAGAGCCAGCAGGGCGGCGTTGATAAGCATTGGGGCTTGGCCGTGGTAGACCGTACCCAGGGCAAGCTAACCCGCATGGGCTTGGCTACTGGCAGCCGCGAAATCGGCCTACATGAGCTACGCATGGACATAGAGGCCCGCATCCTTGGTCCCCTTAACGTGCCCCCTATCGTAGTGGGTGCAGTCATTGGCCTCACACACGCGACCTACAGTAACTATGGCCAGGCGCGTAGCGCTCAGCACGAGGAGAATACGGCCCCTAACATCGTGCGCTTTGACTCGGTGCTCTCGTGGGGCCTAGCCTCTGAGTTCGGGGATGATCTGCGCATCCGCTCTGACCTCAGCGACGTAATGGCCCTTGACGAACTGCATACGGCCCGCGTAGTCCGCGCCACTAAGAAGCTCCTAGCCGGTGGCCAGACCGTTAACGAGTTCCGCGCTGAGGTGGGCCTGCCCCCCGTGGAGGGTGGCGACATACTCCTGCTGCCTCTTAACGCCGAACAGCTACCCATTCAGGTACGGAGCGGCCTGAGCTATCCACTCCCCCTGGGTAGTAACCGTATACAGCAGTTAGCCGAGGCCCTGGAGGGTGGCTGGTCAGGCAAGGGCACCATTGACCGCCAGATGACGGCCAGTATCCGCTACGCCTTCCAATTGCTGGACGGTACGCCGGAGGAGCACGACTGGGCCAGGACACGCTCTGCCGTTAAGCTCGCGCTCCTGAGTCTCCCGCAGCGCGTGGAGGGCGCAACACCCACCCAGGACGCGCGGCGGCTCCTCATAGCGGCGCACATTCACACAGTACGGGGGGTCGCGCAGAAGCTCGGCATGCGCCCCCAGGACGTGTTTACCGAGTATGGCCAGCTTCCTTGACCAGATAAGCAGCGGAGGTATACCATGAATAGCGTGACAACTGACGTTAAGAAGCTAGAGCGCGCGGCTTACCCCGCCAAGTTCGACGCCTTAGATGAGGAGGAACGGAGTTACACGGCTCTGTTCCCCTACGGCACCCCCGACGTGATGCGGCGCATATTCGTGCCTGGCGTGTTCGCTGACTTCCTGGCCCGCCCGTTGTGGCAGGTACAGCATCTCTGGGTGCATAATGACTGGGCGCTACCCCTCGGCCCAGTGCTGGAACTGAAAGAGACAAAGGCGGGCCTGTTGTTTAAGGCTCAGTTCTCCGATACCGTGCTAGGGCGCGACGCCTGGCAGCTAGTTCAGGACGGGGCTCTAAGCGCCGTCAGTATCTCCTGGCTACCCCAGCAGGTAGAGCGGGTAGAGCGGAACGGCGTAGTGTTCATGCTCCAGCAGAAGGCTCAGCTATTCGACGTGAGTCCCGTCAACTTCGGGGGTATGCGCGGGGCCAAGATTCTGCGTGACCGTATAGCTCTCCACTTCGATAACACCCATGCCCCCCTCCTCCCTAAGCCTATGGCTCCCAGGGCCATAGAGGATTGCTGTAGCCTTGACGATTGCTCCCCCGTAGCCGCCCTCCCCCCCCTGAAGGATACCGACCTACAAGCAGCCACCAACTATGCCCAAGCCTACGCGACTGGCGACGGTGCTACCCCGCGACCCCTAGAGGGCGCATGCAACTGCACCCCCGCCCAGAGGCGAGCCCGTGAGCAACTGCGGCTCCTCGGCCTCCATAGTCGCGAGACTTCTGCGTAACTACCACGCGACCAGCTAAGACGAAACAGGAGGAACACGTGAACGCAACCGCAATACGCGAGCGCATCAACGACCATGTAGCCAAGGCCCAGGTGCTCCGTACCAGCCTGGAGGCCGCCCTAGAGGCGCACCAAGAGGACGGCGGGTACATTGAGTCCGCTGCCTACCAGGAGCCCTTTGCCGAGGCTGAGGGTCACCTAACGTCTGCCGACAAGCTGCGCGATACCCTGCACCGGCAGGAGCAGTACGACGCTAAGGCGGCAGACCTCCAGGAGTGGCAGGGCCAGCCTTCTGGCGACACTCCCCCACCGTCAGTACCGCCCGCTAACAGTGACGCACCCAGCGCCATTGAGATTGGGCCGCATAAGTTGCACCTTAGCCGGACAGCCCAGCGGCCTGAACTGGCATCGGTGGAGTACAAGGACGCTCTGGAACAGGCTCTACACAGCCTACCTCCGACGCAGCCCAAGGGCATGGACGTGCTCCAGGCGGGCATAGACGAACTGGGTGGCTTCCTCATGGCCCCTGACCAGCAGGCCGAAGTGTTACAGCGCTTGGCCGAACGGGCACAGTTACTTGACCTCACAACCGCACTGCCTACTTCCCGCGAACTGGTAACTTGGTGGCGCGTCCAGCCGCCTACCGGCGCGGCTGACATTGGCATCTTTTCCTCCGGCTTCATTGGCTCATTCGTGGCCGAGATACCAGGGGCCGGTGCTGGAGAGACGGAGCCCAAGTTCGGGCGTCTGAACATAGCAGTGGACAAGCTGCGCACCAAGACATTCCTTGGCCGCGATTTCGTGTCCGACACCGACTTTGATATACTGGCCTTCCTGACGCGCAACGGCTCTGAGAACCTGGGCCTGGTCGCGCAGCGGTCCATCCTCACCGGCGACGGGGTAGACCAGCCGCTTGGCGTCACCGTTGACCCTGACATACCCACCGCCATTGACATTAGCGGTACTACTGCCGACGAGATAAGCAACACGACGGGCGACCTCGGCAGCGCTACCAAGCTGATGGACTTACAGGTGGAGCTTCCTCCGCAGTATTGGCCCAACGCCATCTGGGTCATGCATCAGAAGGAGGAGCTAAACGTCCGCAAGCTCGTAGACGGGCAGAACCGCTTTATCTGGGCTGCGGGATTCGCTGACCGGCCTAACGAGCTTCTAGGTTCGTCCATCGTGCGCACCAGCTTCATGCCAGAGGGCGGCACAGACGGCAACATAGTTGCGGTCTGGGGCGACTTCTCCCACTACATCACCCCCCGCCGCATGGCCATCACCGCCCAGCTAGACCCGTTCACCAAGGCTGACGTGGAGCAGGTAACCTTCTACCTCCGCACCCGCCTCGGTGGCCGTGTCGCCAACCCCGAAGCCTTCCGCCTGGGCAGGGTCTAGGCCAAAGTACCGGCGAGAGAACAGGAGGAACTAACGACATGATTTGCAGTGAGTGCGGCAGTGATGACGTGGTGCGGGCTGGGCCTGGCAACGCTCACCCCACCGGCACTCCGATATGCCGTGGAGACTGCCACGGGCCTACTACTACCGTAGCCGCTGAGGAAGGCGACGCGGAACAGACACCATCTACCCCTGAGTCACCTGGGCTCTTGTCCAGACTGTTAGGGGCTAACCAGGAAACGGAGGAATAGAACCTGATGATTCAGAACCTAACGCGTAAGCTGGGGTTGCTGGTGGCCATGGTTGTGGCCTTCTTTACGCCGTCATCGCCACGGGCGCAACGGTGGCTCTACCAGCTAGCCAGCCAGGCGGGCCAGATTGGTGGTTCGGGGATTAGCATTTCCCGTAGCGCCCTGGTCAAGATGGTGGGCAGCCCCATCGACTGGGCCACTACTGCCGTGAACAGCGCTTCCTTGCGCACCCAGCGGTGCAGACACGTAGACTTCTTCGTCCTCGTGGGCGCTATTACGGGCACCATTGACGCTAAGGTTCAGGACTCCCCCGACGATAGCGCGTGGGCTGACCTGAGCCCCGCCGTGGCCATCACCCAACTAGCCGCGACGGATGACGACGTGTTGGTGGTGCTCAGCGTCAAGGAGGGTAGCCACCGTGAGTACGTCCGAGTAGTCGTGACACCCACGGGTGGTACCACCAACCTTGGCGGTATCCTGGCCATTGGTTACCCTGTTCTGGGGGAGTCTCCCCCGTCACAGGAAGCCACCACCCAGGAAATTGTAGAGGGTTAAGTTGCTGCCAAATCGCAGCAGTGCGCAGGAGTCCGGTGAGGCTCCTGCGCGCCTTGGGGGGCCTGAGTCCGTGCCCGTGTACGCTGGTCGCGCGGTCATTGATTCGGGCTCCCCAAGGCGCGAAACGGCGCTGCGGCACGCCCCCGCAAACGGTATAATGCAATTCTGTGTATCTCATATACTCTTTGCGAGAATGGTAGGCAGCGGGGTAATCCAATACGCTGTGCCAATGACTACCTATCCCCCCGCTGACGGGGCTCTGAGAGCCGCTAAGAGGATTCTGTGAACATACCTACTACCATAATGCCCCGCGTTTACGCCTTATTGTGGCATGTTGACTACGGCGGGGCTGCGTCAGAGGCCGCTTACGCTGACGCTAGCACCCGTGAAAATGCGGTGCGGCGGCTACGGAAATGGGAGGCTCAGCGGCAGTGCGGCAGCGTCACTTGCGAGTGCCGTAACGGCATGAGTCTCTTAGACTCTGTGCCCCTAGGCCCCAAAGGTATGGTGCTGTCAGGGGCGCGAGAAGTTACCGACAGTAGCGGAGAAACAGACTGATGCCTTCCCCTAACGATACCCCCACTTGCTACGCGGATATGGGCGAATTGGAGCGCGTCGTGGGGGGCATAGATGCCGCCGATTGGGCTGACGCCATCCGATATTTACAGGCCGCCAGCCGCCGCGTCGAGCAGCACGTAGGCCGGTGGTTTTACCAACTGGAGGCAAGCGACTTTGACATTGACGTGGCCGCTGGGCAGACCGAGTTTGTATTCCGCAAGAGGGACATTATTGCTGCCCCCACCAGCCTGAAGGCTGACGCTGACTTAGACCAGACCTACAGCACTGACCTCCTGGCTGACGGGGTGACTGTAATACTGCTGGGTGACGATGCCCCTTATTGGGGCTTTGAGTTACGCGACGCCGTGTTAACGGCGGCTCGCAAAGCACTCCGCGCTACTGCTGCTTGGGGCTGGCCTCGTACTAGCCGTGTCTCTGGCGACGCGGTAGTGGACGCCCCCCTGAGTGCCGTTGCTACCACGCTGACCGTGGCCGATAGCCAGCAGTTTGAGGCGGCCCAAACTCTCCGCATAGAGACAGAGCAGCTATTCGTGACTGACAAGCCTACGGCTACCACGCTGACCGTTACTCGTGGCGTGAACGGCACCACGGCGGCCAGCCACGTGGCTACTACCGTCATAGACATACTGACGTTTCAAGCCCCCTCCGTGGCCGTGGTCACTGCGGGCCTAGCGGCTCGCCTCTGGCGACGGCGCGATAGCGCCTTCTCCGATATTGCGAGCGACGCCGACCCGACCCTAGAAATGGGGCCGCTGGGAGATGACTTTGAGTTCCTGCTAGCCCCCCTGGTTAAGCGACGGGTAGGTTTCTAGTGGGCAGTTTAGCGAGTAGACGCTTAAGCACGCCAGACGTAGCTGCTATCGTGGAGTCCAAGGGCCTGAGCTACGCGGTGACTGATTACCTAAGCTCTGCGGAAATTGAGGATGGTCCCCTGAGCGAAGCGTGGCGCGAGGCTGCTGTAGCTCTTAGGCGTATAACAGACCTCTTAGAGCCGGAGGGCTTCTAATGCCTGAACGCCAGGTAGTTCTGTCGGCTCGTATCCGCTGGGGTAAGCTCCGTGATCTCGGTGCCGTTCTAACATTCGTCCAGGCAGCCATGCTGCGGGAGGCTGCTGCCCAGTTGCGTAAGACGGCTCCCCATCATCTGCGGGATAAGATACGGGTAACTAAGTCTAGCGTTATCATAGACGACGACTCGGCGCAGGCTATCGAGTTCGGGTCGCGGCCCCATCTCCCCCCTATCGCGGGCCTCTTGGATTGGGCAGCTAGCAAGGGCAAGAGCCCAGCAGCGGCCTACCGCATACAGGCAGCTATTGGGCAGCGGGGTACTCCTGCCAGGCCATACATGCAACCGGCTATTGACGCGACTCAGCAGCGGGCTAGTGGCGTCATGGGTACAGCCTGGTCTACGTTCTTTAGGATACCAGGGCTGTGATAGACGTGTTTCTCCTCCGTGAGCGCCTGGCGAACCAGCTTGCCAATGCCGATCACCTGGAGGCGTGCGACCTCTGGCGGCAGCCTAAGCTGGGGGTACTCCCCCGTGCCGTGCTCTACTCGGCCCTTAGCCCCATTGAGGCTAGTCCCCAGCGCCAGAAGGTACAGCACAATATAGACGTGGAGGTGGTTGTAGCTCCTAAATCCAACATGGACGTAGCCATGCGCGCCATGGCTCCGCTCATACAGGATACGATAGACTACCTTAACCGTACAGCCTTCCCCAATCTGGCCCAGTCCGAGGCCAACGGGGGCCTGGGCGTCGCGCTCCATGTGCGGGGTTACCTACAGAGTGAGCGCGTCTACGCTAAGCGAGTCTATGTTACAGCCATCATAGGGGTCACCTTGACAGAGGTGGCCGGTGAAGCATACGGTACTTAGTGCCATGTTAGGAGACACCAGATGCAACTGAAGTGGGTAGGAGACCCGCGTACTGTGGTAGGTGTGGGCGGTTGGCCCGCAGCAGACCACGACGAACCCGTAAAGAAGGTGGCCAAAGCCAAGGTCAGAAGCGGCCTCTATGAGGCGGTTGACCCTGTAGAGGACACCCCATCCCCGCTGGCTACGGAGCTAGCCGAGGAACAGGAGGCTAACGCATGACCACGGGCGCAATCACAAAGCTGCGCAAGTTACAGGTGGTAGTAGAGGCCGCCAAGGGTACGGGGATACCGGCTACGGCGCGCCTCCTCGGCCCTGGTACCCTCATGGACATGGCTGCCCAGGAGCAGCCGGTGCGCGACTATGGGGTACTGGACGTGAACCAGGAGGCTCCAACTGAAGTGGAGCAGGGGTCAGAGCTTGCCTTTGGCCCCACGGAACTGAGCTACGAACAAATCACCTACCTCTTAGGTGCGGGTATCTTGGGGGGCGTGGTAGCTGCCCTGGACGCAGGCACGGGTGACTACAAGTACGTCTACCTCCCCCCAGCAGCGGCAGACCCAGACCCCGACACCCTCACTATAGAGGGCGTCCATAGCGACGGGGCAGCCGACGTGCAGGCCCTAGAGGCCAACTACTGCTTCGTCACTGAGATGAGCATTAGCGCTAGCCAGGGGCGGGAGCATAGTGAGCTATCGGCCACGTTCATAGGACGCAAGGCTCTTGCTGTCACCCCCACCGCCAGCTTAGCCATCCCCTCGCGTACCCTCGTACCGGCCAACCTTTGGGGGGTGAAGTTCGCGGCTGACCACGCGGGCCTAGGTGCCGCCTCCGTCATTACGGGAGGCGCGGTCAGCTTTGACTGGAACCTGGTAACCGGCTTAGGCCCCAAGTTCCGGCTGGCGGAGTCCCTAGAGTTCGTAGAGCACCAGTTTGGCATCGGGCGGCTGGCGACCTTGGCTCTGACCATTGATCTCAGCGCTCTCCTGGAGACTGAGCGGCTGAGTTTCTTCCGTGCCCAGACAGCGCGCGCCATCCGTCTCCAGGTGGACGGCCCCGCCATTTCGGGCGGCGGTAACCACAACATAACCATCGACGGTACGTACTACCTCATAGACCCCCCCGCTGAGCCTGGCGACGATGACGGCCAGGAGACTGTGACCCTCAATTACGTGGGCTTCTATGAGGCGGCGGGGGCCAAGCAATTTGAGGTGACGGTGACTAACACCCAGGTAAGCGTTCCGTAAGCGTGACCAGCTACGGATTCCTGGCACTGCTCGCCACGCAGCCAGGAGCAACATGGCAAAAGGGCGGCCCAGACCCAAAGGCGAACGGGCCGCCCTATTGTTTAGGAAATGAACAGCATGCTAGTCAAGGGCCAATGAACAGGGCGCAACGTCGTGGGTACATACAGACCGTCACCCGCGAGCTACGCCGCCAGCAGAGGCGGTCAAGACAGAGGAGGCGACCAGTGAGAGTCAAGGACATGCTAGAGTGGGTGCCCGTGCCAGGGGAGGACGCGGAGTTCCGGCTGCGCCCCCTCAGTGGCGGGGAGCTAGACCAGTGTGACGAAGAAGGCACCCGCCGCGTGGGCAAGCAGCTAGCCGCTATGAGCGGCGCTGACCCTCAGATGCTCAAAGAGCTTATGAGCAGCGACGTGGAGGAGACTCGCCAGCAGCGCAGGAGTGACCCCACGTTTGGCCTAGACCTCAGCGCTGTAGTGCGCTACGGGCTCCAGGAGTGGCGGGGTGGCTCCTATGACGGGGTGGAGTGCAGCCCAGAGGAGAAGGCGGGCCTGGACGCTAAGACGCGCGACTGGACGGCGACATGGATAGCCGAGCGCAGCAGGCGCGCAGCGGGGGAAGGTCAAGACTCCGAGCCCAAGTCAGTGGCCACGGGCGACTCCCTACCGAGTACGCCGCCGCCGATAGGCTCAGAAGGCACGGAGTTACCATCACCTACGCCGATTACTGGAGCATCTGGGCACGAGTCCTAGAGGACTTGCTAGACCTAACTGAGGCCGTGGAGGAGTGGCACGAAGTGAAAGCAAGCCGTGACCGGCTCACAGCAGCAGCAAAGGGGAAACATGGGCGTAGACGGTAGCACAGAGCGGGCGTTCCGCTGGGCCACGCGGCACTGGCTTTGCCGTATCGGGCTACACTGGCCGTTACGGGGGCCGTGCGCTCATTGCCCCTACGGAGGGGCGGGGAGATACCACTAAATGGCCGCAGAAGGTAGGCTAGAGCTACTGGCGACGCTGAAGGATAAGGCGTCGGGAGCCCTCCGTAAGCTGAAGGGCTTAGCCGGTGGCATCGGGGGTGCCTTCCGCAAGGGTGCCCTAATCGGTGGCGCGGCTATCGTGGGTCTGGGCGTCGTGGCCGTCAAGGCGTTTGCGGGATTCGATGACGCCATGACTAAATCGCTCGCCATCATGGGCGACGTATCCGACGAAATGCGTGATCGCATGGAAACTGCGGCCCGCGACGTTGCCAAGGCTACACTGTTCTCCGCAGAGCAGGCCGCTGAATCCTACTTCTTCCTGGCCTCTGCTGGTCTGGACGCGGCCCAGAGTATTGAAGCTCTGCCCAAGGTGGCTGCCTTCGCGCAGGCCGGTAACTTTGACATGGCCCTGGCCACCGACCTGCTCACTGACGCGCAGAGCGCGCTGGGTCTATCCGTTGACGATACGGCGGAGAACCTGGAAAACATGACCCTCGTGTCCGACGTTCTCGTTAAGGCCAACACCCTGGCTAACGCTACCGTTCAGCAATTCTCCGAATCTCTGACTAACAAGGCAGGCCCCGCCCTGCGCGCCGTCAACAAGCCCATTGCGGAGGGCGTGGCGGTTCTCGCGGTATTCGCAGACCAAGGCATCAAGGGTGCTCAGGCGGGTACCCAGTTGGCTATCGTACTCCGTGACCTTCAGACCAAGGCCATTAAGAACGCAGATGAGTTTGCGGCCCTCGGTATTAGCGTGTTCGATTCTGAGGGCAACATGCGCAATATGGCCGATATAGTGGGCGATCTGGAGGTGGGCCTAGATGGCATGTCGGACGCCCAGGCAAAGGCGACACTGCTACAGCTAGGTTTCTCCGATAAGTCAATCTCCTCGCTACAGGCTCTCTTGGGGCAGAGTGAGGCCATTCGCGAATACCAGACGGAGCTAGAGAAGATGGGCGGCATTACTGATGAGGTGGCGAACAAGCAACTAGAGAGCTTCACCGCTCAAATGAGCCTGCTGAAGTCAGCCGTAATGGACGTACTCATAACGCTTGGCGGGATGCTTGTACCGCTTCTCTTAAAGCTGGGTAAGTTCCTCTCAGGCAAGGTGCTCCCCGCCGTAGAGAAGTTCATTAAGGGCTTCCGTGGCGGCTTTAAGAATATGGGAGATGATGCTCGCGGCTTCATTGGCGTGGGCCAAGACGTGGGCCGCACTATTCGCGAGTTCGTAGATGCTGCGGTACCTAAGCTCAAAGACTTGTGGGGTACGTTCAAGTCAGGGCTAGAGGTTGTTACGCCTCTCATTAAGGGCCTGTTCAATTTCATTGTGGATAACAAGCCCGTCCTGATAGGCGCTATTGTCGCCATCGGCGTGGCCATCCTCCTGGCCCTCGGCCCTGGAGCCATAGCCGTGGCCGCTATCATCGGACTCATACTCCTCATTGGCCTGGTCAAAGAGAACTTTGCCTCCTGGAAAGAGACCGTAGAGGAGTTCGTAGATAAGGTGATCGCCAAGGTAGAGGGCATCCCCGTCTTAGGCGAGATATTCACGGCCACGGTAGCGGTCATAGGGGACAAGATTACGGCCCTGCGGGGGTTTATACAGGGCCTCATAGACTTTGTGCAGGAGCTTGTACGGTTCGTCACGGCCATCATACACGGGGATTGGGCTACCGCCTGGGATGCCCTGAAGAATCTAGCCCAGATTGCTCTCGGCCTGTTCCTGAACTGGTTAGACCTGACGTTCATAGGCACTATCAAGACGCTCCTGGGTCTGCTCAAACCCTGGGATTTGATTAAGGATGCGTTCAACGCAGTAGTGGGCGAAGTAGGGAAGCTAGGCAAGGACTGGGGGGCGGCTGCCTTTGGCCTTGGCCGTGACCTCGTTAACGGGATAGTGAGCGGCATAACTACGGGCTTCTTCCTGGTGCGTTCCGCCATAAACGTGCTCGTGGGCGGCGCTGAGGCAGGTATCAACTTTATGCTTGCGGGCATTGACAGGCTGGGGCATCGGCTAAACCGCATTGGCGGGGCCATTAGCTCCGTGATCGGTTTCTTTGGCGGCCCTAAGCTCCCGTCCATACCGCATATCAGTGGCATTACTCTGCCCCGCCTAGACGCGGGTGGCCGTATCCTAGAGACCGGCCTGGCCGTGGTGGACAAGGGGGAGGAGTTTAGCGGAGTGGGGGGCTTCGGGCGTGCCATCGTCATTGAGCACTTGCACCTGGGCCTGGGCGTCCAGCAGCGCGACGTGGCCCGCCTCATGGACATGTTCGAGGAGGAACAAGTCAGCCGCCGCCGGAGGGGCCGGTAGTGCCTAACCCCATCTACGAACTGAAGGCTGACCTAGACGCTGATGGCACCTTTGAGACTGACTGGAGCGTCTACCTGAAGGGGCTAAGCGGTTTGACCTTGTGGCGGGACGACGCGCTATCCGCCTTCGGTGGCCGCGCTGTTACCTTCCTCATGGATAACGAGGATAAGCGATTCAGCCCTAAGAATACGAGCGGCCCCTACTCCCCCGACCTGAAGCGGGGCGTCCGCGTCCAGCTAAAGGGTACCGTCACTACTCCCGCTGTTACCAATCTTGTAGACAACCCCTCCCAGGAAACTGACGCAGTAGGCTGGATTAGCGCAGCGCGTATCATTACTGACGCCAAGTACGGGGCGGCTTGCGGCAGGGTAACGGGCACGGGGCTTGCTGACAGCTTCAGCTTGACTCTGCGTGGTGGTGGCCGTATCCCTGTTACGGCGGGTCTGGCCTACATCTGGAAATCGCAGAATCGTAAGGTGGGCGGGTCTGGTGCCCTGCTCTGGGCACAGGGTATTAGCTGGTACAATTCGGGCGGCAGTGTCATTCAGACCGACTTCGCCCCCGACGTGGCCCTGCCCGCTGATGGCCCCTGGACTGAGGCCCTGGCAGCTTTCACTGCTCCCGTAGGCGCGGTCACCTGTATCCTCGGTGGCCTAGAAACTAGCGGCTTAGGGGTAGGGGAGTTTATGCACGTGGACGGAGCGTTCTTTTATCAGAGCAGCGATCAGACCATACCCTACTGCGACGGTGACCAAGCAGCCGCGACCTGGGCCGGTACGGCCCACGAGTCTACGAGTAGCCGCGTAGCTAATCCCCAGACTTCCCTGTTCACTGGCGTTATACGGAACTTCGCTCTATCCCGAACCGGCGAGCCTCTAATGCAGATGGCTGCTACGGGGCACTTAGAGAGTCTGAGCGGCGTCAAGATAAAGGCGGGGCCGTTCACGCGCAAGGCGGCTAAGCTAGTCATCAACCGGCTCCTGGACATTATGACCCCCGACGAACTGATAGATGACGGCGCGTTCCGCGTAGTGGGGGATAACATTGTGCTCGCCTCTGCCATCCTTGGCGGGATTCAGGACAGCGCTAAGGTAGGCGGCGCTGACCCTGACGAATACGGGGCGCTGGAGGGGGATGGGGTCTGGGCGTTCCAAGCGCCTTCCCCCCTTACAGATAAACTTGCTGGTACTCTGGACATGACCAGCCGCACCGATAATGACACTCTGTATGATCTCCGCCACGTCCTTAGCACCACCGACGCTGACATGGACGGCGAGCAAATCCTCGTGGAGCTATTCGATAACATCGGCGTAGTGGGCTCCTCCCTCGTGACCCTGGTAGATACTGTTTGGGTATACGATACTATTGAGGACGTGCAGTTCAACGGTGGGGCCACGAGTCGTAGTATCCGCTGGACGTTCAACGGCACCATATTAGGGGCGGGCGGAGTTCCTCTTGATTTCATTATCGACGGCCTCAGCATGACTAAGAGTAAGAATCGTATAGCGCGTACCTTGCCCTCCGGCGCGAGTCAGTTTGACGCTGACCTGGAGTACCTAGACGGCTTTGAGCGCAGTGCCTTGGCCACGCTGGAGGAGGCCGTTAAGTCAGCCGGTGGCTGGTGGTACGAGGATGGCGCGGGCGGCTTTGTATTTGAGGACTTTGATACACGCCCTAGCGCTGCGGTACCTAAGCTGCGGCTCACTGATACCGAGATACTGGACGGCCACTACGTCACTGACCCCCAATACGACGAACCTGCCGCTGGTTTCTATAACCGTGTACGGGTGGCTAGCTTCGGCGACGTGTCCCTGCTCACCGACCAGTTCACCGCTAACGCGCGCCGCGTAGCTTGGGCCTTTGAGCCACTACCTCGCGCCTATGGTAACAACGCGCAGGTGAAACTAGGGGTTCAGTTTCTCGCAGAGGAGGGTGACGAAGGCGTAATAGCTCGCCGCGCGGTGCTCATAGAGACCCATAGTGCGGGGGCCTTCGCCAGCGACGCGCGCCCCCTCAGTGGCAAGGCCGTGGCCTCTCCGTGGATAGAGAACTATGGGCGCGCTGCCACCATAGGATTTAAGGCGGGGGCTGGTGGCATCACCCTCACTAAGCTGAAGGCTCGTGCTCGCCTCCAGAACCGCAGCACCACGGAGCGCACGTTCGTAGAGAAGGAACACGCGGGCACGGGCGGCGATCAGCCCCGCCTCCTGGAACTGGAGACCCCCGCACAGGGCTACAAGACTCAGCTAATGGCCGATCTGGCAGACTGGGCTGACCGCTACGGCAACGGTCTCAGCAAGGTACGCCTGGAGCTAGAGGCCACGACTGTAGAGCTTCTGCTGGAGGTCATCGCTCGCCAGCCTGGCTTGCCAGTGCGCTATCGCCAGGTAACAGGGCCAGGGGCCAGCATGGCCGACGAACTGTACTATGTGGAGGGATGGCAGCTAGACCATGACGTTCAGAGCGCTCCCCGTTTGACGCTGCTACTAGAGGAGGCTACCTAGCCGTGGCTCAGCTAGACCAGGAGATGCTAGAGCGGCTGTCAGGCTCTCGGCCTGGCACTTGCTTCCAAGCGTCGCGGTTCGGGCGCATTTTCCCAGGTGGCCTAGACCTTACGCTAGCGGACTTGGCTATGACTTGGCGGCTTGCCCAGGAGGCGGGCCTAGACTGCACATTCGCTGCCTGCTGCGTCGCTGAGGACTTGGCGGGCCTGGAGCTACTGGGTGACTTTCGCGACTTCTGCCTAAAGCAGATAAGCAACATGCTCCCCGATACGCCGCCTAATGTCCTGCGCGATGATGCACGCATGAATATCGCGGAATACAAGGCCGCGTACCGTTACGCGCTATACGTGGGGGCTACTCCTAGCGGGCACCTGGCCTACTCTGCCGCCGTAGCTGCGCGCAAGGCAGCGCGCGCCCTGCGCGGCAGGGGTCACGCGAAGCTAGTCTACGCGGCGCAGGAGGTATGGTGGCAAGAGCGCCACCGTCGCCTGCTGGCGGGGGAGGCCATAACGTGAGCGAGCGACGCGGCGGTTTCCGCCTTAACCCCATAGCCATAATCCTGGACAGCCTGGACAAGCGTGCCCAGCGGCGCACCGCTACTGGCCTCCGTGGCGTGTTCGTCAGTCACGACGGCCTCATAGACGATTGGCATGAAGTCGGGGCATCGGGGGAGCCCGCGTTCCAGAATAGCTGGGTCAACTTTGACTCGAATAGCGCCAGCGCCGCCTTCCGCAAGGACGGGGAGGGGACGGTGCATATCAAGGGGCTGGTCAAGGGGGGTACACTCAGCAACGCGGTATTTACCCTACCCGTGGGCTATCGCCCTCTAAAGATTGCTCATACCCCCGTCATTTCTAGTGACACAGCGGCCCCCGCCAGGATGCAGGTCAATCCAGACGGAACGGTAGTGCCACAAACTGGGGGACTGACATTCTACGGGCTGCGCATACTATTCCCAGCGGAGCAATAATGACTCCCTTCTATCGCATCATCGAGATTAGCACCGAGCGGCGGAGCCGCGAGACGTATCTTACCGTCTGGTTCTGGCGGCAGAGGGCTGACTATGACGCGGGTAAGCCACACGTCCACCTTAACGACTTCATAATGACGCTGCGCCCTACAGCACAGCGCATCGTGACGGATGCTCAGGGGCGCTGGAAGCGCGATGACGGGCGGTTTATCGACGTGACGGCCCTGACGGAGCGGGAACAGGTAGAGGCAGCGTCTTGGCAGTTTGAGACGGAGACGGCCACGGTGGACGTGCGCGCCGCCATCCGCGTCAACATCTCGGCCTACGCTAAGCGGTGGGCGGAGGCAGCACGACAGGGAAAGCCGTACCCCACTGACTATCGCGACCCCCGCATCTTACTAGACGAAATCGACCCGCATCGCATCCTCGAACGTCAGGACGTGCAGACGCTAAAGGATAGGGGTTTCGCGGCATGACGACCTTAAACCTGACTATCACCAGTGACCCCGATAACGGAATTGCTGCTGATAATGGCACCTATGGCGTGGGGGGAGGAAGTGGTCTCCTTGGCTTTGTATTCGGCGCGGTGCGATTCTCTCATTGGTATCGGTTTACGGGCGTTAGCGGACTTTCAGGAGTGACAATCGACACGGCTATTTTGGGCCTAGCAACTTCGATTGGCGCGGGCGCGGGGACAAATGTGAAGGTATTTGCGGAGCCTGTTGCTGCTCCCGTCATCCCAGTCAGCGTGGCAGACTATGTTGCGAAGGCCCGAACATCGGCGGCGGTGAGTTGGGCGCTGGCGGCGTCCTTACTTGTCCATTCCGTTGCCATTCCAGCCGTTATCCAAGAACTAGCCGATAGCATTGATCCGGCAGCGATTCAGATTCTACACGACGAAGATGCCGCGACTGGTTTCTCTAGCGTACGCTTCTTTTTAGCTGGGCCATTCTTTAGCCCGACACTGGACATTGATTTCAGTGCGCCCGTAACGTCCGTCCCTGGCATAGCAGTAGCGGCCTCCGATGACTCTATCATCTCCATGGCGGCGTCCGCTGACAACACTATCGCTATACCGGCGTCCGATGACTCGAAAATCGCAGTAGCGGGAAGTGAGACGTAGCCCATGGCCACGGAAGTAAACCTACTGACGCAGAAGGGCCTCGTTAGGGGGGCTGACGTAACGCTGAACGTGACCCTAGACCCCGTTGCTAATATCACGGGTTGGGCGCTGACGTTCACCCTGAAGCATGACCCAGGCGACCGCGAGACCGGCCTCATTACCAAGACGGTGGGGAGTGGTATCACGATCACAGACGGTCCTAACGGGCAGTTTGACGTGACCCTTGACGAAGCTGATAGTGAGGGCTTGCAAGTAGATAAGGAATACGACTATGATATATGGCGTACTGACAGCGGCAACAAGACGCCGTTGACACATGGACGCATCAAGTTTAGGGAACGCGTAGGGAACGTGTAGGAGGACGATGGCATGAATGAACTGACGTTTGTAGCCCTGATAGCCTGGGCCATCCCGCCCGTGGTCAGCCTCATAAAGAACCGGCGCTGGCCCACGGAGGTCACCCTGGCCCTGGTGGGCGCGATCTCCGTAGCCGTGGCCACGCTCGGCCTGGTGGTCTCCGGCGAGATAAGCGCCGTGAGCCTCAGCAACCCCGACGCCTTCCTGGGCGCGGCGGCCCTGGCCTTCACCGAGGCGTCAGTGGTCTACCGCATAGGCACGGGGGGGGTGCGCGGGGAGCGCCTTAACGAGGCCCTGACCTCGGCCCTCTGGGATGGCGACGCGCTGGAGGCTGACGTGCCTCACAGCGTCAACGAGCTAGAGCGGTTCGGGTCGTGAAGGTAGCCCCCGTTATTTGGCAGTTCGGGGTAGACTACCCTGGCGCGCAGGGCGACGATAGTAAGCTCCCCATCCGCGACGTGATTATCAAGGCGTGGGATGAGGTCTATTGGATGAGCACCTTTGACAAGCACGCTGCTGCCATCTCCGGTCCCGCCCAAATCGCCAAGCTTGTAGCTACCTACGCGGCGCAAGGCATCGGCGTCTACCTATGGGGAGTACCCAAGGGCCGCAACGTAGCCACTCAGCTACGCATAGCCAAGGCGTGCCTGGACGTGCCAGGGGTCAAGGGCCTCTACCTGGACGTAGAGCCTTACGCGGGCTTCTGTAACGCTGATTGCGTGTACCTGGCCGATACGTTCATGGCCCAGCTACGGGCCTCCCGCCCCAACGCATACCTGGGCGTCATCTATGACCCGCGCAGCCAGCACTGGGCCAGGAGCGGTACGGTACGGTGGCTAAAGCACGCCAACGCAGCGGCCCCTATGTGCTACTGGGTGACGTTCGCGGGTCAGGGGGTATGGGCTGGCGCGGCCTCTAACGTCCGTCAGGCAGCAGCAGACCTCCGTGGCCCCCTCGGCTTCCGTGGTGACTACACCCCCATGCTCCAGGGCAATGCTCCTGGCGGTGATCTCCAGCAGGCCGCGCAGCAGGCTAACAGTGACGACGCTACCCTGGTGACCATCTGGCGTAGGGGCGTGGTCTCAGCGCAGGGCTGGAGCAGTCTAGCCACGGTGCCCGAACCGACTCCTCCAACGCCTGCGGACTGTTCCGCCGTAGAGGCCAAGCTAGCCGCTGCTCTGGCTGCGCAGGTTAGCCATTTGCGGACTATCGCCACTTTGCGGGCCGAGGAGGTGAGCCTAAACGACCGGCTGCGCGTCCTGGCCCAGACCATCGTAGACCGTGACGCTCATATAGTGACGCTAGACCAGCGCGTAGGCATCTTGGAGGGGGTGGAGCGTACGTTGCGGGCTGCTATCAAGGTGAAGGATGACCAGCTAGCCATCGTGGAGCCGGACGCGCGCCTCTGGCGCGCCGCTAGGGCCGTGTTCCGCGCCCTGGTATCGGAGCATCTATAGTGCCTGGCAAGCCTACCTCCGTGGACGGCCTGCACAAGGCCATCATGGCTGCCAACCCCCACCTGGACGCGGGCCGCGATGACCAGGCGGTGCATAGGCTGGCCTGGTGCTACAAGCTCACCGCCGACATGCACAAGGACTTAAAGCAATCTGCGATTACCGGCACCGCTAGGGGCGTCAAGACTATGGACGAATATCACAAGCTCTACGCTGACGCGCTTCGGCTGGAGCAGGAGCTTGGCATCACGCCCGCCGCCCGACGGCGACATGGCCTTGATAGTGACCCTGCACCTGGTGACGGGTTAGGAGGAGCTAAGGCATGATTCTGAGCTTTGACCTGGACGGAGTGATAGCCGACGCTGACACTGGGGTTCTGTCGCTCTTACACGGGGGGGCGGATGACGCAGCCATAGCTACTGCTCTGCCTCAGTATTACGCACGACGACGCCTGCTCCTGAATCCTCAGCTACTCATAGGGCCAAGTGATACGTACCACGTCATTACGGGTCGTGGCCCGTCCATTCACGCTGTAACTCGGAAGTGGATAGCCCACTTCCTGCCCACATGTAGCGGGGTGCATCTCGTAGGAGATGACTTGTCTGTGCGTCTAATCGCTAAAGGCCGTGCGGAGGAAGCCGCGCAACTATTGGCGCGACGCAAGGCCCAGGTGATTAGGGCCGTGGGTAGTACCGTCCACTTTGACAATAACCCTACCATCGTCCAGCAGTTACGGGAGCGGGGCATTACCGCCATTCAGGTGGGGGGAGGGTTGGCGTGATACCCCGTCCTCCCGTGCCCCCAGATTTTGACAAGCATGCTAGTCAGCCTACCGACTTTGAGGGAGCCGCCCTCCTCGTGGCCGCCGGAATGGTCAAGCTCCTGGTGGCGCGGCACCGCAAGTATGGCCCCGCCAACATCGCCCGCCACGGGGAGAAGGGCTGCGTGGTGCGCATGGGCGATAAGCTAAGCCGCTTGGAACGCGCTTACGATCTAACCCCTACCTGCTGGAACTGCGGTGAGTCCTACGGTGGGGCTATGGCCCCACTGGCAGAGGGGGAGACGTTTGGCGATGACTCCCTGGAGGACGCTTGGCTGGACGGGGGTAACTACCCCATAATCGCTCTCATGGTGCGTCGTGGCTGGTGGCATCTCCCGCCGCGTGGCGCAGAGCCTCCACCGGCTGAGCCTGACCACTTAGAGCCTGAGCACGAGGAGTTCCGGCTTGGCGGTATCATCGGCCTTAGTGTCGGGCGGGCCGCCATCATATTAGTTACTCTGGCCTACGTGCTGCTGGTGCTCCGATGACCAAGCCCCTTCTCTGTCGCCTCGGCATACATCGGCCCTGGAAATGCCAGTACGCGGTACTGAAGGGGGCACTTCACCACTGCCAGCAATGCCCCTGCATCTGGTACGCAGGTAAGGGCGAGGCGCGCCACGTGCGCCATGTCCCTCTGACGGTATACCACCCTACCCGCCAGCGCAAACGGGCCGCCACGCGCAGCCTAGCGCGTCTCATGCGACGTGGGGAGCGTATCGCCCGTGGCTGAGCCCGACGTGTGCCCCCTATGCGGCGCGGACATGGCAGAGTGTACGCAGGGGCCGTACTGGGATAAGCGCGAAGTGCGCGCCTTAATGCGGTGCTCCGAGTGCCCAGCTATATGGTCAGCCGTCTACGCTTTCCGCGAGAATCAGGACGTGCGTAGTGCCTAAGACTTATCCGTGCGTTGGCGGCTGCGGGCGACGGGTAGCTAAGTATTCGGCCTACTGCTCCGCCTGCGCGAGCGCGCGGCCAGCCGCTAAACCGCGTGACAAGTGCGTACCCCCCAGCGGCCCCAAGGACGCGGAACTGGCGTTTGTGGCTCAGAGCCCAGGCTATGAGGAAGGCCAGGAGGGTCGCCCCCTGGTAGGCCCCGCCGGTCAGGCCCTCCGCCGCATGTCCGCTGAGGTGGGCATAGACCTATCGGCCTGCTGGCTCACCAACATCTGTGATCGCGTACTGCTCGGCAAAGAGACGCCCAAGGCCCGTGATCTCAAAGAGGGGGCGGAGCGTATCAAGCAGGAGCTAGCCGCCCTCCCCAACCTGAAGGGGGTAGTGCTCCTCGGTGCCTACGCCTCTAAGCTCGCGTTCAGTGCGCCTATCAGCGTATGCCAGGGCCGCTCTGACCGGCTGTTCACGGGGAGCCGCTACAAGAATGACGCCGTGTGGGCCGAGGCCCGCGACGCCTACCGGCACAAGTTGCGGGAGTTAGGCATACCGGCAGAGGAGCTAGAGGAGGCCCTGGCAGCCTGGGATGCCCGTGAGCCCGCCCCCAGCCTGAGCAGCAAGGGCTACCCCGTCATTGCCTGCTGGCACCCATCCTACTGGCTCCGGCTACGTGACAAGTTCCGCAAGCAGCAGGTAGAGGCTGACATTAAGACAGTGCTGGCCCTGGCTCCCCGTCTCAGCGAGCCCCCCGTGCTCCCTGATATTGAGGTGACCAATGACCTACTGGTGGAGGGTCTGGTGGGCCTGGACACTGAGACGGAGGATATACCAGAGCTAAGGGAGAAGATGGGCCTAAAGCCTAGTGACGGCCCCGACCCCCGCGCCCTAAGACTCCTCTGCGTGGGCCTCAGTACCGGCGAACTGCTCCAGTGGGATAGCCCCGCCAGGCTGACGTTCGCCCCTGGCGCTGAGCCGGTGGCCCATAACCTCCCGTTTGACGCGGGAGCCGTAGGTGACGCTACTCCAAACTGGCACGACTCTAAGATGCTAGCGCACCTGAGCGGGGAGCGCGACACCGTAATGAAGTCCCTTAGCCTCCGCCTCCTGGGCAAGCCCATGGTTAAGTTTGAGGACGTGGAGGTGGGTACCGAGGACTGGCAGCGCTATTGTGTCAATGACGCGCAATCCCACCTGGGCATATACCAGGAGCTAAGACGGCGCGCGAGCGTAGGCACCCTCTGGCTCTATGACAACGTGGAGCAGCCTATGCTGCGCATCTACTGCCGTTGGAGCATGCAAGGCGTGTTCACCCTAGACCGGCCACGGGCGACGGCGCTGGCGGAGAAGTGGGATGGGGAGCTAGAGGGGGAGGGGGAGGCTCTAAGGCGCTATCTTGGCGTTGACAGTCTCCAGAGCAACCCCCAACTTCAGAAGGTGACCGGCCTGAGTTCGATAGCTGAGGCCGAGCGCATGAAACACCTTGATAACCCCAAGGTAGCCGCCCTCCACAAGTACCGTACCGGCTCGCGGGCCAAGTACCTCAGCACCTACCTCCTCCCGTGGCTCCGGTGGCCATGGCCCCGTATCGGTACCCTCTGGAGGCCAACCGGCACGTGGCCTGGCCGCCCCAGCAGCAAGACGCTCAATCTCCAGAATATCCCTGGCGACCTAGCCGACCTCTTAGGGGAGGAGGAGGGCTACGTGCTACTCGCGCCGGACTACGCGCAACTAGAGGCCCGCATTATCACCCACCTGGCCCAGGATGAGAACCTGATGGGCGTTTTTGCCCGTGGTGAGGACGTGCTGGAGTGGGTACAGGGCCTAATCGGGATGCCCGAACCTGAGCATCGGCGCTGGGCTAAGGTGCTGTTCTATGGCACGGTCTACGGCGGCGAGGAACAGGGCCTCAGTATGCAAGCTGCGCGGTTCGGGCTGGCCCCGACTAAGAAGCTCGTGCAGCAGCTAAAAGAGCTTCAGGTGACTGTGAAGGCCGCCATCCCAGGCGTGATAGCCTATTGCAACCGCGTACAGGACTTAGACGCCATACCAGGGCTCTACGGGCGTACCCTGCACGTGCCCCCACACCCCGACCAGGGCCATAGGCGGCGCGAGGCCCGCGCGGCTCCCCCCCAAGGCGGCGGCAGCGATACCAATAAGCTGGCTACCATCGCTCTGGAGAAGGCCGGTTTTAACACCCGTCACGCGATACATGACAGCGTGCTCATTAGGCTCCCAGTGGCCGAGGACACTGAGGACACCCGTCGCACCATAGCCGAAGTCATGGAGGGCGTAGCGTCGCTCTCAGTGCCCCTGAAGGTAGACGTAAAGAGGTGGGGGGAGTAGCCCATGGGCCTGAGAGACAAGGTGACATTTATTCTATGTGGCTTAACGTTAGCCTCATTGCCCTGGATTCTCAGGTTCGCTTGATTGAGAGGGGCTAGGCGCTTGACAAGGGCCACGGGGGGCGTAGAATGGTTAGCAAGCCGCTCACAGCGGGCGGTGGGAAGGCAGGTACTATATGCGACTCTACCAGGAGGGATGCGCGGTATGCGCAATACTGAGGGAGCACGACCAGCGCAATCAGCCATTCCGCGATCTCCTGGACACCGTAGCGCGCGCCTGGGTAGCGCGCGGCTATCAATACACCCAGGAACTACCCTACGCGAGCCGCAGACGGCGGGAGGCACGCATCCGCTTTTACCGCACCATCTGGCCCCTCTACAAGTGCTGGCGCGCGTGGGTAGCCGCCTGCGAAGCCGCCAGGAAACGAGTAGCAGTAGACCACCCTCAATGCCCCAAGTGCGGGGTGCTGATGGGCTGGCCCCATGTAACATCGGAGGCAGAGATATGCAGCACGTGCGTACACCGAGGCGTCGCCCACGCGGCCTACCAGCAGTTCTCATGGGCTACCGTCACGACGTAGCGGCGGCAGCCATGCTCATGGCCGTTATCGGCCTATTCCTGGTCTACGTGCTACTGCTTGGCGATAGCCCGCCTGAGCCGGTGGCAAGCTCCTGGAGCCAGGCCCCAACGCCGTGATTACCGACTGGGGCGCTATCAGGGAGCATGCCAAGAGCTTGGCCCTCGGCAGGGGCTTGACTCTCGCCGATGCTGAGGACGTGGCCCAGACCGTGACCCTGAGAATTTGGCGGCGGCGCGACGTGGTAGACCGTCCCCACGGTTACCTGCTAGTGGCGGTGCGTAACGAGGTTACGACCCTCTGGCGCACTAGGGGGCGTATGCCAACACTTTCCGCTGAGGAAGTGGCCGAGCGCGGGGATAACCGGCGAGTCGGCCCACTTGACGGCTACGAGGTAGCTGCGGAGTGTCGTGACCCTGCTCTGATGGCGATAGAGGCAGAGACCATGCTGGAGGTAATGGCCAAACTGGCCCGCCTGCTCACGCCCGCCTTGCAGCGCATCCTGGCCCTCCTGCTGCTTGGCCTGAGCAACGTAGAGATAGCGGCCCACCTGGGCTGCTCCAGCGTCAATGTACGCGTGCAGAAGTATCGCATCCGCCAGCGCATCCGTGAGGCGGTGATGGCATGACCGGCCCCCGCTCCCCCTACAGCCGCACTCTGAGCTTGGTCATGGAAGCTGACGGGGCGCACTGTAAGGTCTGCCGCACCCGCCTTAACATGAAGCCACTAGGCTGCGCTGCTTGCCAGGCGGGTACTACGGCCCTGGCCCGCAAGATACTGCGGCTAGGCAGCGCTGAGATGCCCCTGATGGCGTTCCGTCGGCAGGTACTCGCCCTATGTAGCCCCCAGCAGCCGAGGCTAAGCACGGGGCGCATGTGCATCCAATGCGACGGGAGCAAGCTGTCTAATCCCGCTGACCCCGAATGTTCGCCGCCATGTGGCTACTGCGGTGGTACTGGCAAGGAACCGATATGACCGGCTACAACCTCCCCCCTGGCGTCACGGGCAGCGAGTACGAGATAGCGGGGCCGGACTACGAGGTGGAGTCAGGCACCCTCTGCCCCCTAAGCTGGTACCATGCTGGGGCATTGTCATGGACAGAGACGTGCCGCGCTACCATGATGGAGCAGGGGTTTGGCCGCAAGCGGTGGCTGATCTGCGCAGAGGGGCACCGCATCGACTTGGCCCCCTCAGACCCAGGCGATGACCCAGACCGCAAGTACGATGAGGAGCGCGATAGACGGATGCTTAGTGACCAGGAGGACTACGAGTGAAGCTCCACGTGGACACCCATCCCTGGCTAGTCCGCGCGCGCGTCTTGGTAGATGATCTGGACGTGAGCGCGCAGTGCCGTGGCGTAGACCTGGAGACGCGTACGCTCTACATGCTGGCCCCGCCCGATCTGGAGCAGCCGTTGCGCAAGATGCCTGACCTAGTGGTGAAGCTGGAGGCAACTGAGCGCTTGCGCCTTGTGCTGAACGGCTACGAACTGGTGCCAGAGGCCACCATGGATTGCACCACTAACAACGGGTGGCTTATCGACGGCCTGGAATGCGCGGTGGACGGAGCGCCCGCCTGTTACCGACACCTAGCCGACCAGACGCTAGCAAAAGGTGGGGGGGGGTAGGCCGGTGAGAACCAAAGGCCCCTGCCTCATGCGGCGGGCGACTAAAGGGGGTGGCCCCATCTCTGGCTCGCCTGCGGGCTCGCGGAGAGATGGGCATGTTTCCACAGATGCTCAGATACGCAGAGCTTCGCCCAGATATGACAGCATTGCCCAGTTGCAGGCAGCTACGCCCCAAGATGCCCGGGTTGGCGTAGCTTTGCGGGGGCCACGGGGCACGAGGTTTGGGCAGCTTTACCC
>SDBV01002788.1_pt1 | contig 26049 bp, 17 predicted proteins | sample 2277081 | NCBI WGS metagenome assembly SDBV01 (sample SAMN10402039, study PRJNA504765) | marine sediment metagenome | isolation source: marine sediment core GS10_PC15, 223 cmbsf | place: Arctic Ocean: Southern Knipovich Ridge | collected 2010 | reverse complement strand
CGGTAGGGCACTTGGTTTCGGAAACTTGTTGCGAATGAGTCAAGTTCTGCAAATGGGTCTCACAACAGCCGGGGGGCAACGCCCGGCGGGTGAAGTAGAGCGAGGGAATCCATTTGGGCCGCGTCTTCCCGAGCATCCCCGCGACTCGTTGAGTCCCGGCTACTAGACGTTTCTCTCAACTGTCAGCATGAGTGCCTCCCAAGTTCGTTCGATTCGACGGAGACCGACCAGGTTGGATTCTGTCCAGTGGCGCGAGGAAGTCGATGGTCGGTTCGTCCAAGTTGGCCATCTGCGGGTCACCGGTGGTCGGCAATCTCCCTCGTTTATGACGCCGAAAGCCAAGGTTCCCGGCCGGTCCTGCATCCTGAGAAGCGGGTGGATTGGACACAACTACGGTCCTAGTTTCTTCCGCAATTCGGCAAATCCGCCGGCGTTCACTGCCCGCGTGTATCCCATCTTATTGAGAGTCTCCAACGCGACGCCCGACCGTCGGCCACTACGACAGTATAGGACGATCTCCTGATCCTTGCGGGTGGCATACTCGGCGATTCTCGAGCCGATTACGTCATAAGGAATGTTGATCGCGTCTCTGATGTGACCGGAAGCGAATTCCCCAGGTGTTCGTACATCAATTATCAACTGCTGCGAAGCAGGTGGGTCATCCGCCGGGGCCTGTTGTGATTGCGGCGGCTCAACTGGAACTCTTGATGACTTCAGGAGAAACATGCCCGCCGCTCCGCAGAAGCAGAGGGCCAGGATTGCCAAGGGGGCAGCAACGATCAGGATGACAATCCAGGTATAGGAGTTCTTGGCCGCAGCGGCACCGCCGTCGCTCTGATTCAAAGACTGGTCGGTATTCACGGCAATCCTCCCGGAGTCGGTCCCCCGCCGCAACGCACGGGAGGGCCACACGGGCAAGCATAGCAGACTCCCGGACTGGGAAAACCCCTCAGCAGGCCAAGAGGCTCGCCCAGCGATGAGAGAGCCTCAAAGGCAGGCACCGATGGAACTGAGTGATTCGAGTTCTGAGGGACCGCGATGCCGGTTCTCCTCGGCAGAAACCGCGATTGCGGGAAACGGCTTGCAAAGGCCAATCAACCGGCTAGAATCGCGGGAAGCCCTGTGCGAGGTCCAAATGGACTTGCATGATTTCGGGAATTCCAGATGTTCAGTCCCGGCGGACACGCTGAACAATCACGCCGCGTGGCTGCGGCGGCCAAACGGTTTTTCTCCCGGAATCACGCCACCCTGTTGCCCCTGTAATCGGTACGCAATCTCCAGCCGCTTCCGCGAGAGGTATAGATCATGGGAACTCGTCTTTCGCGCACCTGCCTCAACGGTGGGATCCTGCTGATCGTAGTCTGTTGCACTTCCCTGCCGGCCGCCGAGCCCGTGCTTTTCCCCCGGATCGACGGCCCGGCGTGGACCGTGGCGGGAGATCCCGACCTGGGAAAGTGGACCGCTGCGCGACAACAGCCGGTCGACTTCGGTATCTGGCGGGCAGGCGACGGGACGTGGCAGCTCTGGTCGTGCATCCGCGGCACCAGGTGCGGCGGCAACACGCGGCTGTTCTATCGATGGGAAGGAAAGAAGCTCACGGAGAAGGACTGGAAGCCGATGGGTATCGCCATGACGGCGGACGAAAAATACGGCGAAGCGTCCGGCGGTTTGCAGGCCCCGCACGTGATCCGCATCGGCGGCGTCTACCAGATGTTCTACGGCAACTGGCACGGGATCTGCCTGGCCCGCAGTCCCCACGGCAAGAAGTTCGACCGCGTGTTCCAGCGGGGCAACAACACGCAGATGTTCACCGAGGATACTCCACAGGTCCGGGCCAACACCCGCGATGCCATGGTGCTTGCGATCGGCGATACGTATTACTGCTATTACACGGCCTACCCCCATCGTAAAGGGGCGGTTTACTGCCGCACTTCCCGGGACCTTCAGAAGTGGAGCGAGTCGAAGATCGTGGCCTACGGCGGCCGGGCCGGCACGGGGCCCGGCTCGGCCGAATGCCCGCACGTGGTCTATCGCCACGGCTGGTGTTACCTGTTTCGCACGCAGCGTTACGGGCGCGACGGCCGGACCAGCGTTTACCGGTCGAAGGACCCCATGGACTTCGGCGTCGAGGACGACCGGTTCTTCGTGGGCACCCTGCCCGTGGCCGCCCCGGAGATCATCCGAGACGGGGACCGAGACTACATTGCGTCGCTGCTGCCCTCGTTGAAGGGGATCAGGGTGGCCCGGCTCGAGTGGGCTCCGCGGGCTGACCCCCGCTGAAGAACTATAGAGTGGACTGCTTCACGTTGACCACGTGGCATTTGGTGGGCGGTGCCCACCCTACGGGACTACTGACGTGTGCCACGGCCGTGTCGGCCGTGCAGGTTTTCTGCTGCTACCGGGCACGGCCGTGGCACACCGGTTCTAGCTCTCTGTCGGATCGCTGCTTTTTTTTATCTTTTCGCAAGGGGGAATCCCAGGGAGGCCGAGAGCGTCTATAATAGATAGAAGAGGTATACGTGGACGGGGGAGCCCCCATGTCGAGCGGAACAGTAGCACCGCCTCCGGCGGAACCGAAGCCCGAGCAGCCGTCTTACGAGGCATTCATCGACGAGCGTCTGCGCCGCACCCGGCGGCAGGTTCGGGGTGTAGATATTGCCGGTGGGCTGATCTTTCTGTCGATCGGCACGTTGGTGTATCTGCTGGGGGCGGTGGTGATCGACCAATGGGTGATCTCCGGCGGGTTGGGATTCTGGGGACGGCTGTTCCTGTTGCTGGTCCTGCTTGGCGGGGCGGGTTACTACTTCGCGCGGTTCATCCTGGCGCCGGTGATGCACCGGATCAATCCGATCTTCGCGGCCCATACCATCGAACAGAGCCGCCCGTCGCTGAAGAACAGCCTGATCAATTTCCTCCTGTTGCGCGGCCATCGGGGCGAGGTGCCGCAGCTTGTCTACCGGGCCATCGAGCACCGGGCGGCCGCCGACCTGTCGCAGGTCGAGATCGAGGTGGCGGTCGACCGCACGCGGGTAATCCGTCTGGGCTACGTGCTGGCGGGCATAGTGGCCGTGTGTGGGCTTTACATGGTCTTCTCGCCGAAGAACCCGCTCAGTTCGGCCGCTCGAGTCCTCTGGCCTTGGTCACAGCGGCCGGCACCCACGCGAGTGACCATCCAGGAGGTCGAGCCGGGCAACGCGGTGGCGTTCCACGGTGAGTTCGTCACGGTTTCGGCAAGGGTATCGTCCAGGGTGGGCGGCGTGAAGGCGGTCACGCTCCACTACTCGACGGCCGACGAGCAGACCGTCGACCAGCGGATTCCCATGACGCGACCCGAGAACGGATACCGACGCCAGTACCGGTGCCGGCTGCCGCTGGAGAAGCTCGGGCTTCAGCAGGACGTAGAATACTATCTCACGGCCGGCGACTGCACCACGCCGCGGTTTACCATCGACGTGCAAACCGCCCCCACAATCCTCGTCGACCGGGTGGAATACGACTATCCGGACTACACCGGCTTTTCCAACCGGGTAGTGAACCGCCGCGGCGACGTCCGCGCGATTGAGGGCACCAGGATCACCATCCACGCAACCTCCAACCGCACGATTCATAAGCAAATGGGGGCCAAGATCGACCTGAGCTGTAACGGATTGCACCAGGAGGACATGCGGGCGGAAGGAAAGACGGCCACGGGGCACTTCACCTTGAGGTTGGACCCCAACGATCCGAACCTCCCGCAACACGACTCCTATCAACTGCTTTTTCGCGACGAAGCCAGGCGATTGAATCCGCGGCCCACGCGCCACCGGATCGAAGTCATCCGCGATCTGCCGCCGGAGATCCAATTGCTCGACCCGCAAGAGGAGGAAGTCCGACTGCCCCTGGACGGGCGGCTGGGAATAAGCGTTCGTGCCCAGGATCCGGACTTCGCGCTGCGAAAGGTCGTGCTGCGGGCAGAGTGCGGCGGGCGAAGTCTGGTGATCGCGCCGATGCTCGACAAGCTGCACCAGGGTCCCTTTCAGGAGAGCTACATCTTCGAGCCGGCCCGGGCAAAGTTCGAGAGTGATTCCTCCGATCCCGGGCCGGCGGGACTGAAACCGGGCGACCGGGTCCGCTACTGGGCCGAGGCCCAGGACAACAAGGAGCCGGTGCCCGGCCGCTGCACAACGGCCCAACAGTGGATCACCATCGTAGAACCACCCAGGCAGCAGCCCCCGGAGCAGTCCGACGGTGCCGGACAGCAGAAGCAGCCACGCCGGGAGGACGGCCGGAGTAAGCCGGCGGAGGAGCCGTCGGGCGAAGATCCGACGCCGCGGGAAGATCAAACGCAAGATCCGCCCCAGAAGCCGCAGGAAGACGGGTCGCAAGACCAGGACCAACTGGAGCCCGGCCAACACGACAATTCTTCCCAGGCGGGCGACGGCAGCGAAAAGTCTGAATCCGGCACGGAGGGCCAAGACCGGCAGCAATCCTCCGACGGGCAATCCGACCAGCCCAGGCAACCGATCGATCCCGAGACCCAAGACGGGGACGCCATCCACGAGATCCTCGAACACCGCGAACAGCAGCAGCAAGAGCAAGGCGAGAAGTCGGGCGAGAAGTCCGGTGGCGAGAAGTCTGGCGGCGAGAAGTCTGGCGGCGAGAAGTCTGGTGGTGAGAAGTCCGGCGAGAAGTCGGGCGAGAAGTCGGGCGAGAAGTCGGGCGAGAAGTCGGGCGAGAAGTCGGGCGAGAAGTCCGGCGAGAAGTCCGGCGGCGAGAAGTCCGGTGGTGAGAAGTCAGGCGGTGAGAAGTCAGGCGGCGAGAAGTCTGGTGGCGAGAAGTCTGGTGGCGAGAAGTCTGGTGGCGAGAAGTCTGGCGGCGAGAAGTCTGGCGGTGAGAAGTCTGGTGGTGAGAGGTCCGGCGAGCAGCAATCTCCCGGCGCCGGCAAGCCGTCGGAAGATGAGACCGGCTCTACCTCGCCGCAGGAACGGAATCGGGACCGTGAGAAGAAGTCAGCAGAGGCGGGGCAAAATCAGGGCCAGAAGCAGCCGGCCGAATCTCCCAGCATCAGCCCACACGACTCCGACTCCCAGGGCGACCCGGGCGACCGCTCCGGCGGTGGCGAGAAGGGCGGGGGACAGGATTCCAAGCAGCAGGGCACGGGGGCCGCCGGCTCGAAGACCGAGGCAGATGACGGCGGCTCGGCGGGGAAACAGCCGGGCGACGGCGAGACCGGCAACCGCGGCGGCAACCAGGTTGAGACCGAGGGGCAGACCGGCAGCTCGGAAACGAAACGGGGCGGGCCCGGTTCGGAGGGCGGAAAACAGCCTGGAGGTGCCGGCCAGGGAGAGAAGCCCGACCGGCAAGACGGATCGGCCGACAGTGAAAGGCCGCAGCAGGATCCACGCTACGGCGGCCAGCCCGGCAATCGCCCTGCCTCCGGACCGACTGCCCGGGGCGAGGGGAATCCGACGATCGGCGGCGGGCCGCGACGGCAGCCGGACACCGACCAGCCGCCGGCGACCGGCGAACCGGGTGGCGACGACCCTAACCTGGACTACGCCCGTAGGGCGGCCGACCTGGCCCTGGAACATCTCGAAGACCAGATGGATCAGGACGACTCCGAGCTTTTGGACCGGCTGGGGTGGACGCGCGAAGACGCAAAGAGCTTCCTCCAAAAGTGGGCGCGGATGAAGCGTGCTGCCGCCCAGGAGAGGCCCGAGAGAAAGACTGCACAGCACGAACTAGACCGGGCGCTGAAGAGCCTCGGTCTGCGTCCGGGAGGCACGCAGCTACGAGGCGGCGGCACCGGGGACGACCGGTTGCAGAACCTGCGTGAAGCCGGCCGCTTCGATCCTCCCAGTGATTGGTCGGAGCTTTTTCGGGCGTACACGCGGGGGGTTGCCGGCAGCGGCCAGCAATAGGCCACACGCAGCCACTTTGCCGGTGGGCGTTGCCGTGGCGGCCAGGAGGGCTACGAGTCAGACTTTTTCTTCAGCCGCTGCCTCCATCTTTTCATAATCGGCGAGTCGCGATCCTTCTCCCATACCTCTCGGATGACTTTGATCGCTGGCGCCCGTTTCCCGGCGGGATCATCGGGGTTGTAGTTGAACTTGCTCAGGTCCTTCGACATCATTCGCTCCACCGCCATGCCGGCGCGGCGGCGGACCAATTTCGACTCGTCGTCCAGCGCATCCAACAGCGCCGGCATGCCCTCATAGTCCCATTGCGAGGCTACGCCTTGGATGCAGGCTGCCCTGACCGGGGGCGACTGGCTTTCGGTCAGCACGCGTCGGAGTTGTTGCTTGGCTTGCTGACGTAGCTGCGGCTGAAGCTGACTGTTGTTGGCCGCATCCGCCAACTCCACGGCTGCCAACTCCTGCTCCTCGGGACTGGCAGCTTCCAGCGCCTGCCGGGCCAGTTCCGTCGGCGACGGGCCACGCTGGCAGCCCTGCATCGTCAGTAATACGGCCAGACAACCGGCGAGGATTACGCTTCCGGGCGTTCGATCTCCAGACATTTCAACGTACGGATTCCGGGGTCGTTGTCGTTTTCGTCGGGGCGGCTACGGCACCAGCTTGGGAAGGGCCTCCGGCCGCCAATAGCGGTCCTGCTGCCTGAGCAGGGAGGGATCGATTGTCTTGGGATTCATGACCTCGACATGGCCGTCGGCAAACAACACGTTGAGCACGCCGCCGTGCCGAGGACGGGCCCAATTCAACCAGCCGCCGCCGGTCAGGTCGGTGGCGTTTGGGTCGACCACCCTGGCGACCAGTTTGCCGTACTCGACCATCAGGATCTTACTTCCGTCCTGTTTGAACAGCTCCACGGCCACGTTCATGCCGTAGCTGCAGCGGCCGGCGCCCTTGAACTCCCACCGCTGACCTCGCGTGAAGGGAGAGCACTTCTTGCCCTTGAGGTCAATCATCACCGCACCATCCGGATCGAGCATTTCGAACCAGTAGGAATGGCCGCTTTCCCAGGTGTAGCCGCCTTCCACCTGGCCTTCGTCGAAAGGATCGACGATCACCACGCAATCGTTGAAGTCGTCCTGGGGGCCATCTTCAAATGAGAGGATATAGCTGTCGGGGGTGGCTGCTTTGAAGGTGGCACTGCTGTACTGGGGGAACTTGGTGGGATCGGTGTAGAGCAGGCAGTAGGGCCCCTCTGCAAACGGGATCTTCAAGTTGGCACCGCCGTGTACCTGAAAGGTATGGTCGCCAACTCCGCCGACTTGCCGCTGGAGCCCGGCAATATCACTGGGGCAGATATAGATGCTCATCTGTTTCTCGAGGAAAGGCCTGAGGGCCCCCATCCACTGGTTGACCACCATTCTCCCTTTCTCCCGATCGCCCTCGTACCAACTCATGTGGTTGTGATAGGCCACGCTGAGCTGGTGCAGGTTGTTGCCGCAACTGGCCTGCCGTGCCGCCTCGCGGGCCGCTTGGACGGCGGGCAAGAGCAGGGCGATCAGGATCCCGATGATGGCAATCACCACCAGCAACTCGATCAACGTGAAGGCGCGCCAAGGGTAACGTCTCATGACTTGTCCTCCAATGCACGTGTGTCGATGATCGCAATCCGCGCAACCGAAACTGCGGATGCCCGAAATGACGAATTACGACCGTTCCCGCAATCGCTTTGTCCGTTCCCGGCCCGGCCGCCCCCGAGAGTCGCGTACCGGACTTTCGGATTGCGAGAGATACGGACCGAAAGAAACCCGTCAGTAGTTTTCGTCACCGCCACTGAAGCGGGACCACCATTCCGCCTTTATACCGGGGACGGACCGCCACGTCAACCCTCTCGGGGGGCAGTGTGTGGAGAGTTTTTCCGGCGACTCCCTCCCGCCGCCATATAATCGTGGAAATCCCCGGGGGGGCGAGTTTTCAAGGGAATTCGACCACGATCGCCGCAATCTGGGCCCTCTGCGCAAGGAGTACCGACCGCAAAAGAGGATTCTCCTGCCGGGAGCGGTAGATTCGCAGCGGTAGACTCCCAGGCGAGATCGGGCAATAATTGTGGCGGCATCTCACTGCGTCATTACTCCTGCGAGGTTCAGATCTGCCATGAGCGACCAGACGTCTGCATCCCCCGTGCCACAGGACTCTTCCGTGCGGACCCGCCGCAGCAAAGCTCGGCAATGGGTCCTGCTGGCCCTTCTTCTGACGTGTTGTGTACCGATTGTCTGGCTGGAATTTCGCCGTCGGTATCACGCCAAGTGCGAGCGGTTGACGGCCGAGGCGAAGAAGCGAGTCGGAATTACCGACATGGAACCGATCGGCCCGGCCTGGCTGCGGAACCTGATCGGCAACGAGAATCTACAGAACGTCGTGGCGGTGAGCGTGCCCGCCAACTGTGACGACGAGTTCCTGCGGGAATACGTAGAGCCGATCTCCACTCTGCGGAAGGTGTGGGTAGGTGGGCGGCGGGTGACCGATGCCGGGGTGGTTCACCTGGCGGGACTGGAACGGCTGGAAGAACTCATTCTCAGTGGGTCTTCTGTCAGCGATGAAGGCGTGGCCCGCCTCGTCGGCCTCACGGGCCTTCGCAGACTGCACTTGGATCGCACCCGAGTTACCGACACCGGGCTGCAGTCGCTGGCCGCTCTGATCCGACTGGAGGAATTGTCGTTGGCAAACACTCGGGTAACGGGCGCGGGGCTGGAACACCTCAAAGGTCTTAGCCGGCTGAGGAGTCTGTCGCTGGCGAATACGCGGCTGGCCGATCGTGGGTTGTCGCATCTTTCCGCGCTGACGGCGCTGGAGAACCTCACCCTCGAAGGCACGGCAATCACCGACGCCGGCATGGCGACCCTCCAAGGGTTTACGGGCCTGAAGGAGCTCAAACTGGGTGGGACGAAAATAACCGACGACGGACTGCCCGCACTCAAAGGACTCGGCAAGCTGGAGGTGCTGGATCTCCGCCTGACCGTCATCGGCGACTACGGGCTGGCCAAAATCGGCGGGTTGCCGAAACTCCGATATCTATGGCTGGAAGGGACGAAAGTGACCGACGAGGCCGTCGAGAAGCTGGCCGAAAGGCGTCCGGGCTTGTGGATCGACCGGAAACCGTCCCCTGCCGCAGCGGATTGACAGCGTCTGCCCGTTATCAGTCTAGCTTCAGGTCAAGATCATCCCGGTCGTCCTGGATGTCGAACTCCAAGGGCGTGGTTTCCGCAGTGCCGTACTTCTGGTCGATGGCCTTCATGTCGGGCGACATCGGGGTGCCGCGCAACGCCCATTCTTCTTGTTCATCCGGATCGCTGGGTCGGGGATCGTACTTCACAAACACTTTGTGCTTTCCCACACAGGCACCGTCCTGGTCGCGGGTGTAGTGCAGGGTGTAGCGTCCGTCGGGATCGGTGTAGCCCCAGCTTGGGCGCCCGGTCTCGGGCATGAAAGTCACTTTCAGATCCTTCACGGGTCTCCCGCCGCGCGTAGCCCTGCCGGAGACATTCACGATCTTCGGTCCTTCTTGCCCGCATCCAAGGAGCGCCACCGTGATCATCGCGAGCAACACTGTCACGACGCAAGAGTACCGTTTGCTGATGCTTTGCATAAGGTCAATCCAGTTTTGGATGAAGTGGGCCAACGGAGCCTCTCGAGGTGGTGCAGACAGTACCAGGCACTATCGGGGAGGCTGGAGCGGTTCGGCCCCGGTCCTACTAAAGGCCGCCCGGTAGACCTTAAAGTCAATGTTATCGCTGATCCAGACCAGGTGGCCGTCGCACATCGTGACCTGGATCCCTCCGGCGTGATCGCTATGGGCCGCACGGTTGTTCCAGGCGGTGTCGTTGGGCGGAGTAGGTGTCCCGTTGTGCTCTGAAGAAGCCACGAAACCCTGTGACGTATGATGCACCCAGAAAAACTGGTTCGAGCCCCGGTCATAAGGAACCCAGCTATGATTGCCGAAATGGGCGAACTCCAGGAACATGAACGTGTTGCTGAGGCCGTCGGTGATGTCCTGCAGCTTCACGGAACTCTTGTACCAGGCGATCCCCGTGTGGGGGCCGTTGCGTTCCGGACAGCACTTGCCCGTTCCGGCGCTGATCCCGTAGTCTTTTTGCTCGTTTGGCGGTTGCACCCGGTGGGCCGAAGGGCAGACGAACGTGGCGGGCTGACTGAGCGCCGCCTTGCGGTTGGCCGGATCTCCGGCCGGGCCGCGGTCGCCGTCACCCCCGGGAGCCCGACCCGACCTTTCAGGAATATGCAAGGCATACGCCTGGCGGTCGAAGTTGATCATGTCATATATGTCCTGGTTCTCCAAATAGGGCAGGATGAACGCGGGCCAACCAAAATGTCCCCACGGCTGGTTCCCGCTTGGATCCCTCCACTGCTGCCTGCCCGCGCTGCCGGATGGGTAGCACTCATGTGAGTCCTCGTAATTGTACATCGCGAGTGAGAGCTGCTTGAGATTGTTGGCGCACTGGGCCAAACGCGCGCCCTCTCGGGCCGCCTGTACGGCCGGCAGTAGCAGGGCGATCAGGATGCCTATGATCGCGATCACCACCAACAGTTCAATCAGCGTAAAAGCCCGCCTGGCGGCAACTTTCATGGCGTTCCCCTGCCTTGTTGAGTTATCCCCTCTTGGACCGGCCGAGTGCCGAAGTCACACTGATACATCCATTGTTTATACAGGAAGAACCCGGTTGTTTCAAGTCCCGTGAAACCGCTCACGTGAATGCCACGGTAACTGTGTCAGGAAAGAATAGGGAAACTGCGGTTGCCACGTTCTGCGGGGGCAAGGGCGACGCCATCCGGTTGTGAGGGATCTACGCGGCCCACGCTACAGGGCCGCCTTACCCCCCCTGCACAAGAGCGGATAGGGCGGTTCGCTTGGCGTCCCAAGAGAGCGCCATCGAAGGATTTCAGCGTAATCCCTCCACCGCCGCAGATGTGGCGAGCGAGCAATAGCACGTTTGGGAGAACCGGGGTAGGAATATGATCCGATCCGTCTCTGGTTGGGGCCGGCGCAAGATCGCCGGTGTGAACAGGCCCGGGAGAATGGGCTGCTCGCCCGGTCGCAGGCTCAGTTCTCCACCGGGGTGCGGTATGTTAGACTGACTGCCGGCGTACCTTGCACTTCCGTCACACTAATCTCCCCGGCTCCCGTAAGTCGATCGTCCCATGGCCGTTCCCACACCACGATACCTGGTCCCTTTCCATCCCAAACGTGTTCCACACTTTTTCACCGACGTAATGATTATTGGCGGCGGCTTGGCGGGTCTTCGGGCGGGGTTGGCGGTCGACCCGGGGTTGTCGGTGCTGATCGTCACTAAGCAGGATCTGCAAGAATCGAACAGCGCGTACGCCCAGGGCGGTATCGCGGGTGTGCTGGAGCCGGACGATCGCTTCGAGGATCACGTGTCCGATACATTGCAGGCGGGCGGCGTGCTGTGCGATCGGGACGTCGTCCGGCGGGTGGTGCACGATACGCCGGAGCGAATCAAGGAGCTGATCGACTGGGGAACCAAGTTCGACCGGGACGGCGATCGCCTGGCGATGGGGCGCGAGGGAGGACACGGCCGCAACCGGATCGTGCATGCCCTGGGCGATGCCACCGGCAAGGAGATCATGCGTGTGGTAGCGGGGCGAGTCGCGGAGGCGGCGAATATCGAAGTCTGGGAAGACACGTTCACGCTGGATCTGCTCACGATGGAGGGGGCCTGCCGCGGTGCGCTGGCCTGGAGCCCTAAACACGGCAAGACCATGATCTGGGCGAAGCAGACGATCCTCTGCGCGGGTGGGGCGGGCCAGCTATATCGCGAGACCACGAATCGGCAGGGGGCCACGGGAGACGGCATGGCCATCGCCTATCGGGCCGGGGCCGAGTTGCGCGACTTGGAGTTCATGCAGTTCCATCCCACGGTCCTGTACATTGCCGGCAGCAGCCGCAACCTGATCAGCGAGGCTACCCGCGGTGAAGGGGCGTATCTCGTCGACCGCCACGGCCATCGCTTCATGAGCGAGTACGCTCCCCAGGCCGAACTGGCGCCGCGCGACGTCGTCTGTAACGCGATCGTCAGCCAGATGGAACGTACCCGGCATCCCAACGTGTACCTGGACCTGACGCACCTTGACGCGGAGGAGGTTCGGGCTCGGTTTCCGGGAATTGTGGCCATTTGTGCGGAGTTCGAGTTGGACATCACGCGCGATCGGATTCCGGTCCGTCCCGGCGCGCACTACATGATAGGCGGGTTGACGGTCGATGCCCACGGCCGCACGACCTTGCCCGGCCTGTGGGCGGCCGGAGAGGTCACGGCCAGCGGTCTGCACGGGGCGAATCGGCTGGCGTCGAACAGCCTCGCGGAGGCGCTGGTTTATGGTACGTGTGCGGGCCAGCAGGCCTCGCGAGCCGCGGCCGAAGTTGTCGACAACTTTTCCGCCCTGATGCTGGAAAACCCTCGCGTCGAAGCAGCCGGCGATCCCCTGAACCTCAACGACGTTCGCAACGCACTGAAGAGCCTGATGTGGCGCAACGTGGGAGTCCGCCGCGATGAGGAGGGGCTTCGCGAGGGTCTGGATAACATCGACCGGTGGTCGGGTTACGTTTTCACGAGGCAGTTCAGCGACCGCACCGGCTGGGAACTTCAGGACATGTTGTGCGTGGCGCGGCTGATGACCCACGCCGCGCTGATCCGGCAGGAGACCCGAGGCGCTCACGTCCGCACCGACTTCCCCCAGCCGGACGACGAACACTGGAACAGACACACCACGTTTCGGCGGGACGCGGGGGGGGGGTGACCGCCAGCCGGCTGGGGCCGTTCGCCAATCGCTGCCTTTCCGCCGCCGGCGTCCATTCGGCATTTCTGTACCCCCCCTTCAGACGGTTTGCACCGAACAACCGTTATCGTTCCGAAAAACCACTGCGCACTCCACGACACGTACAGTAATAGTGACCTACGGTTTACGGGTAACTATTACCGGACGAGCAGATCATGACCGAAAATCTCCAGGCGACATTTCAGTTTCTCGCCAAGACCGAGAACAAGGCGGCTCTCGACGTCTTGATTGCCGGATTGGACTATCCTGACCAGGCGATCCGCAGCAACACGATTCGGGCCCTGTTGGAACGCCGGGACTCCACAGGGCACCGCGAGGTGGTCCGGCGACTCTCGTCGATGGACGGACGGTGCCGAGAGGTGATCAACGAACGCCCGGAACGACTCGACAGCGCCGTGAGCGACGCCTTGAAGAATCCGAGCCCGGGGGCATGCAAGGCCGCCTGCGACGCCATCGTGTCGTACCGCCTCTACGGCGTGCTTCCCGCACTGACCTCGGTTCTGGTGGATCCCAAGACCGAACACGCCGCGTTGCTGGCGGAAACCGCGCTGAAACTCACGGATCTGTTTTATGCCGAACTCAGCGGGGCCGACGACAAGCCGAAGCGGAGACAACGGGATAAACTTCGAGACCGGGTAACGTCGTGTCTGCAGGACGCGGTCCGCAAGTTTCACCGGCACAAACGGACGGAGGTCGTGGAGGCACTTCTGCTGGTGGCGAAGTCGAAGAACGCCACTCTCAGACAATTGCTCCAGCGGCCGCAGGAAAGCTGCCACAAGCCGATTCTGGATTCGTTGTCGAACAGCTCGCGGGGGGGCGTGATCCGGCTGCTGCTGAGTTTCCTGGATGATCCCCAGATGCCCCGACCAGTGAACAACGTGCTCTTCAGCCGCTGCGACGCGAAGTTCGTCGAGAACCTGCTGTGGACCGTCGGCCCCAGACCGTCGAGGACCGTGGTCCGGACGCTCTCGCAGGTAGATTCGATTGCCTGGGTGGAACCGAAAGGCGAACTGTTCGACAAACTGGACGACCGTGCCCAAGAGGCCGCGGTCTCACTGATGCTGGCGTCGGCGATCAATCGGCAGAAGGTGCTTGGGGTAATCAAGTATTTGCTGCTCAACGGCAAGCCGGGCGGGCGCCGGGCGGCTGCCAAGGCCCTGGAACAGTTCGACGATCCTGAGATCTCCGCTCTGATCGTGAAAGCCCTTGATGACACGGATGCACACGTGCGTGCGGCCTTGCTGGTGCAACTCCGCCCGCGCGACGTCGCCGACTCCTATTGGCTGATGGTCCGGATGGTCGACGACCCGGAAGAGGTGATCAAACAGGCCCTTCGCAAGGCCATGCCCGAGTTCACGCTCGAGCAGTTCCTGGAGAACTTCGACGCGATGGACGAGGAGATGCGTCCCACGGCGGGCCACCTGGTCAGAAAGATCGACACGGACATCACGGATCGCCTGGCCGGCAAGATGGAGAGTCCCTCGCCGGTGACCCGCCGTCGGGCCGTGATGGCCGCCGGGATAATGAGCTTGGGCCATGAGCTGGAAGAGACGATCATCGAGCTGCTGACCGACGAGGACCACATGGTTCGGGTAGCGGCGGTCAAGGTGCTGGCCGACTGCAAGTCGGCGCCCACCTGGGAAGCCCTCCGCGATGCCCTGCTCGACAAAAGCTTCATCGTCAAGGAGGCCGCCGAACAGAGCCTGGAGAAGATCAGCCGCTACTTGCTGCGACAAAGCGAGGAGGCCGAACAGCCACAGGAGACCGCCCCATGATCGGCTCAACACTGACCGCCATCCTGCTCGCCGGAGAGCCCCTGCTGGGCGCGGGGAACCTGGGTGCGGCAAGCCGTCGGACCAGCCGGACCAACGCCGGCGAAGCCCTGCTGTTGCTGCTGCTGGTGGGCGGAATGATAGCCGTGGTGTGCGTGGGCATCCGTTTCGCGTCCCAGCTACAGCGCCGCCGGCGGTACAATAGCCATGGGGCGCTGTTTCGAGGCCTTTGCCGGACGCACGGTCTGAACCATGCAGCCCGAAGCCTGTTGAAGCAAATAGCTCGCCAGCACAAGCTCGCGCAGCCGGCGCGAGTGTTCACCGAGCCGAAGTGGATCGACCCGGCCAATCTTGGCGGGGCTCTTGGCCAGCGGTCATCTCAGTTGGCAATGCTGCGCCATCGCTTGTTCGGGTGAAGCGGCAGGAGCCTCCAAATGTTGGTTGCGCAGTAGCAGATCTTCCCGGATTCTCCGGAGGTCGGGTGGGTTCCACGCCCCCCGCCAGCGCCACACAGAAGGCGTTGTTCTCCTTGGGCGAAAAAGTGGGCAAGATTCCCGCTGTCGTGGCAACAACTCGGGGGGGCGATCCAGGCGGTCGCACGCCGGGTGATTCTGGGGAGATTTTGGCCGCCCCCACATTGCCATTCGGCAGCGGTCGGCTATAATCGTGAATTCAGTCACGCCACGATAGGGTCGACCGGTCCCTGTAGCATCCACCGGTTTTCCACGCACAGCGGAGCAATCCCCGATGAGTGATCAACAAGGTCCCGTGATGATCGAGGCCCAAGGGCTGACGAAGTACTTTGGGAGGTTCGCGGCCATCCGGGACATATCGTTCGAGGTCCGCCAGGGGGAGGTGGTGGCCTTGCTGGGTCCCAACGGCGCCGGCAAGAGCACCACGCTGAAGGTATTGACCGGATACCTGGCTCCCTCGGCGGGCGAGGCCCGGATTGCCGGACACGATATGTCGAGCGATCGGTTGGCCGGTTCTGCCCGGTTGGGATACCTCCCGGAAAACGGCCCTCTCTACCCCGACATGACTCCCCGAAGCCTGTTGCGGTTCTTCGCCCGGTCTCGAGGACTTTCGGCCGGGCAAACGCGCGAGCGGATACAGGCGGTGGTGGAGCTGTGTGCCTTGGGCAGCGTAATCGGCAAGCCCATCGGGAAGCTGTCGCGGGGTTATCGGCAGCGGGTGGGTATGGCCCACGTCTTGCTTCACGAGCCGGACGTGCTGATCCTGGACGAGCCGACGGCCGGACTGGACCCCAATCAGATCCACGAGGTCCGCGAGACGATCCGCAAGCTCGGCAGCAGCAAGACCATCATGCTGTCGACCCACGTACTGCAAGAAGTCGAGGCGATGGCCAGCCGCGTGTTGTTCATTAACGAGGGCCGGCTGGTCTACGACGGGACGATCAGCCAGTTGACCCAAGATGGCAAGCCTTTGGATCAGCATTTCCACGAACTGAGCGAACGGTTGGAAATGGCTTCTCCGAAATAGGGACAAGACGGAAACAGGCACCCCAGCAACGACTCCAATGCCCTCCGGACCATATCCAGCGCCCGGGCCGGGGCAAGACGGTTGGGAGGTCTCCGCGGCCAAGGTAAACTTCAAGTTACTTCCAGAATCTCGGTAGAAACCATGAACACCAACGCGTCACTTGCAATCTTTGCACGCAACTTCATCAACTACTTTGCCAACCCCAACGGCTACCTCTTCATCTGTGGATTCGTTCTGCTCAGTTCGATCAGCGCCTTCGTCCCGTACGACTTCTTCAACTCGAACCTGGCCAACCTGGGCCAGCTCAATAAGTACTTTCCCTGGATCATGCTGTTCTTCATCCCGGCCATCACCATGAGCATCTGGGCAGATGAGCGGCGTCAAGGCACCGACGAACTGCTGCTGACCACCCTGGCCAGCGACTTCGACGTCGTGCTGGGTAAGTACTTGGCCGCCGTGGCCATTTTCACCGCCGCGCTGGTCTTCTCCGGCGTATCCAACCTGGCCGTGCTGACCTGGCTGGGGGATCCCGACCTGGGGCTGTTTGTGGCCACGTACATGGGATATTGGCTGGTGGGCGTAACCATGCTGGCGATCGGAATAGTGGCCTCCTTCCTCACCAGCAGCCTCACCGTGGCGTTCATCCTGGGCGCCCTGTTCAACGCCCCCTTGGTGGCCATCGTCTGGGCCGACGCCTTGTTTGGCCCCGAGCTGGCCCGGCAACTGAAACACTGGGCCATCGGTGAGCAATTTGCCGGCTTCGGCCGCGGCGTGATCAGCCTCTCGGGGATCGCCTACTTCGGCGGGATCGTAGTCGTGATGCTCTACTTCAGCATGGTGCTGATCGGACAGCGCCACTGGCGAACCACTCATTCGACGGCCGCCGCCTGGCTGTTCCACCTGGCGGTACACCTGGTTTGGGCCGGCTTGCTGGCACTTCTCTGGTGGCTGGTGTTGAGCCAATACTACCAGGGCATCGGCGTCCTGTTGGGCCTCGTCCTGCTGTATCTAATCATCCAAGCCGGACTGCTCTGCGCCTGGAACTACATGCTTCCCGCAGGCATCGGGGCCACTATGCCGGGCCATTACCTGCTGCGCACACTGGTGCTGGTGATCGCCGTGCTGAGCCTGAACGTATTCTTCGAGCGCCACCCCCTGCGGGCCGACATTACCAGCGAAAGGCTCAGCTCGCTATCGAGTTCCACCCGAAAGATGCTCGAAAAACTCGACCCCAAGCGTCCCGTGCAGATCGAGGCCTTCATCAGCCCCACCGTGCCCGAGTCGTACGTGCAGACACGGTTGAACCTGCTGACGATGTTACGCGAGCTGGACTCCCTGGGGGGCGAGAATGTCCGGGTACAGATAAGAGACACCGAAAGATACAGCGAGGAGGCCGCCCAGGCCGAGAGCCTCTACGGCATCTCGCCGCGCCAGGTCCCCACCACCAGCCGGGGAGTCTTTTCCGTGGAACATATTTTCATGCACGTGGCGATAAGTTGCGGGTTGCAGAAGGTCGACCCGGTATTCTTCGATCGCGGCATTCCGGCCGAGTATGAACTGGTCCGCTCGATCGCCACGGTCAGCCAGCAGAAGCGAAAGCGGGTCGGCGTGATCACCACCGACGCCCCGCTCTACGGCCAGTTCAACATGCAGACCGGCTCGCCCGGCTCCAACTGGCCGATCATCGCCGAACTGGAGAAACAGTACGAGGTCGAGCGGGTCGACCTGACCCAACCCATTCCCGAAGACGAGAAGTACGACGTGCTTCTGGCAGTTCAGCCGTCCTCGCTGGGCCCCGAGCAGATGGACAACTTCGTGGCGGCGATCAAGAGCGGACAGCCCACCGCCATCTTCGAGGACCCCATGCCGTATCTGGCCGGCGGCGTGCCCGCCACCAGAGAGCCCCGGCGTCCGCCGGGCGGGGCGAACCCCATGTTCGGCCGCCAGCCGCCTCCTGACAAAGGCAACCGCACAATGCTCTGGGACGCCCTGGGGGTGATCTTCGATGAGCAGAAGATCATCTGGCAGGAGTACAACCCCTATCCCAAGGTCCAACAGTTCAACCGGGACAAGGAGTTTGTCTTCGTGGGCAAGGGGGCGCTTAAGGAGGGATCGGGAGGCGGCAAGCATGGCGAGGAGGCCGACGACATCGAGGGCGACGTGTTCAACCAGAGCGATGCAATCAGCTCCAAGCTCCAACAACTGCTGTTCCCCTTTCCCGGATACATCAGGCGACTGCCTTCTTTCTCCACCAATTTCGAATTCACCACGCTTGTGCGCACCGGGACCAAGACCGGTACGATCCCGGCCGACAGGATCATGACGCCGTCGTTCCCCTTTTTCCGTCCCGGGCTGGATCCCAGGCGACACTACATGCACGCCGAATTCACCGGCGACGAATACGTCTTGGCGGTGCATATCCGCAGCAAGGGCAAGTCCGGCGGCGGAAACGACGATCGCAAAGGTGCGGAAAAAGGCGAAGAGGACCCCTCGGAAACCGAGCAGACCCCGGCCAATTCCGGTCAGATTAACGTGGTCCTGGTAGCCGACATCGACATGCTCACCCCCGCTTTCTTCCGCATTCGCGAGGAAGGCAACATTCCGGAAGCCGGCGTGCACTTCGATTTCGACAACGTGACCTTCGTGCTCAACGCCCTGGACGTCCTGGCCGGCGAGGAACGGTTCCTGGAACTCCGCAAGCGCCGCCGGGTACACCGCACGTTGACCCGTATCGAAAAGCAGACCGAGAAGGCCAAGAAAGACGCTGCCGACGACCGGGAGGAGTTCATCGAGGACTTCACCAAGGCCCAGCAGAGGGAACAGGAGGCGTTTGACAAGAAGATCAAGGACCTGGAGAAGCGCGAGAACGTAGACCCGCAGCAGTTGCTCATCGAGGTGGCCATAGCCCGGGAGGCCGGCCAGCGCCGGCTGACCGTCGAGACCGAGAGACTGGAGCGGGAGCGGGACACGGTGGTCAACAGGATCGAAACCAAGCTGGCGCTGGACATCCTTGCGGTGCAGAGTTCGTGCAAGATCCGGGCGGTGCTGTTCCCGCTGTTCCCCCCGCTGCTGCTGGCCCTGATCGTGTTTATCCACCGGCGAATCCAGGAGCGGGAGGGCGTTGCGCGGACTCGGCTGCGTTGAGTATCGGCGGCCGCAGGCGCCGATGGAGTCACGATTTGCGGCAGATCGGCTTCTGCGTGCGCGGGTTCTAAATAAAGTTGCGTGATTTCGGGAGGAGATCCGTTTAGCCGCCGCGGCCACGCGGCGTGATTGTCGAGCGTCGCCGTCGCGGCTCAACGCGTGGAATTCCCGGAACATGTACGTCCATTTAGGTGCGAAAGTTGAACGAGGAGGCTCGATATGAGAGAGGTCCTGAAGACGGTAGGTTTCGTGGGCGCCGCGGTGCTGGTTGTGTCGATCACCTGGCTGAGCAGGCCGGCCCCGCTGGTCAGCGATGCCGAAGACCTGCAAGGCAAGCGGCTGTTTCCCGATTTCAACGACCCCCTGGCCGCCACCAGCATGGAGATCGTGGAGTTCGACCAGGACAGCGCGGAGGCTCGCCCCTTTACGGTGGCCCAGGCCGACCTCAAGGGCGAGGGCAAGCCGCTCTGGTCGATTCCCACCCACGAGAACTACCCCGCCGACGCCAGGGACCAGGTTTCCGACGCGGCCGGGGGCCTGATGGGACTCACGATCCGGAAGCTGGCCTCCAGCAGTCCCGGCGATCACGAAGAATACGGCGTGGTCGATCCCGACCCCAACAAGCGCAAAGGCACCACCGGTGTGGGCACGCGAGTGACCATGAAAAACGACAGGGGCAAGGTGCTGATGTCGCTGATCATCGGCAAAGAGGTGCCCGACCGCACCGAATTGCGCTACGTAAGGAAGACCGGTAAGGACCCCGTCTACATCGTGAAGGTATCGACCGACAAGCTTTCGGCCAAGTTCGAGGACTGGATCGAAGAGGACCTGCTGAAGCTGACCGCCTGGGACATCGAGCAGATCCGGATCCGCGACCATGCGGTCGATGAGCTGAACATGGAGTTGATCCAACGGGGCGAAATGACGCTGGAATACGACGATACGGGCGATACGAAATGGAAGCTGATCAAGGACGAGGTACTCCAGAACGGCGAGTGGGTCCCGCAGAAAATCGCCGAGGACGAGGAACTCGATACGGACAAGCTCGACGACCTCAAGAACGCGCTGGACAATCTGGAAATCGTCGACGTCAGCCGCAAGCCGCCCGGGCTCAGCGGCGACCTGAAGGCCGCCACGGATTTCACCAATAATGACCAGGCCCGCCAGTCGTTGGCCCGCCGCGGTTTTTACGTTGCCCGGGTGGGAAACCGGGTGGAGCTTTTCTCCAACGAGGGTGAAATCCGCTGCCTGATGAAAGACGGCGTGGAGTACGTACTGCGGTTCGGCGAAATCGCCGGTGCCGGGTCGGCCGCCCCGAAGGAGAAGGAGGACGAGGACGAGGGTTCAGGCAGCTCCGGGCTGAATCGCTTCATCTTCGTGATGACCGAATTCAACCGCGACAGCATCCCCGAACCCGAGCTGGAACCGCTCCCCGGGGAGGAAGAGAAACCGGCCGAGGGCCAGCCCGCCAAGGGCGAATCTCCCGAGGAAGAAAACGGCACCCAGAAGTCACCGGATGGAGAATCGGCGGACGAACCGTCGCAAGAGAAGACCAACGGCCAGCCGGCGGAAGTGAAGACCAACGGCCAGCCGGCGGAAGAGAAGACCAACGGCCAGCCGGCGGAAGAGAAGACCAACGGCCAGCCGGCGGAAGAGAAAGCCGACGGCCAGCCGGCGGACGAGAACGCCGACGAAACGGCGGAGAAGAAGAAGGACCAGAACGCCGACGGTGCCGAAACCGACGAAGAGTCGGATATCGAGGCAAAGCGCGAGGAGATCGAGAAGGAGAATAGGCAGAAGCGGGACGAGTACGAGGAGAAAATCGAGGAAGGCAGGAAGAAGGTCAAGGAACTCAACGAGCGGTTCGCCGACTGGTACTACGTAATCTCCGACGAGGTCTACCAGAAGATCCACCTGGGCCACGACCAGATCATCAAGAAGAAAGAGAAGGAAGAGGAAGAGGGCGAGGAAGGCGAGGAGCCCGGCACTGATCCGGGCACCGATCCCGGCGCAGCGGGTCCCGGGGAGTCTGCAGATCCGACCAGCCCCCTGGACGAATTCAGACGGCTCAAACAAGAGGGCCCGGGCGGAAGCCAGGGGCCGTCGGATGTGAATTGACGGGTGCCATGGACGAGCGGCCCCGACCGCTAGGGGCCGTACCGGCGGCTGCTAAACGGCCCGTCGCGGACTGCCCACTCGCCGTGGGTCGAGCTGCAGGAGTTGGCCACGCGGGCCACGTAAAGCCGCGACCGCTGATCGCGCATGGGCGAGCTACGGGGCTTGTCCCCGCGCAGGCTCGTGACGGACCCATCCCGCCGGCTCGTCAATCGATGTACCATCACGGCGCGACCAGCGGTCGCGGCTTTATAAGTACTGTTTCCAGCCCCGCTCTTCCAGCAGTTCTACTACCTGGCGGATCGACTCTTCGTCGTGCTTGTTGGCCACCAGCGTGGCGTCGGGCGTGTGCACGACGATACAATCGCTCAGCCCCAGCGTTACGATCAGGTGTTCCCCGCCGGCGCGAACGATCGTGCCTTTGGTGTTCAGCCCCAGGTGCTTGGCCGCGATGGTGTTGCCCTGCGCGTCCGCGCCGCGCAGCCGGGCCAGCGACTGCCAACTGCCCAGGTCGTCCCAATCGAACGGGGCCTCGATCATCAGCACGTCGGTGGCCTGCTCCATTACGGCGTAGTCGATCGAGATTCCCTTGATGGCGGCAAACTCGTCGCAGAGCACCCGGTCGAACTGCGGGGTGTCGGCCGCCTCGGCGATCCGCCCCAGCCGCTCGTACATCTGGGGCTGATACTCGGCCAGCGCGTCGAGTATAGTTCGGGCCTTCCAGACGAAGATCCCCGAGTTCCAGTAGAACCTGCCCGACTCCAGATACGTCGCGGCCGTTGCCGCGTCGGGCTTCTCGCGGAACTGTTTCACGCGGTACACGCCCGGCGGCGGGGGCTGCATGGCGGCCGCCTTCGGGTCCAGCGGTTGGCCGCGCTCGATGTACCCAAACGATTCGGCCGGATAGGTGGGCCGGATGCCGAAGGTGACGATCTGCTGGGGCCGTTGGTCGACAAGTGTGGCCGCGAAGCGAACGGCCTGTCTGAACGACTCGTCGGGGCCGATCACGTGGTCGGCCGGCATCACGGCCATGGTGGCGTGGGGGTCGTGGCGGACGATCTGCAGCGCCGCCAGGCCGATGCAGGGGGCCGTATTGCGTTTGCAGGGCTCGGCGATAATCGCCTCGCCGGGTAGCTCGGAGAGCTCCTCGGCAATCATTGCGGCCAACTCTACCGTGGTGGCCACGATCACTCGCTGCGGCGGAACCAAATCGCCCAGACGTTCCACCGTCGCCCGGATCATGGTCCTCCCGCCGACCATGGTCAGCAACTGCTTGGGCCGCCGTACGCGGCTTTCCGGCCAGAACCGCGTGCCGGTCCCCCCGGCCATGATTACTGCGTGTAACATCAGAGGGACTGGGGGCTGGGGATCAGGGATTGATATATGGCGAGCATTCTAGCGGAAAAAGGTCGGCTTGTTCACCGGGGTCCCCGGCGTTATCTTCTGGGCCACTTCATCGGCGTCGAGGGCCCAGAGCGGGCTGATCTCCACCTCCACGCCTTCGGCCAACTCTGCCCCGGCGTGGCGGAGCCATTTTCGATGCAAGGTCATCATTTGAACCTTGACCGTCTCGGGGGTGTCCTGCCGATGTCCGGAAGCATTCTTAAGCGGGGCAAATCCCTCGGCCGGATCGATCTCGACCACGATCGCATTCTCGGCCCAAGGGATCAGGTCGAAGATAAACCGCTCGAACTTGATCGCGTTGGGCGTCTGGGACTCGACCCGGTTCCCGGCCGGGTCAACGTAAGCCACCTTCTTGTGGGCCAGGTGAAAGGGCAGTGCATCGGCACTGCCGGCCGCCCTCTCCAACAGCGCCGTGTCGATTACGTGCACGGCGATACTGCCGGCCCAAATCTCCAACGAGCCGTCCGGCCTGCACCGCCGGGCGACCTCGTCCGGCAGGTCGCTGTATTCGATCACCATCAGCTTTCCGTCGACCTGCACCACGTTGCCCACCCGCTCCAGCGGCGCTCGCTTGGCGATTACTTGGGTCGACATTTCGGAGCCGGAAAGGAGGTGGTAGCCGACGAACATCGGGCAGCAGACGTCTGCCAGCGGGTTGTCGACCTGGAGGTAGAAGAGTTGGCGGATGCCGCGCTGGGAAACCTCGTCCAGGGCTCCGCTGTCGGCCAGCGCCGCCAGCGTGCCGCCGTGCCCGTCGGGGCTCAACGCCAGGCGGTTCGGCCGATCCAGCAACGCCTGGCCGGTGGCGGCGTCGACTGCGGGCATGGTCCCCTGGCAGAAGATCTTCAGGTCTTCTTCGGCCAGGGCGAAACGCTCGTGCCGGGCGAAGAACTCGACCGTTTCGTCGTGTGTGGCCGGAGAGGTCATCAACAGCAGGGGGATCCGCACACCGTAGCGCCTGCCCGTGGCGATGACCTTCTCGACGAGGATCTGAAACAGCGGTTTCCGGGAGACGGGCCCGATGGGAAACATCCCCTTGGGGTGCTCGAAGCCGAGCCGGGTCCCCTGGCCTCCGGCCACCAGGATCACCCCCAGATGCCCGGCGGCAATGGCCTCCCGGCCCCGGCGGCGTGCCTCATCGGCGGTGAAGCGGTTCTCGGCCGTCTGGAGCCGGAAGGCCGGCGGCGGACCGGCCCGCTGGGCCAATTGGCGGAGGTCGGTCTGATCTTCACGGCCGCGATATAGCCGCCGGATCAGGTCCCAGTCGATAGCACGGATCTGGTGGGCCAGCGACTCGCGCCAGGCGGCGTCCAAGGTGTCCCAGAAGGCCAGCAAGTGTTCCTGCCCGTAGGGCCTGAGGATAGCGAGGAGTTCGTCTTTCATCTGCCCGCTTGCGGTCTGGAGGAAGGTGTGTACCAGCACATGAGTATACGTCGCATAAAATGGGTGGTTTGGGGGAAACGCAGTTAGATGCGGGACCCCAGCTTTCGGGCCAGCCGTCGCAGGGTCTGGCTGCAATCGTCCACGGCCAAGTGTACCTGGATCAGGCTCATCCCGCTGTGATCGGCAAGGGCACAGCGCAGTGCCCGGTCGAACTCACCTTCGCTGCGGACTTCGTACCCGGTCCCGCCGCCCAGGACCTCCGGCAACTTGTGGTATTGCCAGGGATGAACGTCGTTGAACGCAAAGTCTTCGGCGTGCAAGAGGCGTTCGGTGCCGTAACCCTTGTTATCCAAGACAATCACGATCGGGCTGAACCCGTGGCGAACGATGGTGGAGAGCTCCATGCCGGTCATCTGAAACGCCCCGTCGCCCACCAGCACCACGGGGCGGAGGTCGGGTCGGGCGACGTTGACCCCCAGGGCGGCCGGGAGAGCGAATCCCATCGAGGCGTAATACGCCGGGCTGAGAAACTCGGTCTGGCGATGGATCTCCAACTCGCTGGCGGCGAACAAGGCGTCGCCCACGTCGGCGATCACCACCGTGGTCGCGTCCAGCGACTCGTTCAGCCGGCGAATCAACTGCCGAATCGTAATGGGATCATCCGGGCGGAGCCGAAAGACCAGATCGTCGGAACTCGGACGAGGCGGCAGACTCCGCTGGGGAACCTTCAGCCCGGCGGACACCAAACCGGCCAAAAAGTCGGACAACAGAACGCCGTGGAAGTGATGGTGGCTAATCTGAAGCGACTCGCTGGTGGCGTAGATGCAGCGGGTGGGGTCCAGGTTGGCGGTGTAGATTCCCAGGTTGATGTCGGTCATAAACGCACCCAGCAGGATCACGCAGTCGCTCTGCTCGACCAGTTGCGTGACCTCCTCGCGCCCCATGGCGCCTTCGTAGATCCCGGCAAACAGGGGATGGGTTTCGCCGATCACGCTCTTGCCCAACATAGTGGTGGTAATCGGAATCCCCGCCCCCTCGGCCAGAGCCAGGAGTTGATCTTGCAGGCCGAAGCGGTGAATCTCCACGCCGGCCACGATCACCGGCCGGGAGCTTTCGGAGATCCGCCGGGTTGCCTCCGACACGCCTTCGGCCAGCGCGTCGGGGTCGCTGGCCGGCTCCTCGGCCGTGGGGCTGTAGGTCCCTCCGGGAATTGCGGCCACCATGTCGCGGGGCAGCTCGATATAGCCGGGACGGCGGAATCTCACCACGGAGCCGAGCACGCGGTCGATCTCGCGAAAAGCCGAGGCAGGGTCACTGATCTCGGCTTGGGCCGTGCACAGCCGGGAGAAGACCTCGAACTGGGTCCGGAAGTTCTTGGCCTTGTGGTGCAAAAGGGGATTGTTGTAGCGCTCGCTCATTCCGGGCGAGCCGCTGATTACAACTACCGGAGACTTCTCGGCATACGCGCCGGCAATCGAGTTGCACAGGCTCAGCCCGCCCACGCAATAGGTGACGCAGACCGCCCCTATCCCGTTCATCCTGGCGTAGGCGTCGGCCGCAAAGCCGGCGCAGTCCTCGCGGGTACATCCCACCACGTTGATCGGGCTCTTCTCCAACTGAGCGTAGAATGAAAGCACGTAGTCGCCCGGCAGTCCGAACAGATCGCGTACGCCGTAGTCCTGCAGACGCTTGATCAGGTAGTCGCCGATCGACAGGCCGGAGACTACCCACGGGCCGCCCGCCGGCTTGGCCGCCATGGTGCCGGTGCGATTGGCTACAGTATCAGACATGGATTCCTCGCTTTCTCCACCTCCGGGATACCTCGGTGGCTGGCAGCGGCAACCCCTATAAAAATCCTAGGTCGAAACCCTCCGTGGAGCAATCCCATATCGGGCGGGTAGGCGGGTTATTGTACGAACAGACCAGCCCGAGCGTTCTCTCGTGGTAGACTGGGCAAGGTCAGCGTGCGTTCC
>SDBV01002787.1_pt1 | contig 26054 bp, 41 predicted proteins | sample 2277081 | NCBI WGS metagenome assembly SDBV01 (sample SAMN10402039, study PRJNA504765) | marine sediment metagenome | isolation source: marine sediment core GS10_PC15, 223 cmbsf | place: Arctic Ocean: Southern Knipovich Ridge | collected 2010 | reverse complement strand
CTAGAGACTTGGCTATCCAAAGTTGTAGTGTAGCAAATTCTTGACTCATCTAATCACATTCCTGTAGTGTACCCATACTGTGTAGTATTACTATTGTTTCTTATAGCCCTTGTCATCTCCACATCTACCAAGTTGTTAGTGACGAATCCGGGGTCAATAAGGATTAACGACCGATTATCATTAGTGATTACTACATCTAGACCAGTGCTTCGTCTGTACTGCAGTTCTCTGGCAAAACCAAGTTGAGCCTCTTCGTCAAAGAATCTATGAAAGTCTTGATTTAGAGCAGCACCTTTTACAGCCAGTGCTTTGACTATTGCACGTATAATTTCAGGAGATGCCAATATGGCTCCAATAATGGCTACAGCCAACGCTCCATGAATACCTGCTTTGCCCAATATCCCCAAAAGTTCATTCTGTACGAGACCAGTTGGATTTTTAGCAAATTTAGACAGAGTTTGCAGGCCTTGTTTATCAGTGGTTTTGATAAAATCAGTTAGTGCCTCCACTGTTTCAGAGTCAACACCAGTTTCTTCAGCGACACTTGCACCTTCTTTTCCCTCTGTCTCTCCAGCCACTAGTTTAATTGGGAATGAAATGATGGCTGTGCGTGTTCCCATGCTCATATTAATTGCTCCTCCACGAGTGGGGGGACTACTTGCTGGAGTTTTTCAATGCCTAATTCAATGCCTATCTCCATGGCTAGTGTTTTAGGGACGCCTCTTACATATTGTGCAAATATCTCAATGCCTGTTTTTTTACTTCTCCACCTCAGAGGCCAATTTCCCTTGGAGCCATGGTCTCGAGTTCCATAGTTGAACCACTTGGCCAGAGGCAATTCTTCAGTGCCCCATGTATTAATCACATCTCCTTCATTATCACCAGTCCTCATGAATTCAATGCCAAGCACAAATCCTTCGGGAACATTAGCAGCCTGCGCTGCCATTTTAACTTCAGGCAGCATGTATTCCTTCATAAAAAATTCCATGTTGGTGTCTAAGATTGCATTGACTATATCTGCAGCCTCTCCTTCTGGACTTATTTTCATTGAGTCGGCATCAAAATTTACCATTATGACACAGTTAAGATGCCTTGGATTCTCATCGTCAAGTTTACTTCATAACGTCCACGCTCTTGAGCGTTCGTTTCCATTCTTCGTAGAAGGTAAGTCCCAGTCTCAGTCCAGTCATCTGCAATTACACCAATGTTGGTTGCCACTACCTTGACGGCTTCTGTGGGTAATGCCCCTCTAGTAGAGAGTTGTCTAAGTGCTCTCATGTGGAGATAGAGGTCTTCAGAAAGAACAGCATCACCAGTTACTTCAATTAATGAGAATGAGGGTGTATCTATTGGCCCTGCTCTAGGATTACGCCTATCTATGACTGATTCATCTAATACTCTAATATTGTATAATGTAATCACTTCACCACTGACTCCTACTTCCAAGGTGACATTTTGTGCATTAACTACTTTAGTAAAATCGCCCAGAGTCATGCTCTAAGAATCCATTCGTAATATATTAAGATGACCATTTAAGGACTACGTGGAGACACATACACTTGGGGCCTAACAACTACATTTCTGGCAACCAATGAAGGAGGTACATCTCCTTTTAGGATATATTGGATTTCATATCTAGTATGTGTTCTACAAAGTGGGTCTAATGTGAGGTTGGCAGGATTAGCGAGTCTCAGATTGTTGGCTAGAGCATCCCTCATGGCTGCAGTAATTATGTGAATATTTTGTTGTGCATCTGCAGGAGTGAGTTCATTATTAGTTATAGCCACACTGTAGATATCCACCTCATACACAGTACCTCCCTCTACATTTCGTGTGTCTCTACCTGCTTTTTCTAAAAATTGTATCGGATTAGTCGCTTCAAAGACTAGGATGTAAGGTATAATGCCATCTGGGGCAGACTGTTCTATGGCTGGTTTGTTACGGATTACGCTTGTAACTAAATTTTCACCAGTAGTATCTGGAGGGAACAGTGTGGTGTTAGCCTCATAAATTGCTGCAATTCGTTCAATGTATATTTGGAGGTCAATTACAGGACTGCTCATCTACTATTCACTGAATCCGGCTTTGTTACTTTAATGTCAAAATTATACAGAGAGTGGTCAGTAATACTATTAATGACAAATTTCATCACTGCAGTCCAGTCTCTCTGAGCAGTATCAAACATTGTAGAAGGTAATATGACCAGAACTCCATTTGCATCTGCCACACCTAGTATGTCTTCTGTGCCTGTTTTGTCAGCAGTCTCAGCCGAGAGTCGGTACACTCCAGCACCTCCACCATAGAGAGCCTCCCAAGCAGATATGGTGATTACAACACCATTCACACGAGGCTTTATGTATAACGGCACAGCACTAGAACCTTGCTTAATAATCATGGAATAACCTCTCTGTTAGGCATATCTAAAACAATAGTAATAGGAGAGGAAGGCATATCCAGTTCTAAAACAATAGTGCCATTAGTCACAGTAAATCTTTTACTCCATAGGTCTGGCTGTATAAGTCGATTTCACCTTCACTAAAGTTAGAGCCTGAAACTTTTCTAGTAGTGACCTTTTGTGGCTGTGCCTTCATAGTTTCAATTAATAGGGTTTTATCCATTGTCCAAAGTTCTTTCTTGCCTTTGGCAGCCATGCTTCCAGCATCAAGTTCTTTCTCATATTGGGCCCAGTGCATAGCCATGGTCTTAGCATAAGTAAAAGATTCACTAGATTTAGCCAGAGGAATTTGGTCATTGAATTTGTAGAGAGCAGTCTCTACAGTCCTATTGGCGTTGTTTACCCAGTCTTTGTATTTGCTGACTGTAGCACCTGCCAACTTTTGAATCTGTGTATCTGTTTTTCCATAATATCCTAGGAATTCAGTAAGGGATAGATAGGCACCAGCATTATATTCTGTAAGTTTTAGGGAATCATCCACTTTGCTAGACACAGTTTATCTATTGATTAGTTTTATAAAAAGAGTGTTAAATATCTAGTTCTATTTTTTTCCATTCTCTAACATCTTGTGTGACTAATTCTAATTTTTCAGATTGTGTTAAAACACTTCTAGGGTTTCGAGGGTCATTCCTAATCTTTAAAATCCATTCATCTCTGTCTGGATGCTTGATGATACTTCCCCATTGAGTGGCATTGTAATTTTTAACATTAGTAATCATATAATCATTAATTCTCTTGTTGAGATTTTCAAGTTTCACTCTGTCAGTTGATTTAATTACTTTCATTATGGAATCCATTTTGTTGTTAGATAGTTCTCAATACTTGCAAGTTCTGCCCCACTGACGGCTTTATTATAAACTACTATTTCACCTATTTCAGGTTCTGATTCTGAGCCCCCATTTCTATGCTCGCCTATTGTAAGACCTGTTTGTGCATTAGTTCCTACCGTTCCAGTTGCTTCCTCAGAACCGTCTGCTCTTGTTATACTGCTTGTTGTGTTATAGATAAGAGAGAATTGAACAAAGGCATCTGTCATGCCAGTTTTAGACCATTTGAGATTTGTTGGAGCAATTATACTCATATTGGTATTATCAGAAGATTTGATAAAGCCAAATGATGCACCTGCACCAAGAAATCCGTCAATAATACTCTGTTGTCCTGCAACATCAGCGACGTCTAATGTTGTAAAAATAGAGACAGGTTGTGTTAAATCTGCGTAATCTACTTTCATGTGACTGTTTCCTGTAAAATCAATAGTATCTAAACTATTTTGGCCATTCTCTACCCATAATGGTTGGTCTCCACCTGTGACTTGAACCAAATCATTGTTATTCCCTGATTTGTCATCCCACTGAGATACTAAATCACCTCCATCTTTTGTTATGGTTGAAATATCACTTGCATCCCACCATCCTATAATGTTGGAAATATCAAGAGGGGAGAATGCCCCCACATTAAGACTAGCCAAAAATGGCAAGTCAGACACATTCATGGCGTTGTATTGTTTTGGAAATATCTGAGACCTGTGAGGATGAGGAGGATATGCTAGTTTTGCAAGTTCTTGATTGATGTTCCTCATTATGAAAATTCTGCATACACAGCAAAGATATCTGTTTCAGCAGCCCCCCTACAATATAATGAAAGTACACCAAAGGTGTTGGCTAAGACAGTGACAGTGTCATCATTAGGATTAGTCTTCCAACTGGTGTTGAATGTGAGCACTCTATCTGAAGAGTCACCCACAATAATAATGCTCTTCATTTTGCCTGCACCACGGTTAGATGTAGATAATGTTGAAAGCACACCTGTGAGAGTAATCTGTTGATATTGATTATCATCCAAGTCAAAGACCTGAGTTGCATTATACGTTAAAGTCTTTTGAACAAACTGTGTACCTTTGATTCCAGTGATTAGATTAGTGCCCATGACTAGTGCCACGGTTAGCGTTCCTAGACCCGTGATAGAGCCAAAAGTGCCTGATGTTAATGCAGAGTTGGTTAGATTTCCGCCACCTGCAGCATCAGAGTGGTCATGTGTAGCATTGACAAAAGAGGCTATTGTGGGTGTAACTATAGTTGGGGATGTTCCAAAGACTAATGCACCTGAACCTGTTTCATCTGAAATAACTCCTAAAAGTTGTAATGATGTGGTTGCTGCAAAGAATGATAAGTTATTTGTACTTCTTGCAATTACAGCAGTATCAGTAAGGTCAGTAGATGCGCCTGTTACTTCAGAGCCTATAGCAAATCCAGAAAAGGTATTTGCGCCAGCAGTCATTGTCTTGTTGGTTAGAGTTTGGGCAAATGCTTCTGTTACAAAGATATCATTGCCAAGTAAGAGAGGAAGAGTGAGAGTTCTGTTGGCTGCAATTCCCGGAGCACTTATTTGAAAAGTGGCTGTTGCTGCTGGGTTTTGTATGAATAGTTGATTATCTGCAAAAATTTGGGCAAAGTCACCAAACGTATTTGTCTGGTCATTATATACAATAGCAGAGTTTAGGAGTGCTTTGTTGGTGGTGGAGATTTTTGTAGTAGTAAATGTTCCAGTTTGCGCATCAACAATTAATCCATCGGATGTATTGACAAGAGTAATGTCTGCGTCTGGGGGTGTAATTACTCTAACAGTTGCAGTGGTAAATCCATCAACTTCAAATCTTAATTCTTTTGTTGGGTCGGCACTTCCCTCGACTATGGATATGGTATCTGCAAAAGGTGGGGCACTAGCGCCTGCTGCACCAAGGTTAATATTAACTCCGTTTACTCTTCCATACATTGTGTTAGAGGTTGAATTATACCAGAGGTCGCCATTAACTTGAGTGGTAGGATTGCCTGCTATACCACCAACATTAAGTCCAGCGGTGCCTGCTAATAACCCAAGAAAGTCTTGTCTAGTTCCAGCAGTGTATATATTTGTAGTATTAAGATATGCAATATTGGCTGTATCAGAAAGAGCAGTTGTAGATAATAAAGTTCCGCCACCTGCAGCATCAGAGTGGTCATGTGTAGCATTGACAAAAGAGGCTATTGTGGGTGTTACAATTACTGCATTTGTTAAATTAAGACCACCCATAGATAAATCATGTACTGCCACATTTGGTAAATCATTGGCAACACCTGATGTTTCAACTTCTACAGTGCCAAGAGTGGCATGACTTCTTAATACCTCTCCTATCGCTTCAATTAAATCAGTACCAGTTGGTTTGACATTTGTTAATGTGTTTCCTGTTGTTCCAGTATTTGAAATATATAAAACATCACCAGCAGTAAATGAACTTGTATCAAATCCCGTGATTCTGCCTGAAATTAAAATATCCCCATTGGCATTGTTTGCAACACTTGCAGATTCAACAATTCCAAATGCAGGCATTGTTCCTGCACCACTAGAATCTGCAAGTTGTACTAATGGAAGGTTTTGGCCAACTGAATACCCAGAAACGAAAACTGCGTCACCTTTGTTTATTGTTACTCCTGATTCATTCCTTGCTTCCACATGAACTTCGTCTGCACTAATGTCATTTGTGAAACTATTGAAAGTTTTGTTAGTCCCTGTATTAGTTGTTACATCAAGCCAATATGCCTGCAAATCAGATATTGAGGCTTCTGTAATTTGTCCACCACTTACTGCATTAAGATGTGTGTGAGAAGCATTTACGAAGGAAGCAATAGTAGGGGTTGTGAGTGTTTTATTAGTTAGTGTTTGAATCCCTGTTAAAGTGGCCACAGTTGCGTCTATCGAGAAAGTATGTGTAGCACCAGCATCTACAAGTCCAAGTCCAGTGCCTGCAGCAATAATTTGTGCAGTAGTTATGTCCGCATTAATAGATGTGATTCCACTCACAGACCCAATGAATGTAGAAAATTCGGCTGCAGTAAACCTATAATTTAACCCATCACTCCTTTGGATTACAAAAATATCACTATTAACTGGAGGACTTCCATCAGGTACTTGACCAAAGGTGGAGGTGTTACGAGCCATTATGATACACCTGTACCCACCAAATATTTATTGTTGACGATTAGTAATTTACCATCTCCACCCACAAAGTAGAATCCACGCAGTCCTTGTTTTCTGAGTCTGTTAGGTAGCCATGGAGGAGGAGGAAATAAGAGACTGATATCAGCATGTTCTAGTGTAGAGTTGGCTCGATTATCAAAGTAGAATCTTGTGTCAGTAATAGGCTCATGTGTACTGTCTGCAGGGAAAGACTTGAATCTATCCACTAAGGGAACATATCCTTTCTGTGTTTTTTTTAAATTGAGTTTAGGCAAGCAAAAATGAAAAGAGAGAGAAAAAGTTCTTGACTAGTTCTCGAGCACATCGCTTGGTGGTGCGATTAATGCTCTGGCTGCCTCAATCGTAGTGATTTCGGAGTCTGGACTTGTACCTTGGATAGTCACTTTGAATCCTGCTCTGTTTGTGTTGAAGATAACAATGTCATTGTAATCTCTCCATGCGCCTGCGTCAGAGTTCTTCTCTGGCTTTGCCCATGATTCTGTGATTTGAGGGCCTTCACCAGTGAAAGCATATCTACCATTAAAGAAGTAGAATCTGTCTTCCTGCATGAATGGACTGATTGCACATCTAATTGGACGTTTGAATCCGGGTAGATTTACTAGTCCCCATGTCTCGATGTTAGCATAAGGTGCAAATCCTTTTGTGAAGAAGTTGGACTCATATTTGCCAAATGTCTGTGGTGCTACGACACAACTATCAATCATCAATCGAGTGTCTTTCCAGAAAGTTGAGAACAATCCTTCAAGTTCTACCTTGGTGTTGTTCTGGCTGGCTGGGAAACCTGCTGCATTAGATGTAGATGGGTCTCCTATAGTACCAAGACTTGGTAGTGAAGATAATGCTAAGAGTGATTTTGCCTCTCGACCTTCTCTAAGTGCTCTGGCTGCTGCATCGGCATAGAGATTGTATGGGTCGATGGTTGCTCTCATTCTGTATTCTCTAGGAATTATGAATGGAACTTCAGTTCTAAGTGCTTCAAAGAAGTGACTGTCGAAGTCAGGCTCTAAGTTTTGTACGTCTTGGGCTGGTCTCAAGTTAAGCAAAGGTGCAATCCAGTCAACTTCAGGCTGTTCTGCGTGGAGTTGTGGTAGTGCTACTTTGGTGAATAACTCGTTAATCCAATACTGTTCATTTGGAATACCAAGTACGTCTTGAATAAATGGAATTTGTGTTAATGGGCCTACTTTACCTGCAGCACTGCCTTGTGTTCCCGGAGGAACAGATGCTTCTAATTGCTGGAGTTTGAGCATTGCTGCCATGCCAGATGCTGGAGTATCTCCTAGAGAGGCATAAAAGTCATTTTGGGCTTTTTCTCTCTGGATTTCTATGAACAAGTCTTTCTTCAAACCTGCAGTGTATTCTAAGTTATATGCTGCTTTGTGCATCTCTAAGGATGCAGTTCTCAAATATCCAGTGGTTGGGTCTGCTTTTACACTGACATCAGCATCATAAGTAGCATATTTTTGATTGGTTACAACTCTCTTTAGAGATGCTTTGAAGTATTTAGCAAGGTGCATTTCAACACCCGGATTACCGAAATGAAGATTTGTTTGGTCTCCCTCAAGAACAGCCTGTTTGTAAGGACTGTATGTTAAGATTGTGTTGCTAGAGTCTCCGTATTTACCCATTTTAGAACACTCCCATTTTTATAATACCAATGTCAGTGTCAACAGCGTCATTGTTACCTGCTGAGTCTGTTGATAATCGTGAATATTTTCCTACAACTTTTCCTGCAGCAAAGTCTGCTGCTACTGCTGGCTCAAATTCTTGTCCATTAGTGTCAAGTTTAACTAGACCCGGCACTGTGGCTGCGCCCATTATCGCATAAACATAACTTGGTGAGGCAAAACATTCAACTGCTATTGCTCTGTCTGCAAGCCCTGTAGTGTCAATATCAACTCTAGTTTGAACAAGATTTCTTGCTGATAAATCCACTTCGTCATCATTTACTCCTGCTTTTACGTGGCCTTCAGCAGGTGTAGAGGATAGAACTAACCAGTCTCCTTTAGAGGCGACTACATCTCCTGCAATTTTTATTTGTTGAATAGATATGAAAATATTATCTACAATGTCTCCCGGTCTTGGCTCTCCCATTATTGGTACATCTCCTGAATTTGTTTTGTAGAGACTTTGGAAAAGTCAATGTCGTCGACTGAGGCTGAAAATATGTCAGTCGGATTATCAGAATTTATAACAGAACTGGCTTGGAATGGAACCATACCCATTTGACCTCTTGAAACAGATGGTTTTCCTGCTCCAATAACAGCCATGTATGGTGCTAGTGTGTCATATTGTTTTTGGACTTCTTCTAGTGTGGAACCCTCGAGTTGTTTCTCGATTTTATCATAATTAGAAATGTCCATAATTTTAGTTGCTTCTAGAATTTTTTGCATAAGTGGAATTTTCTTCATAACAATAGATGCGATTTTAGCCTCATGCTCTTTGTCTTTGTTTACATTTTCTTTAGGAATTTCTTCACCTTTTTTAGCATATTTTCGAGCCTCTTTCTTGTCATGTTCATCTTTCATCTCCATGGCTTTTTTCATGGCGTCTTTTTTCTTCTCAGGGTCAGACTCATCTTGTGCTTTCTTAAAGGCGTCTTTCACCTTTTCCATGTCGTCATTGGTTGCCATGTGTTCTTTTTCTTCATCTTTCATCTCATTTTGAGCCTGTTTGAAAGTAGCCTCCATTTCTTTGTCTTCGGTTTTATCCTCTTCGCCTTTCTTGGCTGCTGTAAAATCTTTAATTTGAGTCTCGAGGTTGATTATTTTCTTCAGTGCTTCGGCGTATGGAATTTCTTGTGTTGACAATCTGATAGTGCTACACATGTGGTCTATAAAAGGATGTCGGATTCATTATGCAGGCTCGCCTAGATTATCAGTCTTGTCTCGCCATCGGTCACTAAGATGACCCAACTCAATAAAGCCCTCCACCACCTCACAAGAATTTGATGATTCTTTGAAAAACATGCAATTATTACAAGATTTGACTAGAGATGCTGCATATTGATAGTGTGCATCTTCTTTGCTGATTTTTCTCTTTGCAGCGTTTAGTTGACATCCACACTGGGCTCGAATAGCCTCATCAACTAACTGGCCATTGGCAACGAATATGTCTAAATCTTGAGCATTCATCCAGTACCCTATCTTGCCTCCAAATTCAGGCTGGGATGCAAATCGTGTCAACATATTAAATTCAGATTCTATTCTATTCACACTCGCGACTAGTTTACGCATGAGTGGTGTCTGTGTTAATGGGTCAATATTTTGATAGGTTTCAGTTCCGGGCTGTTCCATGGCTCCTTTTTCCTTACACATAGAGATAGCAATAGCAATGGCTTGGTCTTGTGACATATTGGGATTTTCTTTCAGGATAATGGGGATTTTATCAGAGACGCAGTCGCCTACATGGGTTAATTCATGTATGATATCAGCACTCATTTGCTTCAATTTAGCCCCACATGTCTGGCCAGTACCAGTACACATTCCATGAATTTTAGCATCAGTCTTGCCATAGGCAGGTTCTCCAACCAAGGCTAGATGAAGTGCTATGAATCTGCTGAGTAGGTCTACACCATTAGCGAGTGTCTCGAGTGTAAGATTACTTCTAGCAACAACTGCAGGAGATACAAACTGCAATTTGCCTGCTTTGATTAGTTTAATGGTTTCAGGGTCTAGTATTCTAGCAATAACAGAGGCCTCTTGTTTCTTCTCATCAAGAATAATATCTACAATGTAGCCTTTGGCATAGAGATTCTGGATGGAAAAGTGTGGGTGTCGCAGGTCATCTTGTAGAACTATGGGCACACCTACAACATCATTGATATCTTGCTTGATAGCATCCCATGTGACCTGCCACTTGTTGAGATTGACCTCTGTATTGATAAAGAAAACTTTGATGAAAAAGCCCTTCCCCAGACCATCTAATTCCTCGAATATCTCATATTGTTTGGCTGCACCAATGTAGTGCTTGTGCTCAAAGCCTGCTGTGAATAGTGCCACTTGTTGAGAAGTATTCAAGATATGACCTCTATCACAGAGATTGCTTTAAGGATTTCATTAGTTTTGCGTGCCACGAGAGCACTCGCATAGATGTCTCTGACATCTTCAAAACTAGACTCAAATAGAGGATTGAAGATAATATCGAAGGTACACCTGCAGTTGAAGTGGAGTGGTATTACTGGGATGTTTGGGTCGTCTGGTATGTATTCACTAGGAGGCAATCCACGAGAATGACCAGCCTCGGCTTCCAAGCAGAAGGGACACACGCGAGAGTCCATCTGAGTTCTAAAGATTTTCTTAAGGATTAGTCGTTTAGTCACATCATCTGTGGGATTAGGCATGGGAATTAAGGGAAAGAGAATTAGAGGCGTGCCAGTGGGCTTTATCACCTTAAACTGAGTAGAGCCTTCTGGGGAGAGATTCCGATTATTGGAGACTCGCACCAGATAGTCATGTCCCTCCTTCATGTTCTTACTGCCTATCTCAATGTCCATCTTCCAAGAGTTTACTCGTACCACTTCAACTGGCCAGACTGTATGACCATCCTTCATGGATATGATGTTAAGAAATATCTTTCTCACAGGCATTTTGAGGTTGGTGTCTCTGTCATAGAAGCGTGCGGAGATAATTAATGGTTGACCCTTTTCGATAGTTTGGGGATTAGTCTGTGTGATAATAACTGGGCGTATGGCTCTCAACAAATTTCACCATTTTTGATAAAATAGTGTTCTTTACAAGATTCTCTTGGGCATAGAATTGATGGCCAAATATCGACCACCCCATCAGTTACATCTACTTTGTCGTAGTCTCCCAAATTGGCGACAATTCCACATTTGTAACAGTTGAGAAAGAATCTAGAATATGGTTTGTCTGGAATAAATGGCGAACTTATTTCATAAAGGATTGACTCTCCTATGGCTTTTTTGCAGATATCATTTTCAGGGTGGTGGATGAATTTTACTTTCATGAGAACACCCTATGTTTAGTGCCACATTTTCTGCAGACTGCTTGGTGTTCATTAATAGATGACAAATTACGTCCATCTTGACAGCATTCATCCATCTAACTCACCTTAAAGTTCTGTCCCTTGTCATTCTGGATGTTCATCTGCTGTCCCCCACCTGTAGGCATTTGGGGCAAGTCTTCAGGGCCCTTGTTTGGGTCTATTTTTTGTGCCAAATCATCCATCTCTAGATGCTCAGCCTTGGCTTCAGTAGTCCATGGGCCTGTAGCATTCTCTAGAATTATAAGAGATTGTGCCAATTCAGTTGGGCTCTCTAGGTTAAACTCATCTACAGTAGCAACAATGTCAAATTCTTCAAGTACCTTCTTGATTGCCTCATTTTGAGGGATTATGGTGGCAGCCATTCTGTCATAGTATTGAGTGGCTGCCTGTAGAATCCAGCGTCGGTATTTCTTGATAGGGCCTTTAGTGAAAGTTTGAATACCAGTCTTTAAAGTATCTCTGTTCAGGTCTTGCTCTCCAAAGAGTAGTCCCTGAGGCATAGAGACCTGTGACATCATGTACTGGATTAAGAATTTACACATCTCTATTAGTTCAGTAATTTTAGGGTCAAGCTCAATATTCTCCACTCTAACATCATTTTGTGGGTCATCTTCTAGGGATATGTTGATTCCATCCAGTTTAATGGCATTTAGAATTGCTTGGTGCTCGGCTGCAGCAGTAGAGGTGCCTTCTCCTTTCCTCTTAAAGAATAGCCAGTACATACCACTCCATCTAGTCTTAGCGATTAGGGGAAAGTCTACTTCGATGATTCGTCTTAGGGAACGTGCTGAACCCATCATAGACTGGAGTGCAGAGTAGCCATAGTACATAGAGCCATAAACAGGATTGTTGGCATTCCATTCTACAAATATCATCTGATTTGGTCTCAAAATCCAGTTAGAGTTGTACACCTGTATGCCTAGCAGTTTCCAAGTCATTGGGTCAACATGATTAAAGCCCATGTCTCTAGGGTGTAAGATTTGGAAAACTTTTGGGATTCCTACATATTTGTGGTCTTTGCCATCTATCTTGAATTCAACAGTATTGTCTTCTTCATCCACATTAGGAACCATGGCACATCTGCCAAAATTTAGCCCCAATGTACACAAAGACGCCCATTTTTGCTGCAATGGGGTATCATACGTGGACTGATTGTCTTGAGTTATAACATAACGAGGAAGGTATTGTACTGCACTAGAATCATCAAAGGTTGCGTATGGTTCTGGGGGGCCTCCACTAGAGATAGAAGCATCAATCTGTTCAAAGACAGTCGTAACCCACTTGGCTTGTTTGAGGGCCAGTGTGAGTTCCTCATCTGACTTGTACTTGGATTTGTCTTTGGGCTGTAGTTTAGGCTTGATTCCATTGGCTAGAGTGAAATAGACAATAACATCTAAAATTCTGCCTGCAATAGTGTTAGCATAGTTATCTTGTAAAACTAGATAATCTTGATATTGATAGGGATTCAGCCAGTATTTAGGCCATAGAAACACTCCACCAATTCCCTTCTGCTTGGCAGCAGTGTAATACCCACTCATCAGTGGGTCTTGTTCTGGTGTTCCCGGAAGCCATGTTCCAAACTTTGCTTGCACTGCAGCAGAGAATTGTACAGGCTTGCCCACCATCATGTTTTGGTCATTGAATGAGATGTTGCGTGGTTGCAGTTCCATTCTAGGGACATAGTTACGAGCGACTTTCTTGCCCATATTTCTCATAATGAATGGGTCATGCTTCAGGTCGCCACCATCAGCCATCTCAGCAAACTCAGTGATGGATATACCACCTATGCCTCGAATCTCATCTAGATTCTTTTGTACCTTATCAGGTATTTTGAAGTGCTCATTTCCTTCAGTTTTGTAGACTCTTTGGGCAAATTGCTCTGGAGTTTCACCCTCTTTTAGAGAATATCGGGTCTTTCTATCAGTTTTTTGGGTCGTTTTAGCAGTGGCCACTGAGGAGTGTATGTGTGTCTTGTATTTATTATTGGTGTTTCATTTTTTATAAACTTTATAAAGGAAGGGCATTTACACATAGACATGACAATCGCTGATGCTATGCAAGCAATTCAAAAAATGGATGCACAAATTACTAAAGCACGTCAAGAACATGTCCGAAACAAAAAATACATTCGACAGTTACAAGGACAACATTTTGAATTAACTCGTAAACTGGCTGCATTACATGAGCCTGATGGTTTCACTCCTAAAGATAAATCAGATACTAGTGGAGCCGAGTTTAGAAAACCAAAACTAGTCAAGGAGTCCACTGTAGTTATGACACCAATGGTTCCAACGGTTACTGGAGACACAACTGCAACCATGGCAAGTATAGATAAGGCAATTCAAGCATACTGTACAAAATGTAAGACTAAACGAGATGTTCAGAATGGCAACAGAGTCGTAACAAAGAATGGCAAACATGGTCTAAAAGGCACATGTGGAACCTGTGGCTCCAAATTATTCAGATTTATCAAGAAAAATTAACAAACTTAAATAACCCCACTCCATGACACTATCATGGCGAATACAAAGTCATATCAAACTTTTGAAATAGACCCTTATGCTGCAGCCACGATACTCACTCTTAATTCAATTTTAACTATTACAGATATTTCAGTCATATCCAATGTCCAACTGGCAAATGGTAAAAGAGACATTACAGTAGCAATCTCTGAGACTCCGGGTGCTAAAATAAACAAACTGGTCATTCATCCAATTACTATGGACTTTCCTGTAGCAGTAGAGACAGACATTACTCTAAGAGACAATGTAACATTCCAAGGTGCAGCAATAGTGTCTGCTGTTGTTCTAGGGGAGAAGGTGATAGCAGTGTTATTGGTTGCAGTCGTAGACACTGGAACTGATGACTTGAAATATTCCACTGAGAAATTGACTATTGTTCCCGGAACACCCTCTACTGGAACTGCAGTCACTACAGCATTAGCAATAGTCCACAATGAACTGATTGTTAACACGGCCTTTGCGACTCAGGCAGACACTGACCAGAATGGCAAGGTTGACGCCACTTGGTTACTAGTTACTTTGGACTAAGTTAATTATAATTATTATAAAGTTTATAATATAGTCCTTATCTTACTATAGTATGGTAGAATTAAATAAAATTTGTACTGACTGTGGGGCAAAGCAGCGTAAAGATGGTGAGTGCTGGGATTATTCTCAATGTTTCAAATGCTTTACTACAAAGGACTCCATGCAAGAGATAGTATCTATGCAACAAGAGGTTCAAATGGCAATAATACCTTCAATTCATTCCATAGGTGTTGGCAACATACATGCCTGCTGCACACTAGACCAATTATTACATGAAACTGCCCAAAAGCCTACTGGGGAATGCAAAGAACTTTGCTATGATAGGATGGGCATAACGAAGCACCCAAAGCCACATAAAGAGGTGCATTTTTCTACGCCTAAAGAGATGGAGAAAGTACAACAGAATATGGAGTGGGTGGTATCTTGACTGAAAGAATCAAACTAACAGAAGAAGATTTTTTAATCATGGAGCCAGATGAGTATTTTTGGACTGAAGGTAATGTTTTGTCATTTCAGAAATCATTCCCTGAGGATAATATTAAACTAAATCAACTCAAACAACAAATCCTAGATGACTATGAGATAGTAGAGAGATTGAAAGACTTTTTTGAGAATGGAGATGCTACAGATGCAAAAGAGTGTTATCAATTTTTGAGATGGGATATTCAATCAATGCTAGGAGAGCAGAAATGAGTGATTCTACAGAACGTTACGAGGTATGTTCTATATGTGGAAATTCTAATATTGATTCACCTACTGATATTTGTGAAAACTGTCAAGAGTTTGGAGATGAGACAACCCTAGATGACTAACAAAGACCTAGACAGATTATTAGAACTCATAGATAAAGAATGGAATTTTACTTTTAAAGATGAGAAAGAATACAAATCTCTAAAAGTCAAACTAGAGGGAGAATTAGAGAAAGCAAAGAAATGGGATAAGAGAATGAGATGTGATAGATGCAAAAGATTTCTATCTAATGGTTGTAACTGTATAGTAGAACTAGAACAAGAAAACAAACAACTCAAAGAGGAATTAGAACACTACAAAATCCATGATGAAGATCTAATCAAATTAGTAACAACACATCAATTAGTTTCAATAGAAGAATATCAAAATCTCAAACAGAAACTAGAGAAGATAGAGGAATTGCTTGATACTATGGGTAAACATGATATTCATTATGAACTTAGAGATAAACTCAAAAAAATACTAGAGGAGCACGCATGAACACAGCCTTTTTCCAGCCAATAGCCAAAATTATTTCAGCCCGACGTCCCACTTGGACATTTACGATAGAGGACAACAATGTTCGAATCAACACTGGGCAGTTTGTGTTGAATTGGGACATTATTGATGAGATGCTCCAAGATGAGAATTTCAAGTGTACTGAGATAATTATGCACCAAGCCATGGGCCAAGTGGTGTGTCTCACCTATGTTGGTGGAACTTGAGTGGTGGAATATTAGATGACTAAAGGACAGATGATGTATGATTGTAAACACGAGAATAACGAGGCTTATGATAGGAGTAGTAGTATAGTACATTGTCTTGATTGTAAATTTTGGTGGTATCAAAGATGAGTAAGTTTACTGAACAACAAATCAAAGACCGGGTTGGAGATTTCATTAACAAATGTCCTAATTGTAGACACAAACAGTATTCCTACACAAGGGTATGTGAGGAATGTGGGTTTAGTTGGGAGGTATATCTAAAACAAGAATATCCCAACTCTACACTCACTACAAAAGTAGATAAGCATTAATTGGTGGCATCAATGACAGAGTTGCTTATCTGTGTAGGTATTCAGTGTGTGAAGGCACCTTATTTCCTAATCTAGCCACCGAGGATTCTAATTAAAAAATATCTCTAATAAAGATTAAGTATTTGCTGGGCGTGAGAAATTACCCTCAAAACCACCATAGACGCTGCTAGCATCTACCAACACTGTAGTTTGTAATTTAATGTCAGACTTGGCTGCTATGAATAAGTTTGGTGTGAATTTCTTTGTAGTTTGATTTGACCCAAGTGTCGAGGCAGGGATAGTATATTCAGATTTGAAGACCTCACCAAAGGGCCTAACTAACAAGTCTCCTTCTATAGTTGTGACTGTTGTTTTGCCCACGCCTATGGTAATAGATGTTAACAAAAGGTCTCTATCTGCAGGGACGGAGAAGATTGCCTGTCTGGCTTTGTTTGTCCCAATTTTAATTTGAGCAGAGATTGTATTATCAGTGACAGCAGTTGCTGTAATTGTGCCTGCGTTCTTGCCACCTGAGCCAGCATCAATAACTTCAAAGTCATTAATTCTCAAATAAGATTTTAGTGTGACAGCCACAGTAGTGCCATTCAATGCCACATTTTCTGAGATTTCTGCATAGTTCTCATCCAAGCCAGTTACTTTAACCACTCGGGCTCCAGTTCCTACATCAACCAATGTTGCTCCAGAAGCAGTAATGTTTGCTGTGCCAGAGATATCTACAAGATTTCCAATGGTGCCTTGTCCGTTAATTGTGACAACTCCCACTGCTGAAGTAACTACAAGAACGGCAGTTGGAACAGTTATGCCTGTTCGTGTATCTGCAGTGGCTTGGGCTGCAAGAGATGTCGCTGCTGCTGTATCTGATGTTCTTACATCAAATTCATTTTCTGCTGGCGTTGCTTCTACACCTATGTAAGTTAATCCATTAATTGTTGCAACATCTGCATCTAGGCCTCCAGTTAAAGTGCCTGCGCCAGATACAGTTATTGTTGCATCCTGCGATGTTAGTGTAACATCATTTCCATCTGCACCAGTTACATCAGTTGTAATTGTTACGACATTGGTTGCACTAGTTGCTGAACAATCACCCTCTGTGCCACTTCTTGTATCTAGGTTAATGGCTGCTGCTAATTCAACTGCGTTGGCATCATTATTACCATCAATATCAAATTCTCCTTCTGATGCAACGCCTGAAACTGCTAAATAAATTAATCCATTAATTGTTACTGTGTCTGTTGCTATTACACTTGCTAATGTGGCAGTGCCATCTGCACCTGTAAGTGCCACTGCACTAACTAGAGTTAGTGTGCCTGTGGCAATTCCATCATCATCGGTACTAGAAGAAATTAAATTATGAATACGTGCTTGAGTAGGAAATACATAGAGAAGTGTCCCACCTACAAGGCCTTTTTCCCAAATATCTACAACTGTAGAAGTATCTACATCAGGAACAGAGCCAATTTTAATTATGCCGTCGGCAGATAATTTTTCGGACACATGGGATATGTGTGCTACAGATAATTAAAGATAGTGGTAGCGAATAGCCGAGTCGAACGGCGCTCTCTGGATTATGAGCCCAGCAGGTCTGAGATACATTCTCCCTCGCATACCCTAAATCGCTACAAAGTAGACGAGAGAATAGAATTAAAGAATATCGCCCTGCCATAACAGGGGCACTGGTTTGCAGGGCGGATTGTGTGCATCTTAAGCGAAGACAATTACCTCAGTAATTATAAAAGTTTATCCCATAAGATGTAATAGTTAGACTAGACAGTACCTCCTAATGACAAAAACAAAGATAATCTTAGGAGTCTTACTGTTAGCAGTAATCATTCCAAGTTCGTATGCTGTAACTCTACCATCAACATTCTTTGATGAGCCGTGTGGAGGAAACCCCACTAATACTGTAATATGTGAAGGTGTAAATGCAATCAATGATGAATTAGAGGCACAAATAGTGAACATAATGTCACTTAATGCTACTCAGATTCTACAAGGAACAGCGATTGATGACAACACTGCAGATATATCCACAGTGAATGGCACACTAAACGCTCATGTAATTAACTTTTTGAGTGCAAATGTTACATTAACTGAGGATGTGATTGAGACTGATGACAATACCTTAAGACTGGATGATATTCTATTCAACAGTACATCTATCAATGCTACTTCATTCCTTGAAGTGAGGATTGAACAGATAATTCAAGATGTAAATATTAACACTCTAGAGTCAAATGTCTCCACTATACAAGGGCAGATATCATCTCTACAGAGCACAACAAACACACAGCAAACAGAAATTAATGCAATTCATGAGCATGTAGATGTAGTGAATCAGAATGTTGCCATAGGCCCTTTACCAGTGCCACAACTAGAGACAGACTATACTGCACTATGTAATGAAGGCTTCCAAGTAAAGATTCCCGGAAGTGAGATAGCAACACTCACGAATGGAGTCAACACAACCTCTAACATTCCTGAACTAATAGTGGGAACTTTAGGAGTAACTGTTGAATATACTGACACACGTCAAGCATTCAAGATGACAGTGACCAACCCAGATGATGTAACAGGTCTATCAGGTGTGGTAACTATAACTTGTCTAACTTATCCTGAATAAGGATATTTCTTTCTTTTTTTTAAGGGCTCTAGTGGAGAATCGAACTCCATCCTACAGATTCACAGCCTGCTATGCAGCCTTTACACTACCAAAGCCAAAAAGGCTAGTCAGAGTCATTAGTTGGCCTCGTCTGACTTTTATGCCATACAAAGAATAAGTCAATGCTGTTAATTAAGAATATCGTACACTGACTTTGTATTAACTTGACCCAAAGTTCTTCCCGGAACCACATTATGTTCATCCTCTAGGAGTTGCTCAATGGTTTCCTCACCAGCACTTCTGCCACCTATGGCTCGGGCTCCATATCCACTAATTTTAAGAAATTTCTCCTTGGTTATGAAGAGATTGCCCAGTAGAGACATAATTCCATCATCGTGCTGGGTGCCTTCTGCAGAATACTTGAATGAGGGGCCTCCAGTGCCATCAGTCTTCTTTACTACAAAAGAGTCCAGTTGCTGAATGATTTTCTTAATTTCATCAGTCTGCTTCTCTAATATGGGGAATGTGATGTCGCCTGCCTGCCTCCATGAGTTAGTCCACTTGACCATTTGGTGCTTGTCTAGAGTAATGGCCTTCTTGATTGTCTCCTCACTAATTACTTTACCAGATGTGTTAACACCATACATGTTAATATGATACTCACGACGCATCTGTTGAACCTCTCCACGACCAAAATTGTTAAGTTCACATCCTATAAGATTAAAATGGTTTCTTAAATGTAGTTTGGCAATATCATTTCGAATTTTAGCAAAGTCCACTCCATTAGCCTCATCCAGCAACCAGTGCATGGCTCCATACACCTGTATGTGAGCAGTAGGAATGTGAGTCTTGAGCACAGTGAAAAAGTAATCATCTATACTGCCTCCGGGGTCTATAAATCCAGTCAGTACATAGCCTCGCTGTTGATACTCTATAGGAGTGGGAAATTGGATTGGAAAGTCCATCTATACCTCACATCGTTTCATCGTTTGTTCCCAGTGCTCTGGTCTTTGACGCATGTATTTCCAGAACGTGCTCCCAAATGTGTTTCTGAAATCTCCCCCTCTTGGTGCTTTAGCAAATTCTTTCAACAGTTCTTTAAGAACTCCCAATGCCTGTTTTTTTACAATCTCTTGTACTTCTTCTTTGTCATTTGACATGCTTTGTAAAGTTTATAATGAAATAAAAAGGTGGTTATGGGTATCGACCCAAGGTATTGGTTTCTTCTACTAGGCTCTCAGGAGGATGATTATTCTGGATATGTTCAAGCACCTCTCTCTTTCTGCTTTGTGTGAATCCACAAACTTTACATCTTTGCCAAGACATCAGTCGTTCACCTCACATAACTGATGGTCGACAATTAGCCAGCGTAATGCTTGTGAGAAATTACCCTCAAAGGATTTGTCAGCAATGGCTTGCACATAATCTATTTGACTTTGCTCTAGAGTGACTGTGATTTGTTTCTTAGTCATCTTCTAATTTTCACCTCGATTAGATTTGATGTTGCTTCATAGAACTCATTGCATTCTGGACAATAGTAGAGGTTGCCAATTCTTTTCAGAATCATAGTGCTTCTATAGTATGCAAAGAACAATGGGTGTTTTTTCCTGCATTGTATTTCTACTTTAGCAGCAGGCATTAGTTTTTAGCCCCCTTCAATATCTTGTTAAGTTCTCGTTTGTTGTTCCTAAACAAGTAATTGGACACATCAGTTCCATAACTGAATTTTATGATTCGTCCATTCTTGCCTACGAGTTTCATCTTGTTGTATTTAGGCACGAGTTTATCCAAGATTTTCTGCTCTCTGTGGTACTGCTTCATGTGTTTATCACACCACTTTGTCTGATACATACCAAGGCTCACCATGTCCATGTCTGCATCTACTTCTGTGAGTGTGGTGCATTTGCCTCTAAATGAACAAGGTCTTTTCACTAATTGCATTGTTCTTCACCTCCATAATCGTATGTTTGTTTTTCCATACTAAGTATAAGTAAGTATAGTATAAGTAGTTTACTTATCATTTGCTTTAAATTCGTTTAATTACTTATCTTTCTTCTTAGCCACCGCGAATGTATGTCCAGAACTGAGACACTTGAGTCTCTATAGAATCACCATACTGTACTGTGATAGTCATATTGTACAGAGTATCATTAGTGTATTCAAAGTCTCTAACAAGATGGCCAACTACAAATTTTCCCTGAGCATTTGTCTTTCCTGATAGTTCTGTTATGATTGCTGGATTGTCAGATGCAGTAATAATTATGCTTACATGGGCTCCCTCTAATGGAGTTACAGCAGGAGCACATGCACAATAAGCAGTTCTATCATCTACTGCAATTAGACTAACAGTGAATTGATTCCATAGTTGCACCATTGTGGGTGTAGTTGCTGTGAAATGAACTTCAGTTGCTTCTGGAACATCCCAAGACATTCCCTGAGCAAGCGAAGCCCCCATGTAGGACAGGCCTGCAATCATAAAAATAAATGACAAAACTATTGCTACAGAAGTTATTGTTTTCACACTAGATTTACATGGGCATAGAATAAGAAGTTTACTTTGCTTTCTTCGTAGGCTTAATTGGGTCTGGGCTACATTCGGCCTTGGAGACTCGTTTGTATTCAGCAGAGTCCTTCATGCCTATAGATTCTAAATGTTTGAGATAGTCCTTGGTGTGGGCTTTATCCATGATATCTGATAGACTACCTTTGTTAAATTAGTTTGTTAGTTATTGCTACTTTGGCCGAATTTACCACCAAAGGTCTTACGGCGTTTACCGCTTCTTTTCTTGATTTTCATTATAATAATTATAATTAGTCGACACTTAAATCTATATCCTGCTCCTCGTGGTGCCCAGTATCAAATTGCCTATCCTCTTCAAATTTGTCAATCTGTTGTCTCAGGTCTAATGGGTTAAAGTCCTCCATCATAAAGTCACCAATGGCACGTCTGTTTGTGGCTATGAAGAGATTGTCTAGTTCTTGGTCATACTCTGGTCTAAAGGTGATAGAATCTCTGATTATACTGTTAATGTCTAAGAGTGGGATTGGTACCTTCACAAGTTCTTTAATGGGTATTAGTGAGTCCTCATGGTAGAAAACAGGCACGCCTTGTCTAGAGAATGTGTTGTACCAGTCTCGATATTCCTCATCATCCTCGTATAATTTGACTAGTTGTCTGCGCATGGCTCTAAGGTCTTTCATGTTGATGGGGCCATGCTCCAGTATGTGCTTCTGCAGGTCTTCGATTAATGGCACAGGCAAGCCTACAATCTCCCTCCAGTTGGTGACATTCTTGTAAAAGTCTGACTTGGCAGTTTCATCCCATACCAGGTTGTAATAAAAGCCACGCTTCTGTCTGGGTGTCGTACTATGAATTACATGGCACTGGGTCTTGGTGTGGACAGCCTGAGAGGAGTTATACACAGGCATATCATCTATCATGTCCCAGTGTGCGACCTCTTCAAACACAAGGTCTCCAACATTTTCCCAGCCTCTAATGGCATCTGGAGTGGCTGATGTTAGTACAATTCTGCCACCAGTGGTAAAGAGAAAGTCCACGGGCCTCTGAGATGTAGGTATTCTGTCATAGATTTGGGGTATTTTGTCACAAATAGCCTTGATTCTTGTGGATATCTCCACTGTTAGTTTGCCTGATGTTCCGGGAATGATTACACACTTTCTGTTAGTCGTGGTGTTAAGTACGGCATACTTGAATATCATCCATCTAATGGTGAGTATCTCTGTCATGCCAGAGCCCCTGCATTTGTTCTCTGAATACTTTTTGTGCCTCTCATAGTTCTCAATCTGTCTCCTATTGGTGGGTGTGAGAGGCACCACTATATCCTCTGGGGTTTCGTCGTCTCCTTCCCACTTTCTGGTTGGTAACCCTACTCTATGATTGAAGCAACAATTAGGATAGTTCTTCTTGATGGTACGTTTGTCTTTCTTCTCCTGTGTGGTCTTGGCAGGCAGCCACTCACAATAGAAGATTCTTGGTATGCCTATTTCTTGCATCCCTGACAAATAATTGTGAATTGCGTTCTTGCCTTCAAAGTAGGTCTCTGCAAACTGCTTGAAGGGCTTACTGCTTAGCCTCATGTTATTCACTCGTCACTTTGAGAATAATTGGTGGAGGCCTATATTCTGCTTCTGCGTCAAGGATTTTGCCTGTATCGAGTTTGAAGAGTTGTATCCCAAGTTCGTTATGAAACACGCCTAACCCGTATTTTTTTAATTCGTCTTCAAAGATATTTTTCCTTTGGCAGTCTTTCAGATTAATTATGAATGGAGGTTCTAGAGGAAGGTATTTGGTCTTGTATATTTCAGGCGTCATTGTAGATGCGAGTTCTCCTTCATTGCTACATAGTGTATAGGGCATAAGATTATTTTCCCATTAGTTTCAGCACATTCACATTCAATAATTGGGCTTCGTACTTCCATGTTCAGAGATACTTGATTGTTATCCCAAAACTTGGTGAATAACTCAATTAATTCCTCTTTAGGTGTCATTAGGATATCCCTTTACCATCTTGAATGTAATATGTATCTCGCCTATAGCATCCATCTCAGATATTTCCTGATAATCTATGCTTATCATCCGATTACAGTTTTTGACAATGCTGTTGAGATAGGAAAGAATCACCTCATCAGTTAATTGGTATTGGGTGTTCTCTAGTCCTCCTCCTTTCTTTGGTAAATTGTCGTAGGTGTAGTGTCTTTTCATCCTTTAATCTCCTTCTCTTTGGCTCTCTCATTGGCATGTTTATTCATTATGGCCTGCACGACTGGTGTGGCTGCCAACATATCATCTCTCGTCTTGATTAAATCTGCCAAAGTCTTCATCATTTGGGCCAAGTCACCAGAGTCATGATGTGGGTTGAGTTGCATGTCTGGTTTCTCAGGCGAGCCTTTATTGATATACACAGTAGTGGATTGCAGTTGTTGAATCTCAGTCATGGTAGTTTTAATTAATTCATCTAACTGCTCAATGCTCTGCTTGTGTGTGTTTTCCATAGCAAATAGAGCCTGCTCATGATACCACTGGCCCTTAGACTCTTCAGAGTTAAATTCATTTTTTAGTTCATAGTAATGGGTGGTGGATAAACTCACATCTCGCAGTTTAAAGTAATCAATGGTCTGTTTCTCGTTATATCCCCAGACTAGGCAGTAGCGTAACATCTCCAATTTCATTTTCTTTCGCATGGATGCTTTGTTATCAGGATTATTCTTCATTAGTTATCTCCTGTGTTAATTCTGACCTAATACAACTTGGACATACTCGAGAATCCATGTCAACGTAATTCTTGCTGCAGAGATAACAAAGCATTTCAGACAACACGATTCTCCCAACACGAATCAACAAATTTACTCCGTCTCATATCATAAACTTTATAAACTTTATAATATATTAACTTGTTGTTATGGTAAAGAAATTCAACATCAGCCTGCCTGAAGATTTGATAGAGATAATTTTCAGAGAGGGCCCAGAGATTGCACGATTTAATATGCAGTCATATCTAGAAGTGGAGATTCCTATCATGCTGAATAAAATGTTTGGTTCTGAATATTATAATTGTAATATTTGTAAGAATCATGTTAATTCTTGTAGTTGTGAGGAACCTCTTCATGCCTAGATTCTACACTGATAAAAGAATTATTCTCTACTGTGATGTAGATGGTACTCATTATGCTACTGGAGAGATGAAGGACTAATGGTTACAAAGATGGTGAAGGTGGAGGCTATAACTGAGAGAAAAATGTATGTAATACCCGAAGAGGCAATCCTTCGGTGTGATTTCCCTACAACTAAAAAATGTGCTGAAGATGATGCAGCAATGCAGATAATTAAGATAGGTATGATACCACTAAAATTTAGTTGGCGTGGTAATGATTATGGAGACACTGAGTTGTGGGTAGAATTTGGAAAGCGTACCAGTTAAATTATAATAATTATAAAGTTTATAATATAGTACATTCCTAGTCTTGTTATGAAAGTAAAATTTGCTATTGAAAAGAGTATGTATAGTAATCTGCTCCAAGAATTACTAAATCCTAAGGATGAGGCTGATTTTATGAAAAACCTCATTAAGATGGGTACTATAGAGGAGATAATCAAAGCTTATGGTGATGAGATAATTACTGTGGTCTCCACTAGAGATACTTATGATGGGCCTCCAACTGCTAACCCTATGAAAACTTGGAACAAGGAGAAAGAGGTTATGGAAGTCCCAGATGATGTTCCTGAGCCAGTTGTTGAGGAAGTGGTTGTTGTACCTTCTCCAAAGTGTAAGAAATGTCCTCACAAGATGATTTCACACAGGAGAAAAGGCTGCAGGTTCTGTGATTGTGAAGAAAAGAGGCCTCTCTAGTAATGGGTGAATGCAGCACCTGTGATGCGGAGATATTTGAATGACTGAAAGAATCAAACTAACAGAAGAACACTTTATTCCCTGTGAGGATAAACAATATGGTTTTTCAATGTTAATTAGGCTCCCTACTACTTCCTATGACGAGTTTAAACAACTCAAACAACAAATCCTAGATGACCATAAGAAAGCAGAGAAATGGAATAAGGTATCAAACTATGATGAAATAAAGACTAATGATGAATTAATACAAGAAAACAAACAACTCAAAGAGAATAAGGAACAAATTTTAAAATCTTGGGGATTAGAAATGGAAGAACGTGATAATCTCAAACAGAAACTAGAGAAGATGGGAAAAGAACTACAAAAAAGAATAGATGAAGAAACTAAACATATCAATCATCCAAAACAAATCTACAGAACAGTAGTACATAATTGTGAATATAATCTACGTGTATGTGAAATTCTCAAAGAAATACTAGAGGAGAAGGAATAATGGAAAGATGTATGTGTCACCATGAGGAATTAAACTGGTCTTGTGAGTTTTGTATGGCTAGATTAAGATATGTCATCAACAAGGAAAGTAAGAAATAATCATGCCTAGTTTTACACAGCAAGACAAGCACGTGGTAGAATTATACAAAAGAGCCTTGGTTATCAATGAGAAGCACCAGAAAGATATGGAGTTTAGACTGGAGGAAGAGGCCATGAAGGAGTTAGATGCTAATTTTTGGCAGTATCTGAATGGCAGACTGCGAATGTTGGTTATGAATATTCAAAAGGCATACCAGATGAAGGG
>SDBV01002786.1_pt1 | contig 26058 bp, 17 predicted proteins | sample 2277081 | NCBI WGS metagenome assembly SDBV01 (sample SAMN10402039, study PRJNA504765) | marine sediment metagenome | isolation source: marine sediment core GS10_PC15, 223 cmbsf | place: Arctic Ocean: Southern Knipovich Ridge | collected 2010 | reverse complement strand
TCTTGTTTGTATCTTTATGTAGCAACATGATTATTTGTTTTGGATATAATGTTAAGATACTGAAAAACAGCATCTTAACCAAATTTTCATGTTGCTTTTTTACATTTAATTCATTGATTTATAAACGCTCGTTTTAATGGCGTTTATTTTGTGTTGGTGGTAGTAACTATCACCTTGAAATAAAGATTACCGACAAGATACGAACCGGATGCTATCCTTCATGTTGGTTTTTACATTTTTTAAAAAATCAATCGTTCGTGTTATTTCTTTTTCTGTGTTTTCTACTCCTAAAGAAAACCGAACAGAACAATGAGCTTCTTCCTCAGATAAACCCAATGCCAGCAAAACATGTGAAGGATCTGGGGATCCCGAGCGGCAAGCTGAGCCGGAAGACAATGACACTCCTCTCTTATCCATTGCCAACACTAAGGATTCTCCCCTGATTTCCGGTAAAGTAACATTTAGTGTATTGGGTAGCCTGTACTTTGTACTACCATTGATTTTTGCGTCAGTAAATACATTAAGAATTTCATTTTCCAGTCTGTCACGCAATTCGGCGATATGTTCCGTTTTCTTAATGTTTAATGCCGCTATCCGGGCGGCCTCACCCATTCCAACAATGCTGATAAGATTTTCTGTTCCAGCTCGTTGGTTAGCCTCCTGACTACCACCGCTAATCAGTGGATCAATCTCCACACCCTTCCTAATGTACAGGATGCCAGCGCCTTTGGGCCCATGAAATTTATGACCGGACATGGTGAGCAAATCAACACTTAATTCCTGCACATCAACGGGAATTTTTCCAATTGCCTGGACAGCATCGGTATGAAAAATGATGTCATGTTTTTTTGCAATTGAAGCCAGCTCGGTGATCGGTTGTATGGTGCCCACCTCATTATTCGCCAGCATTATACTTATCAGGCATGTTTCCTTTTTTATAGCATCTTCCAGGGTTTCAACTTTTATTAAACCATTTTCATCTGGATTGAGATAGGTTACGGCAAAACCATTTTTTTCAAGCCACTTGCATGTGTTTAATACAGAAGGGTGCTCAATATTTGTAGTGATAATATGGGTTTTGGAATCTCTATTTTTTAATGCCACACTTTTAATGGCATTATTATTTGCTTCAGAGCCACCACTTGTAAATACTATTCTTCTTGCTGTGCAATTGATCAGGCTGGCAAGGCTTCTTCTGGCTGATTCAAGTGCTGTTTTTGCTTCTTTTCCTTCCGAATAGATGCTGGAGGGATTGCCAAATTTTTCCATACTTTCCACTATCGCTTTTTTCACTTCATTGTTCAATGGAGTTGTGGCATTGTTATCCAGATAAATACGCTTTACTTTTTCCACTTTCCGTCTGTTGGACTTAACCTGGCTACTTATTTCACCAGAATCGATTGCCAATTTCTCTGTTTTACCGAAAATTTTCTGCACCTCACACAGAAGGGATTTATACACCGGAAATCCCGAAATCGGATCATAGTTTTGTAAGTCTGTTAGAATATTGACATTAGCCTTTTGCCACGCTTCAGGACCTAAAGGACCTCCTCCTCCCATATTAGCATCTGTAGCGCCTTTTATAATATCATTGGTAACGAAAGCCCTCATTTTTACTTTACCTCTGATCGTTTCTATTGTGACAAGCTCTCCATTCTCAATACCTCTTTCTTTAGCATCTTCTGAATTGATGGTAATGGTGGGTTCTTTTCTTTCTTTTACCAACGATTCGATGCTATGGTGTTGTGAACGAAAATCGGTGGTAACGCGAGCTCCCGAATTGAAAATAAGCGGATAATTTTTTTGATAATCTGACGATAGCCCTTCTGTTGGTTCTGTGTATACCGGTAGAGCGTCATAACCATTTTCTTCAAGTATAGATGAGGCAATTTCAAATTTTCCGCTTGGGGTATCAAATCCCTTTTTGCCGTCTTTTCTTAGCAGGCCTTTTTCCCACTTTTTGTATTGTAACATGACCGGCTTTTTTTGAACCATTCCTCCATTTTTTCTCACTTCTTCCAACGAAAATCCGGAACCTTTCAAAACATGACGCAATAGTTCTTCTTCGTTTTGAGGATATAGATGCCCGTAACCCAGCCTGTCGGCCAATTCTGCCATTATGAAAAAGTCATTTCTCGATTCTCCCACAGGCTCAATGACCTTTTCACGGATTCTGAATAATGAGCCATAGGTCATGTATGATTCAATTTCATACATCGTGGTTGCCGGTAAAACAATGTCCGCGTAAGCAGCATCTGCCGTTAGATATCGATCAATACACACTAAAAAATCCAGTGCATTCAATGTTTTTTTCCAAATCTCAGGTTCAGGCCATGAGGTAGTGATGGAACCTCCATGAATGATCAGAGAACGGATTTTGTATGGAGTACTATTCAGGACGGATTCAGGTAGAGAAATGGCATGAGATTCGCCACGATAGGAGCTATATACAGGAAAACGATCCCTGCCCAGTGCTTTCTTCATATCCGGGTTGGGAATTAGCCCGGATTTATTAATTGGGAACTGGTTTTCTTTCATGGAAAAGCACCTTCCGCCCGGCACATCTAACTGGCCTGCCAAAGCCCAAAGCACAAATGTTGCACGAATATTCTGAACCCCGCTATTGGTATATTCCAGCCCCGTGTACATGATAGGGGCTGCCCCATCAGCAGAAACTATTTGCCTGGCAAGGTTAATGACGGTCTCGGCAGGAACTCCGGTGGCTTCTTCTACAACTTCCGGGGTGAAATGTTGAACATATTGCGAAAACTCATCAAACCCGATTGTCTGGTTTTCAACAAATCGGGCATCATAGAGTTCTTCTTCAATTAAGACATTGCAAAGTCCTAGAGCCAGGGCGCCATCAGTTCCTGGCCGTATGGGAATCCACTCTGCATCCTCCAATTTTGCCAACGTCGTCCGCCTTGGATCAATCACGATTACTTTAGCCCCTCTGTCGTGGGCTTTTATAATTCTTTCAAAATCGATGGGAGGGCTGTCTGTTGCAGGGTTTGCTCCCCAAACAACGATTACTTCTGCATTTTCAATATCGGAAAACATATTGAAGTACATTTCTCCCATGGTTACATGAGGAGCAATCATGGCAAAAGAGACGTAACAAAGTGCTCCAACTCCCAATGTATTAGGTGATCCAAAAGGAAATAATACGCTTGACGCAGATGAAATGGCAACCTCTTTGGGTTGATAAACATCACATAAAGCCAATTCAAAACTGCCCCGGCCAGTATATACAGCGGTGGCCTCTGGTCCATATTCTGCTTTTATAATATTTAGTTTTTCAACAATGATTTGATAGGCCTCATCCCAGGTGATACGTTCAAATTCATAGGACCCTTTTGGTCCTTTTCTTTTCATAGGGTATTTCAAACGATCTTTTGAATAGACAATATTTGCAGAGTGTTTGCCGATTTTGCATATGACGCCATTGATCGATGAGGTATCAGCACTTACTTTTTCAAGCTTTCCTTCATTGTCATAGGACACGTGAACCCAACAGCCGGCAGGACATATTCCGCAAAGGGCATGTTTTTTCTTTTTATTGGATGTCATTTTTACAATACTGCAAAATAGTGATATGGATAAGAAAAGGATTATCTATTGCCACCAACATCCGAGTATATACATTGCATTTCTTTTGTATTTGCTATGTGTATTGCAACTATACGCCGATATGGGGTATATAATCGTAACGGTGGATACGCAAGCCTATGTGAGCACATTCCCGTATTGCCTAAAGTTATTTTAGTTTGTTTACCAATCTGTTCAATGTCCATTGGGTATTTGATCTTCATTTCCTATTCCTATGTGTAAAAAATCCTGTCCCCCTCTGTTCCGGGACCTCCTTAAAAAACTATAGGTAAGATAGCAGTTTATCCTGGAAATCGGCAAGGCAAATCAAATAATTGTTTAAATCCTCGGGAATTATCACAACTGCTGCTTTTGGAAGATGAAATCTCTAAGCTCAGTAATCTTTAGGATATCGACAGCACAGTCTGGATCTTTCCTTCCCTGAGACCGATAATTCGTAATATTCGTGTATTATTTGGCAAAAGTTTGGAGTGAACTAAAATTTAGAGTGCCTAAAGTTGTGAAACATTCTTCAACTTTAGGCACTCTAAATACTTGAAACTCTAGGCACTTTTCTGGCTTGTCCAGGTTAGGTATAAAGCAAGCAAGAGCACTAAAGTTGTGAAACATTCTTCAACTTTAAGCGCTCTAAATACTTGAAACTCCAGACACTTTTCTGGCTTGTCCAGGTTAGGTATAAAGCAAGCAAGAGCACTCAGTGTTTTGATTTCTTTCTTTTTCGTGGTTGCTCATCTTGTTCGGCATCCATCATAAGGGCTTCCAAACCTTGTTTTCAATGAAGATGACAGGGGATTTTTGAAAGCTCAAAATTCCAATACCTGATGTTTTCTTAATTGTCATCCTCGTCATCTGAAAGAAAATCTGAATCGTTGAAAAGTTTACTTTCAGAATCTGGAGTATAGGGTGGAATTTCAAAATAGCCTTGCAGGTCGTTGGTTATCAGTATTTCGTTAAAAAAAGTGCAAAGTTTGAATTTTTCTTTTTTAGCAATTATTCCGATTAGCTGGTCTTTTATTTCAATGCATACCTTTTTTGAATATTGCTTCTTTAGATCATCGGGAGAGTTTTCCCTAAGCCACTCCATGGCGTCAATTACTAAGGGAATTTCCTTGCCATACATACCATCAATATTAAGCAGTGTTCCAAGACTATTTTTAAGCTCTTTATTTTTCAATTTTTGAGGTTCTTTCGTCTTTAACTCAAACAATAAATTCGAGGCCGATCCCATAAATGCCACAAACATCTTAATATCCTCTAAAGCTTTTTTCCTTTTTCTTTCGTGTGTCCTTTCTGCGGGTACAGGAATTGACACAAGATTTTCTTTAACAATGGCACATGCTTCATAATATTTAAGCGCTTCCAGGCATTCGAGGAATTTCTCTTTCACAATATGTGTTACAGGTTTTGTGATTATACCCATAATGTGAGCCAATGCTTCGGGATCGTTGTGTGCAACCCAATTAACGCTTTCGTAGTAGATTTTCAGATCAGAAAAGCTTGAGTCATCAATGTCATGGTTCCTGTCACGACATTCGATTAAGTGTACAGAATTTATGGATTTTTTGTACCATCTGTAGCGTGGCTGTCCATCGACCATCTCCCATAAATAGTCGTCCACTTCTTCGTCTGAATGAATTTTTTTAATCTCATCAAAATACATGCTGGCAATTTTAAGTTATTTAGTGTCTGAACGGAAACTCTGCGAAATCAGAAATGTTTCTTTTGGCGATATTTTTATTTTCTGAAATTCAGTGATGCCTTACTCTGCCGGATCCCTAGTTATGTCGAAGCGGCTACGCAAAGGCGAGGCCCTAGCATCAGCGACCTGCCTAACGTAGGCAGGGTTGAGAAAAACGAAAATAATGCCAAATGTTCGGAACGCATTCGGGATGATTTTGAATAGTTTTCGTTCAGACACGATCCATAAAACTCCCCAATATTAACGTTTGGATTTTTTTCTTTTTCGTGGTTGCTCATCTTGTTCGGCATCCTTCATTAGCGCCTGCCAATTATTCTCTTTTTCTTCGGGATTAAGCAGCACTTCAGAATTTTCGACTGTGAACTGATATTCGTTTTTTGTTATGTCGATGCGTTGAATGTGTTTCCCCAAGTTTGTTTCGATTTCCTTCAGCAGCTCCATTTCTTCTGAGCTGCAAAAGGATACCGCTTGCCCCTTTTGAGTGCCCCGCCCGGTCCGGCCAACGCGGTGAACGTAGTTATCAGACGTTTCCGGAAGATCATAATTGATCACATATTCTACGTTGGGAATGTCAATCCCACGGGCACTCACCTCTGTAGCGATGAGTACTTTCAGATCCCCACTCCTAAAATTCCGCATGGTACGATCCCGCTCTTGCTGCACTTTATCACTATGTATGGTGTCAGCGACGATCTTAACACGCTCCATGGCCTTCTTGACACGTTCTGCCCGCACTTTGGTACGCACAAATACAAGGATTTTTTTATCCGCATGTTCCTTGAGCATATCTTCCAGAAAGAAACGTTTGTCATCCATTTCAATGAAAGCAACAGCATGTTCTATGTTTTTTGCGACCGGGTCTTTAGGAGATACCTGGATTCTGATGGCATTGGAAACCAGGGAATAGGCCAGTTTCTTAATCTTTTCGTTGATGGTAGCCGAGAAGAAAAGTGTCTGGCGCTTTTTGGGTAGGTGTCGCATCAAGTCCTTGATATCCTTGATGAATCCCAGATCCAGCATGTGGTCAGCTTCATCCAATACTAATATTTCTACGCGTTTTAGATTTAGAGCTCCCTGGCTCACTAGATCAAAGAGTCGGCCCGGTGTGGCAATGACTACATCTACACCGAGGTTGAGTTTGTCAATTTGTGGTTGTTGGTCTACTCCTCCGTATATGCAAAGCGATGTGACTTTGGTGTATTTACCTAAGGATTTGAATACAGCATCCGTTTGCAAGGCAAGTTCGTGTGTGGGCGCCATCACCAGGCACTTTACACCATCCGGGCGACCACTAATCTTTTTTTCCTGTAAAGTATGTAAAATGGGAATGGCAAAGGCAGCCGTTTTACCGGTTCCTGTTTGCGCAATTGCAAGGACATCCTCTCCACGCAATATGGGCGGAATGGATTTATATTGAATGTCTGTGGGCTTTTTATAGCCTTGCTTTGCAATACTGGTTTTTATTCCTTCGTAAATGTAATACTCCTCAAACTTCATATGTACTCAATCAAAGTGCAAAGATACCATCTTCGGGCTGACCGCCAAGGATTAGATTGTGAAGTGAATGTTAAAAGGCAGAAGTTAGATCCCTCCCTATATTGGTATTCTTGTCATAATAGTGATTTGAATCATTTATTTTTGATAATGTTTTTGGCTTGCGAACAATCAATTCTTGTACGGAAAATTGGAGTTAAATTGATTTCCGCCCGATTTTATATTTAGCCTGTCAAATTGAAAATACATAATAAGCAACTGCTTTTCTACTCACATGTGTTGGTGAAAGGAAGGTTGTTCACTTTGAACCTTCCTTGAGAAGTATTCACACTTAATCTCAAATCTAGTGATAAGTTAAGCATACTTTAGCCAAACCAAGTCTTGCCCTTTTTACCCTGGACTGCTTTAAAAAATACTCGTGTAGCTATGGCTATGCTCTTATTTTTTGCATTGCCCAGAATAAAAATTACTGCGACTTATTCGACACAGTACACTTAACTTAACACTAGGTTTGAATAACAACATAACTCAATTTTCTCTGTTTTTCGGTATTTGCCTATATAGTGCCTGAACGGAAACTGTCGAATTTTATGAAATGAATTATTTTGGATGAGATTTTTCTTTTTTGAAATTCGGTGATGCCTTAGCATCAGCGAGTTGATAAAAATTAAAATATCGCCAAAAGAAACATTTCTAATTTTGCAGAGTTTCCGTTCAGACACTATATAATATGTTTTTGTTTCAACACATGGATGTGAAAAGGAATATCACTTGAGCCCAACAAGTTTTCTTGATAATTTTCTTTTAAATAATTATGATGTACTTCTACATGTTATTACTATTGCATTGCATTCGGTTTCTAGTGAAATATAATTTCATAATGAATTAAATGGGAATCCGGTTAAAATCCGGAGCTATCCCCGTAGCTGTAAGCTATTCAAATGCTGTTTAACCCGAAGCCACTGTCATACGTGATGGGAAGGCAAAACAGTGAAGCGAGCCAGAAGACCTGCCTTGTGTAAGACATTTAAAGGCTTTCGGTGGACGAGTCAGGATGTAGTCTTTGCACTTGACTTTCTAAGTATAACATGCCTTGTTGCTACTACCTTATTTCCTTTTCGAGAGTTCAATTTTTGATTAAATAGTATGATATATTACATCACAGGAGGAGAGCGCTCCGGAAAAAGTAGCTATGCACAACATCTGGCATTATCCCTAACAGATTCCCCTTGTTATCTGGCAACAGCCAGGAAGTGGGATAGCGATTTTCAAAAAAGGATTGATATTCATGTTGCTGATCGGGATAGCAGATGGAATACAATAGAAGAAGAAAAGTATCTCTCCCGGCTGGATTTAAATGGTAAAGTGGTCGTGGTAGACTGTATTACCCTCTGGTTGACAAATTGGTACTTTGATACTGAAAACAATGTAGAAGAATGTTTAGCAGAAGGGAAAAAAGAGCTGTCAAAACTATTTGAACAGGACACCACTCTTATCATTATCTCCAACGAAATAGGCATGGGAGTTCATGCCCAAACACAAGTAGGGCGGAAGTTTACCGAACTGCAAGGATGGATGAACCAGTATATTGCAAACAAGGCAGATGAAGCCTTTTTTATGGTTTCAGGATTGGCAATGAAATTAAAATAAATGAGTATAAAAAAAGCTATATTCAACTGGAGTGGAGGAAAAGATAGTGCTCTTGCATTATTTCATGTATTGCATAATCCTCATTATGAAGTAGCCGGCTTGATGACAACCCTCAATGCTAAACAGGATAGGATATCCATGCACGGGGTTCGAAGCGAATTGCTGCGCGCACAAGGGGAGGCAATAGGTATCCCTATAAAAGAAATCCCCTTACCTGAAATGCCTTCAATGTCGGTGTATGACGATACTATGAAAAAAGTTCTATCTGAACTAAAGCAAGAGGGTATAACGCATAGCATTTTTGGAGATATTTTCCTTGAAGACTTAAAGAAATATCGAGAAGATCGACTTAAGGAGGTTGGCTTGAATGCATATTTCCCACTTTGGAAAAGAGATACTAAAGAGCTTGTACATGAGTTTATAGCGCTTGGTTTCAAAACAGTAATCACTTGCGTGAAATCAGACGTATTGGATCAGGAATTTGCCGGAAGGGTAATCGATGAGGAATTCTTAAAAGATTTGCCTCATAATGTAGATCCGTGCGGTGAAAATGGAGAGTTTCACACCTTTGTGTTTGATGGGCCTATTTTTAGTAATCCCATAAAATACAGCCTTGGTGAAATTGTGTTTAAAGCATATGAAACTCCTAAAGATAAAACCGCTCAAACGAAGGTTCCTATCAAAAACAAGTCTGGATTCTTTTTTCGTGATTTAATTCCAGAACCTGATCACAAACCATGAGAAAACAGCACAGTGGGTATGCCGGAAACGACCATTATCACTCTTCGAAGCTACTGCCTGATGCTTGAAAAATGAGATTTACACTTAAATTATAAACTAAAAAACATGCCTTCATTTAATATAAGCCCGATATCAACTGTTCATGACCAAGAGATTCAATCTATTATTGATCTGAAAACAAAGCCAATTGGTGCATTAGGGGAATTAGAAAATACTGCCAAAAAAATAGCCAAGATACAACAGACCTTAACTCCTTCATTGCGTCAACCCACTATCGCAGTGTTCGCAGCAGATCATGGAATAGCCAAAGAAGGATTGGTCAATCCATTTCCGCAAGAAGTGACCTATCAAATGGTGATGAATTTTTTGTCTGGAGGGGCGGCTATAAGTGTATTTGCAAGACAGAATGACATTGCTCTTAAGATAATAGATGCAGGTATAAACCATGATTTTGGTAAAATTGAAGGGCTTATAAATGCTAAAATTGGGATGGGAACGGCCAATTACCAAACTGAAAAAGCCATGACCAATGAGCAATGTGAAGAAGCCATTAGCAAAGGTTCGCAGGTAATAGAAAACATTTATAGGAATGGTTGTAATGTAGTCGGATTTGGAGAAATGGGAATCGGAAATACTTCTTCAGCCTCCCTATTGATGAGCGTAATCTGTCAAATCCCAATAGAAGCATGTGTGGGCAAAGGAACAGGAACAAATGAAGCACAATTAAAATTGAAGGTTGATATTCTACAGCAAGTCAGAGCGCAACATAGCGACATAAACCATCAAGATCCACTGGAAATTTTAAGCACATTTGGCGGGTTCGAAATTGCACAAATCTGTGGTGGTATACTGAAAGCAGCCGAGCTTGGAATGGTGATATTGATTGATGGCTTCATATCCACCGCTGCTTTGTTGGTGGCCCAATTAATAAACAGAAACGTGCAAGATTATTGTTTGTTTACCCATCATTCAAATGAACAAGGGCATACCAAAATGCTTGAATTTATCGGGGGGAAGCCTTTAATAAATCTTGGTATGCGTCTGGGTGAAGGAACAGGCTGTGCTGTAGCTTATCCTATTATCAGGTCCGCTTGTTCATTCTTCAATGAAATGGCCAGTTTTGAAGGGGCATCCGTCAGTCAAAAATCATAGTAAAGTGAAAGAAGAATTACACGTATTCTATGCGGCAATAATGTTTTATACACGGATACCTTGCCCGAAGTGGAGCGATCATAGCCTGATAAACATCAATAAATCCATCGGATACTTTCCCCTGATAGGTTGGCTGGTTGGCGGTATCGTAGCGATAGCATATCTAATTGGAAATTGGGCAATAAGTCCACTATTCGGGCTTGTACTTAGTTTTATATCCTCCTTATTACTCACCGGAGCTTTACATGAAGATGGCTTTGCCGATGTATGTGACGGCTTTGGAGGCGGCTGGACAGAGGACAAAATTTTATTGATCATGAAGGATAGCCGAGTTGGAGCCTATGGAGTGCTCGGTTTAATTCTTATCTTTCTACTGAAATTAAGTGTATTGATCAGTCTATCAACATTAATTGATCAAACAGCAATCGCACTTGCATTTATAAGTGCACATTCTATAAGTCGGTTTATAGCGGCTACTTTTGTCTTTACCCATAAGTATGTCAGGGATACAGCTGATAGTAAGGCAAAGCCAGTAGCTCATCAGTCTGGAAAAATGAGATTAATACAGTCCGCAATATTTGGGATCATGCCTTTATTAGGCATGTCCATTTATATGCAAAACTACGTCATAATCTTTATTATTCCTTTGCTCTATTTAGTTAAAATGTTGCTTGGCCGGTATTTTACAAAATGGATTGGGGGTTACACAGGTGATTGTCTTGGAGCAAGTCAACAAGTATTAGAGCTTGCATTTTATATCATGCAAATTCTATTATTGAAGTTTACAATTTAAAATTAAGGTATTTATTTTAAGCTGTCTGTTCCGTTGGCAAACAGAATTAAAACTTTGGGCTCACATTACTCAGAGGGTATTAAGTTACCGTTTTTTGCCAACAGTACTCATATTCGGTGCAGATTCCCACCTTAAGGGTTAAATAAGCCTTATATGATCCAGGTGTGATGCGCAAAAGTTTTATTCAAGATATTTATTAATGAAAGATTGCTTCAGGCACCGGGTCTTAACAATCTTCCATCATTATATATAATTATCTTCTTTCTTCCACAAATGCTTTCATACAAGCGACGCATATACAGTCATCGTATTTTTCAGCAATCTTATTCCGGGTAATAGGATCAAGAGGCACCTCCATACAGGCACAATTCAATATATTTGCATTATTGCATTGAAAACGTTCCCCACATTTGGGGCACTTTTTAGTTTCTACACTCATAACATCAAAAATCCTTTGCTCCTACTTGAACATAAAATGGAATGGGCCGATGGAGCTTACTTGGTCATCCAGTAATACTCCACTAATGTCATATACCATGATTTTTCCATTACCGGCAAACCCTGCTGCATCAGCAACATAAAGCATGTCGGTAGTTATATTATATCCGATGCCATTGAAATTCTCACCGCTTATCAGCGCATCCTCGGCCAATGCTTTGGATTCAGTATCAAATTCCAACACATTTGTTTCGGTAGCAGGCCAGGGTTGTGCAGCCAACATATATATATTGGATCCGGCACCGTTGCTTGCCAACGCTCCATCGTCTGACAAAGAAGGAACCTGTACAAAACTTTCTTTGCTATTTGTGGAGACATTTATGGATTGCAAACCAACTTTTTCAGCAGTATGCGCTCCATATGCCGATCCGAGTGAGACCCACAATGCCCCGGATCCATCTAGCGCAAAATGCTGAGGAGCCGCATCAACATCAATCGTTGTGTTGGAATTATCGGTTAAATCAACTACCGTGACAGATGTCTCGTATGAATTTGCGATAAACAATTTATTGCCTACAGCCAGAATGCCTTCCGGGCCGGAACCACAACTTAACGAATCTACAATTTCTTTCGTACTCAAATCCATCACTGCCACATATGACTCTTCCAGTGTATAATTTGCACTAAATGGTCCCCAGCAGGTAATATATGCTTTATCCCCGACAACTGTCATGTATCTGGGTTGTGAGATATTCGTAACAGGATTCGCCAGATAACTATAATCATCTACGTTGAAAAACTCTATTTTATCTGTCGCATTACAAACCAAAAATCCAACGCCATCATGGTGATAAATCGACTCAATTAATGCACCAATTTCATTTCCGTCATTTGCATTTTTTATCACATTATTGCTAATGCTCATCAATTCCTCGTCATAAAATGAAACGCTTCCATTTCCCTGGCCGAAATTACCTGCATTCACTACCAATACTCCGGTATTAGGAGGGGTCGGTTCTACTTCGTTACCATCGTCACAGGATGAAAAAAATACCAATGTTACCATGATTATCAGTAGTGATCCTATGCGTCTTAAATTCATTGTTTCAAACATGTGTTACTTTTTAAAAATATAGTTTAGACTTATTAAATAATTACTTCCCGGCATCGCATATCTTTTTATATTTTGATATTCGACATCAAATAGATTCAGAACTTGCCCTTCAATGGAAAGCACTTGATTCCCTAATAAAAAATTTCTACTAACGGCAAGGTTTGTAAGTACAAAATCATCAATTTTTTCATTGATCACATCCATGCCATAGCGTCTTCCTGTATAATAGCTATTGATGGACAAGCTGTATTTTTTGTACAACAAATTTGCATTTATGCCAAATCGATGCTTCGGCGTATAGGGCAATTGATGTCCTACTGATGGATCCTTATCTGATATCCCTCTCAATAAAACAGTTTGGTTGTAAGCATACATAGCCCCTATCCTAAAACTACCCTGATTTAACTGCCATTTCAAATTGCCATCCATTTCCACTCCGGCCGCTTCCACCTTTTTCAAATTATCTGGTCTCCATTTCCTAACTTCCTTCCCTGTGATATCTGAAACGTAAGTTTCCTCTTTCCAAATAATCCAATCATCTACAATCATATAGAAAGTTGACAGATCAAACTCGAGCATACACCTCCCCGTTCTCCATTGGATATTTTGTCCAATCTCGGTACTGTATCCATTTTCAGATTTCAGATCTGGCTTTCCCTGATCTCCCCAATAACGATCATTGAATGTCGGGACTCTGTAGCTACGCTCAAGCTGAGCTCGGAAAGTCAGCTTAGCATCCTTCTTATTTATCAAAAAACTTGTCGAAAGTGAGGGTGCAATTGGAGATTTTGTATACGGAGCAAATGTCTTACGTGCATTAAGGCTTAAATTCCAATTGTCAACTAATTCTTGATTCATAGAAAGAAATACGTCTCCTCTCCATTCTGTCAAATCATCCGCATACGACCAAACAGAAGGCACGATGTATTTGGTGTCGCCTCCTGTTTTTAATACAGTTTTCTCACTGATTTTCCATTCATAACTTATATCAGCTAGCAGCCTTTTTGTTTCGATCAAGTCAGTCTCATTAAACAGCTGATAATCCCATACATAAGCGAAGCTAGATTGCAGAATCCCTTTTGAAAAAAAATGTTCATACGTACCCACTAACCTCATGTTCCTGTCCAATATTTCATCACCCGATTGACTCTGATCCGGTGAGCTTACCTTCATTGGCTGAACTTGATGATAATTTTTCCCCACCCATCCTTTTAGAGACAAAAATCCAGTATTTGATATTTTCCTGTTGAATTCCTGAAGCAGTCCATAATTGTGTACTTGAGCATTTTTTTGTACCACATCATATCGGTCTCCAATTCGGTCTGTGATAGTATAGGTAAAATTGTTTTTTAATAGCCTGTTAAAAATTCTGGTCTTTGATTCCCACTTTCCATTGCCCAGGTTCACTTTGATTCCTGTAAAACTATTTCCATAACTTCCGATATCTTGTCTGAGTTGAATGCCTGTACCATGCGTCCAATTCGGACGTGAATTTAAATGGATGCTTCCCCCTATCGCATCGCTTCCATGCAGGGAGCTCGCCCCACCATAGTGTACTGTGACGTCATCAAATAAAAATAGTGGAAATCCATTGAAATCTGCATTGCCTAAGGTAAGCGAATTGAGGTTGATGCCGTGCCAAAACACACCGGTATGGGACGATCCTGTTCCCCGAAAAGATACGGAAGCCATCATTTTATTGCCCCTTTCTTTGATATATACGGTGGTGTTTTGTTGCATATAGTCTGATAAGGTGCCTTGTCCCAGGATTGCCAATTGCAAACTATCTGATTTTTGCACCTTGCTTCCCGACACGAATTTTTCGAAAGGAAGTGCTTCGATGGTCACCTCATCTAATTCTACTGTTTTTATCTGAGCATGCGCATTATGGCAGATGCAACTCAATAGCATGAGATATATGGTCGCGTGAAATCTCATAACTCCCCTCCTTTCGTTTTTAGATAATCGGTAAGCGCAGCAATAGATTTATAGATTTTAATACAACCATTCATAGAATGGCTCCATGTCCACTGATTATCCTGCTGATTAATTTCAATAAAATCATACGCTCCTTTGGAGAAATTTACGGTGTAACCCAAGCGTTCCAACGCACGCTTTGTCCAAAAAATACCGACCTCATCACCGCCAATACCTATTTCAGCAGAATGCGGTTCTACTACTTTAAACACACCATGACGCTTATCAAAATTTATCCCTTCCCTGGTAAAGGCATTTTCGAACACATCATTGAGCACAAGATCTTCCGGCGCCCCGGAATAGGTAAGGTTTTCCATGGTCATCAGCCATATTTTATCAGCCGCCTGCAATGCCAGATCAAGCTCGTGCGTAGACATAATAATAGCTTTCCCCGTTTCCCTGGCTAGTTTTCTTAACAACCTAATGATATCTATGCGATTTGGAAGGTCTAAATGCGCTGTTGGTTCATCAAGTAAAATCACCGGCGTATCCTGAGCCAATGCCCTGGCAATCATTACTTTTTGCCGTTCGCCGTCGCTGTGTTCATGAATACTTTTATGGACCAGATGCCGGATGCCGGTACTATCTATAGCCCACGAAATTTTATCCTTGTCTTCATTGTCCAACTCACCAAACCATCCCGTATAGGGTGTTCTTCCCAAAGAGATCAACTCGAAAGCCGTCAAATTGCCAAAACCAATCCGCTCGGTAAGCACAATACTCAACAGGGTAGAAAGCTTCTTTTTATTTACTTTAGCAAGCTTATGCTCAAGAATAGATATATCCCCACCAAGGGAATTTTGGATGCCTGCCAGGGTACGTAAAAGTGTGGTTTTGCCCACACCGTTTGGCCCTAACAAACATATCAGTTCTCCGGAATCCATCGAAAGGTCAATTGGCCCTGCGACCTTAACCGGCAGTCCTTTCCGCTGCGGATATCCTATTTCCAGATTCGATATGTGCAGTGCATTCTTCAAAATGCGGTCTTTAAGTTTCTATTTTTTAAAATCACCCAAACCACCACCGGAGAGCCCAACAATGCTGTGATGGCATTTATTGGCAAGGAAATCTGACTGCCCGGCAACTGGGCAATGATGTCGCAAGCCAGCATAAGCATAGCCCCCAATACTAAAGTAAATGGAATCAATATCCGATGATCTGATGTCCCCAACAGCGACCTGGATAAATGCGGCACTGCAATGCCAACAAATGCGATTGGCCCACAAAATCCTGTTACGACCCCAGCCAGAATACTCGTGGTAACGATCAGATATAAACGTGTAAGCTTAATGTTGAGCCCCAGGCTTCGGGCATAATTTTCTCCAAGCAATAAGGTATTCAAGGATTTGGAACCAAAAAATGCCATCACCAGACCAAGGGATACAATGATCATAAAGATGCTCAACTGGCTTGAAGTTACCCCACCAAGGCTTCCAAAAGTCCACATCAGATAATCCTGAATCTGTTCCGGATCGCTAAAATATTGCCATATGCTCACCACAGAAATCGTGATATTCCCGATCATGATCCCTACGATAAGCAAGGATATATTGTCTTTAATCCGCGCACTAATCAATAATATAATAGCCATCACGATGCCTGAGCCAGCAACTGAGGCAATCACAATCAACCAACTGCCTGCTAATCCTAATTGCCGGATCGCATAAATGCTAGCCGCACCACCTGTAGTCAGCATTACCAGGGCCACACCTAATCCGGCACCGGCAGTAATCCCCAAAACAGAGGGCCCTGCCAAGGGATTTCGGAACAGCGTCTGCATCTGCAAGCCTGCTACAGCCAGGGCGCTTCCGGCAAGAATGGCGCTTATTGCTTTAGGAAGACGAATCATATACACAATCTTATGCCAAAGATCATTTTCTACTTCCTGTCCCAATAATAATTTAAGCACATCAGTTGGAGGGATTGCAACAGATCCCAATCCAAGATCGGCTAAAAAAAGTGCGCCGAGCACAGCTATGGAAACCCCAAGTACAATTGTTCTGGGAAGCCCAAACAGGCCTATTCGTTGAATGGAAACAATATGTTTAGGTGAAGGTTTCAATTGAGTTGTCGGTAGTAATGTAACTTATGATCCGGAAGCAATTCGGGATGCAAAATATTAATCAAATCAGCTAAAATCACATGCGGATTAATAATCCCCGATTCCCAATAATCATTGGCAATGCCACGAGACATTAACTGATTACTGTTGAAAATTTTCTTTTCTTTAAATGACTTGAAATCCGCAAGCCGCTCATCCTTATCCAGGATATCAAGCGCAGAAAATGCAAAGTCAGGATTAATCCAATATGCTGCATTTATCCCTTTGGCATAGACACTTTCAAAATCCAATTGAATTGCCCCGGTACCGGTATCATCAGACCATAAGTACTTTCCTCCTGCATCTGATATTAAATTACTTATATAGCTATTTCCACCGGGAACAAACCAGGAGCCTTTATAAGGTAGATTGCAGATGATGGTTGGTTTGGATATTGCATTTTTAGAAATGTTTAACAACTCATCGTATTGTTCTTCAATTTCTTTAATACGGAGTGCGGTACCATCATCTTTTCCCGTCAATGCGGCAACTACCTTTACCCATTCCAGTCTTCCCATTAAGGTAGTTTCCTGCCAATCAGAAAAAATCAGGACAGGTATTCCTAATTCCCTCAGAACTTGCTCACTTTTATTCGGCGCATTGGGAAATCCCACAGTGATAACAAGCTCTGTTCCAATTGAAAGTAGCTTTTCTCTATCTAACGATTCACCATAACCAACTTCAGGCAATTCTCCTTTTTCTACCGCCATGAAAATATCCTCGTCAAAAACATATTTTACTTCAGAAATTGAGTTTAAATTATCCCTGGCATCACAAAAATTGAAATAGGACACATATGAAGAATGCAGTAATGCGATGCGGTTTACCGGAGTTATTATTTTTCGGTAATCTATAAACTGAGGTGGGATTATTGCCTCTTTTGAACTTAGAAGAAAATTAAGCGTATCGGACGATTCATTATAATGACTATATAGTTGGAGGATTTTAAAATTATCATAATAAATAATATCAAAACCAACGGCATGATCCACAGATGATTTCCCAGAAGTCAGGCTTATATTAATATCATTGTCTGAATGGTAATGTTCAGATTTATTCCGGCATGCATATACTCCCAGGAGCATACTTATACATCCCCAAAAGAATGATCTAATATAAAAAGAATCGTTAAATATATTTGTTACCATGTTACCTGCCTTAATCCCGAAGCTAATTCACAATGGCAGGTCTTCTGACTTTCCCTGATTTGATTTCCTTCCCACTCCGACGAGTCGGAGCAGTGGAGATTGAATAGATCAAATCTCAAAATGGGATTACAGCAGCGGGAACTGTTTCGGATTTACACCGAATTCCCTTTTAATGCGTTGCAGCTGAGTGCTACTTCACAACCATAATTCGAAGCAAAACTACAATGTATTCTTTGGAATGAAAATTAAAGTTTCCTTTTTTTTCTTGAAGACAAAATCAGCCATAATGAAAACCGTAATTATCTTGCTTATCATTCTATTTTTTTTAATTTCAATTCTTTAAATAAATCTTTTATTCACTACCTTGCGGCACGAAATTTTTCTTTAAAAAAGAATCTATTGATCTGAGTGTTAGCCAATTTTGTTTTGCGGACTTCAAATCAGTTCGCTGATTTTTTAAAAATTTAATAAAATTTAAACTAGTTAAATAAATGAGTTCAAAAAAGTACGTATATTTTTTTGCTGCCAACCAATCAGAAGGCAAAGCAGAAATGAAAAACCTGTTAGGTGGCAAAGGCGCTAACCTTGCAGAAATGTGTAATATTGGAGTGCCAGTTCCTCCGGGATTCACCCTTAGTACAGAAGTCTGTACCGCCTATTATGACAACAACAGGAATTATCCTGAAAGCCTGAAAGCTGAAGTTGAAGCTGCAATTGCAAAAACTGAAGAGGTGTTAGGCAAAAAGTTCGGAGACCCGAAAAATCCCTTGCTTTTTTCTGTTCGATCCGGTTCGCGCGTATCCATGCCGGGTATGATGGACACGGTGCTAAACCTGGGAATTAACGAAGAAATCACTGAAGGTCTTGCCTCCCTATCGGGAAATCCCCGTTTCGCATGGGATTCTTTCAGGAGATTCGTGCAAATGTACGGAGACGTTGTGCTCGATTTAAAGCCTGCCAACAAAGAAGATGAAGATCCTTTTGAAGTAATCCTAGAAGCTAAAAAAGAAGAGAGAGGAGTTGAACTCGATACAGATCTGACAACGGAAGACCTCAAAGAAATTGTCGTCGAATTCAAGGCGGAAATAAAGAAGGTAACCGGCCATGATTTCCCTGAAGATCCAATGGAGCAACTATGGGGTGCAATGAGCGCTGTGTTTGGAAGCTGGATGAATGATCGTGCGAAAACGTATCGTAGATTAAATGGAATCCCAGGTGAATGGGGAACTGCCGTTAACGTTCAGGCTATGGTGTATGGCAACATGGGGGATGATTGCTCTACAGGAGTGGCATTTACCAGGGATCCCGCAACTGGAAAGAAAATATTTTACGGAGAATACCTTGTCAATGCTCAAGGTGAAGATGTAGTGGCGGGAGTCAGAACTCCACAGCCATTAAATGACTCTACAAAAAGCGATCCTTCACACACAACATTGGAGGAATTGATGCCTAAGCCTTATGGCGATCTGGTAAATATCTATAACAAGCTTGAGCAGCATTACAAAGATATGCAGGATATAGAATTTACCATTCAACAAGGTAAATTATGGATGCTCCAAACCAGAAACGGAAAACGTACTGCTGAGGCTGCTGTACGAATTGCCGTAGAAATGGAGAAGGAAGGATTGATTGATAAAAATACGGCTATCAAACGTGTAGAGCCAGAACAATTAGACCACTTGCTGCACCCCATGTTCGATCCCAATGCTGATACAAATATAATCGCTAAAGGGTTGCCTGCATCCCCGGGCGCTGCTACAGGAAAAATTGTATTCCATGCAGAAGATGCTGTTGATTGGACCGAAAAAAGTGAAGATGTAATATTGGTAAGAATAGAAACATCACCAGAAGATATTGCTGGAATGCATGTTGCAAAGGGTATTCTTACTGCCCGGGGAGGTATGACTTCTCATGCTGCGGTGGTCGCCAGAGGAATGGGTACGTGTTGTGTGGCTGGATGTGCTGAGGTTGAGATCAATTATAGAAGTAAAACCATGACCATTAATGGTAAAGTTTATAATGAGGGCGATTGGCTTTCGCTTGATGGATCTAAAGGTGAGGTTATAGAGGGCAAAGTACCAACGATCGACCCTGAATTATCAGGTGATTTTGGAGTCCTTATGGGTTGGGCCGATGAGGTTCGACATATCAATGTGCGTACAAACGCCGATAGTCCTCACGATGCAGAAGTTGCCAGAAACTTTGGCGCTGAAGGTATCGGACTTTGCAGAACAGAACATATGTTCTTTGAAGGCGACAGAATTAAAGCTGTAAGAGAGATGATTCTTGCTGATGATAAAGCCGGACGAGTAAAAGCTTTAGCAAAATTATTACCATACCAGAGAGATGATTTTTATGGAATTTTCAAAGCAATGCATGACCTGCCGGTAACCGTACGAACACTTGATCCTCCATTGCATGAATTCCTGCCTCATGATGATGAAAACCAACAAATCATGGCAGATGAAATGGGCATTACCTTGGAAGAAGTAAAGGCGAAAGTAGAAGCACTTCATGAATTTAATCCAATGCTCGGCCACCGTGGCTGCAGATTGGGAATCACCTATCCTGAGATTACAGAAATGCAAGCCCGTGCTATCATCGAAGCTGCATGCGATCTGAAAAAGGAAGGGATTAATGCACTTCCGGAAATCATGATTCCTCTTATCGGTACTAAGGCGGAATTGAAAGATCAAAAAACCATAGTGGTTGATACCGCCAATAAGGTGATGGAAGAAAAAGGCATAAAGATCGATTACCTTGTGGGAACAATGATTGAAATTCCAAGAGCGGCGCTTACTGCTCATGAGGTAGCCGAAGAAGCAGAATTTTTCTCTTTCGGCACCAATGATCTGACGCAAATGGCATTTGGATATAGTCGTGATGACGCCGGCACATTCCTTAAGGAATATATTTCAAAGGGTATTCTTGCTGATGATCCTTTCCAGACTTTAGATCAAACCGGAGTCGGGCAATTAATTGAATTCGGCGTTCAAAGAGGCCGACAGGTTAAGCCGGATCTGAAAATTGGTATCTGTGGAGAGCATGGCGGAGATCCAAGATCAGTAGTATTTTGTCATAAAGTAGGAATGAACTATGTGAGCTGTTCTCCTTATCGGGTTCCAATCGCGCGATTGGCGGCAGCACAAGCGCAACTGGATTTTCCTGCTAAGTAATACTTAATTAAGTAATTAACACAAGAAAGGCTGCTTCAAATGAGGCAGCCTTTTTTTGTGATTGATTGAAAAGAGATTGAAGGGAATTTTTCTGGAATAATCATTTTACATCCCTCCTTTGTCTGCATCACGGATTATATGGATTTATTGATTTCGCGGATTGCTTAATATCAACCTCTTAAAAATCAGACTTTTACTGACAAAATTTATCAACAGTCCCACCTCTAATTTATATGCCTTAAGGTAGTTAAGTGTTTGTGCCATATGAACGTCTTCCAATTGAATCCGTGCCTTTAATTCAACTAAAACTTTTTCTTCAACAAAATCTGCCCTCCTGGTGCCAATAGGTTCAGTTAATTCCCTGTAATAAATATGTTGCTCAATCTCTCTTTGAAATTCCAAACCAGCCCGTGCCATTTCATACGCCAATGCCCGTTGATAAATTACTTCCTGAAAACCATTGCCTAAAAACTTATGCACCTCAAATGAAGCTCCAATGATCTTTTCCGTTATGTCTTTAAATAGTACTTCGCTCATATTAAAATCTGTGAAATCCGATAATCCGACTAATCTGTGATCCAGACAATTTAAACATTTTATACTAACCAATAAATATTATATTTGATATACTTTTCCAAGAATCCAAACGATGCGAAATACAAAATTTTTAATTCAAAAATCCTGTTTATTCATCCTGATTTGTATGGTAATCTTGATACAATCATGCAATAAAAAAGAAAATCCAAAATTTAAGACCGGGAAAAACTGGCCTGTTTATTTGGGCGACAAGTACAATAGCCACCATTCCCCACTTACTCAAATCAATAGGGATAATGTAAAGCAGCTTCAGGTAGCATGGGAATACAAAACCGGAGATGCTGACCTTAATGGTCATACACAAATTCAATGCAATCCCATCATTATAGATGGCATCATGTATGGCTCATCACCAAAATTGAAAATATTTGCTCTTGATGCAGCCACAGGCAAGCAAAAATGGAGCTATGACCCAGCCATTGCCACCAATTTTTCCATGAACGTAAATCGCGGCGTGACCTATTGGGAAGATGGTGAGGACAAAAGAATCCTGTTCACCGCCGGCCCTTATCTGTTTGCGCTCAATGCAGAGACGGGATATCCAATTCAAACCTTTGGGATATTCGGAAAAGCTTCACTAAAATCTAAACTCGGCGAATGGGCGCAGAAACTATACGTTGTGTCCACCACTCCGGGGATTATATATAAAGACCTACTGATTTTGGGTACACGAGTTTCGGAAGGAGCAATTGCCGCTCCGGGCTATATCAGGGCATATAATGTAAAAACAGGAAAGGTTCAATGGACTTTTCGGACAATTCCAAAGCCCGGAGAATTCGGATACGATACCTGGCCCGAAGATGCATACCTTAACATTGGTGGAGTGAACTCCTGGGCCGGCTTCTCCCTTGATGAACAAAGGGGAATTGTCTTTGTGCCAACTGGTTCTGCTTCGTATGATTTTTATGGGGGAAACAGAAAAGGGGCAAACTTATTCGCCAACTGTTTGCTGGCGCTTGATGCCAAAACAGGTAAACGAATTTGGCATTTTCAAACCGTCCATCATGATGTCTGGGACCGGGACCTCCCCTCTCCGCCTAACTTAATCACAGTCGTCCACGACAGGAAAGAAATTGACGCCGTTTCCCAGGTCACCAAATCTGGGTTTGTATTTGTATTCGATAGAGAAACCGGAGAACCTCTTTTCCCTATTGAAGAACGCCCGGTGCAGCAAACAGATCTGGAAGGAGAAGAAACCTGGCCAACGCAACCATTCCCTCTTAAGCCCCCACCCTTCTCCGGGCAAAGCCTGACAGCGGAGAATGTAACGGATATCAGTAAAGAATCACATGATTATATTTCAGGAATTTTGAATAATGTGCGAACAGGAGAGCAATTTATTCCTCCCAGCAGACAAGGAACTGTAGTTTATCCGGGATTTGACGGAGGTGGTGAATGGGGAGGCGCTGCATTTGATCCACATACAAAGCTACTTTATGTGAATGCCAATGAAATGGCATGGATACTCACCATGGTTGATCTCAATCCCTTGAAATCAGATAAACCGCTAAGTTTGGGGGAATCCACTTACATGGCAAATTGCGCCATGTGCCACGGGCCGGATATGATGGGTGATGTTACCGGAACTTACCCTACCCTAAAAGGAGTGGCCAATAAATACAAAGAAGACGAAATTGAAAATATTATTGTAAATGGTAAAAATTTTATGCCAAGCTGGGAACACCTTGGAGGGAACAGGATTACAGCGGTCATGGACTTTATCGCAGGAAGGCAGGAATCCATTGATCCGCATACGATTGGATTAGAAGGCAATGTGGGTATCGTGCCATTTACCCACACTGGATATAACCGCTTTTTTGATCCTTATGGATATCCGGCCATGAAACCTCCCTGGGGCACATTGAATGCCATCGACTTAAACAAAGGGGAAATCGTTTGGCAAGTACCACTCGGGGAATTTGAAGAGCTAACAGAAAAAGGCATTCCCAAAACCGGTACTGAAAATTATGGAGGACCTGTGGTTACTGATGGTGGTTTGATTTTCATTGGCGCTTCAAAGGACGAGTTTTTCAGGGTTTTTGATAAATCTACCGGGGAAGAGCTTTGGAAACATAAGCTCCCTGCCGGTGGGTACGCTACTCCAGCCACATACGAGATTGGCGGAAAGCAATTCGTTGTCATAGCTTGTGGAGGAGGAAAAATGGGAACAAAGACAGGTGATAGCTATGTGGCATTTTCGCTGCCCTAAGATTAGCAAACAGGCGCTATTATTTCTTAAGATTGCATAATCGTGCTATGTTTCACGCAAAGAAATTTAAGAAAACGCAAAATCCGCCAAGAAGTATAAATGGTAAATTCAATCTTATCAATCTTTATTCAATCTCCATTCAATCTCCATTCAATCTTTTCCTCTTCAATCTCTTTTCAATCTTATCAATCTCCATTCAATCTCTTTTCAATCTCCCTTCAATCTAATCCCTTTTCAATCTTTTTCCCAATAAAAATATCCGACCAGATAAAATGTAGCAAATTGAAGAAAACCTATATCTTCGCATTTTCCTTTTATTCTGACTTTTAAAATATGAATTGGTTCGATATTCTTGTGTGGACTTGGATTGCTATTCCGATCCTCATTTTCCCCATATTGTTAAAAATCAGGGTTCCCTATGGCCGGCATGCGACATCAAGCTGGGGGCCGATGATTGATAACCATTGGGGATGGTTTTGGATGGAGGTTCCCGCACTATTGACTTTTCCACTACTTGCTATATTCGGGCCAACGGAGAAAGACGCCCTATCATGGATATTGATTGCTTTATGGTCCGTTCATTATATAAACAGGGTTTTTATATTTCCATTCAGATTGAAAACAAAAGGCAAAAAAATGCCTTTAGTCATTGCCGCAAGTGCAGTATTTTTCAATCTGACAAATGGTTTTGTTAATGGATATTATATTGGATTTGTTGAGGGACAATCCAATGGAACTATACAACTCATTTCAATAATTGGAATATGTATTTTCTTTATTGGTTTTGTGATCAATCAAATCGCCGACTCAAAACTAATCGCTTTACGAAAACAAGATCAAGGTTATCAAATCCCTAAAGGATGGCTTTTTATTTATATCAGTTGTCCAAACCATTTTGGCGAAATGCTGGAGTGGATTGGTTTTGCAATTGCCGCCGGCAATATCCCGGCTTTAAGCTTTGCCGTCTGGACCTTTTGCAACCTGGCGCCAAGAGCAAAAAATCATCATACATGGTATAAGGAAACCTTTCCTGACTATTCTAAGAAAAGAAAAATTGTATTGCCATATTTATGGTAGGCAGCAGAATGTCGGGGCACAATAAAATAAAGTTCGATTGTTGATTTTTGTAGTTTGTTTGTGTTTTGTCCTTATTGGAATTTGTAATTTTAAAAGCTAAATGTGAAAAGAATCGAAATACATCTTTTTCACTTTATTTGAAACCAATAAATTTATAACTCATGGATATTCGATTTGATCAAAAGGTTGTTGTGGTTACAGGAGCGAGCTCCGGAATTGGTAAAGCTACAGCCCTGGAATTTGCAAAGTCAGGCGCTAAGGTGGTTGTGCATTATAACTCAAATAAAACCGGAGCTGACGATACGGTAAGCCAAATCCAGGAATTGGGAGCAGAAGCCATCGCAGTAGGTGGCGATCTTAGCAAAAGTCAAGATGCTAATCACTTAATCCAAAAGGCTTTAGATCAATTCGGCGCCATAGACATCCTGATCAATAATGCAGGAACATTAGTAGAAAGACGAACTATAGAAGCCATGGACGATGAGCTATGGACGAGAGTAATGGATGTGAATCTTACCAGTGTTTATTTGTGTAGCAAAGCGGTAATCCCGATCATGAAAGAAAAAGGGTACGGAAGGATAATTAATCTCACTTCTGTGGCGGCCCGAAATGGCGGGGGTCTTGGTGCAGGGCATTATTCCACGGCAAAAGCCGGGGTACTTACTTTCACGAAAAGCCTAGCGAAGGAATTGGCAGAAACCGGCATTATAGTTAATGCAGTTTCACCGGGAGTAATTTCAACGCCCTATCATGATAAGTATTCTACACCGGAAGCACGTCAGGGTATGGCATATAATACGCCGCTTAAAAGAGAAGGCACTCCGGAGGAGGTTGCCTATGGAATTCTGTTTTTGGCTTCAGGGTTCGCATCCTTTATCCTGGGAGAAACCATGGAAATAAATGGAGGGCTTTTGTTGGATTAACTAAACTCATATTGGCTCTTAGATTATCACTTATACCAACTAGTGTTAAGTTAAATATGATATGACGTAAATAATTCGTATCTTTGTAAAAAAACAATGATACGATACACCATTAAATTAAGCCAAGAAGAAGTAAACAATCTCAGGTCAATAATCAGTA
>SDBV01002784.1_pt1 | contig 26062 bp, 21 predicted proteins | sample 2277081 | NCBI WGS metagenome assembly SDBV01 (sample SAMN10402039, study PRJNA504765) | marine sediment metagenome | isolation source: marine sediment core GS10_PC15, 223 cmbsf | place: Arctic Ocean: Southern Knipovich Ridge | collected 2010 | reverse complement strand
TGCGGATAATCAGCGCATTCCAAGTCGTGAAAATCATTCCTACCTGGTAAACCAGAGTCTTGAAGCTGATGTTGTTCGCAGTCAATATGCCATTGTCACGGTGGATTATGTTGGAGAATGTAAGAGGCGAAGAATTTCTCCGGATTCGGATAATATTCATGCCTGGATGAGTGTTCCGCTCAATGCTGGGGCAGAGACGATCGGAGCAGTGAGCCTGGGTAGTCGTGATCCAAGGATTATGTACTCACCAGAACAGGTAAATCTGCTTCAAGCGGTGGCGGACTTGGTTGCGGGTGCTATTGTAAAGGCGCGGCTGCTCGAAGAATCTCAGAAACAAGCCCGCCAGATGGCAACCCTCAATGAACTCACTCGCAGCCTGACTTCCACTCTCGACCTCGAGCCATTATTGAACCGTATCATGGAAAGCGCGGTTGAGATCTTAAATTGTGAAGCTGGCAGCTTATTGTTAGTGGATGAACAGACCGGCGAATCGGTTTTTGAGGTAGTGATCGGTCCTGTCGGACCAGATTTAAAGGGGAAGCGATTACCTGCAGGTATTGGACTGGTCGGCAAAGCAGTGAAGACGAAGCAAGCTATAATTGAAAATGATGTCCGCGAGAGTGATGATTGGTTTAACGCTGATGAAAAAACAGGCTTTTCAACGAAGGACCTGCTGGTTGTCCCTTTGGTGGTAAAGGATCATGTTATCGGTGTTCTGGAAATTCTGAACAAAAGGGATCGCTCACCCTTCAATCCTAAAGATCTGGAATTGTTGACTGCATTTGCTGGTCAAGTTGCGGTTGCGATTGAAAATGCCCGTCTTTATACTCAAACAGACCAGGCGCTCGCAGCCCGGGTTGATGAACTATCGGTGATGCAGCGCATAGATCGTGAACTCAATGCAAGTTTGGATTTTGAGCGAGTCATGTCGATAACACTAGAATCAGCCATGCGACATTCTAAAGCCGCAGCTGGTTTGATCGGATCGATTGAAGAAGATGGTTTGTGTGTGATTGCTGCTGAAGGATATCCTGTCGGCAGCTTCAACAGTGAAGGATCATTACGAGAAACGGAATTTCCTGGACTTGAAAAGCTGCTCAGTAGGAGTGATGGGCGACCCTTAATTTTCGTTCCAAAAAGATCGGGTGATGATGGGCAGCAATCCGATATCCACCTTCAGGAACATTCGAGTTTGGGAAATGGCACAGACTGGAGCTTTTTCCCCCAGGCGCAGAGTCAAATACTTATTCCCATCCGGCGTGAATCTGGAGTCATTGGAGTCATTTTCTTGGAGAGTATCCACAGCCCAGGATTCGAGAAAGACATCGTCGCATTTCTCTCCCGGTTGGGCGATCATGCTGCGATCGCCATCTCAAATGCACAGCTTTATGCTGAGTTGCAAGCCGCAAACAGTGCCAAGAGCGAGTTTGTCTCTGCAGCTGCCCACGAGCTCAAGAATCCCTTGACCTCGATAAAAGGATATAGCGATTTGTTAGTGAGAGGTGCTGTGGGACCGATCAGTGATGGGCAGGCGGATTTTCTAACCACTATCCGTTCGAATGCTGAACGTATGGGTACCTTGGTCTCCGATCTGCAAGATATTTCTCGCATCGAAGCGGGTCAACTACAGCTCCAGCTCTCCAGCGAGCCGTTGGAGGATATCACCAATGAAGTCATCAGCTTGTTATTAACGCAGATCGAAGGTAAAGGACAGAAACTAGAAATTCAACTGCCTGAAGATTTGCCACCCATGTGGTGCGATAATACACGCACAGTTCAAATTCTCACCAATCTGATCAGTAATGCGCATAAATATACGCCTGCTGAAGGGCAGATAAAGATCCGAGCCGAGCAAACCCCCAATCAGTGGGATGAGGGTGATGCAGACCAGGTGATCCATGTATCAATAGCAGACGATGGGATCGGAATCAGCCCAGAAGATCAGAAGAGGATATTCCAGCAATTCTTTCGTTCTGAAGATAACCAGGTACGTGAGACTACGGGAACTGGCCTCGGTTTGAGCATCACAAAGAAGCTAGTTGAAATGCAGGGTGGTAACCTTTGGTTTGAGAGTGAATTGGGGCAGGGGACAACTTTTCATTTTACAATCCCCACTGCAGACATCAATTGATTTTTATTTGAGGCTCAGCAATCGATCTAGTTCTCTATGCACTTCTAATCCTGCGTGTCGGACTTGAAATCAATATGAAGAAAAGAAATATAAAACTCGGAAATACTTGTGAGATCAATCGTTCGATAGAAGTACCTAAATGCCAAACCAAGTCTTTGGGAGTTATCAAATAGATTAGAAAGTAAATGCCAATAAGCATCGCCAGTCTCATTGTGAGTGAGGAAATGGCCAATTTTTGCTCCCGGGGAAAAGAAATTCCTGAAATGATCCCGTAGACCACCAGAAGCGGGATCATTGGAATAGTGAGCTGACCATATTCGAGAAATTGCTCTTTTGTAAATCTAAAAATAGTCAGATATCTTTTAGCAGAAAGGAGATCGTTTTTAAATGCTGAAATATTGAGATTGCTGATCAGGTCACCTGGGGGGGCAAAGACGATCTTGAAATGGATAGTTGTCATAAGTAGTGGTGCCAAACCGATTAAAAAATATCCCCACCAGCGGCTTGATTTTAATAATGGTTTACGAAAGACGAAATCAATAACCAATTTCGTGAGAATTGTTGCCGCAAGAAATGCCCAACCTTCGTTCTTCGTCCACAACGCCGCACCGACCATCAAGCCAGTTAAAATCGGTAATACTTTCCCATTTCTGCTTTCAGTCTCTTCTTGAAATAGAAGCACATTGGCACCCAGAAAGTAATATGCAATTGGTATATCGGCATAGAGCTTAAACCCAAGGGAAGTAAAAAGCACAGTCAAACCGATGATGCCAGCGAGAACGCCCTGCAGATATCCACGCTGAATCTGAACGGAGGTTATGAGGAGTCCAAGTAGACCTATTTGAAATATGAGACCTAGCAATATAGGGACCGTCACTGAACGTTCCCCCAGAAAAACCCATATACGAGCAACATTGAGAGGTAGTAATAAGGGATAATCGGGATGGCTCCAGGAAATCACCGTTGAAAAGCCTTTCACCCATTCATCTCCCGAGGTGATGAAACCTGCCCGCAAATTCCATATTGCCCAGGCGTCCCAGTCCCCGAAAGGGGTTGCTAAAGATCCCCGTTGCCAATCGTCTAAGAAATTGATTAGAAGGATGATAAAGACCAAGGTTGCCGCAATGCTCAGCACCCTGGTTCGCCCTGGTCTCTTTAATCCTGGTTCTTGTTTCGGGCGTGGATTGCGCCTATAAGAAATTATCCCGATAGAGCTGAGGAGCACCAGTAACACGATTTCGATCGAGATGTAGTCTGTAATAGCCTGTGTTGGAGAAAGTAATACGCTCCACAGGTAATACAAGAAGGAGATCGCAGCAAAACCAACAGCTGGAGCGAGGAATATTTTCCAGAGATTGAAAAGCCAAAGCCCCGTGTTTTCCTTCACAGGCAATAAAAGCTGGATCGCCAGGTATCCAATCAGAATTGGAGATATAAGGGATAACAAGATCGTCAAGTTCATCTTAAGTCAAGGTCCGCTGGAGTGTTGGAAGAGGTTGAGAGCACCACAGTTTGTAATCAGATTGAGCTGAAATTCCTCGTTTAAATTCTTTACCTGTTCAGCTTCCAGGTTGGTCCCGATGAACCAATTTCCCATGTCTTCATCTTGAATTTGCTCGAGAGACCCTATTAAATGCAATAGGCGGGGAGATAAGAAGAACTGGGAACGATAATACAGGGCGATTGTGCTTGACTTTATGGGGTTTTCAGATGGATTTCCAAAGAAATATACCCGCGCGTCCATTGGGATTTTTTCAGCAATGCAGTTATAGCTGGTAGCTTTATTCAAGTTGATTTGTCGATTGATGATCTTGGAAAAATCAGGGAGAGGTTCTTTAACTGATAATAGAATGACAGCGAGCAAAGCAATTACAGCGATTATCTTTCGGTCGAGTGTTTTGAGAATATGCATGCTCTATCCAACTGATTCTTAATTGAGGCTCAGCAAACGATCTGGTTCTCCATGCGCTTCCAATCTGGCGTGATTACCAATATCAGAAAACACATTTACCCCAGAGAGCGTGCTCAAGCGGACTTCTACTGTGGAGGACATGGTTTCATTGATCCGCTTCCCCATTTCAACCCGATCCGGTCCGAGGAGGACACCACCTTTTGGGTGAGAGGCGTTCCGCAACCAAGGGATGATCGCCACAGATGCAGTCAGGCTAGTGTTCAATTGTTCGAAGTGGTTGGATTGAAACCAGATATACGCTTCGGGAAATGATGCCCTCCAATCCTTTTCAATATAACCCCTGCCACTATTGAAATCGATCTCTTCATTGTCAATGTGCAAATGACCATTAATTGTATGGTCTAAGCTGACAACACCGTGATATGTTTCCATACGGGGTACCCAGGAATACCAACCCATTATGCCGGGTGATATTACTGAGACCGGCCAGGGAATAATTCCATGGAAGTTCAATTCTCCTTGGATCAATCCTTGCTGGAAATCTAAATCCAGGTGTATCCGGTTCTTGGTGAAGCTATTCCCAGCGATATTCACTTCAAAGTGATTTTTCGATGCTATGAATGAATCTTGAGGGAAAGTGCGATAAATCGAATCTCCAGTCGAGCCATCTAACATTTGGATAAAGGCGTGCCCATTTGGGCCGAGGATGATGCCTGGAATGACTGCAAACTTTGATTCTTGATCCTTACTTATTATTTTATAGTACCAGCCTTCGAAGAAGGGTGATTCTTGACCAAATCCATGATACCTGTCTGGATCTAAAACCGCTCGCAGTAAACCCATAATATTCTATGCCTACCTAGCAGTAATACATGATATTAAAATCATAAAATTAAATTGCTTGATTGCCTACATCAAAGGTTGAAAATTCACTAAAAGGTTTAATCGACGACCTGACTTTGGATTTGCTCAGTTTGGGGGTGTTCTTCTGGCTTCAAGCGCACCATACTGATCGCGAATCCCATCATGACCACAACCATGGTGAAGGAGGAATGGCAAGATTACAGCGTTTTTTGCATTGCTAGGATTTGATTGCATCCATCTCGTTCTGCTCAGGTGAGATTATGTTTGCGCGTTATTAATTGAATTAATATAGGTTGAATGGTTTGGAATCGAGTTAACCTGATTATTATAACGGTAATTACATTGGGTGATATTTCGGATTATTTTTAGCAATTGCATGCTGAAACCATTGACTGGGGTGGAGAAAAGTTTATAATTTAGACTAGATAACTCCTCATTACTCAAGGTGAGATAACTAAATGACTTGAAACCAATGTCAAGGAATTGAACAGGAGTTCAATGCGAAGCGCGTCAATAAACAGTTGAAGCGCTACCGGAAGGAGGGGGCAGCAAGAACCACGCGCCAGTTGATTGCAGCAATCTCTCAGCAGGGGGTGGAGGGGATGACTTTGCTCGATATTGGTGGAGGAGTGGGAGGGATCCAGCATGCTTTGTTAAATAGCGGTGTAGTCCAGGCTTCAAACGTGGAGGCCTCCTCTGCGTATGTGCAGGCTGCTCAAGAAGAAGCGATTCGGCGCGAGATCGATGGCAGGATTACTTTCTTGCAAGGAGACTTCGTTGATCTGGCAGAGGATATCCCAGCTGCAGATATTGTTACGCTCGACCGGGTGGTATGTTGTTATGACGATATGCAGGCTTTGGTGAAGTTATCCGCAGAGAAGGCAAGCAAAATATACGGCCTGGTTTTCCCACGCGATTCGTGGCTGATCCGGTTGTTGCTGCCGATAGCGAATTTTTTCTTGAGCCTGACCGGCACTCCTTTCCGCATCTTCATTCACCGCACAGAGCAGGTTGATCAAATTGTCACGGAACAGGGGTTGGAGCCAGTTTATTATCAGAAGGCAGGATTTTGGCAAATCCTGGTATACAACCGCAATTCATAATTCGGCCGATCATTATCTCTGTGCAGGATCAATAAAAATATGTAGTGATTACTATCAACACCTTCGCCAATTAAGGCGAAGAAAGATGCACATTAACAGGACGAATACAGCCCAAAGAAGCGACGTGGCTGAAAATCTGCTCCAATAAAATTGGTTCTGGCTTTTCCGGAAGCATTTTTATTGTTTCTTCAAAGTATTTTGCGACCCGCTAGTAGGCTTTCAAGTCAAGTAAGCCGCTTTCGGGATTGGTCAGACTTACTCACTGCAAGTGCTCCAGGAGGTCTACCCGCTGGAAGCAGATAAACCGTTCTTGGGTAAGCACATGGATACATTAGCGAAGCTGGAACTGATATTACCTTTATCCAAGGATTCAGGCTTCACCTTCAGGGATGAAATAACGTATAAGTCTGTCTATAACTCAATGCTTTTCTCGCAGCGACGACAGCTGCACCGCAAATTGGCGGAGTGGATTGAGAGCAGCAATTCAGAAGACCCTTCCCCACATTTTGCCACTTTGGTAAACCACTGGCGTAACGCAGATGACACAACAAAAGCTATCGATTACCTGGAGATGGCTGGACAGAAAGCCCTAAAAAAGGGAGATTACGATATGGCGGAATACTATTTCAGAAAATATTTGGAGCTGGATGCATCAGTTGCAGTGTTGAGTACGAAATTTTTCGCTAAGAAATTAGATCGGGAGCAGGCGAGCGCTTAGGGGGACAACTTACCCGTATAACCAGTCCCGGTTGCTGGCCTCCTTGGAAATCCAGGAGAGACAATTCTTCGTGGATGGCCGGTTTGATATCGCCACTAGCAAGTAAAATATATATGCTCAGGGACCGCAGATAAATCTGTCGTCTGTTGAGTTCAAGTATCTAACGCCTGGTCTTCGATATCTGATCTACTTGAGGTATGTTGGCCTTGTTTGATTTTGTATTTCTAGAGAAATTCATGATAGTCTTTTTAATCCGAGGTGATATGCATGATTGAAAAACCAATTGTCCATCCATATATTCCTAATTCTGAACCTGCCGTAAAAGAGGAGATGCTGCGAGCTGTAGGTGCATCCAGCGTTGATGAATTTTTCGCAGATATCCCCGAAAACCTGCGTCTGCGAGGAGGGTTGAATTTGCCGCCTCCATTCCTTTCTGAACATAATTTGGTTCGTCATGTGGAGGGATTGCTGGCTAAAAACCAAACCACCAGGGAATATCTTAATTTCTTGGGCGCGGGTTGCTGGCAGCATCACGTTCCGGCCGTATGCGATGAGATCAATTCTCGAGGCGAATTCCTGACTGCATATGCTGGTGAACCATATGACGATCATGGTCGTTTTCAAGCCCTTTTTGAATACCAGAGTATGATGGGCGAGCTGCTCAATATGGATGTCGTAAATGTGCCAACTTATGATGGTTTTCAAGCTTCGGCAACCGCGCTGCGTATGGCCTCCCGCATAACGGGGCGCAAGCAGGTCTTGATCTCTCGCACTGTCAATCCAGATAAACTTTCTAAGATCGGTGATTATCTCAAACCTGATATCAGGATCGAGCTCATTGATTACGATCGAGATACGGGATTACTCGATCTTGAAGCATTTAAAATAATGCTCTCTAGCGAGATTGCAGCCGTTTATATTGAAAATCCAACATATTTTGGTTGCATTGAAATCAATGCGAACCAGATAGCTGAACTGGCACATGAACATGATACATTGTGTGTGGTCAGTGTCGACCCGATCTCACTAGGTGTGATCAATCCCCCGGTTGAATATGGAGGGGATATTGTGTGCGGGGATATTCAGCCTTTGGGAATGCACATGCAGTATGGTGGAGGTCAGGCTGGCTTTATCGCCACCCGTGATGAGGGTACTTTCGTGATGGAATATCCCTCGCGCTTATTTGGTGTTGCGCCGACCATAGTTGAAGGCGAATATGGATTTGGGGACGTGGCATACGAGCGCACCTCGTTTGCTAAACGAGAAGAGGGTAAGGAATGGGTTGGCACTGCCTCGGCACTTTGGGGGATCACGGCTGGTGTTTACCTGGCATTGATGGGTCCTCAGGGGATGGTCGAGATAGGAGAGGCGATCATGCAGCGCTCTCGTTATGCGATGAAGAAGATCGCACAGATAATTGGCATTAAAGTTTTCTTTTCTGAATCACATCACTTTAATGAATTTGTGGTGAATTATGATGGCAGCGGTAAGAGCGTGGCAGCTGTGAACCAGGCTTTATTGGAGCAGGGTATTTTCGGTGGGAAAGACCTCAGCGCAGAGTTTCCGGAGCTGGGGCAAAGCGCGTTGTACTGTGTGACTGAAATTCACAGCCAGGCTGAAATCGATCTGCTGGTTGAGACTCTGGTGGAGGTGACACAATGAGTATCGCAATAGGAAAGAAACCTGCCGTCAGGCGTTTCCACCAGGCAAGATGGGATGAGCCGGTTATTTTCGAACTGAGCCAACCGGGACAGCGAGGGATTCTGGTACCGGAAGTAGAAAATGACATTCGCCAAGAAGTTGGGGACGTCGCCGGCGCCTTACCTGAACATATGCGTAGAAAAGAACCACCCAATCTGCCCGAGATGGCGCAGATGCATGTGCTGCGGCATTACACCCGTCTCTCACAAGAAAATTTGGGCGTCGATCTCAACATCGATATCGGACAAGGTACCTGCACGATGAAGTACAGCCCGAAAGTGAACGAGCAGTTTGTACGCTCGCAAAAGATGACAGAATTACATCCATTGCAGGACGAATCTACTGTTCAGGGGATGCTCGAAGTGTTCTATCGTCTGGAAAGTTTTTTTAAGGAGCTTTCTGGAATGGACCATTTTACTCTCCAGCCAGGTGCCGGATCAGCCGCGATTTATACCAATGTTTCCATGATCCGCGCGTATCATGCAAAAAGGGGTGAGGCTGACCAGCGGGATGAGGTGATCACAACCATTTTTTCGCATCCATCGAATGCAGCCTGTGCGAAGACTGCGGGTTATAAAGTGATCACCCTCTACCCGGATCAAGATGGCTATCCCGATTTGGAGGCGCTGAAGGCTGCGGTGTCTGAGCGCACAGCTGCCCTGCTGATCACAAATCCTGAGGATACGGGGATATTCAATCCCAGGATCGAGCAATTTGTTCAACTGGTGCACGATGCGGGTGGTTTGTGTTCCTACGACCAGGCCAATGCCAATGGTATTTTGGGGATAACCCGGGCCAAGGAAGCGGGATTCGATCTATGTCATTTCAATTTGCACAAGACATTCTCTACACCTCACGGATGTGGAGGTCCTGCGGCTGGTGCCAGTGGTGTCACAACCGAGCTGGCTCCTTTCCTGCCTGTACCAACCGTCGAATTCGATGGAAGTAAATATTTCCTGGATTATGATCGGCCGGATTCAGTGGGGAAAATTGGGCCATTTTATGGTGTCCCCCAGAACATGCTCCGGGCCTATGCTTGGATTATGAGTTTGGGTGCGGAGGGCTTACGAGAAGTAGCCGAAGTCGCGGTGCTCAACAACAATTACCTGATGAGTAAAGTCCTGGAGATCCGGGGGGTTAGTGCACCATATGCGAAGGGAAAGCGGCGGATCGAGCAGGTGCGCTATAGCTGGGAGAAATTATCCACTGATACTGGTGTCCATTCAGAGGAGATCGGACTGCGAGTAGCAGACTTTGGTACACACTACTGGACCAGCCACCACCCATATGTTGTCCCGGAACCGATGACATTGGAGCCAACCGAATCTTATTCCAAAGCTGATCTCGATGAATACGCTGCGATTCTCAAGCACATCGCCGAAGAGGCGTACTCGAACCCGCAGGTGATTAAGACTGCCCCGCACAACAGCACGGTCCACAAAACGGAGCATGAAAATTTTGATGATCCCGAATCCTGGGCTGTGACCTGGCGGGCGTATTTACGTAAGGTCGGGCAAGAGCGGATCTAAAAGATGTGGTCACCAATTCCCAAGAAAGAAGATAACGATAAGCGCCTGGGTCTGATCGTTAATCCCATAGCCGGGATCGGGGGCAGGGTCGGCTTGAAGGGCAGTGATGGGGCTGAGATTCAACGCCAGGCTTTTGAGCTGGGTGCAGAGCCGCGAGCTGGGAGAAGAACAGGGCTTGCTCTCAAGGTCCTGCGGGATGAATTCAGTGAGTTGGAGATCATCACGCCACCAGGTGAAATGGGTGAATCGGTCCTGCGTAAGGTGGGTTTTGAGCCCCATATTCTGGGTGAGATTACTCCTGGTGCAACCACTTCTGAAGATACCAGCCTGGCTGCTAAGGCAATGCTCGCATCACAGGTCGATCTCCTGCTGTTCACCGGAGGGGATGGAACGGCTGGCGATATCTACCGTGGAATTGGTGACCAGCTTCCCGTGATCGGCATACCAGCCGGGGTCAAGATCCATTCGGGGGTCTATGCGACGCACCCTCACTCGGCAGGAGAGCTGGCAGCTGCATTCCTGAAAAACACGTCGATGAATCTGCATGCGGCTGAGGTTGTTGACCTGGATGAGCAGGCCTTCCGGAGTGGGATCATAACCACTCGTTTGTATGGTTTCCTGATGGTCCCTGATCACCGGCGCCTGGTGCAGAACAGCAAGGCACCCACACCTGCCACCGAAGCTGCTCAGATGGAGGCGATTGCTTGGGATGTGGTTGAGAATATGCAGATGGATTGCTATTATGTCTTAGGACCTGGGACGACAACCCGAGCGGTTGCAGAATGCCTGGGGCTTGAGAGTACTTTGGTTGGTGTGGATGTGGTCACCAGGGATAAGGTTGTCGCTCTGGATGTGAACGAAGAGCAGTTATTGAATTTGGTTGGGGATCGAGTGACGAAGATCGTCATTACTCCAATCGGGGGTCAGGGTTTCCTCTTTGGCAGGGGCAACCAGCCGATCAGTGCTGAAGTGATTGAGAAGGTCGGTACGGAAAACATTCGGGTGATCTGCACACCGGGTAAACTGCATGCCTTGGCCGGTCGTCCTATGTTGGTGGACAGCGGGGATCTGGAGTTGGATACGAGACTGAATGGGCACATTTCGATAACCACCGGATACCGTGAGCGAGCGGTCTATCGAATTTCAGCGTAAGGAGAGGCTATGAAAGCATTAAATGGCAAGTGTGCAATTATCACGGGTGGGGCTTCGGGAATTGGACGAGCGACAGCAGGGTTATTCGTAGAAGAAGGAGCTGCAGTTGCGATCGCAGATATTAATGATGCGGCTGGTGCGGCACTGGTTGAAGAGATTCGGAAAAATGGGGGAAAAGCGATTTACCTGCATTGTGATGTAACGCGGGCGGATGATTGCCAACGAGCTGTTCAAATGACGATCGATCAGCTGGGTGGTTTGGATATCTTGTTCAACAACGCGGGCGTGATTCGCCGGGCAGATGTAGTTGAGACCAGTGAAGCTGATTGGGATTTGGTGATGGCGGTAAATGTGAAATCTGTTTTTTTAATGAGTAAATTCGCGCTGCCGGCGATGGTTGAAGGGGGAGGGGGAGCGATCATCAATTCAGGATCCGGATGGGGGTTAAAAGGTGGTGGTAAGGCAGTCTCGTACTGCGCCTCTAAAGCGGCGGTCGTGAATATGACGCGAGCCATGGCGATCGACCATGGACCACAAAATATCCGCGTCAACTGTGTATGTCCTGGAGATACAGACACAGGGCTGCTGCGCGCTGAAGCGCAGCAGCTTTCCCGGAGCGAGCAAGAGTTCATGGTAGAGGCGGCTGACCGTCCAATGGGTCGCTACGGTGAACCAATTGAAGTGGCTCAGGCTGTGCTGTTTTTGGCCAGCGAGGCTTCTAGTTATGTAACAGGCACGGCATTGGTGGTGGATGGTGGGGGGATCGCCTAAAGATATTTATCGAGATCAGAGATCGTCCTGCCTGAGGCCGAGGCGCGAGATGCGCTCTGTGAAGACCTCAGCCAGCTCCCTGAGCGTAGCGATTCCTGCAATGTGGGACGAAGCGAGTGCAGTCGAAGGGTCATCGCAAACTCCTTGAGTGGAAAGGAGAAGCGTCGAAGGGAGCCGTGTGTAGTGGTCCCAAAAAGATGGACACTATTTGAGGCATCATTAGGGGGATGTCTCCAATAATTGGGATTGCTGCCAGGCTGACGGAAGGCTGTTCTGAATATAATGAGGGGAACCAATTTCGTTGAGGGAGGAGATTGTCCCGCAATTGATGCGGGACAGGCTTTGCTGCGCTCGCCCAGCGAAGTGCGCTGAACTAAAGCACCGCAACAAGTGCGGGACTAAAGCAATAACATAAGGGTGTTCGCACCGCCGTGTTATGATTACGGTCATTGCGAAATTGGATGGACATACTTAAAAGGGTGAATTAACACGGTAATGAGCATGGATAAGAAGATTAAAGGGAAAAAAAATTACGTATTGATCCTGGTGTTATTTGTTTTGATTGCAGCTGGTTGTGGGCAGGCAGCACCTGAAACGGACGAATCCCAAGAAGAGGCGACTCAGGCGTTTGAAAATCCAGAAGAAAAACCGACCGAGTCAAAAATTATTGAGCAACCCTCTTCGGAGATCATCTCCGCCACGGGCGGCAGCGCCAGCCAGGGCGTCTACCAGGACATCGCTGCGGGTTTCACCGTCGAGGGTTTCCCCTATCGCGGCGATCCCGAAGCGCCGGTCACTATCGAGGAATACAGCGACTACCTGTGCCCGTTCTGCGGGCGGCATTACAACGAGACTCTGCCGGCGCTCATTGCTGAGTATGTTGCCGGGGGTGATGTGCAGTACGTCTTCCGCGATATGCCGCTGGTCTCGCTGCATCCCACTGCACCGGTGGGGCACAAGGCTGCCATCTGCGCCGGGCAGCAGGGAGCGGATTTTTATTGGATGATGCACGATGAGCTCTTCCGTACCCAGAATCAGTGGAGCAGCCTCCCCGACCCAACCACGTTTGTGACCGCATTGGCTGAGGAGGTCGGGATGGCGATGGGCGCCTTTGAAGCTTGCATGGCTTCCGCCCAGGTGGAGACCCAGGTCAATGAAGGCGTGGCTGCGGGCCAGGCGCTCGGCTTCAGCGGCACACCCAGCTTCCGCTTCACGGTAAACGAGAGTGGTGAGAGCTACACGCTGGTCGGTGCCCAACCGCTGGCGACCTTCAGCCAATGGATCGAGGCCATGGTCGCCGGTGAAGAACCTCCGCAGGAGGAGCAGGCAGAACAAGAACAGCCGGAGCTGCCCCTCTGGGCCAACGAGGGTGGCCTGGCACCTGACCCGGATCGACCTGGATACACCCTGGCTGGCGACCAGTACAAGGGGAATCCCGAGGCGGCCGTGGTGGTGATCGAGTTCTCCGATTTCCAGTGTCCGGCTTGCCAGCAGCATACTTTAGAGGTGCAGCCCACCCTGGATCAAGAATTCGTTGAGAGCGGGCAGATCATGTGGGTCTTCAAGCACCTGCCGCTGCAAATGCACCCCCAGGCGCTGGTGGCGGCTGCGGCTGCGGAGTGTGCCGCCGACCAGGGTCAATTCTGGGAGATGAAAGAGCTGCTGTTTGAGAATGTTGACCAGTGGACGGTTGAAGGTGCGGAAACCGAGATAATCAGCCTGGCTGGAGAACTGGACCTGGATGTCACAGAGTTTACCGCCTGTTTGGACAGTCGTGAACCCATCGAACGGGTGGTGGCGGACATCTACGACAGCCTGGGGGCGGTCAGCTCAACGCCCAGTTTTGTGGTATTGTCCAATGGCCAGGGCAGTGTTTTGCGCAGTTCCCGTCTCGCGGACCAATTTGTGACGCTGCTCCAGGATGTGCTTGACTCGGTGGAATTTGGGGAGTGATGGGGGAGATTGCTTCGGGCTTCGCCCTCGCCCCGCATCAAGTGCGGGAGTAAACCCCCGCAACATACACGGGACTTGCAATGACGTTAATTAGATATGTCATTGTTTTAATCCAGCGTTCTTTGCTGGGCAACGAAGGCAAGCGAAATGCTGCATGAGGGAGCAATCTAAACAAGTGCGAGATTGATCCCCATCGAGCGGGGATAGTTTTCTCAGCTATAGTTCGCTTAGGTATTAGAGCTCGGCGATAAAAAGTAAATAGATGACTATTCCCTGGTTACAGCGCTCCAGCGTGGCAACCAGGGAACTTTAATCAACTTCCTCCGCTGCGCCTGGAACGCCTGCGGGTACCTTCGCCGCCCTCGGCAGCTTTCTTAGCTGCCCGCTGGTACTTTATCCATGACAGGCAGTTCTCGTCCAATCCCATGAAGACGTCCCCGGCTAAAACGGTCTTGCGTACGCTCTCTACCAATGGGTTGGTGATGGCGCTGGTCATCCCCGCGGCGATAGCCATGGCTAAGAAAGTCGTGTTGAGGCCCTCACGATCGGGCAAACCGAAAGAGATATTAGACGCCCCGCAGACTGTGTTGCAGCCCAACTCCTCCTGCACGCGGCGGGTGATGGTGAACAAATTAAGCCCAGCGGTGTTGACCGCCCCGACCGGCATAGCTAGGGGGTCGATGAGCACATCTTCAGGCGGGATACCGTAGGAGGCGGCGCGCTCGACGATTTTCTTTGCCACAGCAAAGCGCACTTCTGGATCGTGAGAAATGCCGCTCTCGTCATTGGTAATCCCAATCACGGCGGCTTTGTGCTCTGCCACCAGGGGCAGGACTGCCTCAAGACGCTCATCCTCCCCGGTGACCGAATTGACCAGCGCCTTACCCTGGTAAGCGGATAGACCAGCCTCAAGAGCGGCGACGATCGATGAATCGATGCTCAGCGGCACCTCGACCAGCTCCTGGACCAGGCGCACAGCTTCAGCCAGGATGGCAGGTTCATCCACCATGGGGATGCCCGCATTGACGTCCAGTAGATGGGCACCCGCAGCGACCTGGGCCAGTGCGTCGGATTTGACGCGCTCGAAATCGCCGGCGGCCATCTCAGCTGCCAGCTTTTTTCGCCCGGTGGGGTTGATCCGCTCTCCAATAATCACGAACGGATGCTCTGGACCAATGCGTACTTCCTGGGTTGGTGAAGTGAGAATAGTTTCCATTAGTTTTCTTGCTCCTTAGATGATTTTTTCCCTTTACGGCTGGGTTGCCAGCGCCGGGGTAATAAACCTGCTTCTTCGATGATCTCTGCCACTAATTCCTCCTGACGATATGCCATCAGGTGTACACCGCAAACCCCATCAATTTCGCGCACCTGTTGGATGATCTCAACACAGATCTTTTTCCCCTCCGCTTGTTGTTTTTTAGGTTCGACGCCTTTTAGACGCTCGATAATTTGATCCGGGATGATTACACCTGGAACGTTTTTTCGCATCCACTGCGCAGCCTTGGCAGACCGCAATGGGCCAACCCCAACCAGGATGTGAACCAGATCATTGAGACCCATTTGGACCACAGAATGCATGAACTCCTTCAAGCGGGGAACGTCGAAGCAGTACTGGGTCTGGATGAAATCCGCGCCCGCTTCAACCTTCTTGGCCAGGCGCAGGGGACGGTAATCGTATGGGGGTACAAAAGGATTGGAGGCCCCGCCCAGGAAGAACCTGGGTTTGACCTCTAATTTTCGCCCGCTGAGAAAATGACCTTCGTCTCGCAGGGTGCGTGCCGTTCTCAGCAGACTGATCGAATCCAGGTCAAAAACCGGTTTGGCGCCAGGCTGGTCACCTGTTTGCACACCATCGCCGGTCAGACAGAGCACATTGCGCACACCCATCGCAGCTGCGCCAAGTAGATCGCCCTGAATTGCAATCCGGTTGCGATCGCGGCAGGAGACCTGCATGATCGGTTCGTAGCCGGCACGGGTGAGCAGGGCACAAATACCCACACTGGACATGTGCACGTTGGCCCCAGATGCATCTGTGGCATTGATCCCGTCGCACACTTCTGCCAGAACAAGTGCCCGTTCGTAGACTGCACCCGGATCAGCGCTGTCGGGAGGATTGAGCTCCGCGGTAACCGCAAAGCGGCCCGATTCAAGCACGCGCTCCAATCTTGATCCGGATTTCATGCCATCCATCCCTTGGGGTGGATCTGGACTTGCGGGTTGAGCTGGTTAATCCAGGCAGAATTTCCTTTCAGCTGGTTGTTGAGAGGGGCTTGAATAATTGAGATACCTTGTTGATAATCCTTCAATTGCGTGGAGCGCTGCCAGGCTTGAACCCACACACAGACCATCTCAGGGAGAATCTCGCAATTACCATTGGCTTGCACACCCCCGCAGGGTCCGTTGCGCATCGTTTTCGGACAGGTCATCGGGCAGGTCATGCCGGTGCTGTGAAGCACACACTGCCCGCACATGCGGCAATCGAAAACGGGGACTTTACTGACTAATTCCAGGTTTACAAAGAAGCGCTCTGCCCAACCGCCAGGCACCAACCAGCGTTGAAACGGTTTCAGCAGCCGTTCAACGCTGTGGTAGGCGATTTCGAGCAGGTGAGGGTAATTCTGTAAAAAGCGCATAGGTGTCAGATCGATGGGTAGGCTTTTATTTGGGATAATGAACCATGAGGAATATTAATCAATGTGGGTGGTAAACAATAACGGGGCCTCAACCAGTAAGAACAACCAGTAAATGTGTCGTGTGAAAAATGCTCATTCTTCAACCAGCTCGATCAAACGCTTTTCCAGCAATCCGTAACCCGTTTGTCGAATTTCAAGGGGCAAGCCGAGGCGGTCTGCAGCCCATTTTGCTCTTTCCTTAAGTGAAGGATCATCGCGCTGGGCAAGGTAAACAACCCGCGTGTAGTTCTTAAAATAATCGTCGCGCAGCTGTGGATTGCGATCGATACCCAGACCTTCCAGGACAAGGTGATCGAAGGAACCCACCAGGTAATCGGTCAAGAAAAAAGTGCCGGGCTGCTCTTCCATGAGGTCTTCGAAGGTGCCATCAGCATACATCTCATAGCAATGCGGACCGCTGACGCGCTGGACACCTTCCTGGGCGAGTAAGCGATCGAGCGACCCAGAGGTGCCGCAATCTCCGTAGACGACAATTAGGCGTTCGTATTCCCCTCTGGCTTGCTGAATGCGCTTCTTTATTGCAGGTGGGATGCGATCGGGTTCATTGTGCAGCAAAACTGGCAAGCCAAGGATGTCTGCATCCCAGCTGTGCTTCTTTTTCAAAGCCAGCACTTCCCGCGCCAGCGCGCCACAAACGATTAATGCCGTCTTTTTCATAGCTGAGTGAGTTTCGCAAGAGCTCCGGATATCGCGGTTATGTGTTCCGGGGTGCTCCCACAACAGCCACCAATAATCCTGGCGCCAGCCTGGTAGGACTTAACCGCATAATCAGCCATCGTCGCTGGACTTGCGCGGTAGACTGCCTTTCCTTTAACCAATTCCGGGATTCCGGCATTAGCTTTTGCCACCAGGGGAGTATCCTTGTCGAGCGAGGTTATTTTGGTGATCACTTCGATGATCTCCTCGGGACCATTGCCGCAGTTCCCGCCTAAAGCTACGACGTTAAAGGATGAGAGGGTCTCAAAGGCCTGTTCGGGAGTCACGCCCATCATTGTGCGACCATGGGTGTCGAAGGTCATCGTGGTAACGATGGGAATCTCATCTGAGGTCTCCCGGGTCCCTTCCACAGCCGCCCGCACTTCTTCGAGATCGGACATGGTCTCGATCCAAATCAGGTCGACGCCCCCGGCGATCAGCGCTGCGGCCTGCTCGGCAAAGCCATCTTTGGCGTCCTGGAAAGCGAGCTCACCATATGGTGTCAGGACCTCACCGGAAGGCCCCATGTCCCCAGCCACAATGACTTCTTTCTTACTCTGATCAACTGCTTTTCGTAAGATGACTGCCGCGGCTTGATTGGCCTGCTCGACCTGGTCTTGCGCATTGTGCAGAGCCAGACGATACCGGTTGCCGCCGAAAGTGTTGGTCAACAACACCTGGGCACCCGCCTCGAGATAAGCCTGGTGGACAGCAGCCACTCGATCTGGATAATTGATATTCCAGAGTTCTGGTGGATGCCCTTGTTCCAAGCCAGAGGCGAAGAGCACTGTGCCCATGGCGCCATCGGTGACAATATAATCTCCTCGATTTAGCAGCGCTTGGATGGTTGGCATTTTGAACTCCTAATTGGGCTGGCCGCGCTTGATCGCCATCAGTTTTTTCGCCGTCTCTACCCCCACTGCAGCATCTCGACAATAAGCATCGGCGCGAATCTCTTCTGCAAAGGCGTCATTGAGCGGTGCACCACCTACTAGAACGAGCAGCTGATCGCGCAGACCCTGTTCCTCAAGAGCTTCGATCACAACAGCCATGTAAGGCATGGTGGTGGTCAGCATGGCGCTCATCCCAACGATGTCGGGCTTATGTTTGTCGATCGCCTCTAAAAATGCATCCACATCCGTGTTGATGCCAAGATTGATCACGTCAAAACCCGCTCCCTCCATCATCATTGCTACCAGATTCTTGCCAATATCATGGATATCGCCTTTGACGGTGCCGATCACCAGTGTGCCGGTCTGAGGCGCCCCAGTCTCAATCAGGAGGGGGCGCAGGATCCGCATACCGGCTTTCATCGCTTTGGCTGCCATCAGCACCTCAGGCACAAACAGAATACCATCGCGGAAATCATTTCCGACGATCTCCATTCCGGCTACCAAGCCATCATTGAGCAGATCATAAGGGGTCATATCGCGGGCGAGCAGCTCGTTGACGCTGGCGACCACTTCATCAGCCAGGCCATCATATAAATCGTCCTGGATCAGCTCCAGAAGTTCCGGGGTTTCAAGTTTGGTGATGTCGATTTCTTCGCTCATTCGTTCTCTGACTCCATGATAGGGGATTTTATCATCTGTTTACCTGAATATAGAATAAGATGTGATTATTTATTAGATCCGTTCCTGACCCGCACGCGGTTTCTCCGCTCCCGTACCTGGTCTTCAGGTATCTCAGGCAGGGACCCAGCCAGGTGGGGGAAGGGGTGTGTGGCGTGAGGCAGGTTCAACGCAGCCACAAACTCATCCTGGAAAGTGGTTTCCAAAGGGGTTTCTACATAATTGGCTGCTCGCGCTAAGCGGACAGCTTTTAAACGCAGCTCTCGGTTGAGCAAAGCGAGCCGGGCGCCATCCCCTGCTGCGTTGCCGACTGCGATCACGTCGTCTAAATCACAATCTGGAATTAAACCCAGAACCATCGCATGGAATGGATTGATAAAAGATCCGAATGCTCCCGCCAGAACCACGCGGTCAACACGGTCTATCCCGCGATGATCCATCAGCAGTTTCGTTCCAGCATATAGGGCAGCTTTGGCCAGCTGTATTGCCCGCACATCATTTTGTGTTATGACGATTGGCGATCCGGTTGCAGTGAGTTCTTTTTCTACTAAGATATATTCAGCTGTGCGACCTTTCAGCTGAACCCTGGGTGAGCGCTCGGCTGCTGTGGTGATGAAGTGACCTTTTGAATTGATAATACCAGCCAGGAACATCTCGGCGATCGCTTCGACAATGCCGCTGCCACAAATCCCGGTCGCTTTCACTTCCGTGGGGATCTCACCTCCTGCCTGTGGATCGATCCATTCTGGATAACCGATCACTTGAAGGCGAGGCTCGAGCGTTTGCGGATCGATGCGTACGCGTTCGATCGCTCCAGGAGCAGCGCGCTGGCCGTGAGTGATTTGGGCACCTTCGAAGGCGGGTCCTGTGGGACTGGATGCAACCAGAACCTGGGTGCGATCTCCGAGGATGATCTCGGCATTCGTGCCAACATCAACGATCAGGGAAATGCCATCCTGTTCACCTGGAGTTTCGGCCAGCATGACTCCCACATTATCCGCGCCGACATGGCCCGCGATTAGGGGTAGGACGTGAACCTGGCAGGCGGGATGCAATCTCAGACCGAGATCGCGCGCTTTAAGATCGAGGGCGGAATAGGTAGCCAGGGCAAAAGGAGCAACGCCCAGTTGGGTTGGATGGATTCCCAGCAGGATATGGTGCATCACTGTATTACCGACGATCACCACATCGGTCACATCCTGGGAGGATAAATTGACTTCACTGGTAGCCTTTTCTGCCAAGTCATTCAAAGTCTGGATGATCAAGCGATTCATCCTTTTTAATCCTTGGGGTTCTGAATTGGCATAGCTGATCCTGCTCATCAGGTCTTCACCGTATCGAATCTGGGGATTCATCGCAGATTTCGTGGCGAGCACCTCGCCTGTGCGCAAATCACATAAATGGGCCACGACCGTGGTCGAACCGACATCGATCGCTAGGCCATAGACACCTTCTTGAAAACCTGGCTGTAAACGGATGATTTTTCTATCTTGCCAGATGGTGACGGTAACTGCGAAATCACCTTGGCGTAGAGTGGATTGCAATGTGGGTAAGGTTTTGGTGTCGATCTCCAGATCGGTCAGCTGCCATTGATCTTCTAAAGCCTGTGCCAAACGTTCCCAATCACCGCGTGGGTCTCCCAGTATCGCCGGTTCGATTTCAACATATAGCTGTCGGATTGCTGGGGCGACCTCGATAACCCGTTCGGTTGCCGCCTTAGCGATGATCTGTTTGTGAGCCTGACTCTCTTCTGGGACAGTGATCAAAACATCATCCTCAACCTGCGCAGCACATGCCAACCTGCGCCCATTGAGATTGTGGTCCTGGTCATATCCTATTTCAAGAGCGGTTGGAGGTGAGAGATGATCAGGACGGGATGTGATGCCGTGCTTGGAGAAATGGCCTTCTTCAACGATTATTTGGCATTTACCACAGGTCTGACGTCCGCCACAGATCGACTCCAATTCAACACCCAGCTCCTGGGCAGCCTGGAGCAGGTTTGTGCCTGCTGCCACCTGCCCTTTCCTTCCTGATGGCATAAGTGCAACTTGGCAGTATTTTTGAGCGTGATCGTGTGTATTTGGCATAAAAATAATTGTAATGGATCGTCGGTTGGTTTGTCTAATTCTGTGATTTCAGTCTCTGGGCACGCCCGGTCCTTAATCAGTTGCGGCTTGCTGGCGCCTGCGACGTCTACGCTGCTCCCGGGATTCTCTTCCTTTGATTGAAGAGCTGGTAGTACGCTTCCAGGCTTCGGGTGGTGTTGATTCACCAGCTACCATTCCAATGAATTCCCTGCGAATTCGAGCGTCAACTTCTGGAGAGAAGTCAGCTGTATTATCCTGGGTGAGAATGTCCCTGACACGTACCATTGCCCGGGTCTGGACATCCAGCGCGCCACTTTTCTGCCACAGCTGGCGGGAACCTCGGTCAGCAACATCTGTTAAATACATGGTCGTTCGCATTCGTTCTAATGTGTGATTGGTAGCGGCAAACATCCCGCCTGGACCGACTTCGGCGATCAAGTCGAGTGCCAGGTTCCCTTCACTGAACTCGAAACCGCGTTGAATACGCTTCATCATCATGGCAATATCGTTATCGATCACAGCTTTGGCGAAATCGAATGTCATCAGGGCGTCCATCAAACCGCCCATGTTGAAGATATCCGCGCCGCCCAGATATCCAGCGACGACAGACATTCCAGTTTCATACCCGGATTGAGCGTCGTTGATTTTTGAATTGGTCAATCCCATGTACCCGCCGCAGGGGATGTTGTGGTAGCGAGCCATTTGCGCACAACCCATATGCAGGATGCCGGTTTCAATGGCTCCGGGGGAATAAGCGCCAGTACGCATGTCAGCCACCGTTGGTAAGGTATTGTAAATTAACTCGCTGCCTGGTTGGATCATCTGGCTGAGGACCGCGGCCGCTAAAAATTCAGCGTTACTTTGAGCCAGTGTTCCCACGAGAGTCAAGGGAGAGGTGAGCCCGGCGTTCGGTACGATTGAGAAGTAGCTGGGCAAATTGAGTTCCTTGAAGAATATTAAAAGTTCAGTGGAGTCGAAATCCATTGTCAAAGGTGATACAACCGGGCAGTAGTGGAAGGTTACAAATGGTCTCTCCCGGAATGCGGCTTCACTTCCTGCAATCATATAAACGAGGCGCAGAATATCCTCAACTTCATCGGTAGGTGTGTTAGCACGCAAGGGTTTTACTGTATTTTTGATGGCGGGGTAGAACCGAGACAGGCTGAACTGTCCTGGCGGCGCGTCGTCAGCCAGAGTCGCTATTGAAAATACATCAAATCCGGGCAGCTCGTTGACCAGGTGGGAAATGCGAGCTAAATCAGCGGAAGTAGCTCGACGTTCGTAACCGGTGACAGGATCAATTATGTTCGGAGCTGAACTGCCGGTTAAAATCAATGGTCTGTCATCCGGAATCGTACGGTCATACCGGGCATCTCTGCCCCTGAAAGTGAAGGTGGCAGGGAAGAAAGAACGAAATTCTTCGACGATCCCCCTGGGGAATTTAACCATTTGTGTCTCTTCATCTACCAGCAAGCCATGCTCATTAAATATCTTGCGAGCTTTCTGATTGCGAACCAACAGGCCAACTGCTTCGAGAATTTCGAGGGAAGCCTCATGGATTCTTTCGACTTGTTCCTGGGAGAGGAGATTTGCGTGGCTTTGCATTATCTGGTTTCCTCCATAAATGTGACCCTATCATAAATAATAATTTGCATGCGATTAGCACAAAAAGTTTAAGATTAGGTTTGGTTTAGAGAGTAAAGGGTGCTGCTTCGGTGACAAATCGAAAACGATCGCCGCGATAGCGGTCTTTTCCGTATTCAACTGGCAGGTTATTGCCATCATAAGAGAGCCGTTTTTCTAACATCAAAGCCTCACCGATATTGATCTTCAATAAATTTGCTTCGAATTCTGTGGCAATGATGCATTCGAAGCTCTGCCGGGCTCGAGTGATAGGCACACCATACTCGATTTCCATAATCTCATAAATCGACCTTTTCTCGAGATCGTATCGATCAAGTCCCGGGAAACGCTGCACGGGGATTTTATAACTTTCAAGCATGACTGGTTCTTGATTGATCGATCGTAACCGAAGGATGCTGTAAACTGGAGAAGAGGCGGGCAAGCCCAGGTCTTTCGCCAGGACTGGCTCGGCCAAAATTTGTTCGATGGAGATGATTTCAGCACCAGGGGTTAAACCACGGTTCTGAATACCACTAGTGAAGCGAAAGACGATCTCCATCTGTCGGTCGATTTTAGGTTCTGCGATAAAGGTGCCGACACCATGTTTACGCACAATCAATCCCTGTGTTTCGAGTACCTGCAGAGCCCGGCGTAAAGTCATGCGGTTGACGCCAATTTCTTCGCTCAAATCACGTTCAGGAGGTAATTGTTCACCAGGCGATAAACCCCCAGATTCGATCTGGGCAATCAACCTCTCCGCGATTTGGATGTAGAGAGGGATCGAAAAGGCGTAAGATTTTGTTGGTTCTTGAGCAATAACCATCGTTGATCAGTCGATCTTGAATGTTGAATAAACTATATAGTGGTATACATTCCTTATACCTCATTATACCACCAGAGTGAACCGGTGAACCAGATTGAACTACAATGGACGAGATCACGAAGTAAATGAATTATGCGAATAACTTGAAAGAGAAGAAGTACGCTTGCTGACATAAACTGGTCCAGGTGGTATGGGTAAAACAAGGCTCAGTTTGCAGGAAGCGGAAAAATCGCTCAATTTATTTAAATCAGGGGTAGTGAAAGGAATGACTGATCTGACCGATACCATCCTAGAAACCTGGGATCTCTCAAATGCACACGTTCCTGACAGCCGATAAGATATATAATAAGGTGATCGTACCGACTTAATTATGTGTTAAAGGATATTTTTTCAAACAATGGAGAGAATGTAATGAATTACCCACAAAACCGATTGACGCGTATATTATTTGTGATCGTGGTCTTGATGGGGGGCGTATTTAGTCTGGTCTCGCCTGCTCGAGCTCAGGGAATCGAGGTCACCTTTGAAGACTCGGTAGCAGCTGGGCAGGTGGTTGATAATGATGCCATCCTGGCAGGGACGACCGTAACTATTGATGGCACAGTGAATGGTGATGCACTCGCAGTGGGTTCAGTTGTTGAGGTCAATGGTGATGTCGCCGGCAGCCTGGTAGTGATTGGACAGAACGTCGTGATCAATGGTACTGTCGAAGGGACAGTATATGTGGCCGCAGTGACACTCGATTTGGGAGAGGAGGCCGCATTAAGTCACAACATCTACTTCCTTGGGGCCAGCCTGGCAACCGCGAGTGGATCCACTATCGACCGGGACCTGGTGTTGGTCAGCATGGGGGCACAGCTGTCTGGCGATATCGGGAGAAACACTGTTGGCATCATCGGCCCATGGGAATTGTTTAAACTCTTTATGGATCTGATCGGTCGACCGGTGTTTGAGCCTCAGTCTGGATTGGAGACATCTGGTACGTCTGATCGGGTCCAGAATCAGCCAGTCATTCTTTCCGGATTCCTGCCCTCGATGAGCTCGATTGAATTGACCAGGTCAGAGGGACCAAGCTCTGCGGAAGCATACCTGACTCCTGCCTCCATTACACAGCCTGACCTGGCCGCCCAATCAGATTCATCCGTTGATTCGGAAAAAGTGATGGAATGGCTGCAGTGGATTGTCGAAGAATTTATCACTTTACTGGTATTTGGTTTGCTGGGTATTTGGCTGTTTTCATCGTTCTTAAAGCGCAGTGCCGAGAAAATCGAGACCAAACCTCTTCAATCCACTGGCATCGGTCTGTTGGGGTTGGTGATATCCGTCGCTTTGATCGGTGTAGTGATCCTGGTCGCGTTTCTGATCCTGATGCTCGGTATTGGGTTGGGTGCGCTTAACTTCTGGGACCTGGCCTGGGCTGTATGGGGGGTTGGTTTCACCAGCCTGGGATTGGCATTCTGGCTTTCATTGCTGTTTGTCTCTTACGGCACGAAGGTCATCGTGGCATTCCTGGTGGGATCGATAATCCTCAAACGCTTGGCTCCGAGTTCTCTCCAGTACAAGATATTGCCGCTGCTGTTAGGGCTGCTCATCTACGTTTTACTCGCCTGGCTGCCATACTTTGGCTGGGCGATCGCGGTGTTGGTTAATGCAATTGGTCTTGGCGCAGCCTGGCTTGCCTTCAGAGATCGAAATCCAGAGGGATCAGAAGATGAATTGCCAGCAGAGGAGGGTGATTCAGAGTAGCAAAGTTATCAAAAATAGGAGCCCGCCCCTCTCATTCTGGAGAGAGGCGGGCTCTTTATATTAACAGATGGAGCTGTAGCGTAGCTCACAGCCTCAAAGTTTGTTTAATCGACATCCCTGCAAGGGAACAATCCTCGAAAGTAACCAGCACTGAACCAATATAAACTTCAGGTAATTTCACAAACAAAGAGTTTCTATTTGTCCCTGCGCCAGACTTCTTCAAATTTTCGGATTCGCCGTTGGATGTGCCAGGCATAAGGGTCGGCTTTCGATCGATTTAAGGATATCAGCTGCATGGCCTCATCGGCAGAGTTGCCTTGTCCAATCAAAACCGCAGCAGCCATCGCTACACTGCGGTGGCGGCCTGCACGACAATAAACTAAGATACTTTCACTGGCTTCGATAACTGGTAGGGCAGCCTTTACTCCCCTAACTAGCTTACCGATCGGTATGGGGAGAAATATCGAGTCGAATGTGCGCAGAGTCAGCATGCGGAAAGGGGGATTTCGGTAGACATCCGCGGGACGAATAAAGATCATATTGAGGATCAAGCGCACATTCCTATCACGAATCGTATTGACGTCTTCAGCTTTTGGATGGGCGGCGATATACAGCTGATCTGTAATCCTGGAGATATCCATGATAGTGTTCAGTACCCGATTGGAAGTTTGGTTAGCGAATAATTGGGAGGCAATTAATCAGAACTCCACTCAGCGAAATTCAGCCAGATTATAAAAAAAAATTCTGTATATATGTTATGCACTCAATCTGGGAAGAGGTCGCCCTTAGCAGCTACTCCCAGCTGCGACCCTCGAGTTCCCTGCGTAAAGTCTTCTCAGCCTCATCTGGGAGAGAAGTCTGCAGGACTTTGCCTTTATATGTCCGCAGAGCAGCCACAGTTGGGTTAGGATCGTCGCCCCGAACGATGAAGAAGATTGCGGAGCTGCCAGGTTTTAGTTCCTCGGAGACTTCCTTAACAAATTTTTGAG